>Ga0183099_1000862_pt1 | contig 19428 bp, 18 predicted proteins | sample Biomet1_FD_127788 | JGI IMG/M metagenome (GOLD analysis project Ga0183099, IMG submission 127788) | Microbial communities from bioreactor (seeded with anoxic lake sediment) at LBNL, California, USA - Biofuel metagenome 1 | ecosystem: Engineered > Bioreactor > Anaerobic > Unclassified ... | reverse complement strand
TCTTGTTTTTGCTGTGCTTTAACATATAAATTAATAAAAATGTTCACGTTATTTTTACTATATAAAATCGATTATTTATATAGATATTGAGCTAAACGCTCAATTAAAATGGAAAAATACTACAAATTTATATTGACAATGATAATCAATAGCAGTATACTAGCGAAGTGAAAAAGATAATGATAATCAATATCTGATATTGGAGGGGTTTGTTTGAGCAGTGTGGAGCTTTTTCAAAAAGGTGGTCCGGTCATGTATCTGCTGTTGCTTTGTTCATTGAGCGTAATGGCAATTGCTATTGATCGCTATATGCTATATAAGCGGGCGGGTAAAGGAAGTCAAGAACTCTTACATAAACTAATGACACAATGGCACCTAACAAAATTGAAATCAATTGTTAAAGAAAAGGACGATGTGGTATCTTTATTGGTTAAAACGGGAATTGAGGCTAAAGATGCTGATCTTGATGTTCGGATGGCTTTAGATACTACGTACAGTGAAGCAGCTTTGCAGCTGCGGGCACGGTTGAATTATTTGTCTATGGTCATTACCATGGCGCCTTTATTAGGACTACTGGGGACGATTTCGGGTATGATTCAGTCTTTTAGTATTTTCAACGCCCAAGCAGGGCAGCCGCTCGCAATCACCGGTGGCATTGGTGAGGCTTTGATTGCAACTGCAACCGGTCTTTGTGTAGCAATTTTTGCGCTGGTGATTCATACATATTTTTCGCAGCGTATGGATCAGATTTTGACGACAATGGAAAAAACGGATAACATTGTCATGGCAAACCTGGTAAAGCGTGGAGGGGTTCCGAATGAGACGTGATTTTCACCAGACAAAGGAACCGTTGGTCATGATTATTCCAATGATCGATATCATGCTGTTTCTGTTGGTGTTTTTCATGGTGAGCACAATGTATATGGTAAATACGAACACAGTACAGGTCAGCTTGCCGCAAGCAGCTGCAGCTGCACAGGAAACAAGGCCCAATATTGTTTCAATTACGGTAACGGATAAGGGCGATGTTCTTTATGATCGTGATGAAATGGCAAGCAAGCAACTGCCGATGCAAATACAGCAGCAACTTAGTAGTGATCCTGATACCGTATTTGTTTTACGTGCCGATCGCAAGACGGATTATGAACATGTGGTAACCGTGCTCGATACGTTGAAACAGGCTGGGGCGAAACATGTTTCAATTGCAACTGAAACAAAAGGGGAAAAGCGCTAATGGATTATCCAACGCATTGGCGAAAAGCCTATACAGCAGCATTTTTCATTCATTTGATGGTTTGGCTGTTCTTTTCTTTGCTATTGCCTCATCTTAAGGCAGCAGCAGAGGTGCCACCGCCGGTTGTTGAGTTGGAATGGAATGATTATGCGGATGATTTAGGTGGGAAGACAGAGGAAGCAACCACGCCGGAACCAATGCCTCCAGCAGAAGAAACAACTCCGGCAGAACAAGAGGTTTCTACGGAAAAAGTAGAATTGTCTCAGCTCGATACGGCACCAACTGTTGCAAATACAATAGAAGAAGCCGTTGCACAGCTGGATTCAAGGCAGGGAAAGCTTTCTGAGCAGGCAGATAATATAGCAATTCGTGGCAACAGCAATGGTCAAACAATGGGAAATCCAGCAAAACTTCTTCAAGAAGTCCAACCGACACAAGGGGCGATATCTTTTCGTGGACGTATCAGCGTCAGTGCACACATTGACCGCACTGGCAAGGTAACGACCACGAAGGTGATGATCAGCTCCGGTAACTTAGTCTATGATAATATTGCTCGAAACATTGTCAGTAAAAATTGGAAATTCCAGCCGGCGACTGATATCAAAGGTGAGACGATGGAGTCAAACTATATTTGCAGCTTGTATTTCAATATAGAGCATGGACGGAAAAATTAAGAATAATTTTATTTGGAGGAAAAATGAAAAAAATACTTTTGATTTTAGCCATATGGGTTTTGTTGCTTCCTTCATCTACTACGGAGGCGGCACAAACTTGGCAACAGGTACATGACCATATCGCAACGTCGATGGATGGTGTGTATGCTGCTTATGAAAGTGGAAACGCTGAAGGGGCGAAAGATGCCGTCAATGACATCTACTATGGAATTTATGAAAAAGACGGTTTGGAAAATGCAGTACGCAGTGGAATTTCTTCGAAGAGTGCGAATCTTACTGAATATCAGTTTTATGAATTAAAGAAAGCCATTCGCGGTGGAGCGTCCTCTGATGAAGTACGCAAAGAAGGCACTAAACTCCTTGAGATGGTGCAAGTTGAAGTGACTACCCTTGAAACAACAGGGGTGCAGTCAGGTGGATGGGGGATGTTCCTTCAAGCGTTCTTGATCTTGCTTCGAGAAGGCCTGGAAGCGTTGCTAGTCTTAGTTGGAATTATTGCGTACCTTGGACGCAGTGGACAGACTAAGGCGCTTAATACCGTTTATAATTGGTCGATTTTTGCTGTCATTTGCAGCTTTGCTAGTGCTTATATATTTAATACCGTAATCGGTGCGGCGTCTACTGGTGCTAGTCGTGAGCTCATTGAAGGCGGGACTGCCTTGTTTGCCGTTCTTGTCTTGCTCACGACGTCCGCTTGGATGGGCGGTAAGGCAAATGCCGATGCTTGGAAAGCTTATATCAGCGGAATGGTCAAGATGAGTCTATCAACAGGCAAGCTTCGAGCCTTAGGTTTTGCCGCTTTTCTGGCTGTCTATCGAGAAGGGGCAGAAGTCATTCTTTTCTATCAAGCGTTGTTTAACAATGCCTTTGGCGATGTAGACATGATTTGGCTCGGTTTTGCTGCGGCTTGTGTGGTTTTAGCGATTATTTTTGTGCTGTTGCAGAAGGGTGCACTTCAAATACCGATTGCTCCGTTCTTTAAATTTACCAGTGCTTTCATGTTTCTTTTGGCTGTCACTTTTACCGGTGGCGGACTCAAGGAATTGCAAGAAGCTGGAGTTATTTCGACCACGGTTATTGATGTTATGCCTATTCCTAGCATCGATGTCCTTGGACTTTATCCGACGTATGAGACCATTATTCCTCAGCTCTTGCTGATTGCAGCGGCTGTTCTAGTGGTTTTATATAAAAAGCAGTCTGCTTCGGTAGCTGCGCTATAATACCCCCGGAGAATCAGGGGCAAAATCCAAAAGTTTTATAAATTTAAGGAGGATTCATTCATGAAACAATCTAGTTTAAACAAATTCAAGAAAGCACTGGCCATCGGTGCAGTTGCCCTCAGTGCATTGACTTTCCAGGCGGGCGTCAGTGAAGCGGCAGGATTCCAAGAGTATCCGATCGGCGATGAACAGGAGGCTGCAGCGGAACATTTTAAAGTAGCATTGGTGTATTTCCAACCAGTTGCAATGGAACCATCTGGTTCGATGCTTGCAGCGGATAAGGCGGATATTCACATTGAAACCGATATTCATGCGACGGAAGGTAATGATACGGGATTTGGTGTAGGCGAATGGATTCCATATTTGACGATCCATTATAAATTCACAAAACGTGAAACAGGAGAAGTCCTGGAAGGTACCTTCATGCCAATGAATGCCGATGATGGTCCGCATTACGGTGCGAATCTTAAAATGCTTGGTGCAGGAACTTATGATTGTGACTTTACAATTGATAGTCCGGTACGTCAAAATTATGCCGTACATACGGATGCTGAAACGGGCGTCAAAGGACGTTTCTGGGAAAAACCGGTTCAAATGCACTGGGTATTCAATTACGTTCCACGTAAATGGTAATGAGTGTTTTTGATTACAGGATTTATATCTAAGAAAAATTGATAGAGAGGCTTCTGTCTGCCTTTGGCGGCAGAAGCTTTTTCTCTATGGAAGGGAAATACAATTATGCTGCAATCTTTTTTACAACAACTCATTCCGGCTATGGAACAAGGTGTTATGCTTACAGTTCCTCTTGGCATCCTACTTGCTATTATCCTGAACTTAAAAGATAAAGGACATATCGGGATCTTTAAAAAGACATTAAAGTGGGGCGTTTTCGTATCTTTGTTCGTTGCCGCAGCTAAAACCGGAACTCGCCAGGCTGTGAGCCGTGAAGTATTTGAATCCATGGCGATTGTGCTAGATATTGTAAGTACGATGATTTTGCTGACGATTCTTCTGCGTATTCGAGTTTGGACACCTAAAGTCCAGCGTGCTTTTAGGTTTGGCGTTGGTGGACTCACGTTAGGGCTCTTTCTTTACCATGGGCTGGAAATATGGCTTATGCCAGTGACTATTTTTCAGTCCGGGGAGGGGCATTATTTTACACTTGAGATGCTGGTCAAAATGCTTGGATATTTATTTGGTTTAATGCTTGGCTTTTTGTCAGGATTTCTTGTATATAAGGCGGCGGCTGCGCTTCGTCATCGGCGTCTTACTTTTGTATTTACGGTTCAATTGTTGGCAACGCTGTTTCAGCAGTCTATTTTCTTTTTGCAGGTTCTCATGGCACGCCAACTTTTTGGAACACTCGGACTGCTTTCCTTTATGGCACCGTTTATCGATTATCAGAGCTGGGTCATTTTTATTATTTTTCTAGTGACACTTCTTGTGCCAATTACCTTATTTTTACAGCCAAAGCCATTGCGACCGGAGTGGGCAAACCCTGCGCAGTATCGTAAGCTTTTGGCGCAGGCAATACATAAAAGGCGTTGGGGAAAAGGCCTTTTGGCAATACTCCTTGTGCTTATTGTTTTTTCGAGTGCAGGTAGTTGGTATGCCAATCGAAAACCAGAACTTGTACCAGCGGTTCCTGTGCAGGCACAAGCTGGGTTTGTCGAGATAGCACTGGATCAAATCGAAGATGGACATCTGCATCGTTATGCATATCGTGCAACAGATGGAACAACAGTACGTGTCATCATCATCAAAAAAGGCGGCTCATCTTATGGTGTTGGCCTTGATGCTTGTGAAGTTTGCGGACCTACTGGTTATTATGAAAAGGATGGGCAAGTAATTTGTAAATTATGCAATGTCATGATGAATAAAGCGACTATTGGCATGCCTGGTGGATGTAATCCAGTCCCTGTAGAATCATCGATTGAAAATGGCCAAATTCGCATTTCAGCAGATGTTCTGGAGAAGGAAAAGGTTCGGTTTCGCTAAGAAACTGGAAAGGAGAATGCTATTTTGTTTTGGCAAATGGTAAGACGGGCGTTGAGCCGGCAGCGTGGGCGATTTTTATTGATTGCATTGACGGTAGCTTTGGGGGTATCCTTGGCGACCGCGATGCTGAACGTCATGTTTGATGTAGGTGAAAAGGTTAATCAAGAGCTCAAAGCTTTTGGGGCGAATATCACGGTTACACCGAGAAATTCTATGGTGTTAAAGGATCTTTATGGAGTCGAAGCCGCAGGCGGACATAAAGAATATTTACAGGAGGCAGATTTAGGAAAAATCAAGACGATTTTTTGGACCAATAATATCGTAGGTTTCATGCCATCGCTTACGACGGAAGCCATCGCGGAAAATGGAACGTCGATTTCAGTTATGGGAACCTGGTTTGAAAAAAACATACAATTACCGACGAATGAGTGGTATGCAACAGGGGCAAAGGGAATAAAATCGTGGTGGCAGGTTGATGGTCAATGGCCAGAAGATAGTCAAGATAACCAGGTTTTAGTCGGTAAGAAATTGGCTAAAACTTTAGGCGTGCAGGCTGGAAGCGACTTGATGATTACAGATCGATATGGACATCAGCATCAATTGTTGGTAGCGGGCATTGTTTCTGGTGGTGGACAAGAGGAAAATCAACTTGTTACTGGATTGCCGCTTTCGCAGCAGTTAGCTGGAGTCACTGGTAAAGTGGATCAAGTTGAGGTAAGTGCGATTACGACACCAGAAAATGATTTGGCTCGCAAAGCGGCAGCTAATCCAAAGGCACTTTCACAATCTGAATATGATATTTGGTATTGTACGGCATATGTTGGGTCCATCGCGTATCAAATTGAAGAGGTCATGCAAAATGCCGCAGCGCATCCGGTAAGGCAGATTGCTGAATCAGAAGGGAAGATACTCGATAAGACGCAGCTTCTCATGATGTTGATTACCGTATTGTCATTACTGTCTTCTTGTTTGGGGGTCAGCAATCTAGTCAGTGCCAACATTATGGAACGAAGCCGGGAAATTGGACTTTTAAAAGCTTTGGGGGCAGCTAATCGGGCCGTGGTCCTATCTGTGCTCGCAGAGATTTTTATTGCAGGAATCTTGGGCGGAGTTGTCGGGTATTTTCTTGGGCTAGGTTTTGCTCAGCTTATTGGCCAAAGTGTATTTGGCTCAGGAATCGCTGTGAACTTGATGGTAATTCCTATCATCATTACGTTGATGTCGCTGGTATTGTTGTTGGGGAGCGTTCCGGCCATCCGAATGCTGCTTGCGCTTCAACCGGCAGAAGTCTTACATGGCAGGTGATTGAATTGATAAAAAAATATAAAATGTTCTTCATCATGGTTGGCAATGCTTTGCTGCGCCGCAGGGCCCGTATGGTTATTGCTTTGTTGGCTGTGGCCGTTGGTGCGACCATTATTTCTGGGATGATTACGGTTTACCGCGATGTGCCGGAGCAGATGGGCAGGGCTTTTCGGGCCTATGGCGCGAATTTGTTGATTTTGCCAGCTGGTGAAAAAGCGAATATTGAACAATCTACTTTGACAAGGGTACGCGAAGCTTTACAAAGTTATGAGGTAGTCGGAATCACACCATTTCTTTATGAGAGCACGATTGTAAATCGACAGATTGTTATGACGGGTGGAACCGATTTTGAAGAATTGCAAAAGGTGAGCCCTTACTGGCAGATGCAGGGGCGTTGGCCAGAAAAAGGGAAAAAAGAAGTGTTGGTAGGTGCGGAATTTGCGCAAAAGCTGCACATAAAGCCAGGGGATTCCGTAGTGGTTTCTGGCGGTGAAGGAGAGATTTCGGCAGATTATACAGTCGCTGGGATTGTGAGTACTGGTGGTAAGGAAGAAAGTTTCGTCTTTATGAACCTTGGAAATTTGCAAACGATAAAATCACGTCCGGAAGAGCTCAGCTTGGCACAAGTCAGTATTGTAGCAGATCAGGCGGCATTAAAAGATATTGAAGAAACTCTGCAGCGCCAAGTCCCTGATATTGCACCGCAATTGGTCAAGCAGATTGCTCAGTCCGAAGGAACGGTTCTTGGCAAGCTTCAGTCTTTAGTCCTTTTGGTGACAATCGTAGTTTTGATTTTGACCTTGATCTGTGTTTCTACCACAATGATGGCAATTGTGACGGAACGCCGTAAAGAAATCGCTTTGAAAAAAGCGCTGGGAGCAGACAATGCTAATATTGTTTTGGAGTTTTTTGGAGAAGGTTGTTTGTTGGGGCTTATAGGCGGTGTTCTTGGCACTGGCTGCGGGTATCTGTTTGCGCAGAGCGTTAGCATCAATGTATTTAGTCGCGGTATCAGTTTTTCACCATCGATTGCGGTGGGAACACTCATTTTATCGATATTGATTACTGGATTGGCAAGTTTGGTGCCTGTTCGCATTGCAACTGCAGTGGATCCGGCAATTGTACTTCGTGGAGAATAGGAGGCGTAGTAGTATATGAGTTTACTTGAATTGAATCATGTCTCTAAGGCCTATAATGAAAAATTTATGGCCTTAGAAGATATAAACCTTCATGTTGAAAAAGGAGAATGGTTGGCTGTCATGGGACCGTCTGGCTCAGGGAAAACGACCTTGATGAACATCATTGGCTGCATGGATAAGCCGACCGGCGGGGAAGTCGTACTCGATGGAGCTGTTTTGACGGATGTGACTTCAGCTGAGCTCACTAGGTTTCGCCGAGATAAGATCGGGATTGTATTTCAACAATTTCATATGATTCCTTATCTGACGGCATTGGAAAATATTATGGTGGCACAATATTACCATAGTATGCCGGAAAAACACGAGGTGTTAAAAGCACTTGACCGTGTGGGTCTTTTGGATAGGGCGGATCATTTACCAAGCCAGCTATCGGGCGGTGAACAGCAGAGAGTCTGCATTGCTCGGGCCCTTATCAATTATCCGGTGCTTATCCTAGCGGATGAACCAACGGGGAATCTTGATGAGCAAAACCAAAAGCTTGTCATGAAAATATTTCACGAGCTCCATGACGAAGGGCACACCATATTAACGGTTACGCATTCTCCAGATGTTGGTGACGAAGCACAGCGCTGCGTTGTCATTGAACATGGGCATATGAAAGAGCGTGAGATGAAATAATGAAAATGAGAAGACTAGTATTAGCACTTAGTATGTTTACAGCGCTAATCTTGCTTGTCGTTGGCTGTGATTTTGACAATGCGGCCGAAAAAAGTGCTGCACCAGCAGCGTCGTCAAGCCAAGAAAAGTCTCCATGCTGTGACCTCAGTGCAACAAAAGATGGGACCTGGACGGCAGAAAGTTCTACACATAAATTACTGGGTAAGTCAGCGATTGCCCTAACGATTCAAGATCATAAAATCACGAAGGTCGTTTTTACTGGCTATACAATTGATGGACGCGTCAAGGCAGAAGACTATGGTCAAGATGAACAAAGCAATGGGCTTGCAAAAAAAGCACAACTTGCGGTAAAAGCAATGAAGTCTTATGCTGCGCAGCTTCAAGAAAACCAGGAATTGGGTAAGGTTGACGCAGTCACTGGTGCAACGGTTTCTTATGAACAATTCAATGAAGCCGCAAAAAAAGCGATTGGAAAATCAAAGCAGTGATATCATCTGTTTGAGCGAAGGTAGAATTTCATGTTTTATGGAAATAGTCTTTCCTGGTTGTGATTGATTTTGAAAAATGCATAGAAATATACAAAGTAGAAGCCCGAGGGAGACTAGACTCCTCGGGCTTCTACTTCGCGTGGACACTAAGTTTAAAAAGATTGTATAGGTGAACAATCTGTGCGTTTAGTCTGGTGAATGTCGATCAAGTTGATGAATTAAAATATTTCGATGGTATCACCAACCATGACTCTTGGGCTTTTGTTGCCGCCTAAGATGATTTGTCCACTCATTTCGGCAGTCATTTTATCATTGAAAATAAATGTTACATGTCCATTGGTTCGAAGGTTTTTGATAGCATCTTCTCCGATATCAATAATATGGTATTCAATATCTGCCAAAATGACTTTATCACCAACCACAGGATCTTCTGTTACTTCGCCTTTCGTATGAGAAACAACCATATTGGCATAGGCATCGCAAACATCTTTGTCAAAAATAATGATACTATCTCTAAGTTGAATAAGTTGTAAGGCAAAATCTCCAATAGAAGTTATGGTCGCTTTGTATTTCATAATAAATCTCCTCCCTTATTGAATATTTTTTAAAGTGGTACCTAGTTTTATGAGTTGACAGCAGCGCTCCGCTGCATCTGCCAGTAGTTTATCCGCATTGCGCAGACATTCTGTGAGTGTGATGGGCGAACATGGGGTACTTGCGATTGCATCGATTCCGGCATTGATGACAGCATTGGCATTTTCACCTAATGCACCAGATAAGCAAAGAACCGGAATCTGTAGTTGTTTCGCTATTTTAGCAATGCCAATAGGCGCTTTGCCATTAAGGGTTTGGTCATCGGTATGTCCTTCACCGGTAATCACTAGATCTGCATTCCTTAAAATTTTAGTAAATTCAATTGATTCTAAAATAACTTGTATTCCGTTGCGCATTTTAGCATTTGTAAACAATATAAGTCCGGCACCAAGTCCGCCAGCTGCTCCGCCACCGGCAATATGACTTATGTCTAGGCCAAGGTCTTGTTTAGCTATTGTACTGTAATGAAAAAGGGCTCGGTCTAATTCTTGAATGATTTCGGGGGTGGCACCTTTTTGTGGACCGTAAATGGCAGATGCGCCTTGCACACCACAAAGCGGATTGTTTACATCACTGGCGATAAGAATGTTGGTGTCTTTCAAGCGGGGATCCAGTTCGGATATATTAATATGATCTAAGTTGATTAGAGCAGCACCACCACGAGGCAAGGCTGTATTGTCAACGTTGAGAAATTTTGCACCAAGCGCTTGAGCCATGCCGGCTCCCCCGTCATTTGTCGCACTGCCGCCAATCCCGATTATTATATTTTTGACACCATGGTCCAAGGCTGCGCGGATAAGCTGGCCAGTGCCATAGGTGCTGGAATGGCGTATGTTTTGCTCATTTCGTTCTTCTGCTGGAACTAGCAATAAACCAGAGGCTTCAGCCATTTCAATGATTGCGGTAGGTCCTTTAGGTGTCTGAATTAATCCCCAAATGGCATCAACTTGAGTGTTGAGGGGGCCTTCAACTATGGTATGCATGATTTCTCCGTTATTCATAGATGTTATAGCATATACAGTTCCTTCGCCACCGTCAGCGACAGGAACTGTAATTACATCTGCATGGGGGAAAATACGAAGAATCCCTTTTTTTATGGATAGTGAGGCATCCACTGAAGAAAGACTGCCTTTAAATGAATCTGGTGCTACAATAATACGCATGTGAAATCATCCTTTCTTTTACTTATTACATATGCAAATTGTATGCCAATAAATAATAGGCATTTAATCGGAAATTTTTTTATAAAAACAGTAAAAATTCAATGCTGTTATGCCGCATTTGTAGTTCACTTTTGGTCATTTGTAGTTTTTTTGTATGCAAATGTGGTGGATTCTCAACTTGCGATATAAAGTACTACGATCTATTTCAAGTAGGTGTGCAGCCTGAGAAATATTTGAGTGAGTTGTTTTTAGTACAGATAAAATATGGGATTTTTCATCAGTAGGTGATGTTGTTTCCAAAGAATCACTCGATATGTTTACTTGATTGGTGGTGATGGGCGCTAAGATATCATCGCGGTCATCCCAATATGTTTCTAAGAGATCCTCATCAATAATTGTTTTTGGCACAATTATGCATAATCGTTCAATGAAATAACGTAATTCACGAATATTTCCCGGCCAGTTGTAGGTTGTAAGCATTATTTCGGCGCTTGAGGTGAAGTGGTGTGGACGATTGTATTTTAGTGCATAATGATTAAGAAAATGACGTGCTAAAAAGATGATATCACCCGTACGTTCCCGCAATGGAGGGATTTGTATGGTAAGAACTTTAAGTCGGTAAAATAAATCTTGACGAAATTTTCCTTTGCTAACTAAATCAGGAAGGTGTTTATTTGTCGCGGCAATTACGCGTACGTCAATGGGGATATATTTATCATCGCCAAGACGCATGACTTGGCGTTCTTGCAAGACTCGTAAGAGTCTGCTCTGTCCATAGGGGTCCATTTCGGATATTTCATCAAGGAAAATTGTCCCGCGATGAGCCATTTCAAAAAGTCCAGCTTTGCCTTTTCGCTTGGCTCCTGTAAAAGCGCCATCAACATAGCCGAAAAGTTCGCTTTCGAGAAGATTTGTAGGGAGTGCAGCACAATTTATAGCGACAAAAGGTCCATTGTTACGGGTACTGAAGTTATGTATGCTTTGCGCAAAAAGTTCTTTGCCTGTGCCGGACTCCCCAAAAAGCAATACGGTCGTGTCAATTTTTGCAAATTCATTAGCAAGGCGTTTTGACTCGGCTATTTCAGTGGAACCCCCTAAAATATCACTAAATTGGTAATGAGCAATGAATTTTTTTGTGAGGACTTCATGACGGATTTTAATTTCCATTTCTTGAATTTGTGTAATGTCCTGTGTTGTAATAGCGGCACCGATTATTTTCTTTTTTACGATAATGGGCAAAAAGTTAAAGGTAATCCAAAGGGGCCCAATCTTTAGTATTTTGTCAAGAATACGCTGACCTTTTGCTAGACATTCGTCTATTAATGGTAAGATAGGGAATAATGGGTGCTGCGTAGTAAGAAATTCTTCTAAACGATGGTCTGTGAGTTCTTTTGCATTTTTTTGCAAAAAAACTTCGGCTGCCTCATTGATTGTACGAATATGATGGGTAGTATTGATGGATATAATACCTTCACGCATTGCATTTATAACGGTGAGGAATTCTTCCGTATGTTTTCGTTCGTTGCTACGTGCAAGAAGAATTTTTTTTGCAGATCTGAAGGCTTCTCGTAATGAACATTCACCAGATTGTACGAGGTGCGTAAGAAATCCTTTTTGTGCAGCATATTCCATGGCGTTCGCTCCTCCCATCATTATGTCGGTAGAGCTCAATGGTAAGTGATCAAGTGTTGAAATAATGTCTTCAGTGGAATTTAATGAAATTACTTGTAATTCTATATCCAAGATTTTTGATAGGCGAAGAATATCATTTGCCATATTATTGAAGGCAAGATAAGTAATACGAGGATGTTGAAGCTTGGTCCTTTTTTTTGCTTCGAAAAAGGCTTGAGCCAGATCTTGCCCCGTAATCATAATTTCTACAATAGGGATGTTAAGGTTTGCTTCAGTGAGAAGATAGGCTGTTCCATAGCGGGATATGATAGCATCGACATCGCTGTATTCTAATGATTTTGCCAGAATGACGGCATCGTTAAGCTGAGAAAAATAAAAATCTGTATCTTCATAACAAGCGATTTCATGAGCTATTTTTTTGCTGTTTTCTAGTAAGATTTTATCGGGCGCGATAAAAGCAATTTTCCCCATAGTGAACCTCTTTTCTGATGATAAATATTTGATGTTTGGAATAAAGTATAGAATAAAATATAGAAAAATACAACGATTGTAGGTTAGTGCGAAGCATTTGTTGTAAAATAAAAAGAAAGACAGTAGGTTTCACGCAATCGATTATTCCCAAGAAATTGGCACGAAAAATGCATGTAAAATAAATAGGTTGTATATAAAAAGAAAAGAGAAGGGAACGCTTATGGAAAAAAAGATGGTTGAAACGGCAAGGGAAGAACTGCAGTCTATAAAACTCGATGAGACAGATAATGTTGCAGTTATTGTAAACGAAAAAGGCGGTTGTGAGGGGCAAAGCTTATCCGACGGAACAATACTTCGTGAAAATGTTCCACAATGTCATAAGGTAGCACTTGAGGATATTGCTACAGGTTCACCAATACGTAGATATGGGAAAATAATAGGATATGCACTGCAGGATATTTTACGCGGTGGTTGGGTCAATGAATTTATGATTGCACTGCCGAATGCACCGGAACTTAAAGTGAATAGTGCGGCAAGCGAGGTGCAGATGGTTATGCCGCTGAGCCGTGCGTATACTTTTCAAGGCTATAGGAATCCAGATGGTACAGCTGGTATTCGCAATATTTTAGGAATTCTGCCGAGCGTGCAATGTGTCGTAGGTGTATTGCAACAGGCGGTAAAAATTCTTCGGCAGGATATACTCAAGGAATATCCGTACGTAGATGATGTTGTGGTTTTGAACCATAATTATGGCTGTGGTGTCGCAATCCAGGCACCGGAAGCAAAAATCCCCATACAAACATTAAAAAATCTTGCAGTTCATCCAAACTTGGGGGGAGAGTTACTTATTGTCGGATTAGGCTGTGAAAAATTACAGCCTAATTGTTTAATACCAGATGGAACAAATCCTGAAATTATTGTTTTGCAAGAAAAAAATGGGTATGCAGCGATGCTGGATGACATAATAAAATCTGCAAAAAAATGTTTAGATAGGTTGAATAAACGGCGACGTGAAAAAATATCCGTCAGTGAATTAACGATCGGTTTGCAATGCGGTGGGAGTGATGCTTTTTCAGGAATAACAGCGAATCCGGCGATTGGCTATGCGGCTGATTTGTTAGTTCGAAGTGGTGCTACCGTCATGTTCTCTGAAGTCACGGAAGTTCGGGATGGAATTCAATTACTATTACAAAGGGCTGCAACCGCAGAAGTTGAAAAAAAGCTCATTGTCGAAATGCAGTGGTATGATCATTATTTGACTTTGGGACAAGTGGATCGTAGTGCCAATCCGGCGCCGGGAAACAAAAAAGGAGGGCTTACGAATATTGTGGAAAAGGCTATGGGATCGATAGCCAAATCAGGCACAATGCCAATTGTAGGAGTCTTGTCTCCAGGTGAAAAACCTAATCGGAAAGGATTGATATATGCAGCTACTCCTGCGAGTGACTTTGTGTGTGGAACACTACAGCTCGCGGCAGGCATGCATCTGCAAGTATTCAGTACAGGCAGAGGTACGACATATGGTCTAGCTATGGCACCAGTAGTTAAAGTTTCAACTCGTAATGAATTAAAAGACAAATGGCGGGACCTGATTGACATAAATGCTGGTCCTATTGCGACAGGAGAAGCGTCTATTAAAGAAATTGGAGAAGAAATTTTCCATTTTATTTTAAGTATTGCCAGTGGGGAAAAAGAAACCTGGGCACAGCATTGGAACTTGCATAATGATTTATGCTTATTCAATCCAGCGCCAGTGACCTGATTGTAAGTTTATTCTCTGATTTTTGTTTGATTCCACTTTGGGAACTATACTGTGAATTTTAAAATTTGCAGTGTAGTTCTTTTTTCTTCCCTTATGCCACTACAAATGTGCAGATAAACAACAAATGATGCGACACTTGTAAAGTGATAGTAGTGGGATTTGCAGAAAAATCCTCTGATTTGTATTGGCACGGAAAATGCAAGTATATAAAATTGCAATGAAATATAAAAACAATCATTATGTTGATTGTTAAAGGAGAGATTAGAATGTTTCAAGTTAAAGGTGTAGTGCCACCTCTTATTACTCCACTGACAGAAGATGAGAAAATAGATAAAGATGGTTTGCGCCGAGTTATCAATTACGTTATCAATGGAGGCGTACATGGGATTTTTGTTATAGGAAGTACAGGAGAATTTTATGGGCTTTCTTTCGAAGAAAAAAGAGAAGTTGTTCAAATTGCGATTAAAGAAGTTGATGGCCGTGTTCCTGTTTACGTTGGAGCAAGTGCTATTACGACACGAGATGGAATAAAGCTTGCTCAAATGGCTAAATCGGAAGGTGCCAATGCAATTTCAGTACTTACCCCGATGTTCATAACGCCAAATGATCGGGAGTTAGAAGACCATTTTACTGCCATTGCTCAAATAACGGATTTACCTAATATTTTATATAATAATCCAGAGCGTACAGGTGTGAGCATGAAAGCGGCTTTAGTGGCGAGATTGTCGGAGATTGAAAACATTGTTGGGGTTAAAGACACCAGCGGGGATATGACACTTACCAGTGAATATATACGTTTGACACAAGGCAAAGAATTTGCGGTTATGGCAGGCAAGGATACAATGATTTTTCCAACCTTGGTTTGTGGGGGAAAAGGATGTGTTGCTGGTACGGCAAATGTTTTACCAAAACTTGTTGTTGAAATATATGAAAAATTTATTTCTGGAGATTTAGACGGGGCGCGGGACGCTCAATTTCGACTTTCCTTATTTCGAAATGCATATAGTTTGGGCAGTTTTCCCATCGTGCCTAAGGATGCATTGAATATATTAGGAATTAAAGCGGGGCATCCAATGCGACCGATACAGCATATGACGGAGGAAAACCAAGAAAAATTACGGGTTATATTGAAAGAACTGAACATGTTGGCTTGATTTTAGTGCATTAAACTTATTATATCAATTGGAGGAATTGAAATGAAAATCGGATTTATTGGTCTGGGAATCATGGGGAAACCGATGAGTAAGAATCTTATTAAGGCAGGCTATAAACTTGTTGTTTCAGGTCATGATCAGTCCACTGCCGAAGAGCTGATTGCTTTAGGTGCCGAAGTTATGGAAAAGCCAAAAGAAATAGCAGCCGTTAGCGATGTTATTATTACGATGCTACCTAATTCTCCGCAGGTTAAGGAGGTTGTACTTGGCAAAAATGGCGTTATTGAAGGGGCCAAAAAAGGAAGTGTGCTCATTGATATGAGTTCAATCGCGCCATTGGCAACTAGAGAGATTGCCAATGCACTTGAAAAAATTGGCGTGGACATGTTGGATGCACCCGTGTCGGGAGGAGAACCTAAGGCAGTTGATGGCACAATTTCTGTTATGGTGGGTGGAAAACAGGAAGTTTTTGATAAAAATTACACAATAATGAAAGCTATGTCTGGTTCAGTTGTTCGTACTGGTGATATTGGTGCAGGAAATGCGACAAAGCTTGCAAATCAGATTATAGTTGCTATAAACATTGCAGCTGTAAGTGAAGCTTTCATACTTGCTGAAAAAATAGGCGTATCGCCTGATTTGGTCTATCAAGCTATTCGTGGTGGTCTTGCTGGCAGTACCGTACTGGATGCCAAAGGGCCGATGATGATGGATCGAAATTTCCAGCCAGGATTTCGTATTAATTTGCATATGAAAGATCTTACCAATGTGCTTGAAACATCACATAGCTTAGGGCTATCATTGCCTCTTACTGCAAGTGTGATGGAAATGATGCAGGCACTTAAAGCAGACGGGCACGAAGCTGAAGATCATAGCAGCCTTGTAAAATATTATGAAAAATTAGCGAATATAAAAGTAGAACGGTGATCGCTATAAGTTTAGTGGGATTCGTATATCGGAATCTTTTGTGCTATAATCTGGTCAATGGTTCCGATTTTCGAATGCTGGAATGGTTTTTTTTGCAGATAAATACAGTAATAAATTCTAGAGAGCGAGGAACCTTGGATGGCAATACTTATTGTTGGAGTTGGGGTGCTGTTATTACTTGTACTTATGGTGAAAATGAAATTGGATGGGTTTATGTCACTGATCTTGGTATCTCTTATCGTTGGTTATATGGAGGGGCTGCCTCTGGCAAAATTCCTTCCATTATTTATAAGGGAATCGGGGAACAGCTTAATAGTCTTATTTTGATTTTGGCTTTTGGAGCAATGCTGGGGAAGTTATTAGCAGATTCAGGTGCGGCCCAGCAAATTGCAGTGACTTTGATTGATAAATTCGGCAAAAAAAATATTCAGTGGGCAATGATTCTCACGGCAATCATCATTGGTATCACAATGTTTTTTGAAGCGGGCTTTATTGTCATGATTCCTATTATCTTCACGATTGTTGCAGAAACGAAAATGTCGCTTATGTATGTAGGTTTGCCTGCAGTTATAGGTCTTTCTACAACGCATAGTTTTTTACCGCCACATCCAGGGCCTGCGGCTGTTTGCTCTATTTATGGCGCAAGCATAGGAAGTACTTTGTTGATTGGATTGCTTATTGCAATTCCGGCAGCAATTTTAGTCGGAGTATTTTACTCTCGTACTAATTGGGTCAATTCGGTAGAATCGTCTGTGCCTAAAGGGCTGGTTGCTTCACATTCTTTTAAGGATGAAGAATTGCCAAGTTTTAGTGTGAGCCTTTTTTGTGCTTTGATACCGGTTTTTTTTATAGCACTGTCAAGTGCATCTTCTTTCATTTTACCAAAGGATAGCCAGCTTTTTATATTTATTAATTTCATTGGGGCGGCTCCGTTGGCGTTGATGTTCAGTACTTTATTGGCAATGTATTTTTTAGGCCTTCGACGCGGTGAGAATATGCAGTCTATTGCGAATTCAATGAAAAATTCGATAAAATCAATCGCGATGATTATCCTTGTTATTGGTGCAGGGGGGGCGTTTAAACAAATTATTGTAGATGCCGGTGTGGGAAAAGATATTGCTGAACTGACCAGCGGTATGAATCTATCCCCGATTATCTTATCATGGGGAGTAGCTGCACTTGTCCGTACTGCTGTTGGCTCGGCTACGGTCGCTATCACGACTGCTGCGGGCATTGCATTGCCAATCGTACAAGCAAGCGGAATTAGTCCGGAACTTATGGTTCTTGCAACATCTTCTGGCAGTATCTTTGCTTCGCATGTGAATGATCCAGGATTTTGGATGTTCAAGGAATACTTTAATATACCAGTTGCACAAGCAATTAAAGTCAGAACTACGTATAGTTGTATATTATCTGTAGTGGGGCTTATTGGTGTACTTGTTTTAAATGAAGTAATAGGATAATTAAAAATAAAAGGAGACGATTATAATGACAAAAGGAAATTCACCAGTAATTATAGCAATGCGTGTTATACCAGTAGCTGGGCATGATAGTATGTTATTGAATCTCAGTGGAGCGCATGGAGCTTTTTTTACCAGAAATATTGTTATATTAGAAGATGATGCCGGTAATCGCGGTGTAGGTGAAGTGCCAGGCGGTGAAAAAATTCGAAAGACCTTAGAAGATGCTAAACGTTTGGTCATTGGTCGTCAAATTGCTACATACAATCATATACTCAATGACGTGCACAGAGCCTTTAAAGATTGCGATACAGAAGGCAGGGGGATGCAAACCTTTGATCTTCGTATAATGATACATGCAGTGACTGCAATTGAAGCAGCTTGCTTAGATCTCTTTGGAAAATTTCTAGGGGTGCCAGTCTGTGAACTTCTTGGGACTGGGCGTCAACGTGACGAGGTTGAATTCTTAGGATATCTTTTTTTTGTTGGCAATCGCAAAAAAACAGATTTGCCATACTTATCTAGAGTGGGAGAAAAAGATGAATGGTATCGTTTACGCACGGAAGAGGCATTAACGCCAGAAAGTATTGTTAAATTGGCACAAGCAGCTTATCAACATTATGGATTCAAAAATTATAAGTTAAAAGGTGGAGTGTTATCAGGGCAGGAGGAAATTAAAGCGATTGAAGCTTTGAAAAAAACTTTTCCTGAGGCGCGTATTACACTTGATCCTAATGGGGCATGGTCATTGAAGGAAGCTATTCAGCTTTGCAAGGGACGTACTGATATTTTAACCTATGCAGAAGATCCTTGCGGTGCAGAGGGTGGTTATTCAGGTAGAGAGATTATGTCAGAATTTCGCAGGGCAACTGGTTTGCCAACTGCAACGAATATGATCGATACGGATTGGCGTCAAATGGGGCATGCAATTATGCTGCAATCTGTAGATATTCCATTGGCAGATCCTCATTTTTGGACGATGCAAGGGGCTGTGCGAGTGGCTCAGGTCTGTAGTGAATGGGGATGGACATGGGGGGCGCATTCTAATAATCATTTTGATATATCATTGGCTATGGTTGCTCAAACAGGAGCGGCAGCGCCTGGCGATATTACTGCACTGGATACACATTGGATTTGGCAGGAAGGTCAGGAACGTTTGACAAAAAATCCAATGAAAATTCAAAATGGGAAAATAAAGGTTACGAATGAACCTGGGTTAGGTATTGAAATTGATATGGAACAAGTAGAAATTGCACATCAACTGTATTTACAAAATAATTGTGGAGCCCGTGATGATGCGAAAACAATGCAATATCTCATTCCGAATTGGTCCTTTGATAATAAGAAACCATGTTTAGTACGATGAAAATATTGAAATAGCAAAAGGTAATACGCCTTTTTCACTTTGAGTATTGTAAGGTAAAAAGGGCATATCCATTTTATGAAATTTTTCGGCTAAGTTATTGATAATAGCTTTTTTATGACGCTGTTTGTGGAATAGAGTAGGGACAAAAGCTCCTGCATAATGC
>Ga0183099_1000861_pt1 | contig 19428 bp, 9 predicted proteins | sample Biomet1_FD_127788 | JGI IMG/M metagenome (GOLD analysis project Ga0183099, IMG submission 127788) | Microbial communities from bioreactor (seeded with anoxic lake sediment) at LBNL, California, USA - Biofuel metagenome 1 | ecosystem: Engineered > Bioreactor > Anaerobic > Unclassified ... | reverse complement strand
GAAGACGATTCTATGCACAGTATTTCTCAGCTTTATGGCATCAGACTTAAAAACCTTTATAAGCTGAATGTTAAATCAGGAGAATATATTCCTCAGGTAGGTGATTTAATTTGGTTGAGATAATATAAGATAGAATTCATTTAAGTAATTGTGTGTAGATTATTATTGCCGTGTTACTTTGTTATTCAAGTTATACGGCAATAATTTTTTATAACTCATAAAATAGACCTACATTAACACTTATAAATCTATATAGTTACCCTTAATTTACCTGTGTGTTTTTTATTTAGTTGAAAACAAGTTATTTATGTGATTTTAATTGTTACCTATTTTATGATAATGTTATCTTTCCTGTTTTTTATTTTTGCATAAAATTTAAATATATTTTAAGCTTTTGTAGTGATGAATTAAAAAAAGCTTTGATGCTATTTAATATAATTGTAATTTAATAATTAAAAATCATGGAAAAGAAACAAATTCTATTGACTTGCTTATTTACACTATTTTCAGTAATTGGCTCTCAGGCGCAAAACAAAATTGTGTATGCCTACGACAATGCGGGAAACCGAACAGAAAGAACTATAACATTGACTGGTGTACAGACAAAGTCTGCAAAAGCAGATACCATCCCTCAATATTTTAAGGAGGAATTAGGGAAACAAGTCATTAAAATTTATCCAAATCCCACAGCTGGTCAGCTTTCTGTAGAAATTATGAATATTTCAGATTCTGATATAATTTCGGGAAAGCTTAACTTATATGATATGACGGGGCAGCTTTTAGATAAGAAAGAGATTAATTCAGAGAAAAGAATTGAATTTGACTTAAGCAATAATGCTGCCGGTATATATATTTTAAAAATCCAATTGGGAAACGATGAATCATCATGGAAAATAGTTAAAAAGTAAAATAAGCAAAGTATAAAAGTATGAGTATAAAACTACCCAATATTAGAAAACAAGCGTATACTTTGCCATTTATATTTGCATTGCTATTGCTTTTTTGTGCTACGATGAATACGTATGGACAAACAGGAAATACCCAATCTAATCCAATAGTTGTCGGTGTGTTTAGTTCGGCTTTCAGTTATTCCAATTCCCAGAATACAAGTAACTTTACCAATGATTATATAAAACGTACTCCGAATGATGTATATTACAAATTTACCCTGAACAAGAAAATGGAAGTAACCATCTCTCATTGCGGATCAACACTTTCGGATACGTATCTGAGCTTATTAGATGCTTCGGGGAACTTGATTGCATATAATGATGATTATTCAGGAACCGGAGCATGTAGTTCTACTCTTCACTCTTATTTAAAGAAAGAGTTAGATGCTGGTACTTATTATATCGTTTCGGAAGGATATAGTCAGAATGGGATCATCTTGACACAGATTTCAGGTATAGTCATAAACCTTCCAGGAGATAGTATGCAAGATCCAGTTCTTGTTGGCACTTATGATAAAAGTTTTGAGTATTCTAATACACAAAATACTATCAATTTTACTAATCAGCATACAACACGCACCCCCAATGACGTTTTTTACAAATTCACTCTTAATCGTAAAATGAAGGTAACGATGTCTCATTGTGGTTCTCTTATTGATACTTATATGTTTTTATTAGATGCATCTGGTAATACTATTACTTCTAATGATGATTATTCAGGTGATGGTGCATGTACAACTTCTACTCTCCATTCATTTATACAAAAAACATTAGATCCGGGCACTTATTATATCGTGTCAGAAGCTTTTTCCGGTACAGGTATCATTACTACTAACATTAGTGGTTATGCTGCAGAAGATTTTAATTATCCTGATATCCCTGATAGCTACAGTTCAGAACCCGAAACAGTCGGTTCTCCAGGAGGAAAATTGAATGTTTCTTCAACAGGTGGAGCTACTTACTCTATTCCTATTGATGTTTCGCTTGGAGTAGGTGGTATGCAACCATCGTTTGCCATAGTATATAATAGCCAATCCGGGAATGGAATGGTGGGCTGGGGATGTAATTTGTCTGGATTTTCTGTGATTACACGGGCTCCGAAAGATATTTACCATGATGGTGCAGCTAAAAGTCTGACTCATTTGGCAGATGAAGCTTATTTATTGGATGGACAACGTCTTATTTATGCTTCTGGTACGGTTGGGCAGGAAGGGGCAATTTACTATCCGGAATCTGATCCCTTTACAAAAGTAATTGTTCATGGGACATACAGTTCAACAACAGCCAATACATGGTTTGAAGTTCTATTAGCCAACGGTATGAAATATTACTATGGCAAAACTCCTTTAGCTTGCCAAAGCTATACTTATAATGGATCACCTAGGATAAATGCATGGTACATTGATTATGCTGAAGATCCATTAGGTAATAATATGACTTATAGTTACAATAATATAAATAACGTTATTTATCCATCAACTGTGACTTATGGAAATAACAAAAATGTAAATAACGGTTTACAAAATACTGTAACTTTTAGTTATGAAAATAGAGATGATAATGGGCAGTCCTCTGTATTAGAGGAAAGTGTTAAATCTACAATGATTTATCGCTTGAAAAACATTACAAGCAAAACAGGAAACAATATATTCCGCAGTTATGAATTGCAATATGATGTTACTAGTGATGGTTCTTATACTAAATTTTCACGTTTGACAAATGTTACAGTAAAGAATGGTGCTGGAGAAGCCTTGAAACCAATTAAATTAAATTGGTCATTTTTGCCATCTTTTGGTCAATCGATTAATCTACCTACTATTAATCCGGCATCATCTTATCCGTCTGTTGCATTTTCTGATCAACAATTTATTCCAGCTGACTTAAACGGGGATGGATTAACGGATATAGTGGGAATATCTCCTGTTAAAATTCCAACAGGACCGAATTCATGGAATAATGATACATATGGTTATGTGTATTGGGCTTCATTGGATGCTAACGGTAATGTTCAATATACTAATGGTACTAATTATTCTTTAGGAGCAAGCTTTCAAATGAAAGATTGGACAGAACAAAAAGGAGGAAGTTCTGTTCTTGATTTTGATGGAGATGGTATTAATGATTTATTGATACCGAATGTTTCCATTATTCAAGATATTAACTATAAGGTAGTAGAATACAAATTTGTTGGTGGAACTTTGAATAATAAAGCTGTCTATTATAATTTGAAATATAGTAATGAGATGCCTTCTTATGCAACTGGTGATTTTAATAATGACGGAAAAAGTGATATTATTTTTATGGAAAAAGGGCAGAGTTCAAGCAAATACCCTTGTGAAATTGTCGGATTAAACCAAGGTACAACCTTATATAGAGCATCTTTTGATCTTACCTTACCATCTAATCCAGAAAAAATGTTTGCTTCCGATTTTAATGGGGATGGATTAACAGACGTACTGGTATTTTACAATGGTGGATATACAATTTTCTGGAATCAAGGTAATGGAATATCAGCTTCCACTCTTTCGGATAGCAAAAAAACAACAGAGACCAATATCGGTAATGTATGGATGATTCGCCCGGGAGATTTTAATGGCGACGGACTGCTGGATTTTATAATGAATAGCACCGGAGATAATATTTGGTATTATGCCCTGAATAACGGAAATGGTACTTTTACTAAAACTCAGGCATGTACATTGGATATTTATGATCAGGACTTTACATCTAAAGATGACGATAAGTTTGATTGTCTTGTATATGATTTTGATTTTGATGGTAAATCAGATGTGGTTATAAATAAAGCTATGTACACAAGGAAGAAAGATCTTTTCAGTACCTGGGGTGAATTCAATAAAACCTATACTTATTGGATGCGTTCTACTGGAAGTGCACTAACTCAGGTAAGTATGGCGACTTCAAATCGGGATACAGATGGTCTCTCATCACACTACATGTTAGGTGATTTTAATGGTGACGGACAACCAGAATTAATGAACTTTGGTTACAATTGCTATAATAGTTCAAATGCTGATGTTAACCCCTCATGGCAATTATTTAAAAATAGCAGTTTTAATGCCGATAGAGGTAAAGTAACCTCTGTTACTGATAGCTACGGAGGTACGACGAGTATTACATACGCATCGCTCGTCAATGGAGGTATCTATACCAAAGGCTCCGGAAGTACTTATCCCATGGCTGATTACATTGTACCTCTTGATGCTGTAAAAACAGCTATAGCTAATAGTGGAGCCACCGGAAGTGTAGCGACTAACTATAAATATAATGGTATGAAAGTGCATCTACAAGGAAAAGGTCTATTGGGTATGACATCTCAAACAGCTACCAATACTACGCTTGGCACGGTGACAGAATCCGGGGTTAAGGCATGGAACACATCATTCTATATCCCTTCTCAAACTTATACAAAAACAACTGTAGATGGGGCTACTGCTGAAACAAATATCACATTGACAGTTGCAGACAAAGGTGCAAAGAATTTCTTTGCATATCCGTCTTACAAGGTTGATAAAGATCTGGATGGAAATACAATTACCACGGCTTATCAAGTCAATGACACTTATGGTTATCCAGAGGAAGAAACTATTGACTTTGGAGGGAACATGTATAAAACCGTACGATATAGCAACTATGTTTTAGCTGGGAATTCCTATAAACCTCAATTGATCACACGGATACAGAAGCATCAGGACGATACTTCCATATTTACTCAGAAAACATCTGTCACATACAATCAAGTTAAAGGTTATAAAGAACAAGTTATTGAAAATTATGATTCTTCTCAGCCTTTAACAACCGATTATACCTACGACTCATTTGGAAATATATCAACCTCTGTTACTTCTGGTTTGGGAATAATACCTCTTACTCAATACACTGATTATGATGATACTAAACGTTTTGTGGTGAAAAATTACACATCGCCTGGGTCAACAGTAAGTACATTTACTTACGATAATTGGGGGAATGTGCTGACTGAAAAGGATGAAAGCAACCCATCTTATTCACTGACAACCACTCATACTTATGATAACTGGGGGAATCGTACATCAACGCTCTTGCCTGATGGTACAAAAACAGCTTACAGCAGAGGATGGAATAATAATTCTGGTAAGCGGTATTTCACTCTTGTTCAGGGAACCGGGCAACCTTGGGTAAAAACATGGTATGACAATCAGGGGCGTGAAGTGTTAGTTGAATCAATTGGTGAAAAAGGGTTAAGTAGTCAACAAACAATGCTTTATAATGATAAAGGACAATTAACACAAAAACAATCGCAGACCGGTAATTTGACTATAACGGAGAATTCTGTATATGATGGACGTGGAAGAATAAGCGCTCAAAGTAACAATGTCGGGCAAAGTACTACATATAGCTATGGTAACCGCACGGTGTCTACCACTACCAATGGACGAACCTATACAAAGACTTATGATGCGTGGGGAGGTGTAAAATCTGTAATCGACCCTGTGGCTACAATAGCTTACAGTTATACATCGCTTGACAAACCCAAAACGATAACCACTGAGGGAACTGTTTTTTCTATGACTTATGATGATATTGGACAACAGCGTACACTAACTGATCCCAATGCCGGAACCACGACCTATAATTACGATGCTGCCGGAAGATTGATAAGACAGGAGGATAGCCGAGGAAAAGTGAGTGTTAATGAATATGACGGACTTGGAAGATTAAACATGTCTACAGTTGATGGCACCACTACCACTTACACTTATGGCACATCTGGTAATGAGTTACTGCAATTAGTAAAAAAACAGACTGGAAATAATTTTCAGGAATATGCTTATGACACTTATGGACGCACTGTTTCTGAAAAACGACAAATAGATGGAGCAGGAACATTGGAATTTGCTTATAGCTATAATGCTCAGGGACAACTTTATCGGATTGCCTATCCGGGTAATCTGGCTGTTAATAAGCAATACGATGCTTATGGAAATATGGAAAAGGTGTTCACTGATGCACAGACTATATGGGAACTAACGGGAGCTACCGGTACGGTCACTACTACTAGCCTAGGTGGTACGTTGACTAGTACCGAAACTCACAATTCACAAGGTTTACTTACTAATTTGAAAACAGTGAAGGGTTCTGACGTGTTACACAATATGAATTTTGAGTTCGATGGTGCCTCAGGTAATCTTGCATCTCGTTCAGGAATGCTTGATCAAACAGAAACATTTACTTATGATAATCTCGACCGTCTTACTTCTGTAAAGAAAGGGACTGCAGATGTGATGCAGATGGATTATGCCACTAACGGTAATCTTTCTTCAAAAACTGGTGTGGGGGCATATACCTATCTTGCGTCCAGACCTCATGCTGTGCAAGGAGTAGAGAATATAGACGGACTGATCTCTAATTCCTCTCAGACAACTTCTTTTAATGGATTTGGCAAGATACAGACCATCGCTGATTCAGGAAATGGTTACAACCTAGATTTTACTTACGGACCAGACCAAGAGCGGTGGAAAACTGTACTCAAACAGAATGGTAATATCGTAAAAACCACTATCTTTGCTGACGATTATGAGCAGATTACAAAGAACGGGATTACTTACCAACTTTATTACTTGGATGGTGGGGCCCTTTATGTGAAGCAAGACGGTAAGGCTGACAAAGTCTATTATGCTTGCACTGACCATTTGGGAAGCATTGTGAAGTTAGTGGATGTTGACGGTACGGAAGTATTTTCAGCTACCTATGATGCTTGGGGTAAGCGGACTGTGACGAATAATACTTTGGATTTTCATCGTGGTTACACAGGTCATGAACATCTTCCGGAATTTGATATGATCAATATGAATGGAAGGCTCTATGATCCCGTTTTGGGACGTTTCCTAAGTCCTGACCCGTTTGTACAGATGCCGGATTTTAGCCAAAATTTCAATAGATATTCATATTGTATGAATAATCCGCTGAAATTTACGGATCCAAGCGGAGAACTTTTTGGAATTGATGATATGATTATTTTCGCTGTTTTAAGCAATGCTATAATGAGCGGAGCTCAGGCGGAAATGAATGGAGGCAATTTTTGGGGTGGAGCTTTAAAAGGAGCTGCAATAGGTGCAGCAAGTGCTGCTGTACCATTTGGAATAGGCCAATTATTGGGACATGAAGTTGGTTCATTGGGTACAGAACTAATCCGAGCCGGAGCGCACGGTGTGGGCAACGGTTTGATAAATTTAGCTCAAGGTGATAATTTTGGTAGCGGTTTTATAACTGGAGCTGCCGCTTCGTTAGCTGGCTCAGCTGCTCAAGATTTAGGCTTTAGTACATTAGGAGTAGTTGGAACTACAACTGCTGTTGGTGGCGCTGCATCGGCATTATCAGGTGGAGACTGGTTTAACGGAGCTATGCAGGGAATGAGTATTGGCACATTTAACCATACATGGGATGGAGATACACCTATTAATGCTAAAAATCCCATACAATTGAAGGAAGTGGTGGTGACAGGACATAGAATAAGTAAGTCTATGCAAGGAGCTATGATAGCAGCATCAGCTTTTTCATATGTGGGAAGAGATAAAAGGAGCTATGGTATGGACAATGATCCTCGTCATATTGACTGCTCTCGGTTCACACGTGAAGTTGATGCAGAATATGGGTATAAATTGCCTAGGACTAGTGCAGAGCAGATGGAATGGTTTAAGAAAAATGGATATTGGTCTACTGATTTTGCAAATGCAAGAAGCGGGGATAATATTTTCTGGTCTAATCCTAATCATACTGGTGTAGTTTACTTTGATAAGAATGGAAATCCAGGAGTTATAAATGCAACTGTTTTTGGGCATAGACCTGGTAGCATTCGGCTGACGCCATTAGACTTAAATGGTAACCTTTTACCTAGGCAAAGTTGGCCGCATCATTTTATTGGAATAGGAAGATTTAAATAAATTACACTTTTATGAAAAAAATACTTTTAATGCACGTGCTCTTATGTTTATTTATAACAATTAAGGCACAGCCTAAAATTGAATTATGGGGGAAGTTTCTTCAAAATAAATACCAAGCAAAAGATTGGGTATATGATTATTATGAGTGTCTATTTTTGCATGATTCTGTTTTATATACATCATTGTTGCAACCAGAATTTATGTCCCAGATAGATCTGGGGAAAAAGCATGTCATAAACAAATTAGTGCACATACCAGCAGATAAAAAAGGGGGCATTTCCGTTTATTCAGGATCTTTTATTCCTTACAAGGATGGTTTTTTAACATCATATTTAAATTTAGTATATTTTTCTAATGCTAATGGTAAGAGATTATTCTTTAAAGCTAAAGAATCGGAAACGATTGAACAAATATTATTTACGAAATCTGGTAATATAATACTTTATTGTTTGAATGTGGAAAACTCAAGATTGATTCTTATGGATAAAAATGGAAATATAATAGACCAGTTACCACTTAATCTTTATTATATACCAGCTTTTAGCTGGTGGTATAATGGAGATGATGAACTATTGTCGGACCTTTTTGATGTTAAAATTGAAGATAATAAATTGGTTAAATTGAAAGAAAAGCGATCTACTATTTTGGAGAAATTTTACGAATATGTAGTAGGGTATAATAGAAATTATTTTTTTCTTTGTTCTAAAACTGTTCCTAATAAATTGATTATTAGAAATAGTGAAACATTATCCCCTATAGGAGAAATTATTCTACCAGAAGAAATGGTTAAGTTAATAAAGAAAACAAGAGCTTATAAAGAAGTGGAGGAGCCTACTATGAGAGTTGTTTCGTTGAATAACAATCAACATTTTATTATATTTTCATGTAATGGATTTTTGTATATATATTCGATGACTACTAAAATCTGTCCGGAGCAGGTATAAGCTTTAACTTTTAGTATGACCTGAGCTGCATTTATTATAAACAAAAGTAGCAATTAATACATTATTGTCTTACCCTATAAAAGGTTGACTCTTAAAAAATCAATAAAATGAGTACAACCGTAAGAAAAAACAGACATTATGACCTTGATTTTAAATTCAAAGTCGTTGAAGAAGCAATTAGTGGAGAATTAAACAAATCTGCATTGTGTAGGAAATATTCAATTTCCCATCCAGACCTAATACGCTCTTGGATTCGTATATTTGCACCTGAATACAAATTTGAGGAGAATATTATGAAAAAAGAGAAACGCACCGAGAGCGAAGAGATTGTCGAACTCAAACGCCAGCTCCAACAAGCAAAGCTAGCTCTTCAAAAAGAAAAGATGCGTGCTGATTTTTATAATGAGATGATAAACGTGGCAGAAGAGACGCTTAACATTCCCATTCGAAAAAAAGCTGGCACCAAACAGTAAAAAGGCTTCATGCAGAAGTCCCTTCTTATACAATAAAGGGACTTTGCAGCCTGTTTGGTGCTTCGAAACAAGCCTATTACAAGCATGGTGATGCGGGAATGGAAAAAGCTGCCATGGTTCGTTTTATAGTGGAATATGTGAAAAGTGTCCGTGAGATAGACAAAGGTATAGGCGGTGAGAAGCTGTGGCATATGTATACAAATTACTTTGGTGCAAGTTATAGTATCGGTCGTGATGCTTTTATGAACATTATCCGGCAATATAATTTAAACTTAAGAAGGCCCCGAAAAGGATGTCGTACCACAAATTCAGAGCATGATTATCCGCTCTATCCTGATTTGATAAAACACTTGAATGTAAACAGGGCTAATCAAGTATGGGTTAGCGATATAACCTATATCCGTGTATTAGATAACTTTTGTTTTTTATCTCTTGTGACTGATTCTTACAACCGTGAGATAGTCGGTGCATATGTTGGTCCTACACTTGAGACTAAACATACGATTGAAGCGCTTCGTCAAGCCTATCAGAAACTGAATCCTGAAGAAAAAATAGATTTGATTCATCATTCTGACAGAGGAGTTCAATATGCCAGTTTTATGTATACTGATGAGCTCAAATCTAAAGGGATAAGAATTAGTATGACCGAAAACGGAGATCCTAAAGATAACGCCATAGCAGAACGTGTCAATGGTATACTGAAACAGGAATTCTTAAATCATTATGAATTTAAGACTATTGATGAAGTTCGGCAGGTTGTCAGACAAGCTGTAGAATTCTACAATACTCAGAGACCACACAGGAGTCTGGATATGCTCACCCCGGAACAGGCTTCTAAAAAAGCGGGGTATCTGAAAAAACATTGGATAAGCTATAAAGATAAATATACAAACACATATTTGTAACAAACTAAAAAAGGGCTATATTTGCTTTTAAAACATGAACCTGTTAAATGAAAAACTTCTATAGAAATTTAATGAAGTTTTTATCTATATCAACTTGTTCATATGTTTTATTCTGAAGAAAGATAGTAAAGATCTTATAGACTTTAAACCTAAAAAAGTCAACTCGGATCAGAGTTAATAAATTAATCAGTCAACTGATTATAGGCTTAGGAACATTAGTAGTCAACTGGAATCAGTTTAATACAAACAAAAGGTTGTCTTTTTCCAAACATGTACATGTTTGACTCCAATCTTGTACATCTTTGGAAGCAAACATGTACATGTTTTTTGCAGCTACTCCTTTATAAATGGTTAGTTTCCCCTTTTATATTCATTAATCAGATTGCGGCTTATAGCTAATATCTTCCAGAGTTATTGAAAAAAGTCGAATTGTTATTTATGATGCTGATTATCAATGTACTATTATTGTTTAGGTGGAGAGGGTGGAGAGAAAACGTTCTTTTTTCGTTCTGAGAAATAAAAAAATGAGAATTTCGCAATTTGCGGAATTTATGAAATTCATTTTCTGAAAGCTGAAAAAACTCTTTTTTACTCCACCCTTTCCACCTTAATTGGACTGCTCTGTTTTGTAACATGTTGGTTTGTAGGAATGTATATTTTTGTAGGTGGCAGAGGTGGCAGTAAAATAATACTTTTCCCGGTTCTGAAAAATAAAATTTGATAATTCCGCAATTTGCGGATTTTTCAAATTTTTATTTCTGGAAAGATAAAAAAGGCTTTTTTCCTGCCACCTCTGCCACCTAATTGGTAAATACTATTTTTTAATTGATTGATAACCAGGTGATTGATTTTTTAAGAGGAATATAAAACGAGAAGATTTACTCTCTGAAAACGCATAGATTTACAAATAATCAATGACTACATTGATATTGGGAGCCCTTTCAGCTTTCCTTCACAAAGTTGTGGCGCTCTGGAGTATGCTTATGAATACAAGGGCAATTTGACAAGAGAACTTTTATAATGAAATGGTAATTGTTTAACTCATTAGATCAATTAACTATGTGATAAATTAATTTATATTGCTCGTACCTAATTTTTAATTTAATTATGTGATTTTTTGTTCTTGAATATAAAAATGTCCAATATGTAAATAGTTAATATATAGTTTATTTGTACTTAAATTATTGTAAATCAATTGTATGATATGTATTTTATTTGTCCAATATTTTATTTTTTATATATCAATAATTTGTCTAATTTTGTTGCCTTGAAATAGGAAATAATACTAAAACATAAATTTACATGAGAATACAACTGCCTAAACTATTTCTTTTTTGCTTCTTTTTTATTCCTGTTTCTGTCTTTGCACAAACCTTGCTTAAAAAGCAAAACAATATGTTCCGTGGCGAAGATGTGATTATTAAACAGCAGGTAAAATATAAAAATCCGGGAAGGGCAGGAGCCAATGTACTTTGGGATTTTGGCAAACAGGAAGCCATTAATGAGAAGTATAAGCTTTCTTATACTCAATCAGAAGAAGATTCTGTTGTAACAGGTTGTGAACACAATACACTTTACCATTATCTGCAAAGAAATGACTCTCTTTATTCTTTAGGATACGAGAATCCCACAACATTAATGCATAATCAAAGACCAGAATTACTTCTTACTTTTCCTTTCTCTTATCAGAAAAGAATTGAAGGATATTATTACGGTACTGGCAATTATTGTCGTCGCCTTGATCTGACTGCTCAAGGAAAGACTGTGACATGGGGAGATGCCTATGGAATGATTATTCTTCCAAACGGTGATACCTTACAGCATGTATTACGAGTGCGTTCTCTTAAAACGATTGCAGAAAAGATGCTGCCTTACGTACAAAAAGATTCTGTTATTCAACCGGTAGTAAACATTGATAGTATACACTATCATCTGAACAATGATAGTGTGTATATGCAGGTTGAGACTTACAGATGGTATGCTGACGGCTATCGCTACCCAATCTTTGAAACAGTAGAGAGCATTACATACAAGAATCAGAAACCATTTAAACATTTTAATACAGCTTTCTTCTATTCACCGGATAAACATAGTTATCTGGATACAGATCCTAAAAATCTGGTAAGGCTGGATGATATTGAAAAAACAGATAAAGAGACTCGAAACAATAGCTCTTCGGGTAACAATAATAATTCGTCTGGTAATAATCCCAATAAAGAACCAATAAACTACAATGTATATATTGAAAATGGGAGTAACAGTATTTCCATAGAATATAATCTTAATCAGCGGGCAGATGTAACAATATCCTTGTACGATATGCAAGGGAGGTTATTGGTGAATTATCCCAAAACGAATTATCCGGAAGGATTTTATCAGGAGGCTATAGCTTTGGATGGATTTCAACTTGGTGAATACTTACTTCGGATTGTTGTGAATGATAAGGTTTATGGAGAAAAAATTGCAAAACAATAAGATTCTGTTAGTTATGAGAAAAATATTACTGTTTTTTTTAGTATTTCCTTCTTTCATTTGTGAAAAGTCACAGGCAACAAATGATGAAAGTGCCATAAATCAGTTAATTAAACAAGTGATTCCCCCTAGCCCTACAGCAGCTGCTTTTGCAAGATATGGGGAATATCCCGTTAGTTTAAGTACTGGTGTTCCCCAAATAGATATTCCAATATATACAATAGATATGAGAGGGTTTAAATTGCCCATAAGTACTTCTTATCATGCATCAGGGATCAAAGTAACGGATGTTGCTACTCCAGTTGGATTAGGATGGGTTTTAAATGCTGGCGGAATTATTAGCCGAACTACATGCGGAAAATGTGATCTTTTAAAAGCTCATACAATGGATGTAACGTCTTCAACTCAAATAAATCAATACATTTCAAATCGTTCAAAACCAATACGATTTTGGAATGAACTGTTATCCGGGACTGAAAATGGGCATGATAGTCAGTCTGATAGATACAGTTACAATTTTAATGGAAAGTCAGGAACCTTTAGATATGATATTCAAACTGGCGAGATTAAGACCATACCTTTTTCGCCGATCAGTATAAAGATTACTGATAACGGATATAAAATTACAGATACTGATGGCATGGAATACTTTTTTGAACAAGAAGAGCAAAGTAATGTTTCCTCTCCACTGAATTTAGATGTATTTACCACATCCTGGTATATGAGTAAAATTAAAAATCCAAATACAAACGATTCTATTCGTTTTGTATATAAATCAGGAACTGCTTACAATACATATTATCCTTCTCAATATGTTGATACAGGTGTTGGTTTTTCTTATGAATATAACCTTTCTAGGGATGTTCCAAATACTTATGATATTCGAATTAACAGTTCTGAATATTCCTGGACAAGAATATTTAATCTACCAATTTTACTAGATAGTATTGTTTGGGATAATAATATAATCAATTTTACTTATGCATCAGATAGGCTGGATTTATATAAAGATAGGCTTACAAGATTAAGCATAAGTAATAATGGTACAAAGATAAAGGAAGCGGTGTTCGGGAATGGATCATATTGGGGGAATGGCTCAACCAACTACAGAATGAAACTTGATAATTTGACATTACAGGGGACAGATAACTCAAATGCCAAAGAAAAATATTCATTTACTTATGATTCAACTACATTACCCGATTATTATAATATGAATAAACCTACAGCATCTAGGTGTAATGAGGATTATTGGGGATATTTTAATGGAAATCAGAGCCAATATATTATCCCGGACAGATATTGTGTTTCCCCTGATTATTCTACAGACAGATCTCCTAAAGAAGTTGATATGAAGGCTTGTTCCTTAACTCAAATTACATACCCAACTGGAGGTAAAACTATTTTTGGCTATGAAATCAATAAGGTGACCAGAGCTTATGATTATAATCTGGAATCTGAATCTGAGGTTGGAGGATTGCGAATTAAAACAATCACGAATCAAGATAAAAATGGTTCTATACTTGGAGTCAAGAACTACGAATATAGCGGAATTGCTACTAATATTATAAGATATGCAATGTATTCTTCTACAATTAATTACATATATTCCCACATTTGGGAAGGAGATTTCCTTAGGAATGACAGCGAACACAATATAAGCGTAGCCCAGCCGGTTATCCCGTTAACAGACTATAGTGGTAGTCCTGTGTTTTATTCCACTGTAACAGAATATAATGGTACATCAAGCAATAATAGTGGCAAAACTGTATATAAATATATGCAAGATCTCGATAATCTAGGTGGTTGTGAAAGTAATGTTGATGATCAATTAAAGTTCTATTCAGAATTTAACAATTGTGACCAAGGGAGTGTTTCACCTCTTCTTTTAAGTCAGACTATTTATAAAAAGCAAACTATGACTATATATGTAAACGATCTATTACGAATAATTATACTTTGATGAAGGAGGAGATTCATAACTTCTTTAGCGCATTAGTATCAAATAATGGTTTAATGTTAGCATCGAAATATGTTTCAGCTTGCGCTTTTGTAATAGCACCGGCCGATATATCTTCAAGACCTCCATAATTCAACACATTAGGAGCTTTCATTGCAGCGGTAACAGATTTCTCAGTATTTGCAATTGCAGCAACAACGGCTTGTTTCAACACAGGTTCCGCATCTGAATATTTGCTTAGTCTACAAAGTGCTTCAGCCTTCAGGAATAAAAGTTCATGATAGCTCATTAACAATGTTGGCGCAGTTTGTGCAAAAACATATACTGAATAGTTATAATAATACTGACGTTCTGTCGGTGTACCATTAGGTGCTAATCTAAAAGTTTTATCTCCAGGCAAAATATGCGCCCAAGAACTTGAACCAAAATACACGCGAGCAGCACGCGGATCATTACGCGCTGCTAATTTATCATACATACTTTGACTTGCAGAAATAGCATCACGACTCCATTCAAAATCAAATAATGGATTTAAGTTACTGGCACTGTAGTGATCATAAGCAGCTTGATCATCAGCTGAAGCAAAGGATTTATCTACATATTCAAGAACCTTGTTCATGTCAGCTTGAACATCGGAAGAGCGCTTCATCAATCGCATAGTATAACGAGCTTTTAACCCATATGCTAATTTTAGCCACTTATCCGTATCACCATTATAGAGCAAATCGTATGAACCAGGAGCAGATTTGTCACCCTTAGGTAAATCAACAATAGCATTATCAAGCAGTTGCATTATGCTTGTATAAACACTTTCTTGTGAATCAATCTGAGGATTCATGTATTGTGGTTTTCCGTTAGACAATTCAGGCAATGCAGCTTGAGAGTAAGGAACATTACCAAAAGCATCAGTTAGTATAGCTGAATTCATAGCAGCCATAACCTCAGCCATACCTTTAGTTGCATAATTACCTTCTTGTTCTCCACCATCAGAACATTTATTTATAATAATTCGGGCATTCTTTAATGAAGAATATATATTTCCCCAAACATTATTAAATGTTGAAGCAGCTGAAGGTTCATTCTGACGAATTTCTGCATTATAAAGCTGATTGTGTGTGCCTACTTCATTTTCAGCATATGTCGAAAAATAAGTATTCAAATCACCGCCGACATTATTAAAAGCAGTAGATGTAATCACATCCGCCAAAATAAATTTGGACGGAACATTCGTTGTGTGATTTGTATCTTCATTTATGCTATCCATTACATCTTCAGAGCAAGATGCCAACATAGTAGAAAGCATAATTGCAGATAAAAGTCCTTTGGATATATTGAATTTAAATATTGATTTCATATTATTCTTTTTTTAGAATTTAACAGTAAAGCCTAAACCATAGCTAGAAGATCCCGGTAAAGAGAAACGTTCAAATGCGCCAGACATATTATTATTTCCTTGAGATGCTTCAGGATCAAGTCCTTTAAGTTCAGACCACAACAAAATATTTCTTGCAAACACATTCATTGTAATACCTAAGCTTGGTTTATTCAATACAGGATAACTTAATGCTATTTCACGCAGCTTTACAAATGAAGTATTATAAATCATTGATTCTGAAATACCATTCAAATTTGAGAAATATGTTTCTGCATCTGCACCACTAATACGAATATCATTTTTTGCATAAGTAGCATTTCCAGAAGCATCTGTTCCAGTAACTTTCACTGCATCACCTCCATCAAACAGGAATGAATCTGACTTACGGAAATCGGCTGATTTTTGGCTTGCACCATAATAATCTAGCATACCAGCTGTACCTGCATACATTTGTCCACCTTGTTTCCAATCAATCACTGCTGATAAGCGGAATTTATAGAATTCAAATGTAGTATTAAATCCTACACGGAAATCCGGGGAAACACTTCCGATAACTTTTTCTTCACCTGCCTGAGGCATACCATTTTCATCAACAACAATCTTACCTTCACTATTACGCAAATAACTTACACCGTAAATAACAGGGAATTTATCGCCAATACCGGCACGAACTTGAGGTTCAACGAATCCTCCCAAGAAGATACTATTTACACCTTCAGCCAATGCATCAACATAATTATCTATTTTTGAGAAATTTACAGCAAAGTCCCACTTAATGTTTCTTGTATCTACTGGTTTTACCCCTAGAGTAACTTCGTGAGAATTTGTGTGGATAGACCCTCCATTTGTAATAAAGGCGCTATAACCAGTTGAAGTAGCCAAAGGAACATCAAATATTTGGTCTTTAACATTCTGGCGAGAATAAGTATAATTCAATGTAAATAATCCATTTAAGAATGTCAAATCAGCACCAATTTCATAAGATTTTGTATTTTGAGGTTTCAAATTTGGATCATATATCTTTGAATAAGGGGTATATGCCACAACGCTTCCAATTGGATAAGTAATTGGAGTACCTGAAGAGAAACCACCACCATAAGTAGGAGTTGTATAGTAAGAATCATAATATGTACCTGCTTGTCCAACTTCTGCATATGAGAGACGTAATTTACCCCATGTCAAAACGTCATTTTTCAATGATTCAAGTTCTGTAAATATAAAACCGAGAGACACTGAAGGATAGAAGAACGAACGATTATTGCGAGGCATTGAAGAAACAATATCATTACGTCCTGTAGCACTCAAATACAACATATTCTTATAAGCAAGAGACAGATTTGCAAAAGTACCTACAGTACGAGACCTTCTATATGATTCTGAAGCCTGGAAAACAGACGCATTGTTTATATGATTCCAACCACCATAGTTAAAATCTGCTCCATAAGAATCATGGTATTTCTTTGTTTTATCAACGAGTTCATTACCTAATAATGCATTCAAATTAAGATCTTCATTAATATTCCAATCAAAATTAGCAGTTAATAAAGAGTTAACTTCATTTATAGTATATCCATAATGATCAATAGAACCTTTACCATTTGCATGTCCATATCCCCATAAGTCGGTATAGTTAGTGGTATAAGCATCTGTACCTAACTGGTCTTTTACGTCTAATTTCATATTATCAGTACCCAATTTGGTAGAATACTTAGTGTATACATCACCAAAGAAACGTTGTGAACGTTCTGTAAATTTGTTATTATTTATAGCCCAGTAAGCATTATCAAAGCCACTAGTTCCACGATAATTATTCTGAGTATAAGGGTCCCCTTCAACAGAATAAGGAATTCCAGCTAAATCATAACTTGCAGGTGCAGGAAAAACAGTTGCTACAATACCATTATTTGCACCTGATTGTTTCGTTATTTTAGATGTTACAAAATTTCCATTAAAACCAGTTGACCAGTTTTCAGTTAGTTTGGCTTCTGCCGACATTTTCGCATTATAGCGATCTAATCCTGTAGATGGAACAATACCATTTGTTGTTGTATTACCTAAAGAAAAAGAATAATTTCCTTTATCAAATCCTTGTGCAACATTAATGTTATTACTCCAAGTAGAACCAGTTCTAAAGAAGTCTCCTACATTATCATAAGCTTGAGGAGTAGCCCAAGGATCCAAACCAGCTTTAGCTCTCTGAGGAACATAATACTGTCCTTCATGTTTGCCATCAGCCTGAGTGTAATCATTTACAGTATTTCCACCATAAGTAGGATCATTAGCTAATTCTGAAATTTTACATCCCCAGGATTTAGATGATGTTGGATCATAAGCTCCACCTGTACCCTGAGCAAATTCTTTTTGCAAATCAGGTTTTACAGAAAGAACGTCAAAAGACAAACTTGTATTATATGTTACCTCAGGTTTACCTTTCTTGGCACCCTTACCACTTTTTGTAGTAATAATAACAACACCATTAGAAGCACGCATACCATATAAAGCTGAAGCAGCCTGACCTTTAAGTATATTAATACTTTCAATATCATTAGGATCAATATCGACAGCACGGTTAGCAAAGTCTGTGCCAGTTACAGAGTTTCCTGTATCGATATCTGAAGTAGATGCTATAGGCATCCCATCTACAACATATAATGGAGTATTATCACCAGTAAACGAACGTGATCCACGGATTGTCATTTTTGCAGAAGCACCAGGCATACCAGAAGAAGGGGCTATTTCAACGCCAGACACCTTGCCTTGCAAAGCAGAAGTAACACTAGTACTTGCAGCCTGAACTAACTTGTCAGCTTTAATATCCTGTGCAGCGTATCCAAGTGCTTTTTTATCGCGAGTAATACCCATTGCAGTCACAACAACTTCATCAACAACCTTCGCATCAGTCACTAGGACTATTTTCAAGGTTGGCTTAATTAACACCTCATTCGGCTTCATACCTATATATGAAACAACTAAAGTCTTTGCAGAACCTGGAACGTTCGACAAAGTAAATTTACCATCCATATCAGTTGAGGTACCAATATTTGTTCCCTTAACCAATACTGACGCACCTATCACAGGTTGCCCATCTTCTTGAGAAATAACAACCCCTGTTACTTTCTGAGTTTGGGCAGTTACTAAACTTATGCCTACAAATAGACATGTCAATAACAGCATTAATTTTCTTTTCATAAATTCTCTCTTAAAGTTTAATTTTACATTACTGTATTCTTTATTCTAACAATTTGCAATTGTATGAATAAAACATAAAATGGCAACTATATTATCTAAAAATCCATAAAAATATTACAATATGAAATTTATAACTCAATCAATCAGCTAAACATAGACTATATAAGCATTAAGAATAACAAATAAAATATTGTTTTTTATCTTTTTGCTTTTACAAAA
>Ga0183099_1000860_pt1 | contig 19433 bp, 18 predicted proteins | sample Biomet1_FD_127788 | JGI IMG/M metagenome (GOLD analysis project Ga0183099, IMG submission 127788) | Microbial communities from bioreactor (seeded with anoxic lake sediment) at LBNL, California, USA - Biofuel metagenome 1 | ecosystem: Engineered > Bioreactor > Anaerobic > Unclassified ... | reverse complement strand
GGACTTGAAAATACCGGAGCCGACAAAAACACCTTCGGCTCCCAGCTGCATCATCAGCGCCGCGTCGGCCGGTGTGGCAATTCCGCCGGCTGCAAAATTTACAACCGGGAGCCTGCCGTTTTCAAAGACGCTGCGTACCAGTTCATACGGAACCTGCAGCTCCTTTGCGGCCTCGAACAGTTCATCGTCACGCATGCTTTGAATTTTGCGGATCTGCTGGTTCATCAGCCGCATGTGGCGGACAGCCTGCACGACGTCGCCCGTCCCCGGCTCGCCCTTTGTGCGGATCATCGAAGCCCCCTCGGCAATTCGGCGCAGGGCCTCGCCCAGATCTCTTGCGCCGCACACGAACGGGACATCGAATTTCGTCTTGTCGATGTGAAAGACATCGTCCGCAGGGGAGAGCACTTCGCTCTCGTCGATGTAGTCAATCTCAATGGCCTGCAAGATTTGTGCTTCAACGAAATGTCCGATCCGCACTTTGGCCATAACCGGGATTGTGACGGCTTTCTGAATGCCCCTGATCATCTTCGGATCGCTCATCCGCGATACGCCGCCTGCGGCCCGAATGTCGGCCGGAATGCGTTCGAGCGCCATGACGGCGCAGGCGCCGGCGTCCTCGGCTACCTTCGCCTGCTCCGGCGTCGTCACGTCCATGATGACGCCGCCTTTGAGCATCTGTGCCAAATTTTTATTAAGCTCATATCTGCTGTTCATATCATTTTTTCCTCCATCGGTTATTGAAGTCTTTTCATGTTTGCTTTATTATAAGGGCAATCTGACCATGTAAAAAGTATCAGTTTGCGAATATTTGATGGTATCAGATTGGAGGAAATTCGATGAGTGAAATCACGCTGAGGCTTGACAAGAAGGCGCAAACACCGCTTTTTGAACAACTCTATGGCTTTATAAAGAAAGAAATTATCTGCGGGAATTTCTCCAGGAATGAGAAACTGCCGTCGAAACGCAAGCTGGCTGCAAATCTGCAGTGCAGCCAAAATACGGTTCAGGCGGCGTACAATCAGCTTATGGATGAAGGATACCTGACCGCTCGGGCAAAGAGCGGCTACTATGTCGCAGCGCTGGATGGAATTTTGAACCTCGGAGGTGAAAACCGGACGTCTTCCCCATATCAGGATCAGTCGCTGCATTACGTATATGAATTTTCCCATCAAGGGGTTGATTTTGAATGCTTTCCGTTTTCGCTGTGGCGAAAGATTACGCGGGAAGTAATTAACGACTACGATAGAGACCTGCTGAGAACCGGAGATCCGAAAGGCTTTCCCGGCCTGCGGGCCAGTATTGCCGGCTACCTGCACCACTCAAGAGGCGTCAACTGCACGGCGGACCAGATCATCGTCAGTTCCGGTACGGAGTTTCTGCTTCAGCTTCTGGTCCAATTGCTGAGCGCGTCGACCGTCTATGCGATTGAAAACCCGGGCTATGAAAAACTCAATCTGGTATTTAAAAGCAATCGTGTGGAGTACAGGGCGGTCCCGCTCGACAGATACGGCATGCAGCCGGAGGCGCTTGAGAAAAGCATGGCGGATGTAGCGTGCATCACTCCGTCGCACCAGTTTCCGACAGGCTGCATCATGCCGATCAGCAGACGCATCCAGCTGCTGAACTGGACTTATGAAAAACCGGAACGTTATATCCTCGAAGATGATTATGACAGTGAGTTCCGGTATTCCGGGAAGCCGATCCCGTCCCTGCAGGGCCTCGATCGGCAGGGCAGGGTCATCTATATCGGCGCTTTTTCCAAATCGCTGTCTCCCGCGCTGAGAATCAGCTATATGGTCCTGCCCGAGAAGCTTCTCAGACGTTATGATGAAAAACTGACTTTCTATATTTGCCCCGTGCCGACGGTCGAACAAAAAACGCTGCAGAGATTCATGGAAGAAGGGCATTTCGAGCGTCACTTGAATCGTATGAGAAATCTATATAAACAAAAACGGGAGACGGTTGTCGCCGCGATCCATGAAATACTGCCCGACGCCGAAGTGGAGGGCGCTTCGGCCGGGCTGCATCTCACTTTACGCATCCACAACGGCATGACGGAGCAGGAACTCATTCAATCTGCCCGGGAACATCAGGTAAAGGTGTATGGGCTGTCACGGTATTATTCCGTGCTGCCCGCCTCAAAGCGCGGCAATACGCTGCTGCTGGGGTTTGCCACACTAAAAATCGACGAAATTCCCGATGCCGTCTCCCGGCTTCGGGAAGCATGGTATCCATAAGGATTTCGACCCGGTATCGGCAGGTTGACAACAAGGCGGTATGCTGATATATCTATGATAAATGGTAAATTCTAAAATTTAACTAACTGAGGTGGCTTGTATGGCATCAAAAAACGAAACTGGAAAAATCAACCCTGAAAAAGCTTCCGGAATTCATGGATTTGAAATTGAGCTGAATTCGGACAGACTCACTCGCATCGATAAATTGGTGAAAAGCTACGAGCGAAGAGTGACTTCCCGGCTGGACGAAGAATATGAAATCAACACAAAAAAGTCCGACCGCATTGCGGACAAATTCGCGGCTTTCGGCGGAAGCTGGACCTTTATTATCGTCTTCGCCCTGTTTTTAGCTGTATGGATTTTGATCAACGTCCTGCCGTTTACGTCTCTTCATTTCGACCCGAAGCCATTTATTTTGCTCAACCTGATTTTGTCGTTCATCGCGGCGTTTCAGGCGCCCATCATTATGATGAGCCAGAACCGGCAGGCCGCCCGCGACAAACATGAGTCGGTTATCGACTTTGCCATCAACTACAAGGCGGAGCAGGAAGTCGACGATATGCAGAAGCATCTGCACCGGATGGAGGCAGAGATCGGCGAAATCAAGCAGCTGCTTGCCTCCCTGCAGCCCAAAAATGATGAATCCGATCAAAATTAAATCAAAAATCCCTGTACCGGTTCGAATCACGGCACAGGGATTTCGAATATCAATTCTGATGTTTGGGTCAAAGATTCCAGATCTTGGACGCATACTCTTTGACAGCGCGATCAGCGGCAAAAGCGCCGGCTTCCGCGATGTTCACAAGGGAAGCGCGGGCCGATGCCCTCGGATCTTTCATAAGAGCGTAAAGCTCGTTATGGGCTTTGACATACCTTTCGAAATCCGCCAGCAGCATGTAAGGGTCACCGCCGTTTAAAAGGCCGCTGACCAGGTCCGAGTAGTTCTTGCCGTCTGCAAAGCCCCGGCTGAAACGCTCCAGGACTGTCTGAAGCGCCGGATCAGCCTGATACAGGGAGCGGGGATTGTAGCTGGGGTGTAAAGCCTCTACTTCGTCGGCCCGTAGACCGAATAAAAACATATTGTCGCTGCCGAGATGTTCATACATCTCGACGTTGGCTCCGTCGAGGGTGCCGATGGTGATGGCCCCGTTTAGCATGAGCTTCATATTGCCGGTGCCGGATGCCTCTTTACCGGCAGTGGAAATCTGCTCGGAAACCTGGGCGGCGGGCATGAGCTTCTCCGCCATGGAGACGCGGTAATTTTCTGCGAAAAACACCTGCAGCCTGCCTTTGCAGACCGGGTCGGCGTTCACGTCCGTGGAGAGCGAACACAACAGCTCTATAATACGCTTTGCCACCGTATAGCTGCCGGCGGCCTTGGCCCCGAACACAAACGTGCGGGGCGTAAATTCCTGGCCGGGGTTTTCGTGCAGTCCGTTTTGCAGATGGGTGATGAGCATGGCACATAAAAGCTGCCGTTTATACTCATGCAGGCGCTTGACCTGCACGTCCAGCACCGCCGCGGGGTCGAGTACCGCCCCTGCTGCTTCTGGAACCAGTCAGCGAACGCGCGCTTGTTTGCTGATTTCACCTTGCCCAGCGCATCGAGCACAGTGCCGTCATTTTCATATGCACGCAGGCGGTGCAGTTCCTCGGGCCGGGCCATGTACCCGTCGCCGATCAGCTCTTTCACAAGGCCCGCGAGGCCGGGGTTAATTTGGGTCAGCCACCGACGGTGGTCGATGCCGTTCGTGATGTAGGTGTAGCGCTCTGGACGCAGCGTATATACGTCGTGAAACAGCCGTTCCGTCAGAATCCTGCCGTGAAGTGCGGAGACGCCGTTGATGCGGCAGCAGACCGCCTGACAGAGGTTGGCCATATAGACCTTTCCGCTATAAACAATGAGATTTCTCTCGATCCGCACCCGGTCGCCTTGGAAACTATCCGCCAGATAACGCATCCAGCGGCCGTTGATCTCCCGGATGATCTGCCATATGCGGGGAAGCAGGCTCTGCACCATGCCCTGGGGCCAGCTCTCCAGCGCCTCGCTCATCACAGTGTGATTGGTATAGGCCACGCTCCCGGATACGATGCCGAAGGCCCCGTCCCAGCCCAGGCCGTCCTCATCCATGAAAATGCGCATGAGTTCCGGTATGATGAGCGTAGGGTGGGTATCGTTGATCTGGATGGCGTGATGGGCTGCAAACGAGCGCACGTCGCCATATTTCGCCCGATGCTTTTTAACAATGTCCTGTGCGGTGGCGGATACGAAAAAATATTGCTGTTTAAGACGCAGCTCTTTTCCTTGGATATGGTCGTCGGCGGGATACAGAACTTTGGTGATGACCTCCGCCATGGTGCGCTGTTCCATTGCCCGCATATACTGCCCGCCGGAGAAGAGGTACATATCCAGTTCCTGCGGGCTGTGAGCCTCCCACAGGCGCAGGGTGTTGACACGCTTGCCGCCGTAGCCGGCGATGAGCATATCCCGCGGCACCGCGAGCACGCTGGTATAACCTGTGTGCCGGGTGCGGCAATGACCGGAATAATCCCATTCTTCCTCCACCTGCCCGCCGAAGTGAACTTCGCAGGTGTCCTCGTAGCGGGATACAAGCCAGCTCTCGGAGCCGGTGCGCCAGTCATCGGCCACTTCGGTCTGTGCGCCGGTGCGGATCTCCTGTTTGAACAAGCCCAGCTCATAGCAGATGGAATAGCCCGTCGCTGGGATGTCCAGCGTCGCCATGCTGTCCAAATAGCAGGCAGCCAGACGCCCGAGGCCGCCGTTGCCGAGGCCCGCGTCTGGCTCTTCCTCGAAAATGTCCGCTGCGCTGCGGCCCATGTCCTCCAGCGCGCCGGCCAGCGCGTCGGCTGCTCCGAGGTTGAAAGCGTTCTTCATCAGGCTCCGGCCCAACAAAAATTCCATGGACAGATAATGAAGCTGCCGGTCACCAGCGGCCTCATCCTGCGCCGCCAAGGACCGGCTCATCAGTTCTCGCAGCACCATAGCCGAAGCCTGAAAAATCTGCCGGTCGGTAGCCTGCTTGCCTGAAACGCCAAAATAGGCGCACAGTTTGTCTTCGATCGCTGCATGCAGTTCGTCACTTGTAATTTCAGGCATAAATTTTTACAGAACAGCTCCTTTGGGAATAATGATCGGCAGTCTCTCGCTGCCCGCGAGGAACACGTCCTCGTCCACTTTGACATCCTTATCCGCGATGACACACTTGAGCTGCGCGCCGCGGCGTACAGCCGTGTCCTGCATGATAACGCATCTGCGCAGAACCGCGCCCTTATCCACATGCACGCCGCGGAACAGGATGCAGTCTTCCACAGTGCCTTCGATGTAGCAGCCGTCCGCCACAAGACAGTTACGCACGGAGGCTTCCTCGCCGTAGTAGGTCGATACCTCGGCCCGCTCTTTCGTACGCACAAGCCGCTCTCCCTTCGGGAAAAGCTCCGCCATGTTTTCCCAGTTCAGCATATCCATGCTGGCCTGATAATAGTCCAGTACCGAAAAAATTCGCCGGGCATAGCCCTTGTGCTCATAGACGGCGATGCGCCCGCCGGCAGCGAGATAGTGGGCCACCGCGTCCCGGTGAAAATGCTTTCGTCCCGTGCTGGCGCAATAGTCCATCAACTCCAGCAGGAGGGATTTCTTGATAATATAGACTTCCATGGAGACGAGGCCTTCGCCCTGTCCCTCTTCCACAGATACCAGGCGCCTTGCAAAGCCGTCCGGCTCCGGTACCAGCCGGTGGTGAGGATAATCAGGCGCGCCGGCGGTACAGACCGCAGTCATTTCCGCGCCCGAATCCCGGTGCAGCTTTGCCACCGCGGAAAGATCAATGTTTGCCACAAGGTCGCCGGCCGCGAGCACCACGTCCTGCTGGGATATGTCTTCAATGTAGGAACGCACACTTTTGAGTGCCTCCATGCAGCCGTCAAAATGACCCTCATAAGCTTCCGGCAGGCCAAAGGGCGGCAACAACCGAAGACCGCCGCGCCGGCGGGCCAGATCCCAGTCCTTTCCGTTTCCGAGGTGGTCGAGCAGGCTTTGGTAATCCCGCTCCATGATGACGCCTACATCCCGGATTCCCGCATTGACCATGCCGGAAAGAATAAAGTCGATGACGCGGTACCGCCCGCAAAAGGGGATGGATGCAGAATTGCGTTTGGCCACCAGCTCACCCAGAGACGGATCCGACCGCAGCGTATAGATCAGGCCGTGCATGTCTTTCATAATCTTACATCCTTATACAGCATCGCGCCGGGTGCAACAACGGCGCCGGCTCCAACGGTTAGGCCTGGTCCTACCGTGGCGACGTCCCAGCCTTCCGTTCCGTCCGGTTCCGCACCTACGCACGCCCCGGCGCATACATGGGCACCTTCTCCCAGAATGGCAAAACGAACCTGGGCATTTTCTTCCACCACGGCCCCCGGCATGAGTACGCTGTATTCTACCTGCGCACCCTGCGCGACGGTGACGGAGCTGGAGAGTACGGAGTTAAAAACGCTGCCCTCCACCAGGCATCCCTCTGTCACGATGGAATGGCGGATGTCCGATGCGGCACCGGCCAAGTGAGGCGGACGAATGGGACTGCGCGACAGAATGGGCCACGAGGGGTCATACAGATTAATCAGCTCCGGCGAGAGCATATCCATATTGGCGTCCCAAAGACTTGTAATGGTTCCGACGTCCCGCCAATAGCCGTCAAAGCGGTAAGGCCACAGCTTTTCGCCGGCAGCCAGCATCCTTGGGATGATGTTTTTGCCGAAGTCCTTGGCACTTGAAAGGTCTGCTTCGTCTTCAAAAAGGACCCGGCGCAGCTTCTGCCAGGTAAAAATATAGATGCCCATGGAGGCCAGGTCGCTTTTGGGGTGCGTCGGCTTTTCCTCAAATTCGGATACAGCGCCGTCAGGTCCAACGTTCATGATGCCGAAGCGCCGCGCTTCGGCCATGGACACCTGGATAACGGCGATGGTACAAGCCGCGCCCGCCTGCTTGTGGGCCGCGAGCATCTTTGCGTAATCCATTTTATAAATGTGGTCGCCGGAGAGGATGAGAACGTAGTCGGGATTCCACATATCCACAAAGTCGATGTTCTGGTAGATTGCGTTCGCGGTTCCGGAAAACCAGTTTCCCTTTTCCCCGGCGGACATATAGGGCGGCAGAATGTATACGCCGCCGTCCGCGCTATCCAGATCCCAAGGCTGACCGCTGCCGATATAAGAGTTGAGTCGCATGGGCCGGTACTGTGTCAGCACACCCACGGTGTCAATGCCGGAGTTTGCGCAGTTGGACAGAGGAAAATCGATGATGCGGTACTTGCCGCCGAAGGGCATAATAGGCTTTGCAGCGTCAGCCGTCAGCGCATACAGGCGCGAACCCTGCCCGCCGGCCAGCAACATGGCGATAAATTCCTTTTTCATCCAGCGTCCCTTTCTGACTTCAAAGGGCCCGATGCCCTCATCGGGCTGTCAGTTGTATTTTCCCATCGTCAATTCCGGACCATCCCGAATATAATCCTCCACCGCGCCGACAGCACGTCCAATCGCCTCGCCGATCGCCTTTGCGTCTTCACCTTTCGGCACTCCCGTCACCCAGTCGATCTGGTCGGGCCCCGGGCTGGGCGGGGCTCCCACGCCGATGCGGATCCGGGGAAACTCGTCCGTACCCAGATGGGTGATGATGTTTTTCAGACCGTTGTGTCCGCCGGCAGAACCTTTCGTGCGGATGCGCAGTTTACCGCAGGGTAAGGCAATATCGTCCGAAACGACCAGCACATGGTCGGCGGGAATCTTATAAAACCGCGCCGATGCACCCACGGCCTCTCCGGAAAGATTCATATAGGTTTGCGGCTTCATCAGCAGTACGCTTTGCCCGGCCAGCTCGCACCGCGCCGTCAGAGCGCGGAAACGAAGCTTATTAATGCGGACGTTTTTGGTCTTTGCCAGCGCGTCTGCCGTCATAAAACCCATATTGTGGCGGGTCGCCTCATACTGCGGGCCGGGGTTTCCCAAGAAAACGACAATCCAGCTGATGCTGGAAGAAAAGCCAAACATTATTCGAACAGCGGTGACAGCGACAGGTCAACGGCGATGCGCTCGATGGCCTCGGCGAAAATAGGCGCCACGGAAAGGTATTTGATCTGATCCACCATGGGCTTGTCTTTGGGGTAGGGAATGGTATCCAGAAGAAGCAGTTCCTTGACCTCGCTGGCCGTAATGCGCTCCAGCGCCGGACCGGACAGCACGCCGTGGCTCGCGCAGGCATAAACTTCCTTGGCTCCTCCGATTTCCTTCAGGGCTTTGGCGGCGCCGCACAGGGAACCGGCGGTGTCCACCATGTCGTCCAGTACGATGCAGATCTTGCCTTCCACGTCGCCGATAACGTTCATGACTTCGGATTGGTTGGCCCTCTCGCGGCGCTTGTCCACGATGGCAAGGCCTGTGCCCAACTTCATGGCGAAGACCCGGGCACGGGCTACACTGCCCACGTCAGGAGAGACGACCGTGACATTTTCGTTTCCGTAGCCGAATGTGTTCAGATAATGGGAGGCAAAAATTGTGCCGCCAGCCATGTTGTCGACGGGGATGTCGAAAAAGCCCTGAATCTGGGCGGCGTGCAGATCCATCGTCAGCACGCGGTCGGCACCGGCAATCGTAATAAGGTTGGCGACAAGCTTTGCGGAGATAGGGTCGCGGCTTTTGGCCTTGCGGTCCTGGCGGGCATACCCGAAATAGGGCATCACGGCGGTGATGCGGCCGGCGGACGCGCGGCGCATGGCGTCGATCATGACCAGAAGTTCCATCAGGTTGTCGTTTACGGGACCGCAGGTGGACTGGACGATGAACACGTCCGCACCACGAACGGGCTCGTTGACGGAAATCGAGCACTCACCGTCGGCGAAGTGGGTGCAGACAGCACTGCCCAGTGATCTGGACAAGCACTTGCAGATGTCCTCCGCCAGCTGCCGGTTGGCATTGCCGGTGAATACTTTAATTTCTTTCCCCTGTGAAATCATTGGAATCTCCCCCTACCCTGCAAAGGCATATAATATTATGTTTATATTATAACAAACTATTTTCCCAAAAGAAAGCCGTTTGCGCAATTTTATAGCGGTCAATTTGCGCGGGCCGCATAGTCGGACTGGACGCCCGAAGATTCAGTTATGTGAGAAAAATGCGCATAGGCAAGGTTGTTATTTACAACCGGCTGACAATTGTATATAATATATTGATATTTTGAAAGCGGTTTAACACATGTTGGAATTTGAAGAATATAAAAGCAAACTCAATAACCTGCACCCCATTCTGGATGATTTGAAGGTCGCCCTGCACTTGGACGACGCGAAAAATGAGATTGAAAAGCTGGAGGCTGAAAGCGCTTCAGAAGGGTATTGGAACGACCTTGAGCACAGCCAGAATGCCCAGAAGCGCCTCAAGCAGCTCCAGCAGAAGTGCAATCAGTTCAAAAAACTCTCTACCACATGGGATGACCTGTACACCATCTGCCAGATGGCGCTGGAGGAAAACGACGAGTCAATGCTCCCCGAACTGGAAGATAGCTACAAAAAGTTCGAATCCAAGCTGGAGGAGACCAGACTATCCACGCTGCTGACCGGCGAGTACGACGCGAACAACGCCATTCTCACTTTCCACGCCGGAGCCGGAGGAACCGAAGCGCAGGACTGGACCCAGATGCTCTACCGTATGTACACTATGTGGGCCGACAGTCACGGCTATAAATATACCCTTCTGGACTGGCTGGACGGCGAGGAGGCGGGCATCAAATCCGCCACCATCAAGATCGAGGGCGACAACGCCTACGGCTATCTCAAAAGTGAGCATGGCGTGCACCGTTTGGTCCGCATCAGTCCCTTTGACGCCTCCGGCCGCCGTCACACCAGTTTTTCCGCGGTAGAGGTCATGCCCGAAATCTTGGATGCCGGCGAAATCGAACTGCGTGACGAGGATATTAAAATGGATGTGTACCGCTCCTCCGGTGCCGGCGGTCAGAAGGTCAACAAGACCAGTTCCGCCGTTCGACTGACCCACATTCCTACGGGCATCGTCGTGTCCTCCCAAGTCGAGCGCAGCCACTATCAGAACCTCGAAAACTGCAGACAGATGCTCCGCGCGCGTCTGGCGGAAATCAAGGAGCGCGAGCACCTCGAAAAAATCGACGACATAAAGGGTGTGCAGATGAAGATCGAATGGGGCAGCCAGATCCGTTCTTATGTCTTTATGCCCTATACGCTCGCAAAGGACACCCGCACCGGCTATGAAAACAACAACATCGGCGCGGTGATGGACGGCAACATCGATGGTTTCATTAATGCTTATCTCGCTATGAAAGCAGGATCGTGAATCGGACCAAGCGTCACCCACTGCATGGGGAAAAATGCCGGGTTGTTACAATGTGCAACCCATTGAGTGACGAAAAGATCTCTTTAACAGTGATGGAGCCCCCACCGGCTGGAGAATCTCATCGCTGTTAAGCAATCGCAGAAGCGCATTCATGAAGTGCATTTTGTTTGCCGTCTGGCTAGGAAGTCGTGTGTTTGGCTGGCCGGCCGCATTATCGTATGACAAATTGCATACGGAGTTATCGGATTTGACTTGATTTCATTCGAAAAATCGTTTATAATGCCCATGCTGCGCCGGTGTGATGGAATTGGCAGACGTGCGGGACTCAAAATCCCGTGGTGGCGACACCGTGCGGGTTCGACCCCCGCCACCGGCACCACAAAAGATCCATGTGTCAGGATTTGAACTGACATATGGATTTTTCTTATGAATGCAATTTTATCTGAAACTTTGCATGTCACCCAAATTTGCCTAAAAAATGGTAATATTGCTCTTGATATGAAATCACATTGCTGTTATCATAGTAATGGTGATTTTATGCTGCTGATTGAAATAGGTATTCTTTTCGCTCTTGTCGGCGGACTGATTTTTAAATTATTTCCACCAAAAAGGATCAATCATATTTATGGTTACCGCTCCCGTTTTGCCATGAAGGCACAAAGTATCTGGGACGAAGGCCAGAAGTATTGTGCTAATGGTTTCATACTAACAGGCATTATTATGTCTATTTTGGGCCTTTTTGAGCATTTTCTGTTTCGTGGTATGAACGTCGTGGTAACAATTGAAAATACTGTTGAAGCAACAGAGGTTTTGCTCTCCATCTTGGTTATATATATTTGTTGTGAAATACATTTGAAAAATATGTTTAACGAAGACGGAAGCAGGAAAAATGCTGCCGATAAGACTTAATTCAGGATACGACCTGCACTTTACTGGACCTGAACGAAAGAACCTTTTATGACCAGACTTGCCAGTTGTGCTGGAGATAAAATGCGCACTTCACGTTTGTGGAGTGCGCATTGCTTTGCGCCTGTGCTCTTGCCGTGTACCTTTTGAAGCTGTTTCAGTCAGGAAATTGCAGTGCTTCCGTCCGTTTGCACGCTTAAATATTCGCCTTTATTCAGTTTAATATGACCGGACTCATAGAGATTGCCGTCAATTGTCAGAATCACTTTTTCCACACCGTAATAGGTGCCGAAGGTATTGGCAACGCATTGCAGAATCATGGCTTCGTATCCGGAACCTGCGTTCATTTCGGAGACGAACGCTTGGCTCAGGTCGAGATAAACCATACCATCCTGATTGAGATATAAACTGTTGATCTTTGTATTATCAGAAAATACCCTTCCCGGTTGACCGGCAATCTGTTGTTTATATGCCGTTTCCAATACTTCTCTTGTGATATCGTTTGTCTTAAAGCTGATTTCCTGATCCTTGTAATACAGCTTTCCGTCATTCACATTGGGATAAAAGAATCGGACGGTCTGAACAAAGGGTACGTTTTCCTGAATTTCGGAAAGCGAAGAAGAAATTTCGCTGTTGTCCGCTGCGTATACAGTTTTTATGAGCCCGATATTTTTCGCATAGTAATCGGTGGTTGTGCCGGAGACGCTTTTTGTCTCCACTGAAACGGCAGTATAACTGCCGGAAGGAGTATTAACTTTGACGGAAACACCGGTTATGGTTCTGGTTCTGCCATCACCGAGAGTCCAGGTTGTTCCGATTTCAATCGGTTCCATCAGCAGCACTTCTTGAGCGTTGTTCGTCTTGTCGAGAAAGTTTTCACGGTAATAGATTTCTCCCTGACTGAAAACACATTTCACGCTGCCCTTATCCACTTCAATAATCTTAATTGCTTCTGTCGCGCCGTTTTTTATTCTTTGCTGAACATGAGTATTGTCCGTGTAATCAATATACATATCGTAGGACGCATACTCATTGCCTTCTCCCTGATATACATACCGGACATTTTCGCGGATGGGGAAATAATCCTGAACGGTTCCTGCAGCGGGGCTTGGTGTCGGAGGACTTGTTTCAGATGAAGCTGGCGAAGTAGGCTGTGACGTGCTTTCGCTTGGATGGAAATTACATCCTGAAATGAAAATCAGAAGAAAGGCAAGGCATATGGACAAACTCCGTTTTTTCATAATTGCACCTCCCAATGCAATGCTTATAAATTCTCTGCCCTTCTGCTATTATTATATGGGAAATGAAAAAATATTTATAGTGGAATTTGGTCCATCCGTCATCATTGCTTCCTAAAAGAAAGTAAAAAGCGCGTTTCCGGCTACGGAAACGCACTTTTTTCTTGTACGGGTGATTTTTCATTGCCTCTGCGGCGGCTACTTGGGGCTGATGAGTTCCAAAACGATCTTCTGGGCCATCAAAAGGCCGGCCGATGAGGGAACCCACATGACGGTGCCGGGTTTCGGCGTGCCGGGCTTCGGTTCCTCCGGACTCCAAACCACGGGCAGATGCGTTACGCCCAGCGCCCGAAGCTCGCGCCGTACTGCTCGGGCCAGAGGGCAGGTGTTTGTCTTGGACAGATCGCCGATCCGTAGCTGGGAAGCATCGGTTTTGCCGCCCGTTCCCATGGCCGAGATAATGGGGATGCCGCGATCGAGAGCCTCGCGGATGAGCGCGGCCTTGTCCGAGACGGAGTCAATGCAGTCGGCAATGTAATCGCAGGGAGACTCGAACAGGCGTTTTCGGCCTTCTATATCACAGCGTATGGGAAGAAGCCGGAGCTCACGGTCGGGGGAGATGTCGCGCAGCCGGTCGGCCAGAGCCTCCGTCTTAGGACGGCCCAGCGTGGATATAAGGGCTTCATTTTGGCGATTGAGGTTCGAGGGAACTACAACGTCGAAATCCATGAGGGTTAGGCTTCCCACGCCTGTGCGCCACAGAGCCTCTGCGCACCAGGAGCCCACGCCGCCGATGCCCACCACGGCCACATGCGCCATTTGAAGTTTTCTTATGGCCTCTGCACCCAGCAGGGAGGAGGTTCTTTCAAAACTTTCATCCATTGGAATATTCTCCGTATTACGGTTTCATTTCGCTTTCGTGGAAAAAAGCCGCCCCGGTATTTTGCCGGGGCGGCTGCATCTTATCAATCGGTCAGTGAGTCTTGCCGCATAAAAAGAGGCTGGAAGTGGCGGTAGTGTAGCTTTTCATAGCGTTATCGGACCAGGTTTGGTAGTCGTTACTGCGCATGGCGGTGTCGGCCAGATACTGCGCATAGGTCATATCCGAGTAACCGACGAAATAAAGCACATGCGTGCCGGTGTAGGAGCCGCCTTCGTTGTAGGTGACGACAGTGGAATCGCCGGGCTTACGGCCATCCGCAAACAGCCAGTTGTTGACGACATCGACCATCTGGCCTTTGTAGACCTTTTCATACAGGCCGCCGGTGGTTTTGGAACCAGTATCGTCGGAATATAGGCCGGCCATGGAGGCAAAGCTATCCTCGTCGGCCGTGCCGGCAAGCCATTCCTTGTAATACTTTTCGGCGGTGTCATAAGAGGTCTGAACTTCCGTGTCGGAGTACTTGCCGTCACCGTCTTTGTCCACGGCGTTGATAAGAATGTGGCGGAAGTTTACGAGCGGATAGTCGTTGTTGTCGCGGCCCAGGAACATGACGACGTACTGACTGCCGTCGGATTCAAAGGAGGCGGCGTCGCCGGCCTTGCGGCTTGCATCCAGAAGCCAGGCGGAGTAGGTGCTGGAAAGGCTCTTGCCCGCGTTGGAGGTGGAAGTGGCGGAAGCCCCTTTGAAGTTCTTGGAAAGGTAAGCGTTAAATGCGTCCGCATCTTTGCCGTTGATGGCGGAAGTAATTTTACCTGCGTCATCGGACACAAGTTTGGTTGCCTGATCGGCGGTCACGGTATCAGACGTGTAGGTGGATTTATCCAAATAATAGTAAGCATACGAAATATTGTCCAAGTCGTTCGCATTTTTGGTATAATACGTGTTCTGTGCATCGGTGGTGTACTTGTAGCTGTTATAGATTGATGAAGAGTAGGCGGAAGCCAGGTCGGTACGGTACATTTCCTGCTTGACGAGATCCATCGTCACGCCCTTGCCATAGTAGACGTTGAGAAATTGATCCAGATTGGAATAGTTGTAATTCGACCAGCCGGTCTCGATCTGGTTGCAGGCGTCCTCATACTTGGTCTGTTCATCGTCCGGCATTTTAAAACCGGCCGCATTGGCCTCGTCACAGAGCATCTGGATTTGCTTCATGTTGTCCACAGCGGACTGAATGAAGTAATCACGCCAGCTCATGGTGTCGGAATATGACTGATGGGCCAGACTTTCATCCGTTTTAAAGGGGCCGTAGCCATAGGAAAAATAGGTATAGTAATTCTGGTAGAAACTCTCGTAAGCGGTAGAATAGTAGTAGTTAAGCTGCGCTACCGTATACTTTTCCCCGTTAATGGTCACAGCGGTCACATGGCGGCTGGGCCAAGTGGAGTTATAGAGGAAGATGGCCGCAAACAATAGCACGATGAAAGCGCCAATGATGCTGTACAGGATGTTGCTCTTGTGGTGTTCCTTTTTTTCCTTTTCACGGGCGAGGGTGTGTTTTTCGGTGCCTGCTTCGATCAGATGTCTACGGGTGAACCTGTCTTTTGAAGAGCTCATTTGTCCACGACCTTTGCGGAAATTTATGGAATGCTTATAATATTATATTACAGGACATTCTGCGTTTCAAGTGTTTTTTCTGAATAGCCAGTCAGGTTTAAATAATAAAAATTGTTGATAATTATGTTGACCATGTTGAAAAGTCTTAGCATTTCATGTATACTTTTCCTGGGAAAGTGAGGGCAACATTTATGAACATAGCAGAAAAGAACCTGCGTCTGGCGGTGCTGATTGACGCCGATAATGCCCCCCGGGACTGCCTTCAGGGCATTATGGAGGAAGTCGCCATCTACGGAACGCCAAACATCAAACGCGCTTATGGTGACTGGTCAAGCCGGAACCTCGCCGGATGGAAGCAGGAACTGCTGGATGTGTCTGTAACTCCTGTGCAGCAATTTGCCTATACCAAGGGGAAAAACTCTACGGATTCGGCCATGATCATCGACGCCATGGATATCCTCTATTCAGGCAATACGGATGGTTTCGTTCTGGTATCGTCGGACTCGGATTTTACCGGCCTTGCCCGCCGCCTGCGCGAAGCGGGACAGTATGTCATCGGCGTAGGAGAACAAAAAACGCCCAACGCCCTCATTGCCGCCTGCAACAAATTTGTTTACATCGAGGTCATCCGGGACCGTAATAAAAAGCCTGCCCCCAAGCCTGAATCAAAACCGGCTGTCCCTGTCATCAAAAAGCCTGTTGTTTCAGCCAAAAAGCCATCTGAACTGCCGGAATCGAAACCGGTCACGCCGCAGACGGATGATAAACGCATTCCTGACAGCGCCGTATGGCTCATTGCCGATTCCATTTTGGATCTATCGGATGCGGCGGACAACGACTATGTATCGCTGGGCGCTGTCGGCCAGCTGATCCAGAAGAAGCGGCCGGACTTCGACACCCGCAGCTACGGCTTTTCCAAACTGTCGAGCATGTGTAAGGCGATCCCCCGTTTTGAGGTGATCGAACGAGAGGACAAATCCGACCCCAAAAGCAAGATCGTGTATATCCGCGACTCTGAAATGTAAGAGACGGGCGGCCGAAGCCGCCCGTCTTTTATTTTGCATTCAAAAACATCCAGATCACGCCGTAGGCATTGAAGGCCACAGCACACCCGCAGAGGCAGAGCTCCCAGGTCCTTGGGCGGATCGCGCCCTTTTCCGCGATATACAAAAGAGCAAATGGAAGAAGATCGCAGGTGTAGCGGGCGCCGAACTGCCAGCCGCCGAAGGTCTTGTGCATGCACAGAAGCAAGAGGTTGATGATCATCGCTGCCGTCAGCAGGATTCCCAAGGCGGTGAAGTTGCGGCGGATAAGGGCGTTCAGCTGCCACGCAAACAGCACCAGAAACATCGGGTTTGCGATATAAAACATGAAACCGTTGAATATGGGGAAGGACAAAAGCCTATCCGTAAACTTCACAGGCGTAAACAGGATGTTTTTCAGGTTTGGCCAGAGGTAGTGGACATTGAACTGACCATACTCTGCCTCGGTGAATTCGGGCAGCCAGTCATGACCAAATTCCAGCGGGTTGTTGAACCGGGCCCAGTTGTACCACATCAGTGCCGAGGCCACGATAACGGGGCCGATACAGCATCGCCAGTTGCACAAAAGGGCCCGGCCGAAACCAAAGGCTTCTCTGTCCTGCCAGGCAAACCACAGATAGAACGCCGCAAGATATGCCGCAGAAAACGGGCGGCAGCCCACGGCCAGCGCCAGTAGTGAGGTGCACAGGGAGCGCTTGTGCCGCAGGGCGGCCAGAATGCCTGCCAGGCACAGCACCATGTTGAGGTCCTGGGCCTGAAACCACACGCCGCCGTAGGTCGTCATCCAAAGATAATTGGAGCCCCAAACAAGAAAAATGCCCCAGAAGGCGGCGGCACGCGGGCTGCGGCCGCGCTCAAGCAGGATGCGGAACGCCAGCGCCACGCTGATAAGACCGTACACTCCTACCAAAAGGTTGTTGGGGGTGTTTTCGCCGAATAGCAGGACGAACGGCACCATTACCACCGACGGCAGAGGGGGGAAGGACACATAGTATCTGCCCTGATAGATGGCCAGTTCCAGCCAGGTGTACTGCTCGCCGTTTTTAAGGTACATGCGTCCGGCAAGCCAGTTTATGGCCTGAAGGGTATAACTGTCCTGGCCCTGATGGGTCCAGAACGTGCCGCCCATGAGGTCGCTCAGCAACAGGTATCCTACGGCGAGCACGGCAAGCGTTGCCCACAGCGTGCGGCGCTCTGATTTTTTCTTATCCAAATCATTCATATTATTGTTCACTCCATTCGCCGCAGACGTTTCCGGTCAGAAATCCTTTTGGCGACTTCCTTGCCTGCCAACCAGCGGCGGAAAGCAAAAATGCACCGCTCAATCCGCCCGCGGCGGTGTTTGCCTTTTCTGCCAGCCGTCCAGCGGCAGGCGCTGCATCGCGCCGAAAATCTTGGTTTTCAGATCCGGATACTGAGTACTCAATGCGGCAATCAGATCTTTGACCTGCCGGCGCTTGGAGGCCTTGTCCATAGGACAGGTGGTTTTAACGACGGGCAACCCCAGCTTGCGCGCCAGCAGGGCGACACGCATTTCCTCGGCATACAGCAGCGGCCGGATCTGCGTGATTCCCGAACGGTCCAGATGAGTCACGGGGCAGAAGCAGCCAACTCGGCCTTCCAGCAGCAGGTTCATCAGGAAAGTCTCCACCGCATCATCCAAGTGGTGACCCAGGGCAACTTTGCCGCAGCCCAGTTCCATGGCGGCGTTGTTGAGTGCGCCCTTACGCATCTTCGCGCAAAGGGAACAGGGATTTGTCTCGTTGCGGATATCGAATACGATTTCTCGGATGTCTGTTTTCACGATAGTATAAGGTACGCCCAGAGTCTCGCACCAGTCGGCCACCGGAGTAAAATCCATACCGGGAAAGCCCATGTCGCAGGTTACGGCATGCAGTGTGAAGGGCTTGGGGTAATAGCTTTGCAGGCGGCGCAGCGCCGCGAGCGTTACCAGGGAATCCTTGCCGCCGGAGACACCCACAGTGATCGCGTCACCCGCGTCAATCATGCCATAATCGTCCACACAGCGGCGCACAACGCCGGTAAATGCGTTCAGGTCGTCCATGGTCCACCTCAAAAAGATAAAATTGAAAGCTAGGAATCGAGAGAAAAGCCGAGAAAAACAGAGGTATAAAGAGAACACGCCTTTTTAATTAAAATAATTGTTGACAAGACAAGCCTTCAGTGATATAAAAATTAGGCGCGCCAATAGTTTATAAGGTGTGCAGGTAATTGTCAAAAAAATATTTTTTATACAGCGGAGGAAACAAAATGTCCACGACTATGGTAAAGCCTACCGAAGTCGTCCGCAAGTGGTACGTCCTCGATGCCGCCGGCAAGCCTATGGGCAAGACCGCCGTCATTGCTGCCGACCTGCTGCGCGGCAAGCGCAGGGTTGACTATACCCCCCACGTCGATTGCGGTGATTTCGTTGTCATCATCAACGCCGAAAAAGCTGTGCTGACCGGCAAAAAGCTGGAGCAAAAATATTATCGCACCCACTCCGGCTACCCCGGCGGACTGCACGAGACCCAGTATGCAAGACTCATGCAGACTAAGCCCGAACTTGCCATGACGCTGGCTGTGCACGGCATGCTTCAGAAAAACGCCATGGCCAAGCGTCAGCTGACCCGCCTGCGCGTGTTCCGCGGCTCCGAGCACCCGCATCAGGCCCAGAAGCCCGAAATGTACGTCGAAGGAGGTAATGAATAATGGCTACCTACAAGTCCAAAAAGCCCTATCTGTACGGCACCGGCCGGCGTAAGTCCTCTGTTGCCCGTGTTCACCTGATCCCCGGCGGGACCGGTGTCATCACTGTCAACGGCCGTGACATCGCCGATTATTTTGGCCTCGAGACTCTTAAGCTCATTGTTCATCAGCCTCTGATCGCCACCGACACGCTCGGTAAAGTCGACATTGAAGCCACTGTCATCGGCGGCGGCGTCACCGGCCAGGCCGGCGCCATCCGCCACGGCATCGCCCGTGCCCTATTGCAGGTGGATGAGAGTTATCGCACCACCCTCAAGGCTGCGGGACTGCTGACCCGTGACCCTCGCATGAAGGAACGCAAGAAGTATGGCTTGAAGGCCGCCCGCCGCGCTCCCCCGTTCAGCAAGAGTTAACGACAACCAGCGCC
>Ga0183099_1000859_pt1 | contig 19452 bp, 17 predicted proteins | sample Biomet1_FD_127788 | JGI IMG/M metagenome (GOLD analysis project Ga0183099, IMG submission 127788) | Microbial communities from bioreactor (seeded with anoxic lake sediment) at LBNL, California, USA - Biofuel metagenome 1 | ecosystem: Engineered > Bioreactor > Anaerobic > Unclassified ... | reverse complement strand
GGCGTTGGCGGATCGTTCGGCGTCTGCTCCAGCGCCTGCGCCGGCGGTCGCTGCTCCGGCGAGGCGGAGGGCATCGTTGGCGCGGGGGTTGCTGTGACGGCGGGTGTCGGGGTAAGTGCCGCCGTGGCGTTCGGCGACGATGGAATGACGATATTGCTTTCGTGCCAGCGCCACTCGCCAACAAAGGTTACATTGTCGCCCGCGATGGTTTGGCTTGCGAGGTTCCAGCCGTGAAACCGCCAAACACCCTCGACCATATGATAGGAGCGAAACGAGTCCTGCGGGGTGAATACGTCGCCATCCACGCCGTTTGTTGAGAGCGGCAGTTTTGCGAGCACTTCGCCCGGCAGCGCGCGACCGCTGCTTCCGCTGACGAACTCGTAGGTGACCGTGTAGACGGGCAGCGCGTTCCAGAGCCATGTACCCGTAAACGCAACATCCGAATCCGAGAGTGTGACGTGATCCGGCGACCAGCCGGAGAATGTCCACATACCGGCTCCGTCCCGCACGGCGGAAAACGAGCTTGCGGGCGTGACCGTGGTGCTGGAGAGGATGCTCTCGCTTGCGGGCAGTTGCGCTGTCACGCCATCGGGTAACGCGCGACCGGCGGTACCGCTGCTAAACGCGTAGCTCACATCGCGCGGGTGCGGCAGATCGTCGATCACGTAAACGCGAAAGGTGATCCGCGATGGCTCCGAAAGTGTAATTGCCGGAAGCGTGACGGTGACGACGTATCCCGCGGAGGTTGCGGCTTCGGTCAGGCTCGAAAAGTCAACCGTGTAGCCGGAGGAGATGGGTTCGAACTCGCCCGTGCCGCTTGCGGTGTTCCGAATAAGAAACGCAAACGCGGAGGCGGTGACGATGCTGCTCTCCAGCTCTGCACGGCTCTTGCCGGAGAACTCGCTCAGTCCAATCGCGACGTCGTGCGCGCGGAGGCAGTAATCATCCGTGTCCGTGTGGTTGTCGGAACCCATGCCGCTTGTGGCAAGGGCAGCAGAGGGCAGAACGAAGCAAACCAGCAGGATCGCCAGTAAGGCTGTGATCAGGAGAGTTGGCTTTCTTCGCTTCATGTTCGCGCTCCTCGCGTGATGGTTCAATTCTGGTTGGTTGCCGAGGGTGAAATTGCGCTTGCTACTAGCTCGCGGCGCCGATGCTGACGAGGCTGTCCGCGTAATATCGCTTGCCGACCGGCAGGTCTTCGCCGCTGTCGAGCAGGACGCGCGTACTGTCTATGCTGTGGATATAGCGCTTATTGACCAGAAACGATTTGTGCGTGCGCACAAACCCTCTGTTGAAGAGCTGCTCTTCCAGCCGCATCATCGTGGAGTAAAACTCAAACCGCTCTTTTGCGTAGACGACGGTCACGATGCGCTGCTGAATCTCGAAATAGCGGATGTCCTCCACTGGGATGCAGCGGCTCTCGCCCGCGCAGGTGAGCACGAGTACCTCACTTTCACGCCTGGTCTTTCGCTCGCAGGCGCGGAGGAAGATCTCCTCAAACTTCTCGTCTGTGGTCTTGTCCTTGACCACGTAGTGCAGGGCGCTGACGTCGTACCCCGCGATGGCAAAATCCGGCGAGATGGTGAAAAACACGATGTCGCCCAGAAAGCCGATCTCGCGCAGGCGCTTTGCCGTCTCCAAGCCGTTCATGCCCGGCATGTGGATATCCAGATAGACGAGGTCGAGCGTCGCGTAAGCGTCCTCCGCCTCGAAGAGCATTGCGTCTCCGGTCGGGAAAGCCTTGATCTTCGCGTGGACGCCGTGTTGGCGCGATAGGCGTATAATCGCCTTTTTGCAGAGCGAAGTTTGCTCTGCGTTGTCGTCACAGATAAAGATATTCATCGCTCTTCACACGCCGCCTTTCCCGCTATGGAGGAAAACGGCTTTGCACTTCGTCCGACTCTTTCCGGGTCAATTGCCATTACTCGCATCATACCTCGTTTCACACCTGAATGAAGATGTATGTCATAAAACGTATTTTTGATGTCAAGAACTCATTCGCGCGCGAAAATCGACGATTCGCAGCTCCGCTAAGCGACGAACAAAATCTCACATCTAGTGCTATTATACATGCTTTGTTGTATGGATTTGAACCGATTTGGCTGGAATTCAGCAAATTTACAAATCGACCCCATCGTGCAACGCGTCGGGGTTTGTGTATGCGCCGTCACACGAAATCGATAGAGACGCGATAACGACGGGATTGATCCGGCGTGAGGCGGGGTGATGCGCGTGTGTTTGCATCATTTTATCGAAGGTTCATTACATCGTTTCCCTTTTGTGCCTCATCTTTCGGTATGATCACCCGGAAGCAAAACCAGTGCGACGCGGTTGCGTGGCATGACGAGGAGGAAGCCGATGGAACAGCCGGATCAGTTACACGCACTCATGCGCGGACTGGATGTGTTGGATTCGCTGACGGGCGTGTATCACAGGCGATATCTCGATGAAAAGCTTCCCGAAGCGATGCTGCTCTGCCGAAAGCGCGGGCAATCACTTTCGCTGATCTATGCGGATATCGACCGCTTTACGTGGATCAACGAGCGCTACGGGCGCGTTGCGGGAGACCTTGTGCTGCAGCACGTTGCGCAGACCTTACAGAAGCGCTCGCGCAGGCCGGAGAGCTGGGTTGCGCGCTATGATGCGGACGCGGTCGTCATCTGCCTGCCGGGTATGAGGCACTCCATGGCGCGGCGTCTTGCGGGCAATCTTCGAGTCGCGGTCACGAGCGAGCGGCTCCCGCTGGATGGCGAGGATATCATGCCGACCTGCTGCTTTGTCGTTAAGACGGTGGAATTAGCAGGCTCGCCCTTCACCGCGCAGGAACTGCTGCTTCAGGCACAGGAAAAGGCTGCGCTCGCCAAACAGGCGGGGGGAAACATGATCGTCTAGCGGCGGAAAACTGATGCTTTTTGAGATGCAATCTTACTTCTATACTGTCGTACCCCCAAGTCAAAGCCGCGCTTCTGGTAGAGCGCGGTTTTGATGTTTTGGGCAACAGGGATAGGGCTTCGCCCTATCCTTGTTGCAGAGGGTGCGCTTCTGGTAGAGCGCGGTTTTGGCGTTTTGGGCAACAGGGATAGGGCTATGCCCTATCCTTGTTGCGGAGGGTGCGCTTCTGGCAGAGCGCGGTTTAGGCGTTTTTTGGAAATTTCTTTCGCGCGGAAGGCGTGGGTGGTGCGGGCGGATGACCCGAGCCAAATCAAAAGGCTGTCCGGGAAAGAACGAATCTTTCCGGACAGCCTGTGCTGCATCCGTTATTTCCGTTGGCAGTGTGCCGAAGCTTGGGCACTCCAGCGATTGTTTCTTAGTTTGTGCTGGTGCTGGTTGGTTTCGGCAAAAACGGGATGATCCGCTTGGCAAAGCCGGGCATCGTCATGGTCTGCAGCCAGACCTTGCCGGGGCCTGTGAGCCGCGTATTGAGCAAACCCTCGCCGCCAAAGAGCACGTTTCGGAATCCCTTGACCATTGTGACCTCATACTGCATCCGCGCTTCATAAGCCGCGATGCTGCCGGTGTCTACGATCAGGGATTCACCCGGAGCAAGCGTCTTTTCGCAGATCGCGCCGTCGATTTCGAGAAACACGATCCCGCTGCCGCTGAGGCGCTGTAGCACAAAGCCCTCGCCGCCGAACAAACCCGCGCTGAGATTCTTCACTACGTGCGCGCTGACCGTTACGCCGGATTCCGCGCAGAGAAACGCGCTCTTTTGCGCAATCACATCGCCTCCTGCGGGGTTGAGCGCCACAATCGTGCCGGGAAATGTGGAAGAGATGGTGATCTCTTGATTCGCGGCGGTTGCCGAATAGGTTGCGATGAATAGAGAGTCTCCCGACAGCATCCGTCCGAGGCCCTTAAGGAGGCCGCCCTTCATGTTGGTGTCCATCTGAACTCCCGCCGTCATCCAGCTCATACCGCCGGACTGCGTGTAGATGGACTCGCCCGGATTCATCGTAATGGTAACCGCGGGAAGATTCTCACCAAAGATCTGATATTGCATCGTATGATCTCCTTCTATCCGCACGCGACGGTGCAGATTTGTTTTTGAATCGCTCCGTCGAGGGTTGATTCACGGATGCTCTTATTTTAACACATTATCGGCCGGAACTTACAGCCACGTCAACGGAACCTGAAGCATGATCGCAACTCCAAAGATCATCGCGGCGACGGAAACCGAAGCGATGATGAGCTTTGAGCGCTTGCTCTGGAACACGCCGACGATACCAAGCATGAATAGCACAACCGCGAGTATCACCGAGACCAACCCGAGTTTATCCGCCCAGTTATTCGCCTCGTCACCTTGATCGATCTGGGCATATCCCTCGTCCATGACGGCGGTCGCATCCGTATAGTAGGAGTCGATGAATCCATCCTTTTCAAACGGAGTCGCGTAGTTTTCCTGTGCATTGGCCCAGTCAATCGCCGCTGTCAGTTCGTCCGAAACGCCATACATGAGCATATCGAGCTTATACTGTGCGGCTTCCGCCGCGTCTACGTCTCCGCGGAAGCTTGCGTAGTCGAGGTCAACCTGCAATGCGCTGATCTGGTTCCATGTGTTCATGTCCTGCGCGAGTGTTTGCGAGGCTTCGTTCCAGCGCGCGTTGCCGTCCGCCAGCGTCGCGTTGCCGAGGGTATAATATTTCGCCTGCGTGCTGTCATAGAGCGAGCCCTGCCAGGCTGCCCACGCGGTGATCACAGCGGCTATGCCGAGCAATATGGCGAGCACCAGCTCAAATACTTTGTTGAAGCGCGCCGACTTTTCTTCCATTACTTTCTTCATCCATAATATGTTCTCCTATTTTTCTATTTTTCTATCGCTTACTCTAAGCGCGTCGTTTTGTTGCGTCAGGCATCGAATGTTTTGAAATTGCGCCTAACGGTGTGTAATTAAAATGATTATAATATTGATTCCTATTAGCAGCAATATGAAATATTACATAGCAGGCGATTCAATCTTGCATTTGACAAAAAGTGCAAGCCGGATACGATTGCATCCGGCTTGCGTTTTTTTTAGATGATCCTTTGAATCGCTGGGGATAAGCGACAGAGGAAGGAAATTCGGTTATAGAAAAATCACTTTAGTTCGGGAAGACCACCGTCAGCAGCATCTTAAACGGCTCAACCGCTTCCAGCGCGTGCGGCACGCCCGCGGGCATGACAACCGTTTCCCCGGCGGAGAGAAAATAGGTGCCCTCGCCGATGGTGATCTTCGCCTTACCGTCGAGAAGTTGCACCATCGCGTCGCCTTTGGACTCGTGGGAGCTGATCTCCTCGTTGGTGTCGAAGGCAAACAACGTCAGGCTCACGCCGCGGTTTTGCACCAGCGTGCGGCTCACGATCTGGCCTGTCTGGTAGCTCACCATTGCGGTCAGCGAGAGCGGGGTTGCGAGGTCGATATTTTTCATGATTTTATTCGGCACAGTCTTTTCCTCCTGTTTTACGGTCGGTCTTGCTTTGTTCAGCGTGATGCTAGTCAATCTTGCCGGTTTTCTCATGCGAGCGACACCAGCCGTTTCTCGCCCTCGATGGCCTGAATGGGCGCGATATCCTGCGTGACTTCGAGTACGCCGAGGTAACCGCCCGCCTCGTCCCGCACCGCGAAATAGCGGATATAGACGAATTTATCACCGAGCTTGATCCAGAAATCCTCGCGATCTTTCTTGCCGCTCTTGAAGTCCGCGATGATGCCCTCGACGATGTGTACGCTCGCCGGCGGGTGGCAGTTCTTCACGTTGCGCCCGATGATCGCCTTCGTGCGGGGAAAGACGCGCTCGCTGCCCTGCGAGAAATAACGCACGGTGTCGTCCGCGCCGACGAACGTGATGTCGATCGGCAGGGTGTCGAGCAGGCGGCTCAGCTCCGGCACGGAGAGGAACCCGGTCGGGAGCTGAACCGAACCGTTGACAGGTGCTGCGGGTGCGGCCGCCTCTGCCGCGGGCGCGGCTTTTGCGCGCCAGACGGGCGGGGTTGCGATCATGCAGTAGCCGATCTCGCCGCTTTCCGCAGCAACGCTCGACCATTCCCCGGCGGAGAGCGTGTCGATCAACATCGGGATGAGGATGTTCTCCTCCTTGAAGATCATCTCCTCCACGCGGGTGAGCGCTTCGGTGAGCTTTGCGCCCGTCTCTGCGCTGCCCTGCGCCGCGAGTTTTGCGGAATCTTTCAAGAGTGCGCGAATTTCATCGTCCACACCCCACATGACTTTCGGCGGGGCTGTGATGCCTTTGTTCTCCATGATCGGGAAGATGGCGTATTCTTTGCGGGCATAATGCCTGTCGAATTCGCCGAGCAGCGCCAATTGTTTCTGGATGCCTTCCTTCAGGGTCGGTTCCTTCGTATCAAGATAGACGGCCAGTAATTTGCTGATTTTTTCCAGCGTGTTTTCGATTGCCAAGTTTTCGAGTTTCATAACTTGGATCGGATGTCCGGCGTGCTGCTGTTCCGCTGAAGTGGTATAGACCGCTTCGATGGATCCGCCGAATAGGGAGGCATGCACGTTGCAGAGGCGCTGGATGTCTTCGGCGTCTATCCCTTTGCCCATCAAGCCTTGCTCCATGACGGAAATCTCATAGGCGCTGACGCCCGTGAAATGTTTCTTGAAGTCGGCTTGCACCGCATCCCAGTCCTCCCCTCTATGCAAACGCAGGATGAGGCTCTGCAGAATGTCCTGGCGCTCCTGGAATTCCGTTGAACCCATGCGGGCAATTCCACCGGTTGGAGCAGAGGGCTCTTCGGATTCGCTTGGGGCAACCGTTACGGCTGATATTGCCAATTCCTTCACGCTGAATCCGTTTTTCGCCAGCGTTTCAACGAATAGTTCCTCCGGCACATCATTGCGCTTGAGGGCTTTCCCTATAGTCATGATGCGGCCGGCGGTGTTCAGCATTTTGTCGCTGCGCAATGGTTCGAAGCCCAGGCTGATGATGAGCTCCCTGATTTCAGGGTACTGCTTTACCAGATTGTAGACGGTATCGTTCAAACTGATTTCCTTCATATTTTTTCCACCTCTATTTAAAATTTGTGAAATGTTTCTTTTAGTTTCGTGCTGGCTTCATTATACTTGAAAGGAGCTGCTCAGTGCCACAGCATTCGTGCACGGCAGCAATAGTTAGGGTAATGCCTTAGAAAGCGGTTGTGATATAATGAAGACAACTAAGGCAGAAGGTGGGAAAAAAATATGAGAAAGAAAGTTCCGAATCTGATGGTAGCGTTAGTGGTGCCCTTATTAGCTTCTTGCAGTCTCTTTGGAGGATCCGATTCCTCATCCGATTCTTCGGCTGTCAGCAGTGTATCTTCTTCCGTGTCCAGTTCAACAGACAGCGGCTCGGCTTCCTCGTCCTCTTCCGAAAATGTAGAAGCAGTGACAATCGAAGCTTATTATCCGTTCAGCGCATCCGTATTCACTAAATATTTGGGCGAGGGGAATGAGTATGCTTCCTTCACGGTCTATCCGCAATACATCGAGGGTAACCGGATGCAAATCACTTCCAACAACGGTGGCACGCAGGTTGTGACGGTATTGGAACTGGCTGACGGGGAACTCAGAGAAGTATTCACGCGTCCGGAAACCTACTTCAGGGAAAATATGCTTGAAAAAACAGCAAGCGGCGATGCGGCAAACCAGTTGGATATTCTGTTGAAGGAGCCTTTGGAAGTCGGGAACAGTTGGGTGAATGCGAGCGGAGTCCCTTCCGAAATCACGAATCTGACGGCACAGATCGAAACACCAATGGGTAATTTTGAAGCGCTTGAAGTGACGACGACTTATGAAGCTTCGACTACCAAGGATTACTATGTGAAAGATATGGGTTTGGTGAAACGGGTGACGGACCTTGGGGATGACATGGTTGTCTCTTCCAGTCTGGAAGCCCGCAACGAGGACGTTCCGGAAACGCAACAGTTGCGCGTTTTTTATCCGGACAGCGAGCTGATGGGATTGAATGCAACAAGCATCGCTTTATCTTATACGACCAATGATATTACCCGCACCATTCTGGCGGAAGCGCTGAAGAATGTTCCGGATGCTCCGGGGGAAGTCTGATTGGGCCGAATGTCTCCATCAACAGCTTGTCCTTGAGTGACGATGGGCGTGTCTATGTGGACTTCTCGCAGGAATTTGTTTCTGAAATGAATGCCGGAACATCAGCGGAATCGTTGATTTTGCAGGGAGTCGTCAATACGATCGGGGAATATTACGGAGTCCAGGAAGTCTACCTTACGGTGGCCGGAAACCCTTACGAATCAGGGCATATCCTGATGGCTGAAGGTGCCTATTTTACTGTTGATTATACGAAAGTCAATGAATGATCAGTCCCTGCACAACCAAAAAAGATGAGGCCATGCCGGCTTCATCTTTTTTCTAATTTGTAGCATGTTATTAACTAAAAAGCGCATCACCATGGGTGTTTTATAGGTTTGCACAACGTTTTATGCATCTAAAATGATGGCTAGCGGTCCAAGCCTGCCTCTCGGAAATTAGATAAATCTGACCCTATTGCGCTCTACGATGCTCATTCAGGGTCAGATTTCCTAAATTTCTTTCGAGGCAGAGCGGGCTTGTCCCGCTTTTCTTTTATAGGCTGTGTTTTCTGCGGGCAAACTCGACGAAGCGGAAGCGGTCCAAACGATGGCGCGACTCTGTGTATTGGAACAGACGGGTGTCCTCCAGATAGACTTCACTCTTGACGACGACGACGTGCGTGTCATCCTTCAGATCCATCAGCTTGTGATCTTCCCGCGTAGCCGCCTCTACGACGAATTCCTTTTTGGCATAAGCGATATTCAGGCCCAATTCATTCTCCAAATACGCATAGATGGAGTTTTCGGCAGCTTCGGAAGGGATTTGCTCGATGATGTCATGGAAGAGGTAGTCCTTGTCCATGATGACGACTTCCCCGGCAATCTTGCGCAACCGGATGAGTGAGATTACTTCACGGCCGGGATCCACTTTCAGATTTTCGGCAAGGAAGTCTGGAATGGTCTCGAGCTTATTTTTGATGACGATTGTTTCATTTGGGATTTGTTGGGAATCTTGAAGTTCTTTGAAACTGGTCAGCCCGGAAACTGGGAAATTGAACCGTCTGATGTCCAGCACGATTGAACCTTTGCCTTGCTTCTTCTGGATATAGCCACCTTCCAGCAACAGAGCCAAAGCCTTTCTGATCGTTTCCCGTGAAACGTTATAATGGTCCGAAAGCGTCTTTTCGCTGGGCAACAGAGATCCAGTCTCGAATTCTGCGTGTTCAATTTTTTTTCTCAGATCCATATAGATATCAAAGAATTTATTCATGATCATCGAGCCTCCTGTGAATGGATGGTTTACTTTGGAAATAAATAAATAAGTTGAAAAAGCATGTTTAATAATATTATTTCATTTTATTCTATAGGATATAAACAGAAATAAAAAGGAAATCAGTATTTTTTTAGTATGGAAGGGTTTGCATATCATCATTTTATCATATTATTGCCATTTACGGTGGGAAAGAGTTGATTTTTGAATAAAAAAATAGGTGTTTTTTTGATGCGAAATCCGGGCATAGGTTCTCAGGATTGGAATCAAAACAGATTATTTCCGAACGAAAACGCCGTTTATTCCCAAAAACGTTTGGAATAATGAGAGATGATGTGCTATATTAAAAATGAAAAATTGATAATGGGGGAAAAATGGATGAATACGGTTGTTTCTGTCGTAATGGGTAGTACTTCTGACTGGGAAACTATGAAAGAAGCTTGCATAATACTGGATGAATTCGGTATCGCTTATGAAAAGAAAGTCGTTTCGGCACACCGGACGCCTGATCTGATGTTCACTTTTGCGGAACAAGCACGGGCTGCGGGAACGAAAGTCATCATTGCCGGCGCGGGCGGCGCAGCGCACCTTCCGGGCATGATTGCCGCGAAAACGACGCTTCCGGTCATCGGTGTTCCGGTCCAATCGCGCGCTTTGAGCGGAATGGATTCTTTGTTGTCCATCGTCCAGATGCCCGGCGGTGTTCCGGTTGCGACGGTAGCCATCGGCAAAGCAGGGGCAATCAATGCCGGTCTGCTGGCCGTGCAGATCCTTTCGATCGAAAATCAGGATTTGGCCGATCGATTGGAAAAGAGACGGGAAGATTTAAAACAAAAAGTATTGGAAAGTAGTGAAGATCTTGTATAAAATACTGAAACCGAACGACGTGATCGGCATCATCGGCGGGGGACAATTAGGACGTATGCTGGCACAGTCCGCAAAGAGGATGGGATTCACCGTCGGAATTTTGGATCCGGGAGAAAATTGCCCGGCAGCCCAAGTTGCGGATTGGCACATCCAGGCGGCATACGCTGACGCAGTGGCTTTGCGCGAATTGGCCGAAAAATCCGATGTCGTGACATTCGAATTTGAGAACATCGATGCAGTAGCGCTGCAGGAAGTGGAAACACTGTCCAGCATTCCGCAAGGCAGCGGAATTTTGACGATCACGCAGGACCGCATCAAGGAGAAGGAATTCCTTCAATCCGCCGGTGTATCGATTGCGCAATTCGCGGTAGTGGAAAATGCGGAACAATTGGATGCGGCCATCGCTAAAATCGGTTATCCGAGTGTTTTAAAAACGACCCGTTTCGGGTATGATGGTAAGGGACAGGTTGTCCTGAAATCGGAAGCGGACAAAGCGGAAGCCATGAAACTGGCAGCGGACAGCATCTGCGTTTTGGAGGCTTGGGTTCCGTTCACGAAAGAACTTTCGGTCATGATCGTACGCAATCAAAAAGGTGAAGCGACGGTGTTCCCGGTCTCCGAAAATATCCACATCAACAATATTCTGCACGAATCGATTGTGCCGGCCCGCGTCACGCCTGCGGTAGCCGAAAAAGCCAACAAGGCGGCCCACCAAATCGCCGACGCGCTGCAGTTGGTAGGTACGCTGGGCATCGAAATGTTCCTGGCTGCGGATGATACGATCTTCATCAATGAGTTGGCGCCGCGTCCGCATAATTCGGGCCATTACACAATCGAGGCAATGAACGTTTCCCAATTTGATGCCCATATCCAAGCAGTCGCCGGATTGCCGATGCCGACAGCGCGTCAATTGTCGCCTGCCATCATGGTCAATATCCTGGGACAGCATATGGAAGGCACAATCGCGCTGCGGGAAGAAAAAGCGGATTGGTCTTTCCATTACTACGGCAAAGCGGAATCGCGCACAGACAGAAAAATGGGTCATATCACCATTTTGACAGATGATCAAGAAGCAACCTTAACAGAAATAGACAATACCCGAATCTGGAACGGAGGAACAATTTAAAATGCTTACACGTTATACACGCCCTGAGATGGCCGAGGTTTGGTCCGAATACAATCGTTACAAATGCTGGCTGGAGGTCGAAATCCTGGCTGATGAAGCTTGGGCAGCCCTAGGTGAAATCCCTGCGGAAGACGTTGCTAAAATCCGCGCGAATGCAACTTTTTGACATCGACCGTATCCTTGAAATCGAAAAAGAGACCAGACATGATGTAGTGGCGTTCACACGCGCCGTTTCCGAATCTTTGGGAGAAGAAAGAAAATGGGTCCACTATGGCCTTACGAGTACCGATGTGGTCGATACTGCCTACGGTTACCAATTAAAGCAAGCTAATGATATCCTGCGCAAGGATCTGCAGAATATGCTGGAAATCATCGGCAACAAGGCAAAAGAACACAAAAAGACTGTCTGCATGGGTCGTACGCATGGTGTACATGCAGAACCTACGACATTCGGCTTGAAACTGGCTACGATGTATTCAGAAATGAAACGCAACATCGAGCGTTTTGAACACGCAGCAAAAGGTGTTGAAGCCGGAAAAATCAGCGGTGCAGTAGGCACTTTCGCAAACATCCCGCCATTCGTGGAGGAGTATGTCTGTGAAAAATTAGGTATAAGACCGCAAGAGATTTCGACGCAGGTTCTTCCGCGCGATCTGCATGCCGAATATATGGCAACGATCGCTTTGATCGCGACAAGCATCGAGCGTTTCGCAACTGAAATACGTGGACTGCAAAAATCGGAAACCCGCGAAGTGGAAGAATTCTTCGCGAAAGGCCAAAAAGGTTCTTCCGCTATGCCGCACAAGCGCAACCCGATCGGTTCCGAAAATATGGTGGGCCTTGCCCGCGTCATCCGCGGTTACATGGTCACTGCTTACGAGAATGTAGGCTTATGGCATGAACGCGACATTTCCCACTCTTCTGCGGAACGCATCATCCTTCCTGACGCAACGACATTGTTGAACTATCAGTTGAACCGTTTTGGGAACATCATCAAGAACTTGACTGTGTTCCCTGAGAATATGCTCCGCAACATGAATGCCACGTTCGGATTGATCTATAGCCAACGCGTTCTGTTGAAATTGATCGACAAAGGTATGAGCCGTGAAGAAGCTTATGACTTGGTACAGCCGAAGACTGCCCTTTCATGGGATAATCAGACCGATTTCCGTCCATTGGTGGAAGCGGACGAAGCGATCATGGCAAAATTAACGAAAGAAGACATCGAGGATGCCTTCAACTATAACTATCACTTGAGTCACGTCGACGAAGTATTCGCAAGACTTGGTTTAGGAGACTAATGGAAAGGCTGGGACTACGGTTCCGGCCTTTTTCTGTTCATCGGATGACTGAAAGGCACTGAGGAAAAACCGGGATTTATTTCAATTTTCATGAAAATGCCATTGACAAGTAGAGGGCAGATGATACAATATAAACGAATGAATAAGGCGTTTGTATAAATTAATGTTCGGTTTTGGAAAGGGACGGGGAAGATGGAAAGAAAAGAATTGCTTTATACTGGGAAAGCTAAAAAGATGTATGCTACAGATCAGGAGAATGTTCTTTGGGCCGAGTACCTAAATCAAGCTACGGCATTAAACGGCATAAAAAAGGATACTATCGAGGGGAAAGGCAGACTCAATAACCAGATCACCGGCCGCATCTTCGAGTATCTGGCTGAAAAGGGTATCGCGAGCCATTACATCCAAGAACTATCAGAAACCGAACAATCAGTGAAAAGAGTCAATATGTTCCCATTGGAAGTGGTTGTCCGCAATGTAGCCGCTGGAAGCTTCGCGAAACGTTTCGGCATGGAGGAAGGCATCGACTTGCCGTTCCCTGTTTTGGAATTCTACTACAAAGACGACGCGCTCAATGATCCTTTCATCAATGATGCCCACGTACAAGTTCTCGGAGCAGCGACTGAAGAAGAAGTTGCCGAAATCAAGCAGCAAGCGCTGAAGATCAATGCAGCCTTGATCGAGATGTTCAAGGCAATCGGCATCCGCCTGATCGATTTCAAAATCGAATTCGGCAAGACAGCTGAGGGAGAAATCATCCTGGCTGATGAAATCTCACCGGATACATGCCGCCTTTGGGATCTCGAAACGAATGAACATTTGGACAAAGACATCTACCGCCGTGACTTGGGAGATCTGATTCCGGTCTACGTGGAAGTGCTGGACCGCCTGAACAAAATGTAAGCCAACCGGAACAAAACCAACTAAAAAAAAACAAAAAATAAAAAAACAAAAGCGAGGAATTTGGACATGTATAAAGTAACCGTGTATGTAACGTATAAAGACTCAGTATTGGATCCGCAAGGGGAAGCCGTGAAGGGTGCCGTCCACCGTATGGGTTACCCGACGATCGAAGATATCCGCATCGGGAAATATTTCGAAATCCAAGTTTCCAAAGATGAAGAGAACGTTGAACAAGTCATCGAAGAGATCTGCGACAAATTGCTGGCGAACGTGGTCATGGAAACTTACCGTTATGAAATCCAGGAGGTTGAAGCTTAATGAAATTCGCTGTCATCGTTTTTCCTGGCTCGAACTGTGATTTAGATATGTATGCAGCCATCAAAGATATTCTTGGAGAAGATGCAGAGTATGTGCAACATTATGAAACAAGCCTTGAAGGTTTCGATGCTGTCCTATTGCCCGGCGGATTCACATATGGCGATTACTTGCGTACAGGTGCGATTGCCCGCTTTGCGAACATCATGAGCGAAGTCGTCCGTTTCGCTGAAGAAGGCAAGCCTGTATTCGGCACTTGCAACGGATTCCAGATTTTGGCTGAAGCCGGCTTATTGCCTGGTGCTTTGCGCCGCAATGATACTTTGAAGTTCGTCTGCAAACCGCAGGATCTCAAAGTCGTGAATGCTGATACGCAATTCACTTCCCTCTATAAAGAAGACGAAATCATCTCTGTTCCGATCGCGCACGGTGAAGGAAACTACTTCTGCGATGCAGAGACTTTGGCTGACCTGAAAGCCAACAATCAAATCGTATTCACTTATGCTAATGGTAACCCGAACGGCAGCATCGAAGACATCGCCGGCATCATCAACAAAAAAGGCAACGTCCTCGGCATGATGCCTCACCCGGAGCGTGCTGTCGAAGCTTTGCTGGGATCGGCTGACGGCCTGCGCCTGTTCCAATCCATGGTTGAAAATTATAAGAAGGAGCTGAACAAATAATGGCATTTTTAGAACCAACGCCAGAACAAGTAAAAGAATCCAAAATTTATCGTGAATGGGGTCTGACAGACGAAGAGTACGGCACAATCTGCGATAAAATTTTGCATCGTTTGCCGAATTATACTGAAACTGGCCTGTTTGCCGTTATGTGGAGCGAACACTGTTCTTATAAAAATTCAAAACCAGTCCTGAGAAAATTCCCTACTACCGGCCCACAAGTATTGCAAGGACCTGGTGAAGGCGCTGGTATCGTGGATATCGGCGACGGTCAAGCTGTCGTTTTCAAAGCGGAAAGCCACAACCACCCATCAGCTATCGAACCTTATGAAGGCGCAGCTACCGGTGTCGGCGGAATCATCCGTGACATCTTCAGCATGGGCGCACGCCCGATTGCGATTCTGGATTCTTTGCGTTTCGGCGAATTGGACAATGAACGCACAAAACACATCTTCGAAGAAGTCGTTGCCGGTATCAGCGGTTACGGCAACTGTATCGGTATTCCGACTGTCGGCGGCGAAACGGTCTTCGACCCTTGCTACAAAGGCAATCCGTTGGTCAACGCAATGTGCGTCGGTTTGATCGATCAAAAAGATATGCAAAAAGGCCAAGCTGCCGGAGTCGGCAACTCGATCATGTACGTGGGCGCAAAAACAGGCCGCGATGGCATCCATGGCGCCACTTTCGCTTCCGAAGAATTCAAGGAAGAGGAAGAAGCGCAACGTTCAGCTGTCCAAGTGGGCGATCCATTCATGGAAAAATTATTGATGGAAGCTTGTTTGGAATGCATTTATGACTACTCCGACGCTTTGATCGGTATCCAGGACATGGGTGCTGCCGGTTTGGTCTCTTCCAGCTCGGAAATGGCTTCAAAAGCAGGCAGCGGCTTGCTTTTGAACCTTGACGATGTTCCGCAGCGCGAAACAGAAATGACACCTTACGAAATGATGCTTTCCGAGTCGCAGGAGCGTATGCTGTTGTGCATCAAGAAGGGCGAAGAGCAACGCATCGTCGACCTGTTCAAAAAATATGAATTGGATGCAGTCGTGATCGGTGAAGTTACCGATGATGGCATGTACCGTCTATCCCATGCAGGCAAAGTGGTCGCTGAACTTCCGGTTGATGCTTTGGCTGAAGATGCACCGGTCTACTACAAACCGACTGCAGTACCTGCCCGCATCGCTGCATTCGCAGCTATGGAAGACTATAAGCCAGTCTTCACATCAGCGCAGGATACCTTAGTGGCTTTATTGCAACAAGCGACGTTGGCTTCCAAGAAGAGCGTCTATGATACCTATGATTCCATGGTCCGCACCAGCACGGTTGTAGGCCCAGGAAGCGATGCTGCAGTTGTCCGCGTCCGCGGCACCAAAAAAGCGATCGCAATGACAACGGACTGCAACGGCCGTTACCTGTATTTGAACCCGGAAATCGGCGGACAGATCGCTGTCGCTGAAGCTGCCCGCAATATCGTTGCCAGCGGCGGAAAACCATTGGCAATCACAGACTGCTTGAACTACGGAAATCCTGATAAACCAGAAATTTTCTGGGAATTAAGCACTTCCGCGGACGGTATCTCTGAAGCTTGCCGCCAATTGGATACGCCTGTCATCTCAGGTAACGTGTCCCTTTACAATGAAACCGACGGCGTGGCCGTTTATCCGACACCGATGATCGGTATGGTTGGTCTGATCGAGGATCTTGCACACATCACTACGCAAGCTTTCAAAGCTGCAGGCGACCATATCATTCTGATCGGCGAAACCAAAGCAGATTTCAACGGTTCCGAACTGCAAAAAATGGAATTGGGCAAAATAGAAGGCAAACTGATGGACTTTGACTTGGCTGTCGAAAAAGAAAACCAAGCGAACGTCCTGAAAGCAATAAAAGCGGGTCTGATCGCAAGCGCGCATGACCTATCAGAAGGCGGCTTGGCTGTCGGCTTGATGGAGAGCGTCTTTGACACCGGTCTAGGCTTCGATGTGACGGTTGCTATGGATAAAACATTGCTGTTCAGCGAAACGCAATCACGCTTCATCCTGACCGTAAAACCTGAAAATGTTGCCGCTGTGGAAGCGATCTTCGGATCAGCTGCTGCGCAAATCGGAACCGTGACTGCTGCCGCTGTCGCAAAAATCGCTGCCGCGAACGAAACAATCACTTTGGATATTAAAGAAGTACAAACGAAATGGGAGGAGGCTATTCCATGCTTGCTGAAACAAAAAGCTTAAACGAAGAATGTGGCGTATTCGGCATTTGGGGAGACGACAATGCCAGCCAGTTGACTTACTTCGGTTTGCACAGCTTGCAGCACCGTGGACAAGAGGGTGCAGGGATAGTTTCATGTGATGAAGGAAAACTGTTGGTTCACCGTAATCTTGGTCTGATCAGCGAAGTGTTCAAGGACGAAGCGGATCTGCAAAGATTGACAGGGAACCGTGCCATCGGGCATGTGCGTTACTCGACTTCCGGACAGAACAGCATCGAGAATGTGCAGCCGTTTTTGTACCATTTCTATGATATGGACATCGCCATTTGCCACAACGGCAACTTGGTGAATGCCAAATCATTGCGACGCAATCTTGAGGAAAACGGCGCCATCTTCCATTCGACTTCGGATACGGAAGTTCTGATGCATCTGATCAGACGCAGCCAGAAAGACAGCCTGATCGAAAAGATCAAAGAGAGCCTGAATCAGGTTAAAGGCGGCTTCACTTATATCCTTTTGACCGAAGAGAAAATGTTCGGTGCCGTCGATCCGAATTCATTCCGTCCGCTTGTCATCGGCCAATTGCCGAATGGCGCGTATGTGATGGCCAGCGAAACGTGTGCCATCGATACGATCGGCGCGGATTTTGTCCGCAACGTCAACGCCGGCGAACTGGCGATCATTGACGACAACGGCTTGACGATCGAAAAATATACCGACGATACAACCATCTCCATCGCTGCGATGGAGTATATCTACTTCGCGCGTCCGGATTCCAATATTGCCGGCGTGAATGTGCATACTGCACGCAAGCGGATGGGAACGCGTTTGGCCATCGAAGCACCTGCAGTGACAGCCGATATCGTTATCGGTGTGCCCAACTCTTCCTTGTCCGCAGCGAGCGGATTTGCGGAAGAAAGCGGAACGCCTTACGAAATGGGCCTGATCAAGAACCAATATGTCGGACGTACGTTCATCCAACCGACGCAGGAACTGCGCGAATTGGGCGTAAAAATGAAGTTGTCCGCCGTAAAAGGGGTTGTCCAAGGCAAGAGCGTCGTCATGGTGGATGATTCGATCGTGCGCGGGACGACCAGCAAACGCATCGTGACGTTATTGAAAGAAGCGGGAGCCAAAGAAGTGCATGTCCGCATCTCTTCCCCACCTTTGATCTACCCGAGTTTTTACGGCATCGACATCAGCAAGTCAGCTGAACTGATCGCCGCTAAAATGACCGTTGATGAAATTTGTGCATACATCGGTGCGGACAGCTTGGCTTTCCTTAGCCAAGAGGGTCTGATCGATTCAATCGGTTTGAAATTTGATATGCCGTATTCAGGCTTATGCATGGACAGCTTCAACGGGGATTATCCGACTGGGCTATACGACTATGAAGCGGATTACGTGAACAATATGACAGCTATTCAAAAAGAGAATCTAAAGGGAGGGCAAGCTTGATGGAAAACGCATATGCAAAAGCGGGTGTGGATGTCACAGCCGGTTATGAAACAGTCAGCCGCATCAAGAAACACATCGACCGCACAAAACGTCCAGGCGTTTTTGGCGAAGTCGGCGGATTCGGCGGAAACTTTGACCTTTCTGAATTGAATTATAAAAAACCTGTACTTGTATCGGGTACGGATGGTGTCGGCACGAAGCTGATGCTGGCCATCGAAGCCGGAAAATTCGATACGATCGGGATCGATTGTGTCGCAATGTGCGTCAACGATGTCGTAGCGCAAGGTGCAGAACCTCTTTATTTCTTGGATTATGTAGCTGTCGGTAAAAACCGTCCGGAAAAATTGGAGCAGATCGTTGCTGGCGTAGCTGAAGGCTGCGTCCAAGCCGGAGCTGCCCTGATCGGCGGAGAAACAGCTGAAATGCCCGATATGTACGATCCGGAAGATTTCGATCTGGCCGGATTTACGGTAGGGATTGCGGAAAAAGATGCTTTGTTGACACCTGCCTTGATCAAAGAAGGCGATGTGCTGGTTGGTTTGCCTTCATCAGGCATCCATTCGAACGGCTACTCCTTGGTGCGCAAAATCTTCTTCAAGGACAATGACTACAAATTGGCCGACAAAGTGGATGGCATCGAAGACCAAGAATTGGGCGATGTTCTGTTGACGCCTACAAGAATCTACGTAAATGCTTTATTGCCGTTGATCAAAAAACAGCTGCTGCATGGTGTTGCCCACATCACAGGCGGCGGCTTCGTCGAAAACGTGCCGCGTATGCTTCCCGATAACGTCCAAGCGGAAATCCAATTAGGCAGCTGGCCTGTCTTGCCGATTTTCCAAGTGATGGAAAAAATCGGCAAGATTCCGGCTCTTGAAATGTACGAAATCTTCAACATGGGCATCGGTATGGTGCTGGCGGTCGCTCCTGAAAACTTGACGGAAGTGCTCGGCGTTCTAACCGAGAACGATGAAAAAGCCTACGTGATCGGATCCGTGGCTGCAAAAACATCAGAAAAAGAGGTTATCCTGAAAGAGGCTCAAGCATGAGGATAGCTGTCTTTGCTTCAGGAAACGGCTCGAATTTTCAAGCCATCGCCGAAGCCATCGCGTCAGGCGAAGTGGATGCGACGATCGCTTTCCTGTTCTGCGACAAGCCGAAAGCATATGCGATCGAGCGCGCCAAACAACACAATATCCCGGTGATTTCCTTTACGCCGAAAGGCTTCGCGGATCGAGTCGCCTACGAAAATGAAATTTTGAAGCATCTGGCTGAAGAAAAGGTCGACTTGGTTGTCTTGGCCG
>Ga0183099_1000857_pt1 | contig 19494 bp, 17 predicted proteins | sample Biomet1_FD_127788 | JGI IMG/M metagenome (GOLD analysis project Ga0183099, IMG submission 127788) | Microbial communities from bioreactor (seeded with anoxic lake sediment) at LBNL, California, USA - Biofuel metagenome 1 | ecosystem: Engineered > Bioreactor > Anaerobic > Unclassified ... | reverse complement strand
GACTTTCCTCGCAAAGCTTTTGCACCACGACATTCTTTTTTTCCCGCTCCACCAGCTTAACACTACCTGACTGCAGCAGACTGCGCAGCACTTTTTCCCCTTCGCCTTCAATAATCTTCTCCAGCGGAATAAAGGGCACATCATAATCCGGTTTAACCATGCCGACAGCCGCCACAATCTTATTGGTAGCACCCAGCTCGCGAATAACATGCCCGAGGTGCTTGACCCCGACCGGCACAACTTCAATTTGTCGATCTGTTATATGCTTGAGCATATCTTCCACCAAGCTCTTGAGCTTAACCGCAGCACCTTCGCCCGAAGTGCAGATCGTAACGATTACCTCGCGTCCATCCGCTAAGCTCTTATCCGCATTGAGTTCTACAGCTTCATAGCCTTTAAAATCAAGCAGTGAATCATATATACTGTCAAGATCCGTCCCGGCAATGTCGGCCTTGCGCATCGCCTCCAGAATCAGCGGCGTCGATACCATATCTATCGTCTTTACCTGGACTTTAAGCCGTTCCATAATCATCGAGCCCAGATTACAGAGCGATCCCATATCGGCCAGCATCAGTACACCTTTTTGATAATTCATCTCCCGCAGCCGGGCCACCATTTTTTCCAGTGTTTCCTGTGGTTTGACTTCAAGCGGCATATCAATGGCAATCAGATTCGGATCATTGGTATTAAACAATTTTTGCGCTACTTCAACCATCGAAGACGCTGTGCTACGCCCATGGGTAGCTACCATGATGATGACCTTTTCCTCCGTCTCCTCTTCTTCAACGGATTCAAGTAAGAGCGCAAAATACTCAATTTCTGCCGGTGGCACCTTAATATGATAATGCGATTCGATTTTTTCTTTTATCTCCAGTGCCACCCGAAACGCCAGCGAATTATGCGGTGTCGTCCCTTCAATTTCCTTATAGGACAGTTCTTCGCCCGCCTTGACCCGCTTGAGGAACGCACTTAAATGAAGACTAAAGGCATAGATAAAGCGATCCTTATAGCTGCGATTCATTCGCTTTTGCACCAACAGACCGACTTCCTCCGTAAAATCAACCAGAGATTTATCGACAATTCGCAGGAGCCGTTCCCGCGTGGACATATGAATATCCTGCTTGTTGTAAAAAGACTTTATATACACATTGACATCCGTCGCTACAATCTGCTTGATCAGTTCCGCACTGATGCCTTCTCCCTTTAAAAGTTCAACTTTATCTTCAACCACCTGGTAGAGGTCAAACGGTTCTTTTTCTGTTTCCGGTACGATACTGACAACCTTTTCCCCCGGCGGCATAACCATCAGCGGTTCATTTATATACTGGCTCAATTCCGCCAGCTCCTTGCGATTGGCGCTGAGCGTCAACAGGCCGTCCTTTATTGCCGGCGGCAGCATCTTAAAATCTATTTCTATATAATGGGGGTTATCAATGCCATTTAAAAAAGCTTTGGCACAGAGCAGCTTGATATTTGATTTCAGTTGCCCTACATTGCCGGTACCAATACTGCCGATCAATGCCTTAATTGATTCAACAGATATCCGCACCGGTTTGTTGATGCGCTGCACCTCATCTGTGAGCAGCAACTTGATGATGTCGATTTTTTCGCTGAGTGACCGTTCCTGCAGGGGGCGAATGGTGATGATATTGGGGATTCGGCGGACAAAGGTTTTCGTCAAAACCGAGTTCGGATCTTCCGTAGTTGCACTGAGCAGCAGCACCTTGGCCTTCCGCTCACGTGTCGTTTCACCAAGGCGGTTAAAGGTCCCGGTATCCATAAAGTAAAAGATCATTTCCTGGCCTTCAGGCGGCAGCCGATGGATTTCATCGAGAAAAAGCACCCCGTTATCAGCCGCCTCTACCAGTCCAGCCTTAGCCGTATCAGCCCCGGTAAAGGCACCCTTGATATGCCCAAAAATATGGGATAACAGCAGCTGAGGATTGTTGTAATAGTCCGCACAATTAAACGTGATAAACGGTGCAGTCGCAGTAAAACGTTTCATTTCCTTCCCGTATTCAAACATGATATGAGCAAACAAGGTCTTGCCCACACCGGTCTGCCCGACAATCAGTGTATGTAGTCCATCTGGCGGATATAAAATCGCCGCCTTGGCCTGCTCCACCTGCTTTTTCAAACTACGATCTGCTCCGATCAGCCGGGAAAAGGGGCCTGCCGCCATATTTTCATTTTTCGCTGTGCATTCTTCGAGGTCATTAAACTCACACGGTCCAATCCCCAGTTCCAGGCCTGCCAGTACTTCAAGCACACCTTTATCAAAATACAGAACCGGCCGGCCTAGAATTTTCACAATTTTGTCCTGCCGGTGCAGGGCATTGAGTTCCATGCTGACGTTATTGCGCAAAATCCCCAAGCTTTCCGCTATTTCCTGCGCTTCAACGCCAACTCTCCCCTTCAGTTGGGCCCGCGTGTATTCCTGTGATTTTGTCTTGATGTATTCATATATTTTATCAATCCGTTTCATTCCCATCAGCTCCCATTGCCTCAGTTTATATCGTGCAGAACGCGCTCACGCTCTGCCTTCAGCACCGTCACATTGTGCAGCAGTGCCTCAATCGGCGTAAAGTCCCTGGTATTTGTCATAGTCATCAGGCTACCAAACGCCTGCCCCGCCAAATCACAGATATCCTCCTGCATCGTCATTTCATACATATTTTTTTCCTGCCGCATCTTCCCGGCAGAAAACTCCTGTAAAACCAAAGCCCGGCAGCCAGCTGCCCGCGCTTTTTCCTGCTCCTCACGTAGGCTCAGACGCTCCCCTTCGCCAAAAACACAACCGGGCAGGCGCCGCCGTAAAACATCCTGCAGCGACTGCTTCATATAGGGAACATCGCTGGCCAGTGAATCATCGACATGAAATACAAAGGGTGCTATATATACCGATACGGCCTGCGGCCCTGCCGGTATATTTTCCACCGGCAAAACTCCGGCGTGAGCTGCCTTTTCCCGCGCATCATAATAATTGCGCAAAGCCGCATCGACATAAACCACCATATCATGCTTAAATTTACTGGAATTGCGATTTTTTTTCCATACAGTTGCTGCTCCAAACTGGGTGTAATCGGGACGAAGTACCTGCAGCGCACTTTTTACAGGATCCCCTTCAATTACAACCCGGTCAAGATTGATCTTGCTGCCAACCTCCCGGCCAAACGCCTCATTGCCAACAGCCGGGGCCCCAAAAGAAATAACCTCCAACTGCGCCGGGTTTACGCCCATAGCCATCAAACGTGCCGCAGCCAACGTTGCAACGGCTCCGCCCAGACTGTGTCCGGTCAGATAGAGTTTTTTCTGTGGATCTGCCTTTAACTGAGCTGCCCATTCTTCGCCAATGGTTTGCCCTTGATGATCCCTGGGGAAAAATGCTGCCTGCGTATATGTATTAAACCCGCGATGAACCATCGGATCAGAAGCTTGTAGCTCCGTCCGCTGTGCCTGCGCCACAAATTCCGCCGGTGTAGTTCCGCCAAAAAAGCCTTATTCATCCGCAGATCAAGATCCGCATCTCCCTTTGTTTCCGTCCCGGTAACAGCCAGCATATACATCTTGGGTTCAGCTGGATTGTTCTTATTTTCGGCCACAATAAATTTTGCCTCAACGTCACTATAACCGCCACTAAAATTTTCAATATCCCAACCAAGATCAACCAGTTCATTTCGAGCCAGGCGCCCGATGCGGTCGTTATAAGTTGCCAGCGACATCCAGGCACTGACAAATTCCTTTCTTGCGGTATTATATTCCTGATACACATCTGCTGCCGCCTCAGCGGCACCGTTCCAAAAAATCAAACAGGTTACGATCAGTAAAATTTTTTTCATTTGCCGTCACCTCTCGCCCATGATATTTTCATTATATAGTAGTGTATCAATATACTCAAGTCAGACAAAACAGGCCTGGCCTTATAGCTTAGATATTTTGCTAAAAAAAAACGAGTCCAAAGACTCGTTTTAACCAAAAATAATTTTCAACAGATCTCGCCTTACAGATGCTGCGTAATAATACGTCCCAGACGATCGCCCGACAAAAAATTCCACAGCCATTTAAGTATAACCAGCATATTCGTTCTCGTTCCCGCCAGGCGCATCAGATGAACTACCATCCAAAGCATCCAGGCGATAAAACCTTTGCTCTTTATAATCCCCCTGAACATCACGGCATCGCCGCAACCGATGGTTGCCATACTGCCAACATCATGATAGGAAAAAAGCTGCAATGGTCGCCCCGAAATGGTATGCAAAATATTTTGAACGCATATCTCTGCCTGCTGGGTTGCCACCGGAGCAATCGTCGCCAGAGGTCGGTCATCCTGCATGAAGCAGGCACTGTCACCAATTGCATAAACATCCGAACAGCCTGGGACCTGCAGCGTCTTGCGAACTATGACCCTGCCGGCACGATCCAGCGGCGCACCAAGTTTTGCCATAACCGGCACCGCCTTTACGCCGGCCGCCCAGATAACCGTCCTGGTTTTGACGACCGATCCCCCTTTGAACGTAAGCTCACTCCCATCATAATTCATGACCTGTGTTTCCAGGCGAACATCGACTTTTTTACCCCTAAGCACCTGCAGCGCCTCATCGCGCAGACTTTTGGGCATCATCGGCAAAATCCGGTCTGTGCCTTCAATAAGTTTTACATCAACCTCAGAAAAATCCATATGATGGTATTCTTTAGCCATAACAGAATAAATCAATTCTGAAATAGCACCCGCTTCCTCAACTCCCGTGGGTCCGCCACCGACACAGACAAAAGTCAGAAGTTCGCGGCGCTTTTGCACATCCGACTCCTTTGATGCCTGTTCAAATATATTTAAGATGTGATTGCGAATCGCCACCGATTCATTGAGGGTTTTCATCGAAAAAGCATGTTTGGCAACGGAGTCCATCCCAAAATAATTAGTGGTAGATCCGGCAGCAACAATTAGATAATCATAGGAAAGCTCACCAGCATCCGTAATCACCCGCTTTTGCTGAGGGTCAAAATCCGTAACCCGGCCCAGAAAAAAATCTATATTTTTTTTCTGACGGAAAAACGCCCGCACAGGATATGCAATCTCATTTTCCGCCAGTACGGCTGTCGAAACCTGATACAGGAGTGGCTGAAATAAATGGTAATTGTTACAATCAATAATCGTAACATCGACATCCTTCCCCGCCAGGGCCTTAGCTGCATGGATTCCGCCAAATCCAGCACCCACAATTATAACCCGCGGTCTTTTTACACCATTTACATCTGCCATTATCATTTGCTCCTTTTTTCACTGCTTATCACTTTCCCCAAGTGAATATATTCACTTTCACCCGAAAATAAAAAGTATGGCAATCCTGCCATGCCTCCTAAAGTTCATTAACGCAGCTTTTTGCTAATATGTGATTATTTTTTCCGACATTATATAAGTTCTTGATTTCACATTTAATAAGTTACTACTTTCACGTGCTATTGTCAAGCTCAGGTTTGCTGTTTTTTTGTAATTCTTCTATAAAATTTTACATACCATATGATATTTTCATTACCCATAAATAAAAAAACGACAACTGTCTATCTTGGCGATAAAAAAGATCGCCTAGATAGGACACTTGCCATTTATTTATAGTACATGCTTTTTATTATTAACTGTTATTATATATCAACCTGAAAATATTTTCTGAAACCAATGTCTTTCACGTCTATAATTTCATCAGCTGCATTCGCTGCTGTACCCGTCTAAGGCGAATACCCAAAAATAAAGCCCCAACACCGATTCCCAAAACAAGGCCGATCCAATAACCAAACGGACCAGAGCCTAAATAATTGGCAAATAGATACCCTGTAGGCAGGCCAATAATCCAATAAGAGAGTATCGCCAGCAGCAATGTGACCCGGACATCCTTGCAGCCGCGCAGCGTCCCCTGCATTGGTGCACTCACGCCATCAACAGCATGCAGGCAAGCAGAAAAAATCAGAAACTGTTCTAGTAACGCCCCCACAGCCGGATCCGCTGTATACAAAGCTGCAATTTGCGAGCGAAAAGAAATCAACACCGCCGCCATCCCCAAACCAAAGCAAATCGACAGAAATATCCCCATGCTCCCATAAGCTTGGGCATCGCTAAAACGCTTGGCGCCGATTTCAAATCCGACAAGAATGGTCAGCGTCATGCTGATGCTCAGCGGAATCATATAGACCATGGTCGAAAAATTCATTGCCGCCTGATGAGCTGCAATAACGCCAGTCCCATAGACCGTCATAAACATGCCAACGGCACCAAAAATACTCTGTTCACAGAACATAGCACTGCCAATCGGAATTCCCACCGCTAACTGGCTGCGCCAGATATGCCAGGCCGGACGAGCGATTCCGGAAAAAATTTTATACTCTTTAAACGGACGCAGACAGACAACAGCCAGAATATTTAATGCCAAAACAAAATAAAAGGTAACGGCTGTACCAACCCCGGCTCCAATGCCGCCCAAAGCCGGAAAACCGCCACGGCCAAACATAAACAGATAATTGAGTAAAATGTTTATGGGCACCGCCAAAATCGTAATCAGCATCGTCAAGCGCGTATAACCGAGAGCATCAATAAAGCTGCGCAGAACTCCCGCGACAAAAATTGGACAAAGTCCGGCCGCCATAATCAGCAGATAATAGCAGGCAACATACTGTACCCGTTCTTCCAGCTGCAGCATTGCCATCACTAAGGGTACAAGCAGGGCGCCAAGGGCCGCCAGCCCCAATCCGGCCAACAGGGCCCAATACATCCCCTGACGGACATTTATAGCAATTTCAGTTTTTCTGCCAGCGCCATAATACTGAGCAATAATCGGCATCAAGCCCGCAATAACTCCCAGCACACTACCAAATACAGGCATAAACAAATTGACCCCGACAGCAACCCCGGCCAAATCCTGACCACTTACATGCCCCGCCATAATGGTATCAAAAAATCCGGTGGATACAAGGGCCAGCTGGGTAATAAAAATCGGCAATAAAATAATAATAAATTCACGCACCCGCTGATAATACGAATATGTCTGCTTCATCCCGTCTCCTCTGTAGCCCGATTTTCTCCCCTGTATTTACTGTTGCTGATCCTTGTTCAGACAGCATTTTTTGTATTTTTTCCCACTGCCGCAGGGACAAGGATCATTGCGGCCAATAGCTGCACTGCGCGGGACAAATTTCACCACATTATTTTTCATGGTCTTAGGCACAAACGATACATCCTTGGACGTTGATGTGCTTAACTCTGCCGGGGCATGCCCTTTAAGCAGCCACTGTCGCGCCGTATTATTGAATTCCATAAAATATCCCATCAGATCTTCGGCAGCTTTTTTATCCTTCAGCATGCCGAGTTCGCCAATATAATCGATAATCGCTCCGGTCGGCTCCCCATTTTGCATCAAAATATTGATCTCGCCGACTATATCAGCGGCTTCGAGCACTTGAAAATCAAAGGTCTTCATCAGGTACTGTGCAAACGCCTTGTATTCATCGGTGGCCTCTATGTAATTGATCTCACCGGCTTCATAGACAACATCATATGGCAATTCAGCAAAATCAAGATCACTGCGCTTTTGCTGTTCTTCTTCTATTTTATTGACATCCATAACTGTATAGTAATGCATACCATGTTCCGTATTGATCACATTATCCTGCCAGCAAGCACCATTGACCAGAACTCCCATGAATTCCGAAAAAGAGATTTTATCTTCATCCTCTAGGTATTTGCCAACAGCCACATAGAGCTGATCATAGTTCATATAGCCATAATAGAAAAGCAATCCCCCGACAAGGCGCATAATTTCCGAATTAAGCGCTACCGCTTTTTTATAACTAGCTGTATTGTCAAGCTTGGAATAAATCGCCAGCAATTCATCCGGCATATACCAGGCTTGTTTTCCATCCAAAGCTCCGTTAAAAAGGATGCCAAGACAACGCATATAATCGAGGCGGACATCATCTTCTGCCAAATTGGTTTGCAGCCCGTTATTTTGGCTTATACTCGTTAAAATATTATACTGTTCAATGCCAATCGTCACAAACCAGCGCTGCGAAAACGCTTCAATCGCTGGCACCAAAGCCTGTGCCATCTCCATTTTTTTCAATGAACTGATGCCTGACACGCAGAGATTATAGCGGATATCATCGAGTTCCTGTTTCGTCATGCCGAACAAGGCTGTCATCAAATCCCTGTTCTCCGGCAAGGACCGGCGCAGGATGGTCTTGCGGCGCTGCTGTTTAAGTTCCTCCCACTCCGCTTCCATATCTGTCAAAAATCCTTCTCTGTCTTTATCCTCTGTCATATTGTTCCATTCCCTCACATTCATATAACAGAGCCTTATTTGAGGCAGTGCCGCAAATAAGGCTCTAAAAAAATCTTTTATCTTACTATTCTAATTGAAACCATCTCAATCGTCAAGAAACCGTCTAGAAACTCAGTCCCCAAAATAACGGCTGATCCCATCAAATATCCCACGGGCAGCTTTTTCAATGCCTTTGGCTGAATTCATCATTTTTTCCTCAGCTGGATTCGATACAAATGCCATCTCAGCCAGAATTGACGGCATCGCCGTATGCTTGACAACATAAAAATTTGAGCTTTTCGTACCGCGATCATCCGTCCCCAACTGATCAAGCAGACCCTGTCTCACATTTTCCGCCAGCCGCTGCGCCGCCTTGGTACCTTTGCCATAATAATAAACGGTCGTTCCCCTAGCCGATCCATTCGTAAAGGAATCCATATGCAGACTCAAAAATATATCCGCCTTCGCCTGATTGGCCACATCACAGCGCGCCTGTAGCTCCCCGGCATCGGTCGCTGGCTGTGGGGCGACATCCACGTCGGTAGAATGCGTCAGTAAAACCTTGGCCCCGGATTGTTCAAGCAATTGACGCAGCTGACTGACCACACGCAACGTTATACTCTTTTCGGTTACGCCGGTCGGACCAATAGCGCCTGAATCACTGCCGCCATGCCCCGGATCAAGGACAATCGTCTTGCCGGCAAGTCCCGGTTTATCGTAAACCGGTTCCGGCAAAACAACCTCCGGCACATCCGGCTTAACCGCCGGCTTTTCCACTACCGGGCCGGTCGTCGGGCGAGTCACTGCATTGCCGCCAAAGTCAAGCACCACCCGATAAGGGCTCGCTCCCCCCGTCAGCGAAAACACATCGTAATCTGTTTTGCTGACATTTGATTCCACCACAATGCGCACGGTATCTTTATCAAACTGACTAATGCGGACTTTATTGGCAAAACTACTATCCACGGCCATATTGCGCTCCACCGCCGGGCTGAGCCAGGCCCCGTTTATATTGACAACAATCCGCTGTGGATTTGACAATACCACCGTATCATAATCAACTTCCCTGGTCGCATCCACGACAATCCTGACTTTGTCAGCGCCGCTGTTAATGCGCACTGCCTTGATCTCCGCCATATTACTGACTCGCTCCTGAAAACTCGCCGCCTGCACCAGCGACGGGCAAATGACACAGCCCAGCAGCAAAACAGTAAATAGTAACAATCTATGCATACGTATACGTTCCTCCGCACTATTATCGGATTTAATCTCTTTTATTATCGCCTTTATAGTGCAAAAATGCAAGTGCGAACTTACGGCGTAGCCATATTTACCAACTCAAATAAGACAGCAGAGAAATCCCCGTTGCCGCTGGCAACCGGTATTTCTCTGCTGTCTTATCTAAAACCTTCAAACCTGCTATGGCTTAAGCCTTTTCCAAAAAACTTGCTAATTCGTCTGCTGATGGATACGATATCTGTGTACCTTTTTTCTGTACGCTCAGAGCCGAAAAAGCATTTGCTCTTTTCAGTGATGCGAGTATGTCACCCGTTTCCGTATAGGTAGCCGCAAAGCAGCCAATAAAAGCATCACCAGCACCAGTCGTATCGATAGCTGCCACTTTATGGGCGGCAATAAATTCCTCCTTGTCGCCAGTCAGCCATAAAACCCCGCGTTTGCCAAGTGTTACAATAACATTTTTCAAGCCTTTTTTTAAGAGAACATCCGCCGCCAGCCGTACCTCATCGGTAGTAGAAACCGGCATCTGGGTAAGCGCCATGAGCTCACTCTCATTCGGCACAAAAAACTCACAAGCAGCAACTTTTTCAATATCCAGATTCTCTGTTGCCGGTGCCGGATTGAGGAGTACCGGCACATGATATTTTTTGCCGAAATCAATCGCCGCATATACCGTCTCCAAACTGACTTCCAGCTGCAGAATAATCAGTGAACATTTTTTCAAGCTGTCAGCTGCCTTCTCGATATCAGCTGGCAACAGGTATTCATTGGCACCTTTGATGATTAAAATGCTGTTTTGCGAAGACTTGTCAACAAAAATTGGTGCTACACCACTGGACGCACCCGCAACTTTTTCGACAAAGTCCGTATGAATATGATATGCCTGTAAGTTTTTAATTGTATTATCGCCAAAAATATCATCGCCGACTTTTGTCAGCATCATGACTTCAGCACCAAGCTTAGCGGCAGCAACCGCCTGGTTGGCCCCTTTCCCGCCGCACCCCAGGGAAAATGCCGGTGCTTCGAGAGTTTCTCCCGGAAGCGGCATGCGGTCAACATAAGAAATCAAATCCACCATATTGGATCCTATTACAGCTATCATATCTATTCCTCCTGTTCCAGTCCTGTCACCACGGTGAACGCTCTGCATTCTCCCGGCTTGAGCATAATCAAGGATCCCGCCTTTTGAGCCGCCAAAAATCCTTCCGGACGACAGGTTCCCGGCAGCACAAAGGCGGCCACCTGTTGGTCCTCATTATATAAAATCCAGCGGGTTGCATAGTTGAATTCCCGGGTAGAAAATTCTGTGACAAAACGATGGCCTTCAGGCGATACAAGTTCTATTCTGGCTTTATCTCCGTATTGGCTGATTTCATCCGCCATAAAGACAATTTCCGGATCGTACATCGCCGGCTGATCAAGGCATTCAAGCGAACGGCCTACTGCCTGCAGCTTTTTAATATCCGCATTATATGCCAACCATTTCTCGGTCGGCTTTACATGGGCCGGAATGCTTTCACGAAGTTTAAACGCTGTTGCCGGTAAACTCGAATAAAATTTCCCGTTTTCCATATAAGCATAATTCATATGGCACATGTACTGCAGCGGCATTTCCGCGGCTGCCAGATTTTTTACCTGCATGCTGATTTCAATCTTTGTCGCTCCGGCTGACAGGCAGACTGCCGGATTAGCCTGATAATGATGTCCAAAGCCCTGCACGTACTCGACGCATCCTCCCAGGGAAACCGAGCAATCATCAAGGATGATCCAAGCCTTGTCCATTTTTGCACAAGGCATCTCCCCATGCAGCAGATGGGTGTCCTCCGGCGACGGGCACCCATTGGCCAGCAGCCCTGAATGAAAGGCAAAGCAGCCATACGTGTCTACTACCGCTTGCGCCGGTTTTGGCTGTTTAAACATATTTTTCATCCGCAGGCTGATCCCGTCAAAAGCAAGATCCCAGATCATCTGTCCCATATATGGCAGTAAAGTAACTTCGCCGCGGGAATTTTTTATGGTAACCGCTTCAATTCCAGAATCATAGCGAAATAAGGTAACTTCAAATTCATCATTATGAAATAAAACAAATGGTTTTTCACTAAAAAACGCCTGTTTAAGTTCGATCTGACTTTTCATAAGAAATCCTCCTCAATTTTCATCAACTTTTTCATACTGACATTCGTCATAAAAATACTTACCGACCGCCATAAAGCACAGCAAATTCACCACAAAGGACAGCTGCATCGATCCGGTAAGATCGGAAACCATGCCCTGTACCGCCGGAACACAAGCCCCGCCAATAATCGACATAACAATCACCGCTCCAGCTGTTTCTGTGTATTTTTTGTCTACAGCCTCAAGCGTTTTGGCATAGATGGTTGCCCAGCACGGTCCAAAAAGAACACTAGCAGCTACCGCCACATAGACTACGCTGATATCCGGTACAAAGGAAATGTAGAGTAAAAACAGACTGCCAATCACTGAGTACACCATCAAAACCTTATTTGGAGAAAACTTCGCCATCAGGAAATTCGCAATAAATTTGCCAATAAAGAAACAGATAAAGCTGTACACCATAAAGTTTGCCGCCAGGCGCTCGTTGAGATTCGGATCAATCGTCAATGCCAGGCGTATCGTAAACGACCATACCGCAACCTGCATTCCCACATAGAGAAACTGTGCCAATATTCCTTTTTTAAAACGGCTGTTATGGATTAAATACCGCAAAGTTTCCCCCATGCCGGGACGCACAATCTGTTCATCCGCACTTCCCGTCGCTTTACATTTAGGAAATTTCGTGATGGCAAACAAAACAAAGACTGCCAGCAAAATATAAACGAGCACATGATATGGTTCCAGTGTATGCTGGAGCATTTCGAGCTTAAAGGCATTGGCTTGCGCCGCAGTCATCTGCGACAGCTGTGAATGAAGGCTGCCGCCTTCCTGGAATACAAGATATTTCCCTAATAAAATTCCGGTAATCGCTCCGATCGGATAAAACGTCTGACTGATATTGAGCCGCAAAGTAGCTTTCTCTTTGGGTCCAATCATAGTACTGTAAGTATTCGCTGCCGTTTCCAAAAAGCCAAGTCCAATGGCAATCGCAAAGATGGCGAACAGAAACATCGTATACGTTCCCATATGCGATGCCGGAAAAAACAGACAGCAACCGGCGATATAAAATCCAAGTCCAGCGAGAATTGCCGTCTTGTATGTAGAGCGGCGAATTACCATGGAGGCTGGAATTGAGACCAGAAAATATCCGCCATAAAAAGCACTTTGCACCAGTGCACTGGCAAAATCACTCAAGGCAAATACACTTTTAAACTGCGTAATCAAAATATCATTTAAGCTTGCAGCTGCTCCCCACAAAGGAAACAGACAAGACAACAGGATAAACTGAAAAATCGGGGTTCGGCTCAAATAGCCGTCAGCATATTGAATAAATTTTTTTGATTCTCGTTCTGCCAACACATGCTCACTCATGAATAAATCCTCCTAAAATATTATATATTTAGAATTTTCCACTGGTAGTTGCAGGCTGTATCCGCACAGCCTGCAATCTGCTTTATCCTTTGCGGACGATCTCAATGCCATGACTGGTACCAATTCGCGAAGCACCTGCCGCTACCATAGTTTCGGCATCGGCCAGGCTTCCGACTCCACCAGAGGCCTTTACCCCCATCTTGCTGCCAACCGTTTGGCGCATAAGAGCTACATCATGAGCATTTGCTCCGCCGGTAGAAAAACCGGTCGAGGTTTTTACAAAATCAGCACCCGCTTTTTGTGCCAGCTGGCAGGCCCGAATTTTTTCTGCATCGGTCAGCAGGCAGGTTTCAATAATTACTTTCACCAGGGCTTTTCCCTTCGCTGCCTTTACAACAGCCTCAATATCCTGCTCAACAGTTTCATCTTCCCCGCCTTTAAGCAGGCCTACCGGAATTACCATATCGACTTCATCGGCCCCGTCTGTCACGGCCTGGGTTGTCTCAAAAGCCTTAACCGTTGTCGGCACAGTGCCCTGGGGAAAACCGATTACCGTACATACGGCAACTCCCGATCCCTTCAACAGCTCCGCTGCATAGCTTACCCACAGCGAACTTACACAGACCGAAGCAAATCCATATTGACTGGCCTCCTCACACAATTTTTTTATTTCCTCGCGCCTGGCATCTGTCTTCAATAAAGTATGGTCAATTATTTTTGCAAAATCCATTTCTATACCCCCTGCTATTTTTACTAATTTCATCCATATTGACATGTCAAATAAGCTTACAATGCCATAATATCACCAAGCTGAACATTTGTAAATACATTATTGAAAAAATGTTCAGCAATGTATTTCAAAAACAAAAAACCCGCCGATATCATCTTATAAACAAAGATAATATCAACGGGTTTACAAAAAGAAAACTCGTGTGAACTTAATTTCAAAGCAGTGCTTTGGCGGTATACTGATCGGTTATCAGCACATTGGCATATTGTCCAACTAACGCCGCTCGGATAGCTTCCACTTTACGTTCGCCACCGGCGACCAGAATGCTTCGCTCTTTATCTCTCAGCTCGGCCAGCTTTATGCCTACCGTACGATCATCAATCTCCGCATTGCAGATTTCACCCGCCCGATCAAAAAAACGCGAACAGATATCTCCTACCGCAATCTGCTGCAGCTTTACCTTATCGGCAGCTTCAATGTAACCAAGCCGGAACAACAATGCATCTTCTTTTACCGTACCTACCGTAAAAACAGCTATATTAGCCTGACGACCAAGCTCAAGAATCCGCTTGATATGGCGGTCCTGATCCACCATTTCCTTTACTTCTTTCGTTCCAAAGATAACCGGCAACGGCAAATAACGGGCAATCGTCGAAAAAGCCTTAGCAAATTTCTCCAATATTTCATCAGCATACGTAGTACTTTTGCCATCGGTGACCCCGCCTTTGAGCTGGACAATTTGTGCGCCCTGCAACGGCCGGGATTTCAAGCGGCAGGCAACATTATACATCGTCGTCCCCCAGCTTACACCAATGATATCACCGTCCCGTGCGATTTCATTCAGGTACTCAGCCGCCTTGCTGCCAATATACTTTTTAATCTCCCCTGGATCATTCAGCGTGGAATAAGCGACGCGAACTTCCTGCATCCCATATTTTTGGGCCAGCCGCCGTTCCAGCTCTTCCATATTTTCCACCGGATCTATAATCTGTATATTTACATAGCCCTGCTCTTTGGCATATTGCAACAGTCTCGAAACCGACGGACGCGATATTCCCATTTGCTGGGCAATCTGCTGCTGGCTGAACTCCGACTGATAATACAGTTTAGCTACATCAATACAAAGGCGGTCTTTGTTTTTTTCTACTTCCACCCTGTTCTTCACCCCTGCTCCCGGTCCCTTATTTTACAGCATATTTTGCAAAAATGCCTTGGTACGCGCCTGCTGCGGATTGGAAAACAACTCCTGTGGCGTGCCCTGCTCGACGATTTCGCCATCGGCCATAAAAATAACCTTATGCGCCACCTCACGGGCAAACGCCATTTCATGGGTCACAACAATCATTGTCATATGCTCCTGTGCCAACCGGCGCATTGTCCGCAATACCTCGCCCGTCAATTCAGGATCAAGAGCTGACGTTGGTTCATCAAACAACATAATATCTGGATTCATCGCCAAAGCCCGCGCAATCGCCACCCGCTGCTGCTGACCACCAGAAAGGCGCGAAGGGAACACATCCTTCTTGGCAAGCAGCCCCACCTTGTCCAGCAGGCTTTCTGCCGTAGGAATAATTTGTTCTGGCTTCATTTTCTTCACCTGCACCGGGGCTTCAATTAAATTTTCCAGCACCGTCATATGAGGGAAAAGATTAAACTGCTGAAAGACCATGCCCATGCGGCTCAAAATTCTCTGCGAGGCAATTTTATCAGCATATTTGGCAATGCCTTCCTCTTCCCTGGCCAAAAAATCGCCTTCAATTTCAATCGTGCCACAATCAATACTCTCGAGCCGGTTTAAGCAGCGCAACAATGTCGATTTACCCGAGCCACTCGGTCCGATGATCGCCAGCACTTCCCCCCGCCGAACTTCAAGATCAATCCCCTTAAGAACTTCCAGTTCATTGAATCGCTTGTAAATGTTCTTCATCTGAATCATTATATCATTTCCCATTGCTTGCTCCTACTCATCATACTTGGCATAATGCGCTTCCAATTTTTTAAATATCCAGGTCAGGACAAACGTCATCGCCAGATAAAAGACGGCCGCAATCAAAAACGGCGTCATATCGAATTCACGCTGAACAATCGTCCGGGCAACCCGCAGCAGATCATTCATTGCTAAAATATAGATCAACGAGGTATCCTTGACCAGATTTATCGTTTCGTTGCTGATCGGCGGCAGCACGCGTTTGACCATCTGCGGAATGATAATCCGCCTCATGGTCTGCATATAAGTCATCCCCAAGGTCTTTGCTGCTTCATACTGCCCTCGTTCAATAGACTGAATGCCCGATCGGAAAATTTCGGCAAAATACGCGGCATAATTTAAGGTAAATGCCAGCAAGGCAGCCGCAATATCCGGCAGGCGGATACCGACGAGCGGCAGTGCAAAATATACAAATAACAGCTGCAACATCAACGGGGTTCCTCGCATCAGCCAAATGTAAACATCCGTAAGAACACGCACCAAGCGGAATTTCGACAATTTAGCCATTGCTGCCAATAGTCCCAGCGGTAAAGCCATAATCAGCGTGAGGGAAAATATCTGCAGCGTAATTTCACAGCCCTCGAGCATTGGCATAACAATCACCATAAGTTTTTCCATTCATCCTATCTCCTAACCTTTTATAAGCACATCACCATGTCCAGCCACTTTTATCTCGTTTTGCTTCAACAAGCTTGTTCTTTAGCTTGAAAAAGGCATAAAGCCACATATAAAACATTTTACAACACTCCGCCTCAAAAAGCAAAAAAGTGGCAGCAAAAATATCTGCTGCCACCGGCCACCATAGTTCACTTTTCTGCTGTCCCCAAATACGCTTACCAAAATCACTTTTTCGTGATGTCTTTGCCAAACCATTTTTCTGAAATTTTCCCCATCGTTCCATCCTGCTGCATCTCATTCATGACTTTTTGCACATCATCGCGCAGCTGCTGATCCTCTTTACGGAATCCGATGCCAAAGGTGCTGACCGGACCAACGGTCACGTCAAGGGCTACAAATTTATCTTTTTGCTTACTCATATAATAGCGACCCGTGATTTCATCGGCAATAATCGCTTCGAGACGGCCGTTTTCCAAATCCATGAAAGCCGATGTATATTCCGAATACTTCTTAACATCTTTCATACTGTCTCTAAACTCCGGATTGTTGTCAATAAACTCTTCCGCCGTACTTGCACTCTGTGTCCCTACAATCTTGCCCTTCAAATCCTCCATTGACTTAATGCTGGACCCAACCGGCACAAAGATGATCTGGCGGTTATCCATGTACGGATCACTGAACAAAATATTTTCCTTGCGTTTTTCCGTGATATCAAGACCATTCCACAAGATATCCACGCGGCTGCTTTTAAGCTCTGCTTCCTTGCTCGACCAGTCAATCCCCTTAAACTCAACTTCACGATTTAACCGTTTCGACGCTTCCTTGGCCAGATCAACGTCAAACCCGACAATATTGTTGCTTTCATCCTTAAAACCCATCGGGGGATAATTATCATCAAGACCAACAACAATCTTTTTGGTATTATCGGCTTTCTTGGCACTGTCACTGCCACAGCCAGCAAAAACGACGCCTGCCATAACCACTAAAACACATAATGCAATAAGCTTCTTCATTATAAACCCTCCACCTGTTCGCGTAATTTCATATCTCAATAAAGCCATTATACTTTAGTTCGTTAAAATAGGAAATGTTTAAAATGGTGCATTTGTAAACCATTAACATGATTAAACACCATTTATCTCATAAAATCACGTTTTTTCTTGCCAATTCATAATTTTATCTGGTTTTCATTTATAAAAAAGAGTTCGCTGCTGCAAAGGAGCATTCGCCATATTGTCTGTGCTGCCTATATATAATAAGTCTATAGTCGCTACTTTTTTTAAAGTGATAGGATTATGGCCTTCCCTTATAGAATATGTACCGCATATGCTTTAAAAATGATATTTTATATCATGCACCTGCTGGGATAATTCGCATATTGTTAAATTTCTCTTTTACATATTTAGGGGAGGTATTAGTTTGAAAAAATTATCAACGACACATTTACAGCCGGGAATGATCCTTGCCCGCAGCATCATCAATGACCAGATGATTGTCGTCTTATCGGAAAACACCTTGCTGACCAAAGCCCATATCACTCGTCTGTCTTTTTTAAATGTCCAGGATGCCTATATAAAAGATGAATATGAGTTAAATGCCAACTATCAAAGTGTTGAAGCAATGATCAACCGCAGCAATGCTTTTGTCACAGAATACGAGGAAATCGTTTCAACCGCCAGAGAAATTTTTTCTGCATCCAGCAAATCAGAGGAACTGCCAGTAAAAAAAGTGGAACAGCTGGTCGATGATTCCATTGTTCCTGCCGTACAAAACAGTGGGGCCCTCGATTACCTTTACGAGTTAAACCATCTGGCAACCGATGTTTACCAGCACTGTGTCCGCGTTTCTATTTTATCCGGTGTCATCGGCAAATGGATGCACCTTGATCGCAGTAAAATCAAAGAATTGATTCTTGCCGGATTTTTGCATGATATCGGCAAGACACAACTCGAACAAAAAATTCTCGACAAACGCCTGCAAAATCTGACGCCGGAAGAATACGATCTGTATATGCAGCATACCATCCTCGGCCACAAGCTGATCGCCAGTAATAATGAATTTTCTGATGGGGTGAAATCTGCTGTTTTGCAGCATCACGAGCGGATGGATGGTTCCGGATTTCCATTTAATGCCGCTCAACATGAGATTCACGATTACGCCAGCATCATCGCCGTTGCCGATATATATGATAACATCACAACCGAGCGCGAAGGCTGCCGCAAAGAAACACCATTTACCGCCATTGCCAAAATTACGGCAGAAATGTTTACAACACTCGATCCGGCTGTCTGTGTACCATTTCTGACAAATATTCAACAGGCATTTCTTGGATCAACCGTGACATTAAGTGACAAGCGTCGCGGGCGCATCATCCGCTATCCAGCTGATTTTGCTGCCATGCCATTGATTGAAATCGATCCGGAAACACTGGTTGATCTGAATCGTGAAAAAGATCTTTCCATCCTCGAATATAATCCAAAATAGGAAAATCCTCTAATGCATTTCCAATAAATATGGAGTATACTAGGGATTGCATCAATTACACAGGGGGTTTTTTTATGAAAAAAGTTTTATTATCACTTACCGTTCTCACCGCGCTCAGCACGGCTACTGCTATGGCAGCGCCAATCAATAACCTGGCTGCCAACGAAACAGCCGTGGGACTTGGAACCAACGAATCGTATATTGAACATAAAATCAATGATGATATCACGCTTGGTTACCAATATGCAGACCGCGATGAATACGGTCATATGCATGATGTTTATGGGCAGATCGACATGATCAGCAACGTTAAGGGAATTGTGGGACACCGCGACAATTTGCCACAGGATAACAGCAATTTCTATGCCGGCCTTGCTGTCAGCACGCCGCGCGTGATGGGTGCTGAAGGCTATGCCTCCTACATCACCGGTGCTGATTTCAACGAGACCCAGGTAGGTGTCAACATGAATGTTGTTGCTAATGTTGATCTGAACATCAATTATCATAATTTTGATGCCGATCACGGCAGTCGCGAAAACGGCGTCGGCATCGGGGCCACAATGAAATTCTAAAAGGGGCTGTGAAATAACACCCCTATAAAAACAAAAGAGGATCGATTGCTCGAACGAGCAGGCGATCCTCTT
>Ga0183099_1000856_pt1 | contig 19525 bp, 13 predicted proteins | sample Biomet1_FD_127788 | JGI IMG/M metagenome (GOLD analysis project Ga0183099, IMG submission 127788) | Microbial communities from bioreactor (seeded with anoxic lake sediment) at LBNL, California, USA - Biofuel metagenome 1 | ecosystem: Engineered > Bioreactor > Anaerobic > Unclassified ... | reverse complement strand
GATATCCGGGTGGTACACCACCAACTCCACCGGTACGCTTTCGCCTTTGGGCTGGCCTGTGATGACGTAGCCGATGCCGATGGCTGTGCCGCGCTGCGCCCGTACCCGCCCGGAACGCGCCAGCAGCGTATACTCGGCGCTGTCGTTCTGAATGCCATTGCTGGTGCGGAGGTGTTTTGTTTCGCTCCCGGTGGCGCCTTTTGCCCCCGGTGGCTGGCGCAAGGCGTACAGGCCGTGCTCCACAATGTGCGCTCCGGTGACGAGGATTTCACGCTGCACCGGGCTGGCGGCCTGGGCGGCAGGGCACAGGTACGCATAGCCGCACAGGAGCAGTGCCAGGGCAAGAGCCACCGCGCCCAGTCCCTTGCTGTTCCGCACGCTACGCACCCTCCCCGGAACCCAAGTTTCGCCTATACGCCCAGGCTGTGGCGCAAGGTATCCAACCGCAGGTGCCGGGCTACCAGCTCCGCGCCGTGGCGCACCTTCACCGTGTCGCGCATCTTGTGGCGTGTCAGCAGGTTCTCCATTTTTTTGGCAACGGTAAAGGTATCCTCGCGCACGATGATGATGCTGGTCTGCAACACCTCGGAGCGGGTCAGGATGACATCGTTGGGGTACAGGTTGCCGGTAAGCACCAGGCAGGGGCAGTCGCCCTCCAGGGCCACCAGCTGTACATCGGCGCGGTCGCCGCCCACGATGACCGCCGCATTCTTTTTTTTGCGGAAGTGCAGCATGAAATTTTCCACCTGCATGGTGCCGATGAGGAACTGCGAGACCACGCGGTCCGTGGTGTGGTGCGCGCTGATGACCTTGCCACCCAGGCGCTGGGCCAGGTCGCCCACCGTGATGGAGCCCATGAGCGGATCACGCGGGAGAATACCGAGCACGGGCACGCCTCGGCTTTCTAAAAATGGCGCAAGGTGGCCGGAAACCTCCTCCAGATAGGCGGGGGGAACGTCGTTCAGCACCACTCCGGCCATACCCTCGCCCAACTGCTCGTGCAGCATCAACAGCAGGTCGTAGTTCAGCTCTTTTTCAAAGCGGTCGATGACCACGGCCTTGAGTCCCAGGTTGCGCACCAAGCCGACAGCATCCACACCGCTGTACTTGCCGGAGTACATGCTCCCGCTGCCCGCCACCAGCATCAGGTCGCGGCCCTTGGCCAAGCCCTCGTACGCCGTGCGGATCTCGTCGACCAAGCCGCCGCCTTTGCCGTCTGCGGTCATACCGGGCAGGCGGTTTTCAAAGGCCATCTGCTTAAAGTCATGGGTCACCACCACCGGAGTCATGGCCGCCGGGGTGTGGGCGGGGTCGGTCTCCAGGCCCAGCACCTCGCGCACGAACAGCGCGTCCTCGTCGCCCAGGCCTTGGGGCGTGTCCACGGGCATGGCACCCACGGGCTTCATGTACCCAATAGCCAAACCAGCCTCTTTGAAGGCCAGGCCCAGGCCCGCGGTGATGGTATTCTTTCCCGAGTAGCCGGAAGTGGAGCCGATGTAGAGTCCGGGCATGGAGCGCCCTCCTTGTCAGTGCGTATGAGAAAAATATTTTAAGCCAGGTTGAGCTTGGCCCCGGCCACAAAAACTCCGGCAGTGCCAGCCAGCACGGGCGAGAATTCCGCCCCGGCCAGTTTGGGCAGCCGGAGCGCCATGCGTGAAACAGCCATAAGCATTCGCTCCAGCGCGAGCAGCGGCACGGCCACACCGCCACGCGCCCCACGCAGCAGCGGGTAAAAGCGCACCTCGCGCAGCATCTCGCGGGCATCGCGCTCGGTCAGCGGGGCAAGCCGGTGGGCCATGTCGCCCATAAGCTCGCTTTCCACGCCGCGCAGGCCGAAGGAAAGCAGCGGTCCGAATTGGGCGTCGCGCTGGAAGCGCACCACCAGCTCAAAGGACGCGCGCCCTTGCCCCGCCACAGCCAGTGCCGGGGCGGCCTGTACCAGGCAGCCGGTAACATAGGCCTCCGGCCTTTGCCGTGCGGCTCGGCTTGTGAGGGTCAAAAAAGCTTTGCGTACCGCGGCCGCATCTTCCAGCAGGTCAAACCGACCAGTGGTGAAGTCGCCGGTATCGTTTGTCTCGTCCAGGGGGCCGGGCTCGGGCGAGGCCAAGGTCAGTGTCACCGGCAGGCCGATTTCCCCGGCCAGCCGCACGGCGTCATCACTGGTGCGCGCCAGGCCGGTGGTCAGCACCGGCAAGCCCGCGGCGTGGGCGGCTTCCAGGGCCGTCACTCCACCAATCTCCATCAATCCAGCGGCGTGGGCCGCCTCAACAATGGCTGCGGCTTCATCATCCCACGGGGCCTCGCACGCGCTGCCGGGTCGTTCGGCTGTCTCCTGACTGTGCTGGCGCGCGGCCTGGGCCATGGCCCCCAGAGCCTCCACCGCTGCCTCGGGAAAATCGTAGCAGGGAATGCCCGCGCTTTGCAGCAGGTCGCGCCCGGCTTGCACTGCCGCCCGGCCCATAAAACAGGCCGCAAAGGGTTTGCCCAGAACATTGTCCGGCCCGTTGGCGATGTCTATGACAGCCTGGGCTGTGGCCTCAACCTTTGCCGAGGCCGTGGGCGTCAGCAGCACCAGCACTGCGTGGGTTTGTTCATCCGCCACCAGGGCGGAGAGAGCAGCGCGGTAGCGGGCGGCATCGGCATCGCCCAGCAGGTCCACGGGATTATACAGCGAGGCAAAACCCGGCAATTCTTGCCCCAGTTTTTTAAGCGTGGCGGAACTGGGACGCGGCAGGTTTAATCCAACGCGCACGCAGGCATCCGCCGCCAGAATGCCTGGCCCGCCGGAGTTGGTGACGATGGCCAGCCCCGAGCCCTTGGGCAGTGGCTGCGTGGCGAAGGCTTGCGCGAGGCCGAATAAGGACTCCACGCGATCCACCGCGATGACTCCAGCCTGCCGGAAGGCGGCCCGGTACGCTGCGCTGGAGCCGGAGGCCGAGCCCGTGTGGGCGGAAACGGCCCGCGCACCGGCTGATGTGGTGCCTGCTTTGAGTATGATGAGCGGCTTTTTTGCCGCCACCTCACGCGCTGCGGCCAGAAATTCAGATCCGTTCTCCACGCTTTCGCAGTAGCCCAGCACTACGCGGGTGTCCTGGTCTTGGCTCAGGTGTCGCAGTGCCTGGGCCTCGCCCAGCATGGCCTTGTTGCCCAGGCTTAAGAACGATGAAAAACCGAGCCCCCCGCCGGAAAGTCCGGCTGCCCAATCCAGCACAGCCACGCACATGGCCCCGGACTGGGAGAAAAATCCCACGCCACCCTGTTTGGGGCAACCTGCGGCAAAGCTGGCGTTCAGGCCCAGGCGCGTGTTGATGCAGCCCAGGGAGTTTGGACCAAGCAGGATCATGTTGGCCTCGTGGGCCAAGTGGGTCAGTTCCGCCTCGGCTCGTGCGCCCTCGCGGCCGCTTTCGCGGAAGCCAGCGGCCAACACGACCACGGCGCGCGCGCCACGCTGGGCGAGCAGGCGTACCTCAGCAAGAACCTGATTCTGGGGCAGACACACCACGGCCAAATCGATGCCGGAGGGCAGGTCCGCGCTGCTCGCCAAGGCTGGCAGGCCAAAGATTTTCGCCTCGTCGCCCTCCGCTGCGGCCACAGCGGGATTGACGGGATATAGGGCACCCCTGTACCCTGCCTCCACGAGGTTGGCCAGCACCATCCCCCCCACCTTGGCGCGGCTGCGCGAGGCCCCGACCACCGCCACGGATTGTGGCGAAAGCAGGGGTGACAGGCTGGAGGATGCGGATTCGGGTTCGCTCATGGACCGGGCCTTCCTGGGGTTTTCTGACAGAGGCGAAAAACGCGCAATGGACGAAATTCTCACGACTGTACAGCAAGATATCCACTATCGTTTCCAGCAAGTCAAGCTGCTCGAACTGGCGCTGTCGCACAGCTCCTGGGCCAACGAGCACGGACAGCCGGAGCGCAGCAATGAGCGGCTGGAATTTCTTGGCGATGCCGTTTTGGAACTGTGTGTAACGGCGGAGGCTTTTCAGCGCTACCCAGATGCCGATGAAGGCCTGCTGACACGCCTGCGCTCCCGCTTGGTCAAGGCGCCTACCTTGGCCACCCTGGCGCGGGCCCTGGGGCTGGATAGGCACCTGTGCCTGGGCAAGGGCGAGGAAGCCCAGGGCGGCCGCGACCGCGATGGCCTGCTGGCCGATGCCCTGGAGGCGCTTTTTGGCGCGGTGTTTGAGGACGGCGGGTATGCCGCCGCGCGTGAGGTGGTGCTGCACCAGTTCGAGGTGTTGTGGCCGGAAAGTTTGGCCCCGCAACGGGCCAAGGACCACAAAAGCCGTTTGCAGGAGATCACCCAAGAACAATACCGCGACAGGCCCGTGTATGTGTTGGTGGATTCCAGCGGGCCGGACCACGAAAAGCGCTTTGAGGTGGAAGTGCGCGTGCCCAGCGGCCAGTGCTTCCGCGCCGTGGCCACCAGCCTGAAAAAAGCAGAGCAGACCGCGGCAGGCCGCGCCATTACCAGCCTTTTGGCCGCCGCCGCCAATCCCTGACCCCAAAACGCAGCAAAGCCGGAGGGAGCCTGTGCTCCTTCCGGCCTTTGGTGCAGTACTGCTGTGGTAAACGGCGCTGGGCCGTGCCCCGCTTTCTGCTAACCCTGGATGAGCTGGAGAGCCATCTTGGGCAGCGAGTTGGCTTGGGCCAGCATGGCCACTGCGGACTGGGACAAAATCTGCTGGCGAGTGAATTCCGTCATCTCGGTGGCAACGTCCACGTCGGAGATGCGTGATTCAGAGGCCTGCAGGTTTTCTGCCTGGATGGTCAAGTTGGTGATGGTGTTCTGCAGGCGGTTCTGCATGGCGCCCAGGTTGGCGCGGATCTTGTCCTTGGAAATAATGGCCTGGTTGATGGCGTTCAAGGCCTGCTGGGCCATTTCCTGGGTGGAAATGGTCTTGCCTGCGTTGTTGGCCGCGCGCATGGAGGCCTTCTTGACGGGATCCTGTTCGTTGGTGATCTCCGTGTCGGTGAACTTGGCCTTGCTGCTGGTCAGCATGCCCAGACCAAGGGCCGAAGCGGTGGAGCAGCCCATATTGATATAGTAATAGTCCTCGGAAGAATCGTTGCCGGTGCCGAAGTGGACCTTGAGCGCGCCCACTGAGTCCAGTCCGTTTCCGTTGTGCGTGCTCGCATTGCCGGAAAGGTGGCCGTTCAGCAGATGGATGCCGTTGAAGTCCGTGGCGTTGGCAATACGTGTAATTTCCGAGCACATCGCCTGATATTCGGAGTCGATCATCAGCCGCTGGTCCGAGCTGTATGTGCCCGTGCTGGCCTGCATGGCCAGTTCCTTGAGGCGGATGAGCTTTTCGTCGATGATTTGCAGCGCGCCGTCGGCCACCTGAATCATGGAGATGGCGTCGTTGGCGTTGCGCACACCTTGGTTCATCCCTTTGATGTCCGCGCGCATCAGCTCGCGGATGGCCAGGCCGGCGGCATCGTCCGCCGCGGTGCCAACACGCAGGCCCGAGGACAGTCGACGGGTGGATGTGCTGAGATTGCCGTATGCCGAGGACAAGTTCCTCGCGGCGTTCATCGCCATCAGGTTGTGATTGATTACGAGAGACATGAACAAACCTCCTTGTTCGAAGAAAACATTCCCTTTGGCCGCACATGATGCACAGGAAATGCCAAAGTTGTTTTCTCTTTTTAATTCAGTTTGTTGAGCATATAAAATAAGTCTAGATAAATATTAAATAGAACGAACTGCCAAGAAAAAGATGCCGCTTTGAATGGAATCTCGGTGAAGCCTTTGATACTGGGTGGGGGTACGTATTTTGGAGGTGCAGCACTCGACAAATGCCCTGCCACTGCCTATAGAATTGGTATAGAAGGAGACCCAGACTCATGCTGACACCTGTTCGTTTTGACTCTGATGTGCGTGAATTCCTTGAGCAAAAAATGGGGAATGTCATCATGCTATGTGATGACCCCATCTTCGTTCGCACCTTGCGTACGGTGATGCTCAAGACCCTGGCCATTAAGCGTGATTGCTTGGTGGTGCATCAGGACTCCGGCGGTGCCTTGCGAGCCGTGCGCGACACACTCTCGGCCAAAATGCCGGTGATGGTCTTTGCCGATCGTATTATGCATGGTTTGCCCACCACAGATTTTATGCGTGGCCTCAAAAGTGTGTTTCCAGAGGCGAAACTCCTGGTGATGACCCAGGAGACGAGCAAAGACACCCTCTCTCTTTTGTACGAGATAGGGGTGGATAGCATTATCACCAAGCCCGTGAGCATCGGCACTCTCATCGAAAAGATGGCTGGCGCCATCAAGCCTCAGGGCAAGATCAGCCAGCTGGTGCACGAGGGAAAAACGCGCTTGGAAATGGGGGAAACCGCCAAGGTCAAGGAGATTAGCGAGAATATCTTGGCGCTGAAGCCCGGCAGCCCTGTGGGGTTGATGCTGATGGGAGACGCCATGCTCGCTGAAGGTGACCGCAGTGGAGCCATTGCCGCCTATGAGCAGGCGCACCAAGGATCAGTGCTGTACCTTGAGCCGCTGAAAAAGCTGGCCAATGCGCACCGGGGCAACGACGAGGACGCCTACCTCGTCTATATGAAGAAGCTCGACAAAATCAGTCCGCTCAACACCGAGCGCAAGTGCGAGATCGGCAAAGTGTATGTGCGCAAGAGCGACATGGAGAACGCCGATAAATACTTTGCCGCTGCGTTGGAGAATGCTCAACGCGAGGCTTTGGGGTATGTGGACCGCATCGCCTCTGACATTGCCGAGAGTTTGGCGGATGTTTCCCCGGCCATGGCGGAAAAGTACTATGTCAAACTTTTGGAGATGAAGGGCGACAATCTTACCAAAGATGACATGGTGACCTTCAACCGTTTGGGTATTGCCCTGCGGCGCCAGGGCAGGTGGCAAGACGCCATAGAAAATTACAAGAAAGCCCTGACGGTAGTGCCCGACGACGAGCGCGTGCTGTATAACATGGGCCTGGCCCATGCTGACGGCCAGCAATACCAAGCCGCTGTGCGTTGCTACGACCAGGTGTTGCGCCACTCGCCGGACTTTCGTAAAACCGCTGCCGTGGTGGCCTTCAACATGGCCAACGCCTACGCCATGACCAAGGACGTTGCCACCGCCAAGGTTTTTTTGGAGTCCGCGCTGGAGATCGACCCGAACCATGCGTCTTCACAGAAGCTATTGGCACGGCTGGAGGCCCTGACGGCCCGATAACGCTTACGGCAGGCAGAAGCCCACGTTCTTCGCCTCGCCGAGCCGGGTGCAGTCGCCTCGTTTGCAGGCTGCCGCGTAGTCTCGGCACATGCCGGCAAAGTCACCCAACCGCGACAGGGAAATACCCCGGTTGGCATAGGCTGTGGCCATATTCGGGGCCAGGCGCAATGCCTCTGTGTAGTCCGCCACGGCCTCGGCCGGGTGCCCTTGCTCGTCGCGAGCAACCCCGCGGTTGACCCAAGCTAGAGGTTCATTGGGTGCCAGGGTTATGGCCCGGCTGTAGTCGTCTTCGGCCGCTTCCATCTCCCCCATCGCAAAGTGGACATCCCCTCGCGCCAGATATGCATCCATACTCATGGGGTTTATCCGTAGCGCCTGATCAAGATCCTCGCGCGCACGGCCATAGCGCTCCAGGCTCGTCAAGGCGCGGCCACGCTCGAGGAAGACATCGGCCTCCAGCTCGCGGGGCAGCGCTCCGGCTTTGGCAAGCAGCAGAGCATCAGCGGCGGCCACGGCGTCTTCGTTACGGTTCAACAGGCGCAACGCCAAAAGCCGCAACACACCCGCCGCCTGGCTGGGTGCAACGGGCTCGCCGCTGTCTTGGAGCTTGCTCAAGATGTCCAGCGCCAGCGCCGGATTGGAGGCGTTTTCGTCCTTGAGCAAGTGCACGGCCAAGGCCAGGGCGTGTCCAGCCGTCATCTGTTGGGCGGTGGACTGCTGAGCCTGGGCTTGTCCTGCGCCGGGGGCGGCATGCGGTGCGCAGCCCGTAAGCAGGAGGGGTGCAGCCAACAAGGCGGCGCAAAGGCTCACGGCTGGAGCGTTCTTCCGGCAGCAAGGAACATGTGGTAGGGGCATCGTACACCTCTCTCAAATACCGTAAGGGCAATAGGCTGCCAGGGCAACAGCGCTTGACGACTGCGCGTCAAAACGGCACACAAAGTCCTCCCGTACGCTGAACAAAGCCAGAGGATCTCACTGTGAAACGCAACATTTTCTACGCCGCCGCGCTCTTTGCACTGACCTATGCTGCAAGCTTCTACTTTCGTATTTATGTGGTGGATACTCCGGTGGGCGGTGCCGGGGGAAATGCCGTGACGAGTGCGTTGCGCCAGGGCGTGCTGTGGGGCCAGTTGAACGGAGCTTGGGGCTGGCTTGCCTGGCCTCCGGCGTGGTCACGCTGCTTGTGCGTGGCCGGGCGCTGGTTTTTGTGTGGGCCGTGCTCACAGCTATGGCGCTCAGTAATTACAACGGCGACTATGGTGTTATTGGGCTGGCTCTGGGGTTGCTGCGCCTGGTTCGTCCGTAGCTGTTGTTTCTGCGTCCGCGCCGAAAAGAAAATCGTACCCACTTCGTGGAGTTTTCCTCTCTCTGCTCTGGATTTCCCAGGAGTATTGCTGCATAGTCAGTGCATGGTGGCTGTTTGTTACACCGCCAAGGGCTTAACGGGAGATCCTCTTGCGCAGAATCTACAGTTTTGTCGTTCTTGTTGCCTTGATGTGCAGTGCTGTTCCCGCTTTGGCGGGTTCGCAGGGGATGCTTGTTTTTGGCCGTAGCGCAGACGCCAGCTATCTCGACCCCGCCATGTTTCTGGACAATGAATCTGCCAAAGTCATCGAGAATATTTTTGATGGATTGGTGCGCTACCGCGACGATTCCACCCTCATCGAACCCGCCCTTGCCACCTCGTGGACTGTTTCGCCCAATGGTCTCGTTTTTACCTTTGCCTTGCGCAAAGGGGTTGTGTTTCACGATGGAACCCCCTTCAACGCCAAGGCGGCACAATTTTCGCTGTTGCGCAAAATCGACCCCAAGCACCCCTTTTACCGCGCGGCCCATGACAAGATGGACACCACGCTCAAGAGCGTAAAAAGCGTTGATGTCCTTAACGAGTATACTCTGCGGATTACCCTCAAAGAGCGCTACGCGCCGTTTTTGGATGAACTGGCGCGCCACTCCTGCTATATTGTGAGCCCCACTGCAGTACGCGCAAATCCAGAGGGCTTCGGCACCCACCCTGTGGGCACCGGACCGTTTGTTTTTGAGTCTTGGCGTAAGGATGACCGTATTATTCTGCGGGCCAATTCCCGATACTATGGCGGCGCGCCTAAGATTGGGGGCGTGGTGTTCAAGGTTGTTCCTGATGGCAAGATGCGTTTGCTGGAGCTGAAGACGGGTTCTCTTCAAGCCATGGACGCCTTGGCCCCGGAGGACTGGGAAGAGGTGCGACGCACACCGGGGCTGACCATGGACATCAGCCCTGGCATGAACATTGGTTACCTGGCCATGAACAACGACCACCCCCCCCTGGACAACCCGACAGTCCGCCGTGCCATTGCCCATGCCATTAATCAACCTGCACTGATTAAACTGGCCTTTCAAGGCATGGCCGCTTCCGCCGAAAGTCTGCTGCCGCCCACCATGTGGGGACACAGCCCCAAGGTGAAGGATTATGCCTTCAACCCCGCTTTGGCCAAAAAACTGCTGAAGCAGTCGGGCCATGGCAAGGGCTTTGAGCTCACTCTGTGGACCATGCCCGTTTCGCGGCCATACATGGCCCAGCCGGATAAAATCGCCCGGATGATCCAGGAGAATCTTGCTGCGGTGGGCATACGTACACGCATTGTCAGCTATGAGTGGACCACCTATCTGGCCAAGGTGTACAATGGTGAGCATGACCTGTGCCTGCTGGGTTGGGTCAGCACAGCAGATCCGAGCGATATTTTGAACCATTTGCTGGACTCTGAAAACGCCCAAAAGCCGCATGCCACCAATGTGAGTTTTTTCCGCAACCAGGCTGTGCACGATTTGCTGCACAAGGCCGAGCAGGAGCCGAACGTGTCGCGGCGGCTTGATCTGTACCTCAAGGCCCAGGAGATAACGCGCGAGCAAACGCCGTTGCTGCCTCTTGTGCATGCCCAGGTCATGCTGGCACGCTCGACCAAGGTGCTGGGCATTGTTAACCACCCACCGGATTCGTCCGCTTTGGCAAGGCTATACTGCGATGAGGGACCAGGGGGCATGGACAAGAGGCGCTGGGTGCCTTCTGTTGGGTGCTGCTTGCGCCGCCGCTTTCCTGCTCTCCTTCGCCTTTGTCCCCGCCGCCCATGCAGCGGATTCGCCCAAAAAAACCTTTGTGCTTTTGCGCACTGCAGATTCCGTTTCCCTTGACCCCGCCCGGGCTTTTGACAGCGAATCCACCTTGGCCGTGCAGCAGATGTATGAGGGGTTGGTTCGGCTGAAATTTAACAAAACACAGATTGAGCCAGCCTTGGCGGAGTCTTGGTCTGTTTCGCCAGATATGCTCACCTGGACATTCCGCATACGCAAGGGCGTATTCTTTCATGATGGCTCGCCCTTGACCGCCAAGGACGCGGCAATGTCCATCACCCGTCAGATCAATTCTGCGGATCCGTACCACACACCGGGCATGTATACAGCCCAAATGTTGTTTGAAAACATCTCCGGGGCCGAGGCCCTCGACGCCTCGACACTTCGCGTGCAGTTGCGTCGCCCAACCTCTTCGTTGCTTTCTTCTCTGGCCTCACCCCAGGCGTGTGTGGTCAGTTCCAAGGCCTTGGCCCGTTGGGGGGCTACTCTTGGGGAACACCCGGTGGGCACGGGTCCGTTCCAGTTTGTGGAATGGACCAAGGGTGGAGCGCTGGTGCTTGCCCGCAACAACGCGTATTGGGGAACCAAGGCCCGTATGGAGCGTGTTGTGCTGCGGGTTGTGCCGGATGCCGGAACCAGGTTCCGAGAATTTCAGGCTGGCCGGGCGGATGCCTTGCTCAACGTGACTCCCTCGGACCTGCCCCTAGTGGAGAAGGTGCCCGGTGCAAACGTGCTGCGTGCCCCGGGGTTGAATATCGCCTATCTGGGCATCAACACTCAGCGGGGGCCGTTGCGCAAGGCCGCCGTGCGTCGCGCTGTCTCTTTGGCGATAAATCGCGTGTTGTTGGTAAATTTGGTGTACGGGCCCTCGGCTGAGCCCGCCCTTTCGCCCCTGCCGCCTGTTTTACTGGACGTACGGCATCAATTCCCCCCGCAGACATTGCGCGGGGATGTTCGCATGGCCCGGGAAATATTGGCGAAGGAGGGTCTGAAGAATGGGTTTGACGCCACTCTGCTGGTTATGGATACCCCACGCCCCTACCTGCCGGAGCCGCAACGCATGGCCCAGGCCATACGGCAAAGTCTTTCCGCCGTGGGTATCCGCATCCGCATTCGCACAGTGCCCTGGGCGGACTATTTGGCTCAAATAGGCCTCGGCGAGCATGAGTTCTGCCTCAGCGGTTGGAGCTACGGCGATCTCAACCCCCATGAGTTTCTTCGGCACAAGCTGGGCTGGGGCGACCTCGCCAAGGGTGTGGGCAGCAATGTTTCACTCTGGCATGACAAAGAGTTTGTTGATCTGGTGACCAAGGCAGAGGCCACTGCATCCGTTGCGGAGCGCACACGGCTGTATCAGAAGATGCTTGGCTTGGTGGCGCGGGAGGCTCCCTTGGTGCCCCTTGCGCATATGATGACCATTATGGCGGTTCAGTCCGGGGTGCATGGTTTGGTCCTGCAGCCGACTGGGGCGGAACTCCGCCTTTCCCGCGTTTATAAGGATTGACCGTGGCACTGCGTTTTTCTTTCCTCCCATTAATCAGAAAATCGGTGCGCAACCGTCTTGTCGCCGTCTTTCTCCTGGTCATTCTGGTGCCCATGGCCATGGCCGCTTTGGCGGATATGTACCTCCACCTGACACGCATGGAGACGGAGCTGGGCTCCCGCAACCTGGAGGCCCTACGCGAGGGGCAAAACACTCTGCTGCGGCTTTCCCGCCAGGCGGAGGTAACCGCTCGGCATTTGGCGGATATGTCCGAGGTGCGCAATGGCGTGGCCGGCGACCATCTGCTGGAATATTTGGACGACACGCGGGATATTTGGTTCCTGGGTTTGGTGGAGATTTTTGATAGTACGGGCAAGCGCGTGGCCATCAGATACTCCGGCGATGACCAAGCCCTGAACTATGCAACGCAGCCCTCCAGTCGGGGGGTGGCCCAGGCGCTGAACCTGATTAGCGAAACAGATTTTTATGCCGTTCCCAAGGGGCTGTGCATCAAGTCTTTTGTGCCGGTGCTGGCGCGGAATACTCTGGATGTGCGCGGTGTTGTCGTCGTTACCTACCCTGTGGCCCAGGCGCAGCTAAAAGCCCTGAAAGATCAAGTGCGAGCGGATTTCGCAGTGCGTATGCCCGGTATCGTTCCACTTACCACAACCTTTGTGGATACAGACGGCGGCGCAGTGACGGACGGTTTGGTCCTGCCGCAGCCGGATTCCCTGGCAGAGGCGCAGAGTCTCGGCATCCACCCCGGACCTGGGGGCTCATACGCTCTTGCCGTCGGTCCATTGAAGAATAACCACGACAAGCCGGTGGCCACTCTGGCCGCTCTTACCAGCGATGCCCCCCTTCGTGTCGGTATCCGCGATACCGCGCGCTTGGTGCTGGTGGCCGTGGGCGTTGCGCTTTTGTTGGCTTTGGTGTTGGGCGTGCTGGTTGCTAATTCTTTTATTCGCCCCATTCTGTTGCTACAGCGTGCCTTTGCCTCCGTGGCCCAGGGAAAAATGGATGTGCGCCTGGAACTGGGCGGCGGAGAAGGGTTGGAAGACGAGCTGGGCCGGTTGGCGCGTGGCTTCAACGACATGGCTGAGCGGCTGGAATCGACGCGCAACGCCATTGCCGGGGCGTTGGAGATCAAAGAATCGTATGCGCGTGAGCTGGAAACGGTCAACGACAAACTCACCCGCTTTAATCAAGAGCTGGAAGCCACGGTGGAACTGCGCACACGGGAAATTTCCCTGCGCAATCTTTCCCTGACCCGTGAGGTGGAGGAACGCCACCGCGCTGAAAACCAGTTGCGTGAAAGCGAGCAACGCTTTGTCGACATCATCGAATTTTTGCCCGACGCCACTTACGTCATTGACCGCGAAGGGGTTGTCATCGCCTGGAACCGAGCCATGGAGGAAATTACCAGCGTCCCGGCCAGCCAGGTGCTTGGGCGCGGCGACCATGAGTACTCTCAAGCCTTTTATGGGGAAAGGCGGCCAGCGCTTATCGATCTGATGTTGCGCCGCGACCCGGAGCTGGAGGGCACCTTCCCCAGCCTGAGCCGCGTGGGCAACACCCTACGTGCGGAAATAACCCTGCCGCGGCACCATGGCCGCGATATGCACCTTTGGGCCATTGCCTCGCCGCTGTTCAATACGGAGGGTGAGCTTATCGGTGCCATCGAAAGCCTTCGCGATGTGACTGAGCGGGTAAAAGTGCAGCAAAAATTGGCGCACCATGCCTTCCACGACACCCTGACAGGGTTGGCCAACCGCGCGCTGTTCCTCAACCGTTTGGAACATGCCATCCGCCGCACGCGGCGCAGTAAGGAAACACGTATTGCCGTGCTTCTCCTTGATTTGGACCGTTTTAAGCGCATCAACGACACGCTGGGCCACTTGGCCGGGGATGCATTGCTTTCCACCGTTGCGCGTCGGCTGGAGGCTGTTGTGCGCGATGTGGATACAGTGGCTCGCCTGGGTGGCGACGAGTTCGTCATTTTGCTTGATGGCTACGCCGCACCACGTGACGCCATTCATGTGGCTACCCGTATTCTCGACGATGTGGCCCATCCTGTCCGCATTGATGGCCATGACATTCGCACCAGCGCGTCCATCGGCGTGGTGCTGGCCCGGGGAGAGTATGACAATACCCGCGACATGCTGCGCGATGCGGACATCGCCATGTATCGGGCCAAGGACCAAGGCCGAGGCCGGTACAAGCTGTTTCATCCTGGCCTGCGCAACGAGGCCATGCGCCACCTTTCCCTGGAGGCAGAGCTGCGGCGTGGTTTGGATGAACAACGTTTTGTCATACACTATCAGCCTATTGTGAATATGAACACCGGGCGGTTGTTGGGGTTGGAGGCGCTGCTCCGTTTCCAGCACGAATCGCGCGGGCTGCTTTTACCTGCGAAGTTTCTTGCCACGGCGGAGGAATGCGGGCTGCTGCCCGAACTCGGGGAGTGGGTGCTGCGCCGAAGCTGCGAGGATATGGTCGCTCTTGGTTTCTCCGGTCCGGATGCGCCGCTATTGCATGTGAATATTTCGGGCCGCCAGTTCCACCAGCAAGACTTATCCCAGCGCGTGCTCAAGATTGTTGCCGATACAGGCATGCAGCCTTCCCGGCTCATGCTGGAGCTGCTGGAATCGGATCTGCTGGCCGATCAGCGTGGGGTCTCCCGCACCTTGGATTCCCTGCGCTCCCAAGGGGTGCGCTTGGCGCTGGATGATTTCGGCTCCGGCACCACCTCGTTGGCCGCGTTGCGTTTGGCCCAGCTGGATATGCTGAAGATGGACGAGGGTTTTGTCACGGGGCTCTCCTCCACCGGTGGGGATAGATACATGGTGCGTGCCCTGGTGGCCTTGGCTCAAGGCTTGGGTCTTTCCCTGGCGGCGGAGGGCGTGGAGCGCGAGGAAGAACGGCTGGCGCTCATCGAGCTGGGCTGCGTTGCTGGACAGGGATTCCAGCTTGCCCGCCCGGCCACTATTGAGGAACTCAAGGCCTCCGGGTTGTTTGACCAGGCCATTCCTTTTGGCTGAGTGAGTCTCCACACTCTCTCACCGCTTGTCTTTCATCAACGTTGCGCGAAACAACGCGCCCCTCTTGTTTGATCACTTACCCCGCCATGTCCCGCTTGTGCGGCTCCGGCGATACACTCCGCTGGCTTTCCCGGTGCTCCCGTGCTGGAACTACTTGATTTTCTCCAGTTGTTCGGTTTGTGTCCCCTGTGGGCAGCAAACCACGCAGCAAGGAGCAAGTTATGACCGAGAGGACAGCCACATGTGCAGCGGGCACCCCCTTTGGTGCCATGCGCCGCAAGGACCGCGAAGTAACCGACCGCGCCGAGATCGACGCCATCATTCGCCAGGCAACGGTTATGCACCTGGCAGTGGCCGATGAGGGCCAGCCCTTCGTTGTTCCCGTATTTTTTGGGTACGATGGTCGCGCCGTGTATTTCCATTCCGCCAAAAAAGGCTCAAAAATCGAGATACTGAAGCGCAATAGCCGGGTGTGTTTCGAGATGACCGTGGACCATGGCATCATTGAAAGCGACGTGGCCTGCGACTTTGAGGCGCGGCACCGCACCGTGGTGGGTTTTGGCTCGGCGGTGTTTGTGGAGGATGAAGCGGAAAAAATAGCGGCGCTCAACATGATTGTGGCGCGCTTTACCGACAAGGAATTTACCTTCCCGGCCGCTAACCTCAAGACGACTGCGGTGGTGCGTATTGACATTGAAGCCCTGACGGGCAAGCGGCATGGTTTCTAGTCGGGGTATTTGGCAAAGAACTCGGCTGGCTAGGAATCCGTAAGGTGCAAATGGGCCAAACTAGGCCTTGGCAGACGTATGGTAAGCGTGGTGAACCCAGGCTCCGTGGTGTCCAGCGCCAAGGTGCCGCCCATGGTGCGCAGCATTAATCGTGCGGAATAGGTGCCCAGTCCCGTGCCGCCTTTTTTGCCGGAGGTGGTGAACTTTTCAAAAAAACGCCGCCGGATGGCCTCTGGCACTTCGCCGGCGTTGCGCACGCTGGCCATGGCCAGGGAAGACCCCTGGCGGGTGTCCTCCCACAGGCGAATTTCTATGGAGCTGTTCTCTGGCGCAGCCTCTGCCGCGTTTTTGAGCAGATTGGAAAACACGGAGTCCAGCAATCGGCGCTCACCCAGAACAGGGAATGGGCCAGCCTCTGCCCCTGGGCTTATGCTGATTTCCACGCCCTTGGCCTTGAGGAGCCCCCTGATCTCTGCCTCCATGGCCGTGAGCACCTCGCGGAGGTCGTGCGACTGGAGTGCCGGCACGTATACCCCGGATTCCATGCTGGCGAGATCCAGTGAGAGCATGATCAGGCCGATCATGCGCTTAACGGTGACGCGCATTTCCCGTAACACTTGTTCCTGCTCATCGTTCAGCGGACCAAGCATGCCCAGCAACTCCGCGGCGCTTTGCATGGAACCCAGCGGGCTTTTCAGGTCATGGCGCACCACGTTTTCCACATCCTCGCGCAGAATTTCGGCCTGCCTGCGTTCGGTTATATCCACAAGCGTACCCATGTAGCCTGTCAGACCGCCTTGGGCCTCGTGCAAGGGCCGCATGTTGCACAGTACCCACAACACGGAGCCATGCCCAACCCGTAGCCGAACCTCGGTGCTCAGCTCCTTGCCGGAGTGTGCGGCCGTTTCCCAGTGCTGGCGGAAGGCGGGCAGATCGTCTGGATGGATGGAGGAGATCCAGCCGTCCCCCATAAGCGCTTCCAGGGATTTCCCCGTTTGCCGCTGCATGCGCTCATTCGCATAGATGAGCTTGCCATACTCGTCGGTTTCAAAAACACCCACGGGTGATTGCCGCACCAGGGAGGCGAAGCGTCGTTCGCTTTGCCGCAAATCCTGCTCCGTCTGCTTCTGGGCGGTCACTTCTCTGCCCATGCCCAGCACGCCCATGAAATTGCCTTCATCATCATGCACAGCGGTTTTGATGACGCTGAACCAAGCCTCCCGAGCCGGGCGGGCAGGACTGCCGTTGGCGGCGGGCCGCGCCTGCAGCATATAGCGCTGTTCGAAATGAACGGGTTGGCCGGCCTCCTTGGCCAAGGTGTTGGACGAGCGCTGGATGTGCAAGGCCTCGCTGGTAAAAATGCTGGAAAGCGGCGCTCCGATCAATTCCTTCCGCGTTACCCCCAGAATGTCGCACAAGCTCTGGTTGGCCTCGCAGAAGGTTTCATCCGGTGCAATGACGCTGATGCTGTCTTGAGCGGAATGGATGACGGCGCGCAGCAACCCCTCGGACTGGCGCAGGGCTTTTTCCGCGTTGCGTTGCTGGGTGATGTCGTGGCTGATGAACACCACGCCCAGGCACTTGTCTTCTGTGTCTATGACGGGAGCTTTGTGAATGCTCAGAATTCGAGGGCCATCCTTGCTTGGAAAAGTGACCTCGTACACGACCTGAGTTCGCTTTTCTAAAACGTCCTCATCGGCGTATGCGTGCTGGGAATTTACAGAAATATCAAAGAATTCTGAGCTGCTGTGGCCTAAAATGTGCTCGCACGGGAAGCCCAGCGTGGAACAAAAGGCCGGGTTCGCCTCGCGATATATGCTGTTCGTGTCCTTGAATCCGATGCCCGCACCGGCGGAGTCGAGAATGGCGTGCAGTAGACTTTCTCGTTCGCGCAGAGTGCGTTCAGCATGTATGCGGGCGGTTATGTCATGGCCTACAAAAAAGATGCATGGCCGCCCATTGTGCAGCACTATGGGCGTGGCATCGAGTTCCATGTCGCGCAGCTCGCCGTTTTTGATGCGGTGCCGTGTTGCAAATTGAGCAGGCCCGGAACGCAGGATGCCCGCCAGCATATCTTTGATCTCTGCTAAGGACATGAGGCTGACTTCCGTCAGGGGCAGGTGGCTGACTTCTTCATGGCTGTAGCCATAGAAGTCGCATGCGGCCGGGTTGGCTTCCATCAGCTTGGCGCTGGTCGGGTCGATGAGGTACATGATAGCGCGACTGGAACGGAAGGCAGCCCGAAAGACGCTCCCTTCGCATCCCTCTGAACTGGCAAAACCCTCTCCACCAGGGATGGAGAAACATTCGCAGTCGTCGTCAGCGTACTTGTTGTCTGTCATGGCTAACCGCGCTTGAAAAAGGACAGTAAGTCAGATCCCAGCATGATCTACATACGGAGAAGGGAGAGGAGTGTAAAGGCCCAGAGGACAGAAACTCTGAGATGGGATGAGGCAGGGCACGGTGGGCCACTTGGGGGCGGCCAAGGCCGGAGCGTTACGCTCCGACCTTGTTGAAAGTGGCGCTGAAGAAGAATTCGCCTGTGGGGACGTCCGAGGGGGTGGTCCAGGTGCTGTCCAGTCGCGCCTCCGGGCAATCCGCCAGGAAGCTGGGCACTTGGCGCTGGTTTTCCTCTGGGGTCAGGGTGCAGGTAAGGTAGTGCAGCACGCCGCCCACAGGGAGCTGGGCAAAGGACTGACGCAACATGGCTGCCTGGGTGCGGGCCAAATTGAGCACATCGGCCTCGGTGCGTTTCCATTTGATGTCAGGCCGACGTGAGAGCGTGCCCAAACCTGTGCAGGGAGCATCGAGCAGGATGGTGCCCGGTGGTGTGGCAAGTGGGGCGGGTTGGTCGGCCCGTGCGCGCAGCACCAACAAGCGGCCCGCCTCCATGGCTGGGGCCATCTCCCTTGCCAGGGCCTTCAGGCGGCCCAGGTGTGTATCGCTGGCAATGACCGGGGCGAGGCCAGCCTCCAGAATCAGGCGCGTTTTGCCGCCGCGGCCACTACAGGCGTCCCATATCGGGGCGTTCCAGCGGGCCGGTGTCAGCGCAGCCAAAGCCTCACGCGCGGCGTAGCTTTGGCGGAACAGGGCAGAGCGCTCCTGCGTGGTCAGAGCCAGATCGTCGCCAAGGTCGTCCAGGCTTGTGCCGGGCTGAAACGCCAGGCCAAGACCGGAGCGGCCCAGGCAAGAGGCGTGTCCGGCCAGCTTGACCGCCAGGGCTTCCGCCGCCAGCGGCGAGGCGCAGGCCGAGCTTTCCACGGCCAAACCAACCGCAGGTGGCCGGGCCTGGGCCTTGAGGTAGCGAGCCACATCCTCGCGGGTGTAGTGGGCCATCCACTGGCGCACTAGCCAGTCTGGACAGGAATAATAGCGGGATAAAACCTCGGCCTCGTCCTTGGCGCCTTCCTTGTACGGAGCCACGGTGCGGGCGGCCTCCGCAATGCCGGAAACACGGCGCAACACGGCGTTGAACAGGCCGGAAAGGTGGGCGCGGGTGTAGCCCTTGGCCCAGTCCACAGCCCAGTTGACGCTGGCGTAGTGGGGCACGCGGTCCAGGTGGACCATCTCATGCGCGGCAAGGCCCAAGGCCAGCCGTGCCTCTGCGTGCAGAGGGCGACCGGGGTCGAGGAAACGGTCAAGAAGGGCGTCGAGGCGGCCCTTGAGGCGGCAATAGCCATACACCAGCTCCGTTACCAACCCGGCATCGCGGTCGGAGAGCGGGCTTGAGGTAAGGGCGGTATCCAGGGCGGCTTGCAGGTCGCGGCCTTCGATAAGGCAGGCCGTGAGGCAGTCCAGGGCCGCAATACGGGCCGGAGGCAATGAACTCATGGGTGATCGGCTCCTGTCTGGCTAACGGCGGCGGCGACGACGGCGTCCGCCTTCGCTCTGAGGCTGGCCGTCTTCTGAACGGCGGCGGCGACGACGGCGTCCGCCTTCGCTCTGAGGCTGGCCGTCTTCTG
>Ga0183099_1000855_pt1 | contig 19550 bp, 18 predicted proteins | sample Biomet1_FD_127788 | JGI IMG/M metagenome (GOLD analysis project Ga0183099, IMG submission 127788) | Microbial communities from bioreactor (seeded with anoxic lake sediment) at LBNL, California, USA - Biofuel metagenome 1 | ecosystem: Engineered > Bioreactor > Anaerobic > Unclassified ... | reverse complement strand
CATATATTATTATCAATAATATATACGATATGCTCAATAACATTAATCTCTGTAAATTTTTCAACAAAATTATTTAAAGCTTCACCAGCTCCAAATAAAACTATATTTTTTTTATTTCCGCAAAAATTTTTTAATAAAAAATTCAAATCAACTTCCCCTCTTCATTTTTTATTGTCTTTTATTTTTTCCACTATTCCCAATAAATTTTTCTCAAAAATCTTCATCGAAAATTTTTCATCATATATTTTTCTACCTAATTTACCTATTTGAGGTAACTTTTCTTGATTATCTAAACACCATTCTATTTGATTTCGCAACCCAACTATATCTTCAGGTTGGCATAGTAAACCATTTTTTTTATCAAAAATATACTCTGCAATTCCTGTTTTTTTCGAAACTATTACTGTTTTGCAATTCATCATTGCCTCTACAAGTACTGTAGGCATTGTATCCATTCTTGAGGGACATACAACCACATCAATTTCTTTATATAAACCCAATAATTCATTTCGTTTTAATTCACCTAATATTTTTACTTCTATAATATTTTTCGCAACTTCCTTAATTTCTCTTGCATACTCAGATTCTGCATTTCCAATTAATAAAAACTCAGCTTTTCTTCGTTTATTTACAGATAAAGATTTAATCGCTTGTATTAAAATATCTTGTGCTTTAATTTTATATAAACTTCCTATAGCTGCAAAAACAATTTTGCTTTTATGATCTTTTTTTTTAATTTTCTCGTAGAAAAAATCTTCCACCCCATATAATAAACACTCTATTTCATTATTCAAAAAGAATCTTTTGTAAGCTTGTATTGCTAGTTTTCCTACTCCAAATATCTGCAAATTATTCCTATTTATTTGTGATAACCTATCTGTTTCTATATTGCTATAGCCTTGTTCCATTTCATGAAGCCACCACAATATTGGTATAGCAACATCACGCTTACTTAAAAATCTGCTAAAAAAAATAGTATTTAAAAAGATCATTGCAAATAATCTAGTCCATTTCAAATCTTCCATTGATGAAAACATTATTCTTTCATCAATAATCACAGGTATTCCTAGTTCTAAAAAGTCATCTTTCATTACTCCATCCTCAGCAGAAGCAATGACGATATGATATTTATTTCTTAATAATACTTTAGCTACATTTAAAAGAGTTGTTGGCCCTCCCGTCAATGTCAGCTCTGGCGTCATTAACAATATAGTATTTTTATGAAAAGACACTATATAATCTAATCCGCCATTTAAAGAAAAAATCTCCATTTTATAATTTTTACATCTCTCAGAAATTTCTTTTTGCCATCTTTCTCGATTATATATTACATTATTTACAACTCCATAGTTAAACAATTGATTCTTCATATCATTTTCATAAACACTAACTAAAAAAATGCCATCATACCTTAATTGCAATGCTTTTTTTAAGGATATTACTGGTATTCCATTAAGAAGAGTATTCTGTTTTAAGCTATTATTATCAACAAAGGCAACTATATCAAAAAAAGAGAACCATTTTTTATACCTCTGATAATATTTTCCTGTTCCAAAAATTAAAATTTTCATATTTAAAAACACTCTTTTATTTTGGTTATTATATGAGATACGCCCAATCCATTATTAAGCTTTACTTCCTCATGCGTTCCATAATCCTGTACAAAATCTTTTAAACCTATACGAATAAACTTTACATCTAAACGTTCTTCGGCTATGACTTCTGCAACCATACTTCCTAAGCCACCATAAATACTATGCTCTTCAACAACTACGATCTTCCCGGTATTCTTTGCAGCTTTAATAATAATCGCTTTATCAAACGGCTTTATTGTATGAATATTTATTACACCTGCGGATATTCCATCTTTCTTTAAAGATTCTGCTGCTCCTATTGCATCTGAAACAATCCCTCCTGTACTAATAATCGTAACATCTTTACCTTTTTTAACTTCAACACCTTTTCCTGCAATAAATTCATATTCATGTTTATAAATTTCTTTTTCACGATTTGTTCCCAATCGGATATATACAGGACCATCAATTTTATAAGCCGCTTTAACAACATGCTTTACTTCTAATGGGCTGGCTGGAGAAAAAATTGTCAAATTTGGTAAAGGACGAAGCATAGATAAATCAAAAATTGTATGATGAGATGGTCCTAACAAACTATAAGAACAGCCTGCACCGATTCCAACCAGTTTCACATTTTGATTCTGCAAACAAACATCATTTAAAATAAATTCATATGCCCTATATACCAAAAAAGCACCTATTGTATATGCAAATGGTATTTTCCCCCGATTTGCCATGCCAGCTGCTAATCCAATCATATTAGATTCAGAAATCCCTGCATTAATATACTGCTGAGGAAATTTTTCACGATATTTATCATAAACAATAGCACCATTATCAGATATAATTGCAAATACATTTTTGTCTTTTTCAGCTAAATCATATAATGTTTCTAAATAAGCTGTTCTCATAAATCCCCAATTCCTCTCTCGTCATTTTTAATTCTTTCAACGCAACCTCTATTTCAACTTCATCAGGTATGCGATAATGCCAAATTGGAGTATTTTCCATAAAAGAAATTCCTTTCCCTTTTATAGTATTTGCAACAATAGCTCGTGGTTTATCTTTTTCTTTATATAATAATGCTCTTTTAATTGCTTGATAATCATGTCCATCAATATCCTCCACTGAAAAGCCAAAAGCTCCTAGTTTTTCAGGAAAATTTTGAATAGATAAAATTGATTCTACACTCCCCATCGCTTGCAACTTATTATTATCTATAATAACCACAAGATTATCCAATCTGTGATGACTTGCTGACAAAAATCCTTCCCAAACAGAACCTTCTTCACATTCTCCATCTCCCAATAAAACATATGTCTTGCTATCGTTTTTATCAATTTTATTAGCAAGAGCAATTCCTACCGCATAAGAAAGACCATGCCCTAATGATCCCGTAGTAGCTTCGATACCTGGAACGGATCCATATTTTGCTAGGCTTCCTAATCTCGATCCTGGTTTACAAAAACTCGTTAATTCTTCTATAGGAAAGTATCCCGCTATACTCAAAGCCGCATACAAAGCAAGTACGCCATGACCCTTACTTAAAATAAACATATCCCGATCATCCCAATTAGGATTTTTTTCATTATATCTAAGGACATTATCAAAATAAAGCACTGAAATAATATCTGTCATTGAATAGGCTGGTGCTATATGACCTCCATTAGCATGACATGCCATTTTTAATACTTCTTGGCGAATTTTTAAAGCAAATTCATCTATACCCATATTCTCCGTCATCTACCTTCCCCCAAAAAATTTTAATAACACTATCCATTTCTGTAAAAGAAAAATCCCTCATTTCCTTTTTAAATTTTGTTGTTATTAAACTACTATTTAATGGTTTTTCTTCTACTAAATTGAAGTATTTTACATTCAATACTTCAATTGGATAATTTGATACTTTATATCTCATAAATTTTTCAGCTATCTCTTCTCGCCTAAATATATTGGGAGCAGCAAGATGATATATTCCAGAAAGATTTTTTTTCAATCCAATAAACACGCATTCTGCTATATCATTTAAATAAGTTGGGTTAAATACCATACCATCAATACATTTTATTGGTTCTTTAAAAAGATATTTTTTATAGAATTCTGCAAATAAGTGGTTTCCCACTAAAGATGAATCTACAATTTTAGCCAATCGATATATTAAGCCATTCGGTATGTTTTCGCTTATAAATTTTCAATTATTACTTTTGTTCACCATATATAGAGATTGGTGAAACTGGTGATAATTCATCATAATTACCATTCATCCCATCAAATACTGCATCGCTAGAAAAATATACTATTTTTATCCCTTTTTCTGAAAAATAGCACAGTAATTTTTTCATTTCAATAATATTTATTTTATAAGATATATCTATATGTTTATAACAATAATTTAAATTTGAAAGTCCTGCTGCAATAACAGCAAAAATAGCTTCGTTATTTTTTTTCCAAAATTTAATAATACTATCAAGTTCTCGATAGTTTGCATTCATAAAATCAAATTTTAGAAATTGATTTTTTTTAGAGGATGTACCAACAACGTCCAGTCCTTTTCCCCTTCCTAATTTATAAATAGAATTTCCTATCGTTCCTTGTGCACCAATCACTATCAGTTTCATAAGTCCCCACATTTTACACTATTTTAGTCTTTGCTTTATTAAAAGGCTTTATTTTTCTCACCGTCAACTCAATATGGCACAATTTCATACATAACAACATTTTTGTCAATCATTTCGATCATATGTTTTTTGAACTTTTCCTGATAAATTTGACACCATAGAGTTAGAGGGGCTTTGATTTACGCAGTATTTCATTTTAAGCCACTATCTAAATCGATTTTTTGCATTTGAATTGCGGAATAGTAAGATTCCCGAGTACTTACTACTGACGGTGCCAATCGTAGAAATATTTGATGTAGCAAAATACGTCTCGGCATAAATCTTCAATAGTTTTGTATTTTTCATGCCAAATTCGTACAGATTTCAGACTATTAAAGAAGGCTTCAACAGTTAATGTCTAATGTTGCGATACAAAGCTCAGTGCATGCAACTACATGCCAGAAATTCTTCACAGACGTCAGCAAGGAGTTTATCTAAGCTGCACATCTCATGGCAAGTCAAATAGTTTTTTTGCATTATCTCAATTACGTAAGAAGCATCCTTAGAACACTGACTGTCTAGATGATATATCCTCTCTCGGATACACCCCAAATATAGCGCACATTTTTTCAATCAAGTGTTTGGAATCGTTTTCCTCTATGAATTCGTAGATTATTTCCGGTTTGGCGTCGCAAAAATGACTGCTACTTTTTTAAATATTTCATTTGCATCTTCGAAATCTGCTATACGGTGCTTATACGCCCGTAGTTCTTCTTCAAGTTCAACAATTCGAATATTGTCAAGAATTTTTTACTGTCATGATTGCTTTGTATCCAGTTACGCAAAGTTTATTCAGAAAGCCCAAATTTTCTTGCTGTGCCTGAAATAGTATATCCTTCTGAAAGAGCTTATTCTACAACTTGCTTTTAAAATCCAATGGAATACCGCTTGCCTTTTGATGAAATCTTCATCGCTCCACAGGATTATTTTACACTAACTCGCCTGTTTCCGGCAAAGCAAGTATAGGTCATAGGCCTTATTTGCTTATCCCTTCATGAATATATTACTCAAAAAAAATAAACCCATATTCTCCATTATAACCACACTGTTTATATATCCATTCCCATTCTTTAACCTTAAAAAAACATTCACAAGTTAGTTGCCAATATAACATATTAGCTTTTTCTTCTTCATTACGATAAGATTCTACTACTATATAACTTTGTTTTCCAATCCGTTCTACATCCTTCACAGCCTTAATTAAGTCATAAATATATAAATTATGCAATGTATTTATGGATAAAACTAAGTCAAAGCTCTTATCAGGAAAATCTAAATTCTGTGCACTTTTTATGGACAGATATGGTTTAATCTCTTCAATTGTATGCGTAATAGCATATTCTGAAATATCTATCCCTTGAATTTTTAATCCTGGAACTAATTTCATCATTTCATACAACAAATGTGCTTTTCCACACCCAATATCTAATACCGACTGTCCTGTTTTTAAATGATAAAATTCCACTAATCTTTTGGCGACATTTTTCCAACGGCCATCATACTTATATCCGCCATATCCATAACAACGCTCACCATCAAAGAAATCCACATCAAATTTTTTTGCTACCACAGCACATTTAGCTTTACTTTTTTCTGTTACTCTTTTTATATAATCACGCTTAGTCGATGAATGAATTTGTTCTATAAAATCTATATATTTCATTTTTTTCCTCCATACAATAAATCTAAGTCAAGAATTTTTATAACAATTCAACCTAAATATCCATCAATTGATTTATTCATAAAAATTCTCATAAAAAATTAATATGATCATTATTTATCGAAAAATATTGATTCAACATTATATTCCGATCGTCATAAACACAATGTTCGCGACAAATTTCTTGAGCATCAAACGCCTTAAATTTTTTAGTAACTTCATCTGAAAACCATAGTTCTTTGAATCTATGATTTTTCAAGTCACCTACTAAACCATTTTTTAAATATGCTTTATCATGACAATAATAAACTTTTGCATTCGCGGCTATTACACAAATAAATTCTTTAATATAACATTTTTTATAAGCTCTATCAAAAATCATATTCCCATTTTGAACTCTATTAAAATCATTTGTGTACAAATCAACTATATGAAAATGTTCCGTTTCCAAAGTTTTAGCATATTGAATATCACTCATAACTTGATCTTTAAAGGCTTCGTGATATTTTTCTGTCTCATTATTAATTAATGGCGCATATTTTATATGATCTACTCCTAAAGATTTCATTAATACTGCCATATCAATAATCTGTTTATAATTATCACCAGTTACAACAAAATTAACCCCTAACTCACAATGCTCATCTTTAATTTTAGCAAATTCACCTATGTTATTACACAATTTGCTAAAAGAATCTAGCGAAACACCCCTTATTTTTGAATAGAGATTTTTTTCGCTAGAATCTATGGATAACCTAACCCATTTTGCATGTGATAGTATTTCAGAACTCTCTCCATATAATTTAAGTCCATTTGTAATAATTGATAAATCTATCTTAGCTTCAATAATGTTACGCATTGCTTCATTTATATAAGGATACATCAATGGTTCACCACCACCGCTAAAGGTAACAGCTTTTACCCCTAATTGTTTCATATCCTCAATTATTTCCATCATTATATTTTGTGGAATATAATCGTCCGGCCTATAATCATCTAGTGTAAGATATGAATTCTTATAATGACAATAATAACAATTTTCATTACACAAATTAGTAGGCTTAATACGTATATAAATTGGAGATATTCGTTCATTATTTTCAATCTTTTTCATTAACTCTGCATGATGAAATATTTTTAAATTACTATATGGAGTTGCTTTTATTTGCATATTTATACACCTCTTCATAATACTATGGTTAAGTGTTTTTATAACACTTCAATCCGAAAAAATTTATGCAATACAATGGCCTTCAAATAAAGGCCTATACCTATTATATGAATGAAAGCTCGCATGATCATAACAACCATATTCAACTTTCTGGATAGAACGGTTTAGCGCGGTATCTATATATTATTTCATGCAGTTATAATCCCCCTTTATTTGGTACTTGGAAAGCAATCGCCTTGTATAGATATCTCATTGTAATACCTTTACCACTAAAGGCTGCAAAGCCATTTCGATGATATTGCTTACTGCTATTGCCGAGAAATAAATATATTAAAGTTGTACACCTATTCTCAAAAAGTGCATCCAGAAAAATCCTATCCTTCCCCGACAAACTCAAAAATCTTCAAGATAAGTGCTACGAGTTATAATAGACCAGAGAATTTCGCCAAAATATTCTTGAACTAGGTATATGCTTTGCTTAGTGAGAAATATTTTTATTAAATATTCTATTCCACTTTATTTTTCTATTAAACTATATAAAATTCACATGATCACCTGGATTTTTTAATTCATATAAGTATTTATTAATTTCATCTAAACGACACGTTTTCCTGCAATTTTCATGGATATAATCAACGTCAAACATTTTTCGAATATTATCAGCGCGATTAGATTCCCAAATGTCACAAAAATCTTCACGATTTATATTTCCATAGATAAATTCCTTTTTTCCCATAAAAACAATGCACGGAAAAACATTTCCGCTGGCATCCATATAAACCATAAAATTCAGTCCATAGCAACGATCATATAATTTTTCACAAGCTAAATTTTCTATTGATTTTGATCGAAAATATATCTTAAAGTTATCATCTTCTAACTCCATCAATTCTCTTCCAATTGTTTTACTTTCAGAATAATCGACAGACAATTTAACTTTACTTTGTGGATGTTGAGAAAATGGTTTTACCGTAAAATAGTCAAATCCAATTTTTTTCATCATTTTTGCTAATAAAATAACTTCATTCTTATTTTCTGGGAGTAATAAAAGCTGTGCACCTAAAGTTGTTCTCAGTTTATTATCACATTTCAACTTCACTGCATTTTCCATATTATGGAGAGTTCTTTGTAAATCCCCTTCATTACACTGATGTATTTTTTCATAAGTAGAATCCTTTGCACCAGCAATACTAAAACGTATCCAAGAAAGCGATTTCATACATTCATCAGCAACTTCTTTTGAAAACAACACTCCATTTGTTGCCATTGCTGCATCGATTCCACATTCTTTTGTTTTATTAATAATATATGGTGCATTTTTATTTACTAATGGCTCGCCTTCCCCAGCATAAATAATACTTTTTAACCCTTTCTCCCCTAATATTTTTAAATTTTTCACAAAAACATCCGCATCTAACAACTGTGGCTTATATTCCATATAATCAACAGCACAAAAAACACATCTATGATTACATGCACCGCTTAGCCCAACTTCCATTTCAATTGGATAGATCAATTGACCAAGCATCCACTGACTCACTCGCTGTGGATGAAACAGCAATTTATGTGCATCCATTCGTATTTGATCAGACATTATTTCCTCACCTTATTTATCCCAAAATTTTTTTTACAGAATCTCTTGTATTTTGCCTAATTTTTTTTAACTCAACCTCAGTTGTATTCATCATTTTTGCAATTTTAATTCGCTTTTCTGAATCCGTAAAATTTATACGATCCCATTCATATGCTCTTAATATCAATAAATCAGCAGCAGAAAATTCATTTGTTTGTATAAATCCTGCCTTCCAATCAATATTTTCAGAGTTATATCCATCAATCAAACAGCCCAATCGATTTGCTTCTTCATACAGCTCCGTATGCGGCAATGGAATTGCATTGAATATTTTTGTATAATCTGCATTTAACTTTTCAGCAAACTCCAAACTAGACCGAATTTCATTCCATGTTTCAGTTGGAAAACCAACAATAAAATTTGCTGCTACAAAAATCCCCAATGCTTGGGCTTTGCGTACAAGTTCTATCACTCTCTCAAAAGATTTTATAGGCTTATGAATAACCTCATGTAAGATCCGATAAGTACCCGATTCAACAGCTATATCTATATATTTACAACCACTTTTACTCATAAGTTCAAGCAATTCATCATCTAATAAAAACACTGCCGTTGCTATCATTTTCCACTCTAAATTTCTTTCCAATAAACCATTCATTATATCAATAGCACGTTGTTTGTCTATTAAAAAATTATCATCTAAAAATATTACTGATTTTATTTTATATTTTTCAATCAACCAGTCAATTTCTGCCAAAACATTAGAAGCACTTCTTGCTCTGAATTTTCTGCCGATAATATAATTCACTTGACAAAAACAACAATGATACGGGCACCCACGCGAAGTAAAAACTTCTGCATAAGGAAGTTTTGATGGTCGATCTGTGCTGTTGCGAGAAACTTCAGATATATATTCTTCTAAGTTAATTAAATGATATGCTGGTAAAGGCAATTCATCTAAGTTTTCAATTAATTTGCATCGACCAGTACCGACTACTAAGCCCTTAGATTTATAATAAACTCCTTCCTCTTCTATTTTGTTTTTTTCAAATATATGTTTTAGTAAAATTGGAAACGTATGTTCCCCTTCACCAGCAATCAAGTAGTCTATATTTGTATCAGCTATTACTTTATCTATATTAGTTGTCGCATATACTCCACCTGCAATAATTTTTATATTAGAATTCACAAATTTTACAAGTTCTGCTGCTTTATGCATTGTTTGTCCAAAATAATCCATTAAAACGGTTATTCCGACAACATCTGGCTTTGCTGCTTCTATTTTTCGAATAAAATCTTGTTCACTGAGATTTTCTTTATAGGCATCTATTATTTTCACCTTATATTGATTTTCAACTACAGCAGCTAACATACACAGCCCATAAGGAATATAATGCCATAGAATATTTTCCATAGAATTGCGCCATCTAAAATTAGGTACAACTAAAACAATTTTTTTATCCATTAAAATATCTCACCTTTATACATTTAATATCGTACTAATAAATTTCAATAAGTCTACTTTTTCAACGGATTTAGAATTTCCTACCATATTAGTCTTCATAGCTCCTGCAATATTACTAACCAATGTTCCTATTTCAATAGGAGCATTGCTAGCAGCCGCCAATGCTGCTAATGCATAAAAAGCATCTCCTGCACCAACCGTATCCTTCACGTGCAACGTAACTGCAGATAATTTAACACACTCTTCTTTGGATCTTCCATATGCACCTTCTGCGCCAACAGTTGCCCAAGATTGGTCTGCATTTAGTAACGCCATTAATCTATCCAGCAATAACTCAATATCACTTAAAGAATCACTCAGTGCAAGTCTTAATTCACGTTCATCAACGACAAACATATTTACACGATGATATTTGGTTATAATATTTAATCCATAGTTTGATGAATTTGTTTGGCAATTTACAGCTAAAAACTTTGCTCTTTTTTCTATTATTTCAATGGATCTATGATTTAACAAACCATGTCCATAATCACAAACTACAACCAAATCATACTTTCCTATGTTTTTTTCCAAAGCTTCATAAAAAGGCTGATAATCGATATTTTTTATTTGTGTATCCTCTAAAATTCTATTCATAGAAAATAATTTATCATATTCCTGCCGTTGTGAATGCCGTTTCAAAAAACGGGTCTTTACGGGTGTTACATATTTATCTGTTTCTATAAATTGACATTTTACTTTTCCCATGACAGAATTAACATATTTTTGTATGTCTCTTTCCTTCCCTATCATAGACAACATCTCAACCTGATCAGAAAAATTAGCAAGATGACGAGCTATAGCCAAAGCGCCTCCTGCATAACGTTCCTTAACATCATAACGCGTAGAAATAACATTATCTTTACTTGTTACACCTTGTACTTTACAAAAAATATAATCATCAATAATAATATCGCCAATAACTAATACTTTCAAATTTGAAAAACCATCTACTATATTTCTTATAGTATTCATTAATTTTATTCCATATTTTTCATGAAGTGTTTGAGATTCCCGTACAACCCTATCTGGCAAAGCATTAAAAAAATTATTTAATAACTTTGTTGAACTGTGTACTTCCCCTTGCGTAAAGTATATTTTCCCACCATATTTTTCAACAATGCTCTGTTCAGCGGCAATGTTTCCTGTGATATCATTTTTTTCTAAAGCGTATTCCTGCCCTTTAACATAAATATCAGGCTGCACACAAGCTACTATTTCATGAACGGTAACGGCTTCACTTAAAAGTACATAATCTACAATTTCCAAACTTGCTAAAAAAGCCATCCGCTGTTGATCACTAAAGTATGGCCTTCCAGGACCCTTATTAACATATTTAGATGCGGTTACTGAAACCACTAAAATATCACCTTGTTGTTTAGCTTCCTGTAAATGTTCAATATGTCCATAATGTAAAAGATCAAATACCCCATGGCAAAGAACTACTGCTTGCTTAGTATTCCAAAATTTTTGTCTTAATATATTAAATTCATTTTTTTTGACTATTTTACTATTATTCATCAAATTTCCATCCTATCTACCAAGATATTTAAACCAGTCTGCTGTTGCGTCCTTTATTGTTTCCGGTGTCCAGACAGGTGCCTTTTTCCAATAATTTATATGTTCCAAAATATGCCCGACACCTTCTTCTAAAGTAACTTTCGGATGCCAATTTAACATATTATTTATTTTTTCTGTATTTGCCCAAGTACAATTAGGTTCTCCGGGACGTTTAGGAATATATATTTTTCCGTATTTTCTCCACCTAATAGTTCTACTAATTTATTTACAGAATACGTGTTTTCACTTCCAACATTAAACCGTTCATTCGTTATATTTGATTTTGCTGCAGTTATAAACGCATCTACAACATCTGTTACATAGGTAAAATCCCTTGTTTGTTCACCATCGCCTACAATAGTATATGGCTTACCAGCCAATTTCTGTCCTAAGAATACCCCAAAAACTGCCCCATATGTACCAGATGTTCTTGACCTTGGCCCATACACATTAAATAAGCATAAAGATATCACAGGTAAATTATAGACTTTACCCCAATGAAGAACTAATTCTTCTCCCATTCGCTTTGTAAGCGCATATGGATACTCTGGACGGATATCCGCTATTTCATCTGTAGGAAACGCATCCGGTATTCCATAACAGGAAGAAGATGCCGTATACATAAATCTCTTCACATTTGTTTTTTTTGCCGCCTGAAGAACAGAAAAAGTTCCATCTACATTAGAATGAAAATATTCTTCTGGATTTTGTATGGATGGCACAATATCTGCTAAAGCTGCCATATGAAACACCCAGTCTGTATCTTTAAAATACGGAAGAATTTTTTCATAGCAGCAAATATCTTCTTGAATAATTTTTAGTCTCGGATTTTCTCTTTGATGTTCTAAATTTTCCAATCTTCCTGTACTACAATTATCTATCACAACAACATCATGATTTTCCGCTAAAAGTCGGTCGACAATATGTGAACCAATAAATCCACATCCACCTGTAACAATTGATTTCACTTTTTCTCCTCCAATGATTTATTTTCATCACTAAAATAAATTTCATCAACAATCTGTTGTAAAACAAGATTATGTATAGATTCAACAATTCCGTATTCCATACTAGGAACATATAAATTATACTTTCCTAAATTTCTTATTGAATTGTTCTTATCAAATCCTGAAAATGTAATAACTTCACAATTTTTACATTTAGCAACTTCTATAGCTTTAATTATATTTTGCGAGTTCCCTGAACTTGATATAGCAACCAATAAATCGCCTGATTCTGCAATAATCTCAATTTGTTTCTCAAATATATTTTCATAACCAAAATCATTTCCCAGACAAGTCAATATTGCTGCATCATGCATACTATGAGTCTTAATTCTGCCATTTTTTAAATAATCAACTGTCATATGCACCGAAATACCAGCACTTCCACCATTTCCAATAAAATACAGCATTTTCTTATTAGTACGTAAAACTAACAAACGCTTTTTAATTTGCTGAACAAATTCTTCATATGAAATCTTTCTTTCATCGTAATCACATTGCATAATATTTATTGTTCGTTTTAATATTTCCATATACATTATAACTTACATCTCCACGTCTAATCTAAAAGCCATTGATTTTGTCTTAAAAAATCTGCTCCTAGCCGCCAATTATTTAAAAAATTTTCTTTTTTAGGATATTCTTCAACAATTTTTCGATAACGATTTTGTAATTCAATATCTATCTTATCGTAGATTTTAACCCCATCAATTCGTTCGTTCATTTCTTTTACAACTAAATAAATGTCATTTTCAGTGTTTTCTACAGGAATAATAGAATTTTTCTCATAATAGCCAAATATACTTCCTTGAATATTTTCTTCTATATTTCCCATTTCTACTTCAACATAAAATATTTCACGTAATGTAAGAAATCTCTTTTTTTTAACATCCCAAAGTTTTTTTAAAATAGCTATATCTTTTTCTGGATGCAAAAAAGGAACTGAATCTCCTTTTGTTGTTAATAACGATGCATTTAATATCACTTTATTTTTCCCAAACATATTTGCCAAAACAAAAATGCCTGAAAGATCCGACACAAAAAATTTGCATCGGCTAGCTAAAAATACATCTAAAAATTCAGATCTTCCATTCAGTGCATAATCTATAAATATCCTCGTGGTTTTTAATTTCCGTACCGTAGCCCCCATCCGTACACTCTGCATATTTTTCGTTTTTACATATTGAAGTGCTTTTTCATATTTGCTAATATCTGAATTTCTATATTTATCACGAAAATCTTCTTTTAATTGATCCCTTTTAGCACTTTGTAAATAAATATTATCTCTTGCTGAAACGCAAATAAATTTTTTGTCAATTTCTAGTTCTATTAATGATTTATTTCCATAACCTATTTCCTCTTTGCTTAAACTTATCCAAGGCAAAAACATTTCTTTATTTCCATTTACTTCATTTAATTCTTTTTTCCATCCCCATTCGATATATATGTTATCAAAACAAAATAATTCTTTATCGTTTTTAAAAAAGCATCGCCAAAAATCTATGTTATGTTCAGACAAAACTTCAATTCCTTCTGAACTAAGCTTAGTTAGTAAATAACCATTACTTCCTTTTAAGTATTCTTCTTTTCTATGTTCTTGGGTTACCGGATAATATAGGTAAAATATATTATTTTTTTCCAGCTTTCTTTTATATAAATAATATCCCCATAATGCATATGCCCCTAAACGTCTTACATCTATATATTGTACTAGTACTTTTTGATATATTTTTTTAATATCACTAATTTTTTTTCTATAGATATTCATATCCCCAACTATTTTTTTTCGAAATTCATTATCTCTTTCCAATTGCAAAAGTTCCGAACGAACACTTCTTAATACAGGCATTGTTAAACCATATATGCCTTCAACCCGCTTAAGATGTTTTCCAAGCTTATCTAAAACCTCTTCGTGATGGCGTTCATATAAAGATAATACAATTCCATAATCATTGGGCATATATTCTATTTTACTAATAGAATATACTGGTACCCCATCACGGCATTCCCCTTCTTTTACAGCACCTGATATGATAAAAAATGCAACATTTATTCCCATTTTATTTAAAAAATGCTTCGTCATATAGCCATGATCTGAAGCACCATAGCATACAACTGCTCTATACTTTTTACAAAAGGCTATCATTTCTGTTAAACAATTATCCATAATTGTCTCCTTGTAGATTAAACGATCTCAGCTATTGCCCTATTATAATCTTCTTCAAAATCAATTTCTGCCCAAAAAGCATTTTTAGTATCTATTTTCTTTACACAATATTTTTCTTTGTCGATAATTCTTTGAAGAGCTGCCTCAAAATAAGATATAAAGGCTTTTTCTCTCATCAACTGAGTTGATTCTTTTCGCAAATCTTTCAATACCGACTTTCCTATTTTAGCTATACCAATAAATTCACCTGCACTTTCAGCACAAGGCATATTTTTTGTAATCTCAATGACTCTTTCTCCATTTACTTTCACTTTCATTGCCTCTTCATCACAAGGCTTTCCATCTACCGGCAAAACAATATCACCAGCTTCGCTCAACAATGCTTCAAATATACTCGCATCACAAATCGTGTCTGCATGAATATATATGAAATCATCTTTCAACTCGTTTTGTGCCATCCAAAAAGATCCTAATACATTTACCATTTCATAAAAAGGATTATAGATTAATTTAATTCCAGGAATATCTTTCATAAATTCAATAAAATCCTGATCCCGATAACCAACAACAATTATAATATCCTGTATTCCATATTTATGTAGCATCTGTATATTATATTCAATAAGTTTTTTCCCTTTTATCTCCAAAAATGACTTAGGCTTATCTTTTGTCAATTCACCCAAACGACTGCCCTTACCTGCCGCCATAATAATTGCTTGCATAGTTTTATGCTCCTCTCACTCCATTGCCATACAATAAATTTCATCCATAATTCCCGTTTTTTGCGCTGCAAAGTCAGTACTTATATTCCCCGTCACTTCATCACTTAATTGAAGAATTTCTTTTTTAGCAAGCCCTAAATCCAACAAGTTTTTTCGAACGCCCAGCTCTTTTATAAACTGCTCAAAACAAGAAATGGCCGCTTCTTTTCCTACGCATTTTTTATTGCTCAATATTGTAGCGATTTTATTGAATTTTTCTGCACAATATGGATATGCACAACTTACCCAGGCAGGATATAACGCAAGCAATCCTGCAGCATGACTCGTATCTGTATGTGCTCCTACTGGATATTGCATCCGATGCGGTAATGCCGTTCCGACCTGTGCCAAATTTATTCCCATAAGCATGCTCGCATAGCTCATTTTTTCTCTTGCGATTTTATCTTGCAAATTGATTCGTAAAACAGGCAGAGCCTCTACAACTAAATGGATTGCTTCCAAAGATAGCATCTCTGAAAAAGATGTAGCTTGCTTTGAAATATAGCTTTCCACCGCATGGGCAAAAACGTCAAAACCAGTTTCCATCGTAATCGACAAAGGCATTCGCAACGTAAACTCTGGATCAACAATAGCGACTGTCGGAAGAATTTCTTTCCCTCGTATTCCTGTTTTTATAGTTCTTTTTTGACAAGTAATAATCGCTCCCTGGCTCAATTCACTGCCGGTTCCAGCCGTCGTTGGAATAGCAATTATCGGAAGTGTCCCCTCTGTCGGTGCTTTCGCATCGAACAAAAAATCTTCTATAGGAGCTTCCGTACCAATCCCAACTGCAATAGCCTTGGCTGCATCTATAGAACTGCCGCCGCCAAAACCAACAATAAGATTAGCACCAAACCCCTTTCCAATAGCAATTCCCTGTTTTACCTCATCAATCTTAGGATTTGCTGAAATTTTATCAAATACAGACACACAACCTACACCAACAATTTTTTCCAGTTCATTATAAACATTTTGTACATAGCCAAATTTATATAAAGAACGCCCTGTCGTAACCAACAAAACTTTTCCTTGTAATAATTCCACTTCTTTTTTCAAGGCAGAAGCATAAATTCCGATTCCAAAATGAATACGTGTAGGTATCGACAATTCAAAAGGCAACATAATATACAGAACTCCTTTTATAAATTTTCAATTTTAACTTCATGTCTTGGATAAATCTTTTTTACAATTTCTAACCGCTTTTCAAAAAGTGGTTCTAATGTTTTATACGTATCTTTATATAAACGAAAAATCTCTTGATATTTCCTATGATTTTTCAGATTCGGTTTGATAATCATCCGAACTGATGCAAAAATATCTGCAGCTGCTTCCAATCCAGAAAACTCCCCTACACCAATTAATGCAAGCATCGCAGCTCCTGTTGCTGTGGTTTCAAATTCAGAAAGAACAATGACATCTTTCCCCGTACTATCTGCTTTAATCTGTGATATTAAATTAATACGAGCCAATCCACCTGACAAGCGAATTGTATCAACTTTCATTCCCGTTTTTTCAATAGCTTGAATCATATCCAGATCAATAAACCCAGTACTTTCAAATACTGCCCGGGTCATTTCTTTGCGTGTGTGCATTCGTTCTAACCCAAAAAATACACCCCTTGCTTTACTATTCCACAAAGGTGCTCTCTCACCAAGCAAATAGGGCAGAAATATCAGTCCACCTGCGCCAAGAGCTGCTTCTCCAGCATCTTTTTCCATAACTTCATACGGATAATTTTCATTTTGATAATAGCATTGCTTAACCCATTCAATCAAACCACCACCAAGATTATTAGACCCACCCACAATATTAAGATTCCATTTATTGCAAGGCATCTGAAATATTTCACTGCTGCTTTTCAAGGCTTTCTGTTTTGATAAAGCACGGAAAACTGTCACCGTCCCCGAAACATCACTAGCTTCACCTTCTTGGGAAACTCCACTCCCAAAAAAAGAACAAATCGCATCATAGGTAGTTACAATGACCTGCGTTTTTTCTGACAAACCTAAGTATTTAGCAGCTACTCTCGTTAAGTTCCCCACAGCTGTACCGGGTTCAACAACAGTCGGCAATGTATTCTGATCAATATCAAGTTCCTGTAACAACTCTTTTGGATATTGGTTTAACTTCACATCAAAATGATATTTTTGTGCATTAAATGTATCTGTTACATACAATCCTGTCATCTTACCAATCAAAAAATCATTTGGCGACAAAAATTTGTATACGTCTTTATAAATTTCCCCTTGATTTTTTTTAACCCACAAAATTTTGGGCAACATTAAATAAGGATCTGCCGATAACCCAGTTGCTTCTTCTACAGACTTAAACTGCATGGCATTTTCCAATTCCCGGCTTTCAGCAACAGCCCTCTTATCCGATACCATAATACATTTATCTAACGCATCACCGAAAGAATCCACATAGACTAGACAAGCCGATGAAGTTGTAACCGTAATATAATCTACATCCTCTTTATTTAAATCATTCAACGATTCCTTTATAACGATTTCGGCTTTTCCCCACCATTCCGCCGGATTTTGCAAGACAAGATCCTCACTTAAAAACGTTTCAATTGGACGCGAAGCAGTTGCCAATTTTTCACCCGAACTGTTAAAAATAATGCTTCGAATGCTTTTCATTCCCATATTTAAAACTAAAATATTGCTCATGCCGCCCATACTCCAATTCATTTTGTTAACAAGCTTATTTTTTTATATGCCATATTCATAATTGCATCATGAATTTTTTGTTCGATTGCAGTCGCCTCAAAACCATTTTCTTGCAACAATCCGTCTTGATAAACATTTACAAGCGCTTTTCGATATGACTGTTTTACATCCGTAGAAATATTAATTTTTTTTACATTTTTATAGGATAATAATTTATAAAATACGTCTTCTGCTAATCCTGTTCCCCCATGAATTACAAAGGGGATTTTGGTTACATTATTAATCTTTGCAATCATATCATAGTGGATTTTGGGCACACCTTGATATAAGCCATGTGCCGTGCCAATTGATGCTGCAAATAAATCAACAGACGTTTGTTCTAAAAAACACTGTATTTCAGAAAAAGATGCGATTGACGCATCAACCACTTGTAGATCTTCTTCTGCGCCTTTAATTTTCCCTACTTCTGCTTCAACTAAAATACCTTTTCGATGCGCTATACTACAAACTTTATTTGTCTGTAAAATATTTTCATTTAAGGACAAATGCGATCCATCAAACATTACCGAGTCCCAATTTGAGTCAATGGCCTCACAAATAACATGAAAATCTCTACAATGATCCAAATGCAAATAAGCTTTAATTTGCTTCCGCTCAGCATAGGATTTTATATATTGATAAATTTCTTTTTTATCCAAAATACTAAATATGCGGGAAGATGTTTGTAAAACAACAGACTTCTGCAACTTTGCTGCTGCATCAATAATACTTTTTGCCGAATTTACATCCCAAATATTAAAAGCAAATACTGGTTCGGACATCTCATGTATATATTTCATTTTCTGGCCTCTCCACCTCTTCCCAAACAGTATCCTCCCCAGGAATCTTTATTGCTACAACCGGATGTACTTTCCGCACTTCTGGCGGAGGAAACTCCATATATTCACCATACGTAAAAGTTAAATAATTATGATAATCTTTAGCTCCTCGAAAAATATGCCCTTCAAATTCTATATCAGCACTTTCTTCAAACCATTCACGTTTCGAATGATTTTTCGGAGATGGAAACATGAGCATCCGAACCAATTTTGTCCGTTTTTTATTTGAATTCCGAATGAATACTTTTTGCCGAATTTACATCCCAAATATTAAAAGCAAATTACTGGTTCGGACATCTCATGTATATATTTCATTTTCTGGCCTCTCCACCTCTTCCCAAACAGTATCCTCCCCAGGAATCTTTATTG
>Ga0183099_1000854_pt1 | contig 19561 bp, 19 predicted proteins | sample Biomet1_FD_127788 | JGI IMG/M metagenome (GOLD analysis project Ga0183099, IMG submission 127788) | Microbial communities from bioreactor (seeded with anoxic lake sediment) at LBNL, California, USA - Biofuel metagenome 1 | ecosystem: Engineered > Bioreactor > Anaerobic > Unclassified ... | reverse complement strand
TGAAAAAAATTACAGTATGAATTTTAAAGTTAACATTATCCATTATCCAATTGTATGAATGGTTTGAATTTTAAGACAGCCTCTTAGCGTGATCTATTTCTCTTCTTCAGTCATTATGCTAGCCTTGGTTATCGATTTATCTTCGATTATCGAGTATCTTCGGTTGGCGTGCTATCACTTCCCTTATTTTCTGTAACGGCGTCTGTCTATATACTCAATGTTTATTAACTATTGAAAGTGAGAAAAGCAATGGTGAGATTAAAAAACCGCTGATGATCTTAAATCACCTTTTTCAAGCTCAATCAAAAAATAGAGATTTTAAGTTAGATCAAAAGAGAATAGAGTTTTTAAGCTCGGCCAAAAAAAGAATCGAGCTATTATACTCGATAAAAAAGAGGGAGCGATTAAACTCACTAGAAAGTAGAGCTTTTAAGCTCCATAAAAAGAGTGGAGCTTTTTAAGCTCAATCAAATTTGCAAAGATTTTTATGTGTTTTTCGGGGGGAATGACTCATTTATGAATTTCCTGAATATTTTTTTGGATCTTTCGAATCCGGTATGTACACCATCCAAACGCTCCTCAGAACAATTCGGCTTTTTTGACAATGAGATCCCATCTAAAAGCTGGTTAAAATCATTTTCCAGGCTTCTCACCCTTTCAGCCTGATCTTCATCCAAGCTGGATAAAGAGAGTTCTTCCAGATTTTCCTCGAAAGTGTACTTGGCTATATCCAGGCCTTTATTAACTCCTTCTTTAAAGTCTGAATAAGCTTGATAGTCCTTATTCATTTCAATATAGGTATTAAATTTTTTAACCAGATTTTTCATTTTTTGCGTATCCAAAATCTTCGCTTCCTTTTTTAATCAAATTTGATTTTTAAAATATGTTTTTAGATTGCAGATGCAAGAGTATAAACTTTGTAGAAACACTAAATTATGAGTTATAATAATAGTTATCGTAAAAAAATAAAATCAAGTGCTTTTCACACTTCCGGTAATAAAACCACAATGCATTAAAATAAAGTATAATAAATAAAAATAGAATTTACAAGTATATTAAGCTTTTGAGGTAAAATTGAAGGCCATTAGATTTTTAGATTGCACCTTTATTATGTAGATCTTAAAATTGAATTTATATTCGAATTTATTTTCAGGATAATATTTCATCTTATCCTGCTTATCCTGCTAAAAGAACAATTGAAACAGGTTATCAGGGATCATTGATCAGTTAACCTATAATTAAATTATAAAAATTTGATAAAAATGTAGGGGGATATTTTATTAAGTTTCTAGAAAGTCCCTTATTATTCACATAAATTTCAAGCATCAGGAACCCACTTACAATAAGCCTGACCAATCCGTAAGTGGAGTTTGTAGAGAGTTCTGCAAAACTAATTACGAGATACGCAAAAGAAAGCATTCAACACAGGAAAACTCCTACCAGAACGAGTCTTGCTTGAGATTGAGTTTTAATTTTGACTGGAACGGCCCTTCGGGGTCCACCCACCTTTTTAATGGTATATTTTGCCTTCTTGGCACACCAGGAAGGAGAGAATTCAATAAGAACAAAAATAAAGATTGTAAGAGCTTGAAGTTCCTGCCGCCCCTGGTTTAGATACAACTGGAATACTGAGTAGCAGGCTATTATGAAGGCAAATGCATAATTTCTTACTTGTTTTTTAAGGGAGGGAATGTCACAGGTTTCTGCCAAGCTGCCTTTAACTCTCCTTTAACTTAATTATTATGCTCTTTATTAAATGTCTCGAACTGGCCATTTATTTGAATTCTTGTTTTAACGAATCTTATCATTGAATATAAGTAAGTAATGCCACTTAGAATCATACAACTAATACTTTCAATTCCTATCCTAGTGGATTTTTAGCTGACGTTGCTCGCGAATAGTCTTATATATAACTAACCATAAACCAGAATGCATGGAAGGATTTTCTACTAATATCGAAGAGGCAACTCTGGAAAATGGCAATTTCCGCAAGGTACTCTATACCTCAAAATACAGCCAGCTGGTACTTATGAGTCTCAGACCCGGGGAAGAAATCGGGATGGAGGTGCATGAGGAAAACGACCAGTTTTTCCGTTTTGAGCAGGGGCAGGGGAAGTGCATAATTGACGGCAACGATTATGAACTCGGTGACGGAGTTGCGGTGGTTGTGCCGGCCGGCGCGCAGCACAATGTCATCAACACTTCGGAAACGGAGGATCTGAAGCTCTATACGATCTATTCGCCTGCGCACCACAAGGATGGAATCGTGCGTGCCACAAAGGAAGAAGCCGAAGCCAATGAAGCAGAATTCGACGGAGTAACTACAGAGTAAGATTTAAATCCGGAATATGATTTATTTCCAGCTGAAAAATTGCTACAGCTTATAGCTGATAATCGATTAACCATTGAAAAATGAAAGAATAAAAACATCTTACTTTCTATTTTTCGAATTGACAAGTCGAAATTCGTCTGCAAGCTTTGCGGGTGCTGTTGAGTTTGTATCCCTAGAGTATTTCAATCGCTGTTTTAATTGATCTTACCCACGAAAGGGTTACCATCAAGTTGAATTGATGCATTTTCAGATACAAATATTCGAGATCTGAGTACTGGAAATTTCTCTTTCCTTTTCCTTACTTATCCAGTCAATGGTCTTTTTTAAAATTATCACTTATGTGGTAATGTCATCTTAACTGGACTGAAACAAATTATAGGAACGGATATAAAGAATAGTAATAACGTCAGATTTGAATCATACACGGTTAAAATTAGACAAACACGTTAAATATATAAATGTGTTCTAGTTAATAAAATTATTATTTATGTGGTATGTTGTCCTAACCGGCATGACACCAAAACACGGGCAGTGGCAGTAAAGAATAGTACAAAGTGAGAGGTGAACAGTAAACGGCTAAAGCTAAACAAAAAATAGTAACTATATCCTTAATAATAATCATATTGCTCGCGATCTCGGTATCCTCGGTAGCGGCAGCTCCCGTAGGAACAAAAGAGAGTAATGTAGTTAAGTATGCAAAAAGCTGGGTTGGAGTTCGAAATGTGCATGGAGGCAATAGCAGAGCGGGAATAGACTGCTCTCATCTCGTGTATCAGGTATATTTAAAAGCTGGGGTCAAGGGAATATCTTTTATGAAAATACCAGGTATAAAGAAAAATAAGTATTATACCAGGATAGCTTCCCCGAGGCCCGGAGACCTGGTACTCTGGAAAAAAGATGTCACTAAAAACGGCAAGAAATACTACCTCGCTGCACATGCGGGAGTCTGCATAGGCAATGGTCAGTTTGTACACACATCCAGCGACAAAAGAAAAGTAGCGATAGATAGGATTTCCCAAAACCCATATAAAGATGGGCAGCCATATTATGTAAGGTGGTCACGGAAATAATCCGATGAACTGCAAAATTCAAAAGAGCAATGTTATTTGCTTTATTTACTTTATTTTTATAGGACTTACGTGGTTGAAACGAAAACATAATAGCATTAAACCTTCAACTGCCTAAAACGTGCCTTTAACCGTAACGTATATTGTGCTTGATTTTGCACCTCAACTGCGTAAGTTCGATTTTATAGAAATCTATATGCCATGCCGTAAAAACTACTTTAGCTGGATTCAAATTCCAGCTCTTCATATTTTTGACTACAAATATAATATGTAGGACTTACACACTTGAGGTACGAAATCAAATACAATAGGCATTGTGGTTAAAGTTATATTTTGGACAGTTTAGGGTTTAATGCTATTGATTTCTAAATTCAACCGCGTAAGTTCCATATCTGTTTAGTTCTGAGTTAGTTTCAAAATTCCGACGATTTGTATTTTAGACCAAAAGCAGATTCTATTCAGATCTATTAATCTTGTTTTCTCTATTCTAAGATATTGGTCCAGATGGATGGTAATTTTGAAACAAGCTCTCTACTAATTTGAGATATTTTCTCTGAAATATTGATTCAGAGGGATTGAAGATGGTTTTGAAACAAGCTCACTTTATAATAATCGTTTTCCAAAAAACAAGCCAGCTGTTTCCCTAGTTCCAATTCTTGTTTCAATGAATTTTGCCAACGAATACTTGTACGAGTCCGTTTTCTGTGTGCAGATCATAAAGTTTCAATCCTTGTTTTAGTGGATCTTGCTCGCTAATCAGCTGGACGGTCGGAGCTGCCTCCCAATGGCTGGCGTTACCGGCAAGGGCGGGATTTGGCGAGAAAATCACCAGACGCCGAATCCACCATTGGGGCAGAATCCCCGAAAGTGTGGGCGAATTCCCGCACTTGTCCGTTGCACGCGGTGTTGGAAGGCTTAGAATCAAACTGCCACCAGACTTTCACCTGACCATTCGAATGATTATGAAAATTAAGAATACCATTAATCCGCTCAGATATATCCAGCGAATATAAATTCGCCGATTTACTATTCTCGGGTCTAACAATTTACTCGTTGAGTACAGAATAACTACATCCATTAGTAAAATGGGAAACAGATAAATCCACTCTAACCAACCCAACAAAAACGGCAAGCTACTTGCAACAACCACCAATAAGAAAGTCGCTCCGCTGAGTTTCAATGCGTTTTCGCGACCAAGTACCAGGGCTAAGGAACGGGATCCCACTTGACGATCGCCTTCAAGATCCATAGCATCTGCCGCAATTTTTTCTCCTAAATTTATAAGCATTACTATGATCGCGAAAAACCAGACAATATTTTCGAATGGTTTGCCTACTGCTATACCACCAAAAACAAAAGTCATACCAACCGAAAAGCTAACCATCAGATTTCCAATAAAACCAGCCTTTTTGGACCGCCAATTGTAAAGAAAACCCACCGCCCATACTAAAGTAACTACTAACAAAGCCTCTAAGCTAATCAGGTAGCCTGTGATAAATCCAAGCATTGTCACTACAATGGAGAGTAAAACAACATCTCGCTCAGTAACAAGACCTGCTGGGAGTGGTCTTTCTGGCGCGTTTATTTTGTCACTTTCGATATCAAAATAATCATTCAGGATCAGAGACGTAGCCGAAATAAATAAAATGCTTAGAAACCCTAATACAATTTCTGTTGTGGTGGGGAGTTCGCCTAATGCCAATAATTCCCCTAATATCACGCACACTTCTGCAGTAAATGGCAGTTCAAAACGGAATAAGCGAAACAGACCTAGCATTCTTGTTCTAAACATAACAGTATTTCCTCTCAAAATATACTCAATATTTGCAGCCCAACTATTGAGTACGGAGTGTTTCAATCCTTGTTTTAGTGGATGTTGCTCACGAATTAGATCAATCAGGAAATACCTTTCTTGATCAGATAAAACTCTCAATAGCCTGTTCTCTTACTTTTCTCCCTGATCATTCACATTTTATCTCAATAAATGAAGAATAAATATCTTAAATACCTTGCATCGTTGAAAGAAGCTCAAAAAAATCAAGCTGGGGAGAACGTTATTATTAAAGACTTTCTAAATGTTAAGTTCGTATCATAGCTGGGTAAATAGAACAAAATACTTGTGAAGAGATCCTTTTAACTGTAACGTAGACAAAAATTGTGTGACGAAAGTTCCTGCAAAATTCAATTGCAGGAACAGATACAGGAATAAAGGGGGAACACTCGGGAGTAAGGAGCAGAGATACGGTATGGGGGTACTGTGTCGGAAAAGCTTCTTATTCCCTACACTCTCTCACTTTTCGTTTCTTCCTTCTAATATTTCTTATTTTTCCGTTCTTACATCTCATTTTTCCGTTTTTCTTACTTTTCTCACTTTTCCATTCTTACGTCTTAGTCTTTTATTACTGTAAATTTGTATTATCCCAGTTTTCTTTAAAGCTTCCGGCACTTAGCTCAGTTTTTCAGTTATTTTTTCATAGCTTTAGCTCTCAAATCTTCTGGCATTTTCTCGATTGCATATCTGAGGGCAGTTCGGGGCATATCCTTTTTGTTATTCAGGACGTATTCGAAGACTTCCTGCCGGTGGGGTTTGCTGGCTTCTTTGAGCATCCAGCCATAACCTTTCTGGACCAGGTCATCCCGGTCTTTGAGCAGGAGATCAGAGATTTCAAAAACCTCGTTCAGGAAATTGCCTTTTCGGGCAGGTAGAATAAGAGTTACTGCGGCCGCTCGCCTTACCCACCTGTTGTCCGACCTGGTCCAGGCCTTAAGGTTTGCCACGTACGCCGGAAACGTCTCTATAAAAGAGCCTACTGTGTGATTGCAGAAGGTGTCACACTTAGCCCAATTATTTACATATTTTTCAATCCAGTGTTCAAAGGTAAAGAAATCGTCTTCAGAATAATTATTTCTTACCTGGTAGGCCCACTCTGATGCAATAAAGGCTTCTTCGCAGTAATCAGATCGAAATAGTTCTTCGCACAGGACAAAGATATCTTTTTTATTTTCCGACTTTATTTCATTAAAATAATTCTTCGCAATTCTTCCCACAAGTGCAGACCTTACCCCGTAGCATAGGACTTCTTCTTTAAAAAAGCGAGAACAGCTGGCTTTTGTTTTCTCATCCACACTCAGGGCCAGGTCCTCTCTGATCCTGGATATAATATTAGGTTCCACAGTTATCTATTTAATTAGAGGTATACTTATATTTTATTTATACATTACTTATATTTTATTTTAGAGCACTCGCCGAAAAAGAAAGAAGTGGAAAAAACAAAAAAGTAGCCTGAAAACGTTTTTCATAAAGGAAATTCAATCTCTGTTTATGTCCGAAGTAAAAATTCGCCCTCAGGAACTCTTTGATGCCGAACGTTTCTTTGACATAATTACACACACAAACCTTGAGTTTATCGAATTTCCTATAAAAACGCTTGAAGAAGAAACGTATTTTCTGCAACTCAATGAAGCTAAAAGAAAGGCTAACTTTGAATACAACTATTCCATCCTTTATTACGGGAGACTTGTGGGAGCCTGCGGGATCAGGATCGACCAGCACAGGCCCTGGGTAGGAGAAATCGGGTACTTCATTGACAGGGACTATCAGGGAAAGGGAATTGCAACCAAGGCTGTAAGACAACTTGAGAAAGTCGGATTTGAGAAACTGGATTTGCAGAGGATTATTATCCTTATGGATACCCGAAACTTTGCAAGCGAGCGCGTGGCCCAGAAGTGCAGATACGAAAAGGAAGGAATCATAAAGAAAGTCCATAGGGTTGGGGAAGATTATTACGACTGTTTCCTGTATGCAAAAACCAGGTAAAGCATAAAGCAGGCAGGGCGAAAGGAAAAAAGTCAGATAGGCCAGAAGAAAAAAGTCACATCGGTCGGAAAGAGAATTCAGATCAACCTGTAAAAAGGTAAGGAGAAAAACAGGCAGACTGCGTGGGCCTGATTAAGTCAGATAAGCCCGATAGCCTGTATAAGGCTGTTCCCATACCAGATAACCATAAGATTATTTATGGTTACAAAGATGCCCACGGATTCTATAATATGTTTTGTAAGAGCCCACCTTTCCCCTGAAGCTTTTATCAAAGGAGCTACATAAAAAAGTAGGAAGATAAACCCTACTTTAACAAGTAAAAGGTGATAGATCCCATAATTTTCCAGAATCATGGCAGGAACCGGATTATATTCCGTACCTCGAGGTAGGGCGTAAACAGTAGAGGCCCAATCCCCGATTACATAGAAAAGAATGATAAAACGTATCTCGTAGAGGTAGGAACTGAACGAACCCCGAGTATTGTAGATTTCCAACAAAGAACCCCCAGAATCCCCCGTTTTTCGGTAGAAGCAAAACTATACTATAAGATTATATAAACGCAAGAAACAAACACAAGAAACTAAAATAGAGGTTAATAATTTTGAGGAAGGGTCCTAATAAGAACTTTAAGAAGATCCATAGCATGAAAAAGCCTTAAAAAGGATCCAAGGAGATCAACAAGTTTTGAGAGATAATAAGTCGACTAAATATGTTTTTTTAACTTGTCTTAATCGCTCAGAATAACTCGGAAACAATAACTAGAGGGAATAACTTGGAAGGAAAAACTTAAAAAATAACTTAGAATACCTAAAAATTGAAAGAGTAGTTTAAATAAATTTAACATTTAACTTTCGGCAATTTGGAAGAATCTTTAAGATCAGGTTTGGACAAGTTCTCCAATTCTTGAGCCGGCTTTTGAAAATCTTTAAAAATTTATGTTAGACTTATCCATGGCTGTTATTCAAGGTTATTATTTATGGTTAACGTCCGTGTGGTTGTTATCCGGGATTATTATACCTTGGTCGTTATCCATATTGTCATCCGCAATTGTTATATGTGGTTGTACTCATGGTTTTATCCATTGTTATTACCCATGGTTATAAATTTTTGAATGAGTTAAGTGTAAATATTTATATCTGGAACTATAAGTTGATTTGCTCATAGAAAGAATTGAGTGGAATCTTAAATTCAGGCATTCGCGAGATTTTTACTTCAGATTTTCAGATAGATGATAAAAATGACTCAAAAAATAGACTTTCCAGGGAAGACTGATGCTCCTTCCTTGCTGGAACTGAAAAATGTAACCGTTGTCAGGGGTGGGAGAAAAATCCTTGATTCTGTGTCCCTGTCTATTGGGCAGGGAGAGCATGTTGCAATTATCGGGCCTAATGGCTCTGGGAAATCTTCTCTCATCAAAACATTTACAAAGGAATATCACCCTCTTGCAGCAGCCGACGGACTTGTTCTGAATATCATGGGCAAAGGGACCTGGCACGTCTTTGAGCTCAGGAAATTACTCGGGATAGTATCAGGGGACCTTCAGCAGACGTACTGCCGCCAGGTAAGTGTGCTGGATGTCATACTCTCAGGATTTTTTAGCAGCATAGGAATTTACTACAACCATAAAGTTACCCCTGAAATGGAAGCCAGAGCAAGGGAAGTGCTTGAGTTTCTTGAGATTTCCCACCTTGTAGACAGGCTGATGTCCGAACTTTCCTCAGGAGAAGCCAGGAGAGTACTTATAGGGAGAGCCCTTGTGCATGACCCTCAAGCCCTTATTTTAGACGAGCCTACAAGCAGCCTTGACCTTAAAGCTCTTCACAGTTTCCGCGAAAGTATCCGGAAAATTGCCGGCTCGGGAAAAAGTATTATCCTGGTAACTCATACCCTTGAAGATGTCATTCCCGAAATCAACCGTGTAATCCTCATAAAAGACGGAAAAGTCTTCATGGACGGAAAAAAGCAGGAAATCCTGACCGATTCAAACCTCTCTGAACTTTTTTCCCTACCGGTCAAAGTCATGGAGAAAAAAGGTTACTACCAGGCGCTGATCTGAAGAATTAGGTCGTGAGTTAAAAACGAGAAATGCGTCGAATAAGGATCGTACTGTACTATGAGATGCTACAAAGTACTATCGAATACATCAAGGTGGTATAAAAATAATGCAGAACACCTAAAAACAAACAGAATATTACGATATTCTGCATGAAAATCCGAATCATTCGGCTTCCAGGGAGAAAATAGAAGAGTTCTGAGTGCCGGATACAAAAGAGTAGCAAGGATAAGCACAGGCCTCACGTATGAGAAGTACTTTGAAGTTTATATCATGAAATTTTTCGCACTCTTTGGTTTTGAAATTACCAAGCTCAAAGGAACAATGAGACTTGTGGAAAGTTATCATGCGGAAACAAAAATCTCGGTACTTAATGCCAGTGACTGAGAAATTTCCTTAATAATTTTTCCTGAATATATCTAGGCATCTATTTTTATTGATATCTTAACAGGCCTAGCAGTTTTCATGATTTTGCCTTTTTTCCTTCAATAACTACCAGCAGACTACATGCTCAAACTCTAATTGTTTCTTCGTGCAGCTGCACCCTTACAAGTTTATTTTTCGATTGATAGATTTTAATATTTACAGGCGAATTTAAATATAAATACGGAACGGAATGGCAAAAGGCCCTGGAGGGTCAGGATTTGGAAAAGCATTTTGTCATAATTGCCGGAGAAGAAGCAGGCCCAAAATCAAATAAAATGGGCGGAATCTGGAATGTTATTCACGAAGAAGCACAAACCCTTGCTTCTCTTTTCGATTCCGGCAAACTGGAGAAAAAAGAAGGTACAGAGATTCTTGTTGCGGGTCCTTACTATGCTCACAGGGGTGCGGATTGGAATAGGGGGTTGAACCGGATTACGGGCATGGAGGAATTCGGCCCTCTCAACCCTGGCGAAGAACTCCAGAAAAGCCTTGAATACCTTGAAAGATCAGGCATCAAGGTGTTTACAGGAGGCAAGCTGGTAGGAAAAACGAAGATAGGCTATTTGCAGTTTCAAACCTCAGACTTTGGAAAAATACTCTCAACATATATGGGAAAGGAGATGACCCTTGAAAGCAGGATCAAAGCTGAAGCCTACGAACACCTTGGGCTGGATTCCCTGAGATATGAGAGTATGTCAAACGGGCCTGAATATACCCATTACCTTTGCCTTTCCTATGCAATTTCTGAGCTTGTCCGGCTTCTTATAAGCTCAGCTTCGGAAAATGCCGAAACCCAGAAAACGACCTCAACTCAGGGTTTTATCCCCTGCCCTGGGGTCTCCTTACACTGCCACGAGTTTGGAGTGTTTTATGCGCCAGCCAGGCTTAAGAAACTAGGAATCCCGGTAAATACGGTTGCAACCCTGCATGCGACTCTGCCCGGAAGGACTGCAGGATATAATTCCATCCAGAAAAGAAGAAATAATGACAGCATGTGGCCTCTGGGAGTGCCTGAAAACCTGGCTGCCCTTGAGGCCCTTGCGTCATATGCAGACACTGTTACTGCAGTCGGGGAGTCGACCCGCCAGGAAGCCAGACTCTTTTACGGGATTAACGGGATTGTGATCCGAAACGGAATAACTATAGAATCCGATAAGATAGACTGGAACCTGAAAGAAAGCTCCCTTAAACGAATCCGGAAATTCCTTTCCGAAAACCTGTACAAGTACCACGGAGGGGAAAGGATAGAACCTGAAAAGATAATCCCGATTTTCACAATTTCCCGCCTGGAAGTGGAGAATAAGGGGTATCCGGACCTTCTCGATTCCCTTGTTGCTCTTGAGCATATAATAAAGAACAGTATTCTCGAAGGGCATATGGAGGAGGGAATCAGGGTGATCTGTTTCCTTGTTACGGCAGAAGGCCCCAAAACAAACCTCCCGTCAGGATTTCCTGTGAACCTGCCAAAAGAAGTGCTTGTAGGAAATGAGTTGAGGATTCAGCAGATGATCGAAGAAAAAGGGCTGGATTTTTCGAAAATGGTAAGGGGAAAACGCTCGGTTGCAGCACTTCTATATCCCCAGATTCTCTCAAGCTCCGATGGAGGGCTGGGTATGGGAGTTGGGGAATTTATGGCAGGCTGCTGTGCAGGCGTTTTTTCCTCGCGCTACGATCCCTTCCTGCTAACAGGGCTTGAAGCCGGAAAAGAAGGAACCCCAAGCGTGGTCAGCCGGGTCTGTGGCTTCAGTGATGCCATTCAGACAATTGAGTCTCTTAAAGAAGTGCTTGGGGGAGTTATAGTGGTAGACAATATCAATCTTTCCTATTACGAAACAGTCCTTGACTACGCCCTGGCAGTCAGCTATTTCACGCGAAATTTCATAGAGGACAGGGTAAAGTATAAACTCCTCTGCAGAGAAGCCTTCCTCCTTGCAAAAGATATGGACTGGAAAGCTCCTACTGAACAGTATTATGAACTGATAAGCGGGGCTCGGTTCTGCAAACAGGAAAATGCTGCTGGTAGGGGATAAAAAGATAGTTGAAGTATCTGGAAAAACAAAAAGAGATATGATGAGGTTTTCCTGAAATGTCAGAAATCAGAAAACATTACTTTCTTTCCGAGTACTGTATAATTGCCGAAGAAAGATCTAAAAGACCTTCGGATTTTGCAGTTGCGGACGAAGGCCACGGGAAAAACGGCTCTGAAAGCTGCCTTTTCTGCGGAGGAGCCGAGGAAAATACTCCCCTTGCCACTGCAGTATATAAAAATGGGAAAATATATTCCGATGCCCCTGAGAAAAGGGTACGTAACTGGGATTTCCGCTGCTTTCCGAATCTTTATCCTGCTCTATCACCTGTCCCGAACTCACCAGAGCAGCAGGAAAATGGCCTGCAGGCCGAACCCGGTTATGGTTTTCATGAAGTTATCATAGAGTCACCTTTGCATGGGAGAAGGCTTGAGGACTTTTCCGATTCTGAAATTTCAGGACTCATGCAGGTCTATAGAGACCGGACATGCAGCTATATAACCCGTGAAAAAATACGCTACGTTTCCCTGTTCAAAAATTCCGGGGAAAGAGCAGGGGCTTCGATTAACCACCTTCACAGTCAACTTCTTGCCCTGCCGTTTTGCCCCCCTCTTCTGGCAAGGGAATTGAAGGTTATCAGGAAAAAAGAGAGATGCCCTTACTGTGTGATATTTGATATGGAAAAGGCATCTCCTCGTTTGATATTTGAGAACAGCGAATGGATAGCCTTTACTCCTTATTCCTCAATGAAGCCATTTGAAGTGTGGATTCTTCCCGAGAAGTATGTAAGTTATCTTGGAGACTGCAGTGACAAAATTCTTTTTACTCTCGGGGAGATTCTGAAAGAAATTCTCAAAAGCTATGGAAGAGTTCTTGGAAACCCACCCTTCAACTATATGTTTTACCAGCTTTCCGAAACTCCTGAATATCACCTGAACCTTCGTTTGCTCCCGAGAATTTCCATTAATGCGGGTTTTGAACTGAGTACAGGAACTTATATAAATACGGTTTCTCCGGAAAGGGCAGCCTCTTATTTGAAGGGAGACCTTAAGCCCGGAGAATGAGGCCTATAAGATAAACTCAAAATGAGAAGCTGAAAAAGTTCTCAGAATTTCCAGTCAAAAATATGAAAAAATTCACAGATATGTTTATCTAGAATTAAAAAGGAATAAAGTTAGGGAAGTATAGAAACCTTATTCTTAATGCGAAAACCATATTCGTATCACGTGAATTAAAGTCATACCCCTTTTACCTATATATAGTCAATTGAAAGATTAAGGGGCATAGAATTATAGAAAGACTGTGGCGATCTAAGTTCAGTAAATTTAAGATTAATATAAATGATTAATATAACTGAATTCAGCAAACTAAAGAATGTAAACATTAAAAAGGCAAGGGGGAGCCTGCATTCTTCTTTACTCATCTCCTTAACTCCCATTTTGACAAAAATGGATAAGTGAGCCTATGAAAAAGATTCGAATAGGAATGTTTACCTGGGAAAGTTTGTATTCGATACGTGTAGGAGGGATTTCACCCCACGTATCTGAACTCTCTGAGGCTCTTGCAGCAGAGGGACATCAGGTCCACCTGTTTACACGAGACCGTGAAAGTAAAGATGAGATAATAAATAGGGTTCATTATCACAAGATTGCCTGTGATCAAAGCGGGGGAATTATTGAACAGATGAACCGGATGTGTGATGGTATGTACTGCCGGTTCCTCGAAGTGAGAGAAAGTGCAGGAGAATTTGATGTTCTACATGGCCACGACTGGCACCCTGTAAATGTTCTTTGCAGGATAAAAGCCCAGTTTGGACTGCCCTTTGTACTGACCTTCCACAGTACTGAATGGGGGCGTAATGGAAACCGTCATGGAGACTGGTGGGAGGCAAAGGAAATTTCACACAGGGAGTGGCTCGGAGGCTACGAATCTTCGGATATTATCACGACCTCGACCGTATTGAAGGAAGAAATCAAACACATCTACAAAATTCCCGACTACAAGCTATGGGAAATCCCTAACGGCATAAACGTGGGAAAAATAAAAAGACAGATCGACCCTGGGGATGTGAAAAGGCATTACGGCATCCATCCTTGTCTCCCAGTGGTGCTTTTCACGGGAAGGATGTCCTATCAGAAAGGACCTGACCTGCTGGTGGAAGCTGCAGCTAAAGTCCTGAAAAAAAGGAATGCCCAGTTTGTGCTCATAGGCGAAGGGGATATGCGCTCTCAGTGTGAAAATCAGGCCCAGAGACTCGGGATAGGGAATTCGTGCAACTTCCTTGGGTACGCCCCGGATAACACTGTAATAGACTGGTTCAATGCCTGCGACCTTGTGTGCGTACCCAGCCGGAACGAGCCCTTTGGAATTGTGGTGCTTGAAGCCTGGGATGCAAGAAAACCTGTAGTTGCAAGCGATGCAGTTGCTCTTGTGGAAAATTTCAGGACAGGGGTTATTGCCCATAAAGAACCCTCTTCTATTGCCTGGGGCCTCAATTACGTCCTTGAAGGACTTGGCCGCAACAAAATGGGCGAGAAAGGTTACGACCTTCTTAAAAAGCGGTATAATTGGAAAACAATAGCTGAAAAAACTATTGAGGTATACGAAAAAGTGATTGAAAAACGTGAGTATACGGCTGGAAATATCAGTTGAAGCTTAGAAAATTCGAGACGGAAGTGCCCTTGATAAACGGAATGGAGAAGCTTCTAATAAAACCTGAGAAACAGTGAACAAGTTTTGTATTAACGTTTAATTTTTTAATTAATCTTTTCAATAATATTTAACTTTTTAATTCATATTAGAGCTAATATTCGGCTTTCGGGCGGAATATTGAGTATTATAAATTTTCAAAGGACTTCCGCATTCCTGAAAAATTGGAAACGGAATCCTTTGTTTGTGTAGAAATCGTTCAGGCTATATCCTCTTCGTCCCCTTCATCGAATTCCTTGTAGCTGTCGCTTCCTACCATTGCAGCCGAGATGGAATCGATACCGTCAAGCCATTCTGCGACAATCCCGTAGGGAAGGTCGGCCATAACCTCTTCAGGCAGGCTTTTTCCTTTCAGTACGAGCGCACCACATTGTGCAGTATAGTCAAGGGCAAGCTCAAGGTTATCCGAGGCTTCAGCCTCAATGGCTACTTTTGCAAGTTCTTCAATATTTGCTTCCTCGTCGTAGTCACCCAGAATGTAGCATTCAAAGGCGACAATCGCCCCCATAAGAGAGGTCTGGATCGAATCTATCATAAGGTCGACATCTTCGGAAATCGGCTCGACCTCGGAAAGTACGATATCCCGGATCTCTGCCAGGATCTCCAGAGCTTTTTCTCTGGATACCATACCTTTATCAAAGCGTGCGGTTAATTTCAGGCAGGCAAGGATAACATCGTCAACCATATTGACGAATATGGCACTCTCCTTTCCGGCTTCTTCTTCCGACTCTTTTATCTGGAAACCGCTCTCTTTTGCCCGTCCGAGCCAGTTTTCCCAGCGCTTTAGGGTATAAAATTCATAGGGGACCTGGTTCATTTCCTTTTCAGGCACTTATAACACCGCTTCTAACCTTTTTTATTTATTAATAATCAATCTTACTATTACAAAAATCTGTTCGTTTACATTTACCAGGACAGTTTCACCTTTTTCAGAGAATAGTTGGCTTCACACTTTGAATCAAGGCTTTCGAGAACCTCTACAATTTTGCATTTATCTCCTTTTGAAAGCCCTTCAGGGTGGCAGACCTCATATACACCACATTCCCTCTTGCCGCACTTTGGAGGTTCATACATAATTCTTGCCCCATCAACCGCTTTTCTTGACTCCATCGTTGTCAGGATAGGAGCCCTGCTCACATCTACGGCAAGTACGCCGCTATCATGCAGGAAACATTCGTGGACATCCTTGCCCCGGATTCTCTCGACTCTGTACCTGCGTCCTGGTTCAAGGTTAAGACATGTGTTTTTCAGCCGGCATTTCTTGCATTCGGGCATCTCACCTTTAAATATAAATTCCAGCCCTTCCCTTGCAAGCCGTGATCCGATAAGTGTTATTTTGGTATCGCTTTCTGTCATAATAACTCTTCCATTTGATTGTTTTCGGGCCTGTGCCCCATTTCTCAGGGGTACCTAGAGCTTATCCCGAGATAATTTGAAATTCGATATTGTTTCGATTTGAGATAATAATTTAATTGAAAATGAAGTGACTAATTTGGTTGGAAATTAAGTAGCTCCGAATTAACCGGATTCTTTTTAACCGGATATAAGTTGCTGGATTCCTGAATAGAATCCTGGCTTTACACTCTGGTGTTTTGAACATAGACTGATTCTCAGCTTTAGCCTGAATAAGAATAACTTTTCAACTTATGACTTTTGTGATTCTTGCGACTTTCTCAGCAGCCGAAGGGGTAAGGCCACTCCCGAGAATTGTATAACGTTCCGGGCGAATACTGTGTGCATGTAACAGGGCTTCAATTATATATTTATCTTCTATACCCAGCTCTTCGGCATTTACGGGAGCCCCTATCTTTTTTAAGGCATCCCTGATTTCCTGCCAGTTTCCCCCGTGAAGGTACATCATCATAATTGTACCAACCCCACATTGTTCTCCGTGAAGTGCGGGTTTTGGGGCTATCCTGTCAAGAGCATGGCTGAACATATGTTCCGAGCCTGAAGCAGGCCTGGAAGAGCCTGCTATACTCATCGCAACCCCGTTCGACACAAGAGCTTTTACTACAAGCCTTGCCGACTTCTCGTGCTCAGGCTTTATTGAGTCTGCACAATCGAGAATTACCTGGGCAGCCATACGGGAGAGGGCTGCAGCATATTCCCCAAAGTATTCATTCCTGAGCCTACTTGCAAATTCCCAGTCCAATACTGCCGTGTAATTGGAAATTATATCTCCACAGCCAGCTGCAAGGAAGCGGAAGGGAGCTGCTGAAATAATCTCCGTATCTGCAATAACGGCAATCGGAGCCTGGGCCGGTGCAGATTTACTCCTCCCATTATCCACAATTGAGGCACGGGAAGATGCAATGCCATCATGAGAAGCTGCAGTCGGCACGCTAATAAAAGGAAGTTCAAGCCGGGTCGAAGCAAGTTTTGCAAGGTCAATAGCCCTGCCGCTTCCAACCCCAAGGAGAAAATTCGCCTCTACTTCAAGGGCCCTTTCCATAACCTTTTCAACCTCTTCCATAGTAGCTTTGCACGTTAGAACCGTTTCCGTGCTATTACCTGCACTTTCAAGGAGGTCACTGACTCTCTTGCCTGCAATATCCCTTGTAGTACTTCCGGTTACTATCAGCGCATTTCCTTTAAATTTCAGGTCCCTGCAAACATATCCAACTTCCTCAAGCACGCCATGCCCGATAAGCACATCTCTTGGAAGCTGCATCCATTTTGCGCTGTTTTTGTCGATGGTCAATTTCATACCTTCATTATTCGATCACGATAGATGGTAAATTGGCTCTTATAAACCCGAATATACGTACGAAATCACAAATTTTCGATTATCAACAGACTACAGCATATCAGGTACATAATTTAATATGTTAACTTAACTCATTAACTTAATTCTCTATAAATCCAGTATGTAATAATCCAGTATGTAATATGTTTTAAGTATTGTATACCACAATCCATAATTCTTTTATTCATAACTTATTTAAGACCATTTCCATGTGTATATCAGTATAATTCTTATGTTTATGCCGTTGTATATTTCATATCTATATTATTACATTATGTGTGACTATAACGTTATGAGTGTATAGATAATTATAAAAATGAAGTAATAGTATTAACCTTAATTTATAATATTATTAATCCTTATTGGGATAGAACTTTCCGGAAAGAAATATCTACCATTAGAACGAACACCGCGCACTGGATAGAATATTACCTTATTGATTAAGGAAATAAGCTCGCTGCATACATAGTGTATTAATTATATTAGGACATTGCCATTTTGAATGAGTGATAAGATGAGTTTTTCAGTAAATACAATATCACAATTTATTAATACCTATTATCTTGACCCCATAAGAGGTGATGAAGGGTATAATCCTGTAAATACCTTTACCTGGGCAGTGATACTGGGCATTTGCATATTTGGGGTTTTCAAGCTGCTCGAAAAACTTGAGGTGAAAATAACCCCTCGCTTTATTGCGTCTGTCTTGCCTTTCGTACTTGCAGGGTCTTCCCTGCGCGTACTTGAAGATTCTCCTGCAAATATCTTCCACCCGCCGTTTAGCTACCTTCTCATAACTCCAAATATCTACTTTTTGGTTTTTGCGATAACCGTAGGCTGCCTCTGGATTTCTATCCGGCTGCAGAAAGCAGGCTTGGTAAAGGATTTTCATCTCACCTTTGCAAGCTTCGGACTCGTATGGTTTTTCTTAAACCTTATTACTCTGCTGCATTTTGAGAATATAGTAGTCCCATACGTTCCCTTATTCGTACTCGGGACAGGAACAGGACTGACCTTTGCCTTTTATCTGATTGCCCGCTATTTCAAATCCTCGATATTCACCGATCCCCTGAACCTTTCTATCCTGATGGCTCACCTGATGGATGCTTCTTCAACGTATATAGGAGTAGATGAACTTGGATACTTTGAAAAGCATGTCGTGCCCACCTATCTTATCAACCTAACTGGCACCGCATTGGTTATGTATCCATTGAAGCTTATTATCTTCATAGGGGTTCTTTACATGCTTGACACTCAGTTTGAGGATGATGAACGCTCCTTGAACTTGAAAATGCTAATCAAAATGGTCATTTTGATCCTTGGGCTTTCCCCCGCAACCCGGAACACGATCCGGATGATGCTGGGAATCTGAGACAAAAATATTTTGACAGGCTTGCACATTTGGATCAGGATTTAAAGAGATGAGAATTACTTGTGGGGATCGAGGTATGGAAACAGAGGGAGATAATAATTTAGAGGAGAAAAAAGCAGGAGTACAGGCAGAAATTCCTGCAGGGGAGATAGAAAATAAGGGACATGCTGTAAAGGAGAGAGACTTTCTTACCAAGAAAGAAGCAGAAACCTGGCCAGAAGGTAGAAAAGGCCCGGAAAAAGGGTTTACAGGATATTTACGCTTTATCTGGCCTTATTTGCTTATCATAACCTTTGTATTTTTTGGGTCATTAGTTACAGGTTATATTTCAGCTGCAAATTTCCCTTCTATGGCTGATACCCTCAGGGAAAGTTTCAGTTTCCGCTTTGAGTCACTCATGACAATGAGCCCTTTTTACATAATGTTTGCAATCTTTCTTAACAATGCCTTTGTAAGCCTGCTTTTTCTGGTACTCGGGCTAGCTCTGGGAGTTCTTCCAGTACTTTTTATCGCCTTCAATGGATATCTTGTAGGAGTGATAGCTTATCTTGTAGCCCAGGAAAGAGGTCTGCTCTTCATTTTGCTCGGCCTTCTCCCCCATGGGATACTGGAACTGCCTATGGTCTTCCTGGCTGCAAGCATAGGGCTTCGGCTCGGACATCAGGTATTTTCTGCCCTTATAGGCAGACCTACCCAGATCAAAAGAGAATTTAAAGAGGGGCTCATGTTTTATTTCCGATGGATCCTGCCTCTTCTTCTGGTTGCAGCGATTATTGAGACTTTTATTACGCCTCTTATCCTGAGTTTAATTTAAGAAATTATTATAACCTGAAGGAAAATTCAGAACCCTGAAACCTCTTGAAGAGGTTCAGACGTCCTTTCTAGCCCACCTATTTCTGGCTTTAGAGCTTTTCGGGCTTGCCTCTCATTATATAAATGATTACTTATATCAGAAAGGGATTTAATAGGTAAAGCCGTTAATGGGGAAAAACCTATCAAGACTTCTATT
>Ga0183099_1000853_pt1 | contig 19600 bp, 17 predicted proteins | sample Biomet1_FD_127788 | JGI IMG/M metagenome (GOLD analysis project Ga0183099, IMG submission 127788) | Microbial communities from bioreactor (seeded with anoxic lake sediment) at LBNL, California, USA - Biofuel metagenome 1 | ecosystem: Engineered > Bioreactor > Anaerobic > Unclassified ... | reverse complement strand
GTCCGACTCCGGATATGCTGCTGATTAGTCATCGCATCGGGCGATGGATGGCATCACTTTACTGCGTAAACTCCGCGCGATGCCGGCTTGGAAAACAACGCCAGTCCTGTTTTTGTATCCGCAATCGGAAGAGGACAATTACCGCACGCTGGTCAGCGAAGATCCTTACACTGAATTACTGCCATTACCGTTTTATGGTGCGATGTTGTGCAATGCCATCATGTCGGTGCTGGGGTTGGGGGCCAGAACTTCCATTACCCGCCTGCCAGCGAATGACTGGCGTAACATGCTGCATGATATCCATGTGTTGTTGGTTGAGGATAATGCCATTAACCGACAAGTCGCGTTGGAAACACTGCAGCAGGTTGGTGTGACGGTACAGGTTGCTGAAAATGGTAAGGAAGGTATCGAAAAGGCATCCGGAGGACGATTTGATCTGGTTCTGATGGATGTGGATCTGCCGGAGGTGGATGGCATCACCGCAACTTACTGGCTGCGCAATCAGGGCTATGTTACTCCGATCTTGGCGATGACCGCATTTGATGATCCGAAAGAGCGTGAGCGTTGCCTGAAAGCCGGCATGAATGATTTTATGATCAAGCCGTTTGAGCCCGATACGCTGTATTCGCTGATTTACCGCTGGACGGTGGGTAAAGGTGAACCGGCCGGACAAGACCGGTATATCCCGGCTAATCGACAGACCACCGACATTACACCGGTTTCTGAAATTGCACTGGATGTGATCCTGGGTTTTTCTCGCGTGGGGAACAACCCGCAGCTTTATCAGCAGATCCTCGGTACGTTCCGCGATGAATACAGCGATCAAGGGCGAAAATTGCTGGCAATGGTGGAGCGGGAAGAATGGGTGGCACTGGAGCGGATTGCACATAATCTGAAATCAGTTGCTCGTTACATTGGTGCTGACGGGCTTTCACATGCCGCCAGTGAATTAGAGCTATTGTTACGCCGTCAGGAAGCCCGAGCTTCACGGGCCATCATGACGAAAAAGCTGGTGGCCAACATCCACATACTGCTGATGGCTGTTTTTGACATCATAAAATCGATCCCAGTTATTGCCAAAGCAGATCCAGTTTCCAGCGGTGATTTACCTTCGTCGGATGTTATTAACGATAAACAGAATTTACCTAAGGTACTGGTGATTGATGATGAGCTGATCCACCGGCAAATGCTGAGTTCATTATTACAGCATGACTGCGAAGTATTTACGGTGGCCGATGGTGCCACGGCACTTGAGCTGGTCTTTACACAACCGGTTGATCTAATTTTACTCGATATGGTTATGCCCGACGAGCGTGGGGATGAGGTGATGCGCCAGTTACGTAGCCATCCGGCCACGCAGGATATTGATATCGTGATCATTAGCTCCCGGAATGATGTCGAAGATGAAGAAACAGGTTTTCTGATGGGCGCGATTGATTATGTCACTAAGCCGTTTTATCCCGCCATTGTACAAGCGCGGATCCGCAATGTATTACGGCTGATACAGCAACGTCGTTTATTAGATCAGCTGGCACATTTAGATGGTCTCACTGGTATTCCAAACCGGCGTAAGTTTGAACAAGTAATCGAAAATGAATGGGCTCGACATCAACATGCGGCTCAACCGCTGTCATTGGCGATCCTCGATGTGGATCATTTCAAACGATTTAACGACACTTTTGGTCATGCACGCGGCGATGATGTGTTGCAGGCGGTTGCGGGCTCAATTCGTGACATGCTGCGCCGTACTGGCGATTTTGCCGCACGTCTCGGTGGTGAGGAGTTTGTTCTGGTATTTAGCGGTGCGGATGCACAAAGCAGCACCATTATGGCAGAACATGTCCGGCAGGCGATGGAGCAGATCGAATTACCGGTGGGCAAAATTACGGTCAGTATCGGGGGTATCACCTTGATCCCGGAAGGGCAGTATTCGCTGGAACAAGCGATGGAGACGGCGGATCAATTACTCTATGAAGCGAAACAAAGCGGACGTAACCGTGTCTGTTGGCAATCAAGACTCAATTAGTCTGTTTGGGGATAATGTTATTTCAACGATCTCTGATAAATCAGAGTGAAATACTTGCGCAGATTGATGGATCGCCCAATGTTTATAGTAGGAATAGCAACACTGGGCTAGGTGAGCATCATGAGTAACGAGCTGGCGATTTTAGAGAAATACATTCATGACAAATTTGAATATGACAGTGCGGGGAGTTTAATCGATCCGTTGGATGCAGTGGTGATAAGCCCTGTGAATGAGTCACAACTCACTACATCACCATTCAAAGAAGTAGGGGCTCGTATTGGCGATTATTGGGTCGACGATTCTGTTTACGGTTTTATTTTCCGTATCGAAAATGGTGTAGTAATAAAACTTTGGTCCAATGATTGATGTCTGTACCGTTGAAAAGATAAAAATCCGATGACTATTAATCATCGGATTTTCATTCACGGATCTTTATGGCCTGTGCTGAATACTTATTTCAGTTGCATTTACACTGGCGATACTACCGTATCTTATTCTAACCTTATAATTATGAATCAGTTTTGTAGATAAAATAGTTGGAAATACTAATAAACAGCAGCAGAATAAATTAAGTTGAAAGGCTTAATTGCCGGTGTAGCTCAGTTGGTAGAGCAGCGCATTCGTAATGCGAAGGTCGCAGGTTCAACTCCTGTTACCGGCACCAATTAAATCAGTAATTTATGAATTGTGTTCTGCTCGGCTTAGTGCATTTTTAAGTTGTGCGTACTTGCTGGCGTAATTATAGATTGCTCCGGTTCAGCGGCGGCATATGTCATCCGCTGAACCGGTTGTTAGCGGGCAAAGATTCTACTGAACCAGTTCGATCTCGCTCAGTTTCCAGGTCTTATCGAACCAAGGCTCAAGTGGACCATACAGTCGGAACAGCATGTTCCAGCCCTTACCGGGTATGGTCTGAATCCAGTTGGGTTCCATGCCCGATGGGGCTTTTGGTCCGAAGTAAACGTCTACTGAACCATCCTGATTGACTACCAAGCCTTGATCCAAACTGCTCACTTGAGGAAAGTCTTGATCGGTCTGGAGCATGGAGCGGGTCTGGTTGTCATACACTATTGCTGACCAGAAATCCTTTACTGGAGCGTTAGGCAATACACGCAGCCGATAGGTTTTGCCTCCGTCCAGCGGATTGCCTTGGGAATCCAGAAGTCCGACGGCATACTGAGAACCTTGACCCACCATCTTGGCTTCCATGGCTGGTGTCACGCCAGTGGCATAGAAGTAGAAGAAGGCGGCTGCATCCAGATAGGCCACACCTGGTTGCATCTGGAATTGGTAGCCGCCCAGCCACTGGCGCCAAGTGCTGTTAGAATAGTAGAAAGCCTCTGGTATGCGGCTCTGATAGGTGAGAGTACGTGCGGTAGCGTCGCCTACTGCCGCAGCCTCAGTCAGTATCTTCTTCATGCGCTCGTCAGGTGCAAACAGCTTACCCTTCTCAATGCCGATCGAGGCAAAGAAACCGAGCGTGATTGGGTCAAGTGATTCGACAGGTTCATTCTGAACCACGTAGTTAAGCAGTTCCCAAAAGCGGTAATCTGCTGGTGCTACCGTGGAAAAATCCCGATCAGACACGTTGACGAAGGTGTTGGCTGGCGGACTAGCGGCCTGTGACAAGGGATAAATACGCGTGTTCTTGTGCAGCCTCTCGATCGCCGGCTTGATGTCGCCTTGCACTGGCATGTTGCGCCACACAAGGATGGACTCGAACGTCGGCACGCGCACCACCATGTACCCTTCTGGCGCATCGCCTTCGTACCCCGGAGGCAGCAGTAGGTATTTACCACCTTTACCCTTGTCCGGACCGACGATGCCGATGTCGGTTACATACTTGAACCAGAAGTCATCAATCATGCCCAGTGTCATGGGGGGCACTTCGACGACCAGAGGGCCTTCATGCAGATTGATCCAGATCCATGTGTAGGGTGTTGTTGCATTTGGTGTTAGAAAGATCGAACGGGCGTTAAGGTTTTCTTCAAATGTTGGGATCGTGACATTCGCGGGGCCGACGGTCAGCAATCCCTCGCGTAACCCAGCTACGTTCACCGGTGCCAATGCCAGCAAGTAAGCCTGGACCGCGCGCTGGAAGTCGAGGTTGTCGTAAACTTTATTGACGGTTTCCTGGTCCGGAAAGCCATCAAAGAAGTTCAGTGTACCCAGTCGCGTTTGCACAGTGTCCGGTGAAGCAATCCCAGCCGGAATGTCTGTAGTCATCTTCATTTTTATCCCCTTTTCGATATCGTACTCAGGTAACTTTCTGATTCAACTAATTGTTTATTAAGCTGAATTATTCTGCATAGCGTTTCTGAATAAGCATAAATAGCGGAATGCATGGATTCAATCTACTACTGTGCCATATGCTAAACAGTGATTTTGTGCAAAATAAAACCATACCAGAAAGCTTTAATTCGTCTTCCGTTTTAGATACATGAACTTTTAAGAGGAAACATGGATAAATCAGTCAGTGCCATTGAGGATAAAAAAATCCGATGACTATTAATCATCGGATTTTTTTATTTATGCACGTCTTTTTGTTACCGGATTACTAGGTTGAGCAATTATTTCAATTGAGCTGCAAGTGTTCCGGCTCCCTTGGCCCAGCTATCCATTACCGTTTTCATATTGGAATAATCACCCAGGAAACCGGAATTCATAGTGGTATTACTGCTTGTAAGCCCCCAAGAAAGTTGCCGAAACCAGAACCATTGTTTTACTCAGTCTCATGCCGTTTCTCCTTGGTTTATAAGATAAATCCGTATTTATGTTCACCATATCGTTTTGATTAAATTACGCATAATTGATGCTAGCAGCAACGATGTGTTGCATATGAAACATATCTCACATATATGATAGATAATTGACGTGCTATGACTGCTAAGTGGAATGTGCTTCGCTGCGGTGATAAATATTCGATTGGAAATCTTGTGGCTTTGTGAGCTGCAGCCCCGAAATCGCCCTATTCCGGAGCAGTGATGAAGGTATACTCGTACTGATTAAACTTAACCAGACTCTGAATAGGGTTTTGCTGAATATTGGTTATGGTGTTTGTATGAGCGACGTTAGTTATTGTATTTATTCAGATTAATCTGTCTGGTAAAGCATTAGTTATGGTTGGCAATCTGAGTTTTTCAATGCTCATATTATTTCGCCGTGGATGGATACATGATGTACGGTCTTCGTAGTACCCGCCCTGAACTTCACCATGCATTGGTTGTTTCAGGCAGTTATCTCTTTGTTATTGCCTCTGTGGGGCTTATTGCGCTGCTGATTTACTGGGGTGCAATACATGCTGCCTACGTGTTTGTTTTTTGCCTGCTAGTTGTAATAGCTGCAATCGGTTTTAAGTTGTCAGTGGGTATGATTCGCTCTGCGAAGCTGGTGCATCAACTGCGGATAGCGGAAGCAGAATTACGTCACAGTGAGCAGCGCATGGAGCAGGCAGCAAAAGCTGGGAAGTGGGGCGTTTGGGAATGGACAATTGATACGGATAATATTTGGGTTACAAATCAGATGCGTGAGCTCTATGGTTTTGCTCCCGTAGAACAGATCACTTTCGAGCGGTTTTTAAGTGTGGTGCATGATGCTGATCGCGACATTGTCCGGGCTGGAGTGCTGCAATTTATCGAGAAAGGCGGCGACTTTTCGCGTCAGTACCGAATTGTTTTGCCCGGCGGGCAGGTACGCTGGATAGCTACGCAAGGTATTGTTGATATTGCTGATGATAGCAAAAAACAGATACGCGGCGTTTCTTTTGATATCAGTGAGCTCAAACGTAGTTCCGATTTACTGAAACAAGAGAAAGCATTTCTGAAACAGTTAATTGATATCAACCCGAATATGATTTTTACTAAAGATCGGCAGGGAAGATTTACATTAGCTAATCAGGCCGTAGCGGATATTTACGGTACGACGGTGGATGGATTAATAGGTAAGACTGATGCTGATTTCAATGCTAATGCAGAAGAAGTGCAATGGTTTCATCAATCAGACACAGAAGTATTAAATACTTTAAAAAAACAGGTTATTCCAGAAGAAAGAATTACTGCTGCAAATGGAAAAGTCCACTGGTTGGAAACGGTCAAACTACCAGTATTTGATTCACATGGCATTGTTAGTCATGTGCTTGGCACTGCTATTGATATTACTGAACGAAAAGAGATGGAATTGGACTTAGCCCAGCAGAGGCAAGAGCAAGCCCATCGTTCCCGAATGACGACGCTGAGTGAATTATCCGGTTCACTCACTCATGAACTGAACCAACCGCTGGCTGCCATTCTCAGTAATGCTCAGGCGGCATTGCGTTTTATGGCACAGGATTCACCGGATCTTGGTGAGGTTCGTGAAATTTTAAAAGACATTGTCAGCGATAATAAGCGAGCCAGTGAAGTCATTCAGGGAATGCGACTGTTATACAAAAAGGGTTGCATGCAGTTTGAACCATTAGACCTCAATGCACTTATTAGTAATACACTCAATTTGTTACGCAGCGAAATGTTAAATGCCGGCGTTCTTTGTAAAGTAAACCTTACTTCGGGTCTGCCTAAAATTAATGCAGCCCGGGCACAGATTCAGCAAGTATTGATCAATCTGATTATGAATGGCTGTGATGCAATGGCCGGTATTGCGGAATCAAACCGCATCCTGTTGATCACTACAGAGATGGATCCACAGCAGGGTATCCGGATTACTGTAAGCGATCAGGGGCACGGCATTCCGGAGGGAACAATAGATCAGGTGTTTGAACCATTTTTTACAACAAAACCACAAGGGCTCGGGTTAGGGCTGTCTGTCTGTCGCAGAATCATTATTGCGCATGGCGGCCATTTGTGGGTATCAGGTAATGCTAAAGGTGGCACAACCTTTTTCTTCACCGTACCAGTGTATGAGGGATCGAAGAATGAATAATTATGGAGCAAGGGTAGCGATAGTTGATGATGACAGTTCCGTGCGTAAGGCTATCGCCCGTCTGTTGCGTTCGGCGGAATTAGATATACAGCTCTGCGCATCAGCACAGGAATATCTGGAACAATATGATCCTAATGTTCCTGGTTGTCTGATTCTTGATGTGAATATGCCAGGGATTGGTGGACTTGAATTACAGGATTTACTTACTGAAAGAAGCGTTATTGCACCAATCATATTTCTTTCGGGTCAAGCCACAGTTCATGATAGCGTTCAGGCACTCAAACATGGCGCAGTTGAGTTTCTGACTAAACCAGTGGATGAGGATGAGCTGCTAAAAGCAGTCTTCAGTGCCATCGAACAAGACAAGCAAAACAGATCAATTCGTGCTGAGCAGGACAGAATTAAAAAAACCGTGGATATGCTTACGCCGCGGGAGAAACAGGTGTTTAGTTATGTTGTTGCCGGCAAGCTGAACAAACAGATTGCCAGTGAACTTGGCACAGTGGAAAAAACGATCAAAGTCCACCGTGCACGGGTCATGGAAAAACTGCAGGTCAAATCGCTTGCAGAGTTGGTTCTGCTGGCTGTAAAGGCTGGTGTTGCTGGTCACGCGCCTCTCGGTCAGTAACCAGAACTAGCTTGCACCGCTATCCTCTTTATTTCGGGAACAGGAACGTAACCGAAAACCGTAGTCCCCAATCCGGGCCACCAGTCGGACCTTCAACATATGAACGGGTACCGAGTGCGAAGCTGACCGGTTGCTTGCCGAACTTCATTAACTGACTTACGCTCAGATTAATTGGTACAAGCCATTGCTCATTTTTCCAGTCGTAGGTGGACTCGGTATTAACACCGAAAGTCGTATAGGTTTTGGTGGTATACGACAGGAATGGCTGCAAAAAGGTTGTGCTGATATCGCTTCGGTGGTCGCTACCTGCAAATGACCAGATATGGTTGCTAAGCATGCCATAGGTCCAGCCATTACTCTGCTTGAGCGCAACGAAGGTTGGCCCGGTTCCCCATTTCTCGCTTCCGACCATATTATTGGTGGCCGAAGGGATGAACAATACAGGTCCTCCACCCCAGACCCAGCCATTACTGGTTGGTGCGTTAGGTGAAAAAAAGAAACTTTGGGTGATATCACTCAGGCCTGACTCATTGCTACCGCCTGCTATTGGCGACTCTGCATCAACGTATGGGACGATCGTGCGTGAGATCAGATTCCAGTCCTGATTCAGAGTAACAGGGATAACAGGCTGAATAACGTAAGTGGAACGCTCTGCGTCTTCCGGCCCAATACCGGTATCCCAGTCGAGTTTCACCGGTACACTGACCAGATTTGCGATTGGATTTGCCAGCTTCTTTGCCAGTTCGGCGTTTTCATCCGCAGCCAGTGCAGGCTGTGCCACACAGGATACCAACGCTGCTAATGCTGGTGCAAAAAAATGGCCTGACGTGAGCCATGCTTGATGTTTAATCGTTTCTTTTGCAGTGGGATCACTTAATATCATGAGTTCATTCCTCTAGAGTTGAAGTCAACGTCGGGGTGAGTCCGTCGGCTTCCTATCTAAATCTTAGTAGATCCGCAATAAAGTGCTAATTGGCCTTTAGTCTATGTTCTTCTGCTTTCGTGAATACACAGGCATTTAGCGATATTCCTGCCGTTCTATTTGTGTGTTACAGCAAATATTGGTCCAAAGTCCAATACCGGGACCGCCCCGAGCGCACTAGTTTACTATTATGAATAGAACATCACCCTTAATTGCTGTTGTTGACGATGAAGAGTCTGTATGTAAGGCGCTGGAGCGACTTATTCGTTCAGCCGGAATGCATGTTAAGACTTTTCAATCAGGCGCTGAGTTTCTTGATGCCGGGCTTACGCTATCTATTGATTGCGTAATTATTGATGTGCTCATGTCTGAGATAAATGGCCTGGATGTTCAGACTCAGATGATTAATACCGGTAAGTTATTACCGGTAATTATGATGACAGGCCACGATATGCCTGAGTGGGGGGGGCGTGCACTCGGTGATGGTGCGGTTGCCTACCTGTTAAAACCTATTGACGAGAAGGTTTTATTTGATGCGATTGAATCAGTTGTATTTGTAAAAAACAGCTGAAGGCGGCGTAAATGTATTACGCTACAGATACTGTTATGATTTTTGATGAAGGAATAACTGATATGACTGACGAAGTAAAAATGTCAAACAATGAGATGGCTGAAATACGGACAGAATTAGCTGCAAAACGTACTATTATGGCTGCAGATCGTACATTAATGGCTTGGCTGCGTACTTCACTTTCATTGATTAGTTTCGGATTTACAATTTATAAGGTTCTTCAAGGCGTTGAAACTGCAGGCGGCTTGCTAACAAAATCACATACGCCTCAGAGTATAGGATTATTCCTGACTGGTATGGGCACTATCGCCATGGTTATGGGTACAATCGAGTACTGGATGTCGGTCAAGGAGTTACACCAGTTTAAAGTGCGATTCAAAAGAAGCTCAATAATAATGGCTTTAGGAATGGCTGTTATCGGTCTTCTTACATTTATGAGCATTATCACTCGGCTGTCTTAATATTGGACATCAATATGATAGAAACCGCCGTTATTGTATTACTGTTCTCTGCGACGTTTCTGGTTGGGGAATATTTGCAGCTTTTGAGGCGTCTTCTGCACGATAATCGGAGCCTGATTTCATTTGGCTCAGGAATGGCAGTTGCTTATGTTTTTATGCAAATCATGCCGGAATTACATAATGTACGAAGGCTGTTCGTGGAATCAGCGGCTGTGCCATTATTATTTGAAGGGAAAATAATTTATTTACTGGCTCTGTTAGGTTTCCTTCTATTTTATGGTCTCAACAATTTGTCTCATATTGTATTGGGAACTGAACATTCAGAGCCGGAACAGCGAAAATTACAAATACATATCGGCAGTTTGTCTGCTTATGTTTGGCTAATAGGTTATCTGCTGGTACAGCGTCTCGATCCTGAAGATTCGATCGTGTTATACGCAATGGCAACAATATTTCATTTTTTAGCAATAGCGCACGAATTACCTGAGAAATATGGTGCTCTTTATCGGCTTCGTGAGCGTTTTGTTCTTGCTGGTATGTGTCTGTTGGGCTGGGCTGTAGGGCAGTTATTCGTCATGCCTCATATGGTATTGGCGCTAATGTTTGCATTTGTTTCGGGTGGGATAATTATTAACAGTATCATGATGGAATTGCCCAAGGAAAAAGATGGGCGTTTTCTGCCGTTTGTGGCTGGCGGCGTGTGTTACGCGTTGATTCTGTTACCGCTAGGGTGAGTTGTTTTTCTGACATTAAGAGGGCTAGGGATATGCATGATATATGGCTGCGTATTATGGAAAATATGGCCGACAGGATCAGCGGACCATTGCATTTCAGATTGCTGCTACAACCCGTAATGGCGGCAATCTTTGCCATTATTGCAGGATTGAAAGATGCCAGAGAAGGCCGGGCTCCCTATTTTTGGTCTCTTTTCACCGATCCGGTTAATCGTGTTGAAATGTTAAAAGATGGCTGGAAAGGCGTTGGCAAGGTATTTGTTCTGGCGATAGTCCTTGATGTCATATTCCAGATCAAAGTGCTGAATTTCGTGTATCCGGGGGAGGCAATCATCGTAGCGATTGCACTGGCGATCCTACCGTATCTGATCCTGCGCGGACTGGTTACGCGTATCGCCCGTTAAATGAGTATTAGACTAAGGTCCAATAGCGACCCCCATATACGCTTGTTAAGGTTTTTGAATTAGTTTGTGTCAGCTACTGCTGCCAGGAGAAGCCTAGTGTCGAATCGGTCGCCAGAATTCAGTAAAGAATCACGCTCTAATGCGCCGCCTGGTTTCCACTTACTGGCTAAACCGAGTGGCTCGACATGCAACATTGACTGCACCTACTGCTTTTTCTTATCCAAAGATGCGCTGTATCCGAATGAAAAAAAACGGATGTCAGAGCAAACCCTCGACACTTATATCCGTCAACTATTGGAATCTCATCGTTCATCTCAGGTCACCGTTGCCTGGCAGGGTGGGGAGCCCACGCTGATGAAGCTGGCGTTCTTCCGCCATTCGGTTGAACTGGTCGAAAAGTATCGTCGTCCACAGCAGGAGATACTGCATACCTTCCAGACAAACGGCATTCTACTTGATGATGACTGGTGTGCTTTCTTTAAAGAATACAATTTCCTGGTTGGCCTTAGTGTTGATGGCCCGCGTGAGCTGCATGACACTTACCGTCTTACCCGCCAGAAAAAAGGTACCTTCGACAAGGTAATGGAAGGCTGGCGCTGTCTGCAACGGCACGGGGTCGACGTCAACATTCTGTGCACGGTTAACGCCGCCAATCAGCATCATGGGCGAGCGGTCTATCGCTTCCTGCGTGACGAGCTGGGGGCAACCTGGATGCAATTCATTCCCATCGTCGAGCGTGCCACCGCTCAGACCATTGATATTGCGAATCAGGGATGGAGTGATCAACCTGGTCGCCAGCGGCTGCTCTACACGCAGACCGGTAATCTGGTGACTGAGCGTTCCGTCGATAGCAAACAATACGGCCGTTTCATGATTGATATCTTCGAAGAGTGGGTGCGACATGATATTGGCAAGGTATACGTTCAGCTCTTTGATGTAACACTGGAGGCTTATTTCGGTCGTTACCTGCTGTGCATTCACGCCCCCACATGCGGCTATGGCCCGGCACTGGAATATAACGGCGATCTATACTCTTGTGATCACTTTGTAGAGCCGGATTACAAGCTGGGCAACATCCATGAAACGCACATGCTTGACCTGATCGTATCGACTAAGCAGCAAAAATTCGGGCAGGATAAATTTGATACCCTGACGGCGCAATGTAAAAAATGTGAAGTCAGATCACTGTGTAATGGCGGTTGTCCAAAAGACCGATTTGCACAATCTCATGATGGTGAAGCAGGTCAAAATTATCTTTGTGCGGGTCTTGAACTATTCTTTACTCATACACAACCAGCAATGCGGACTATGGTTAAGTTGTTGCAGCAGAACTGTTATCCCGCAGATTTAATGGCGATAACGCTGGCAGAAGATAACCGGCGAGGGCTGCATCATCCATGTCCTTGTGGTAGTGGCCGGGAATTGCAATCTTGCCATAGACATACAGGTAAGGAGGTCGCACCACAATGGTAGAAATATTTTATGTTTTGTAGATGCAGTGGGGTCACCTGGATTGTTTGAATGTTGAAGTAATGATGCTCTGACTCAAAGAACATCTACTTTCATAAACTTAATCAAATGGACCTCGTGATCGAATTTAACAGGGACAGGGGAAATAAAATGAAAAACAGCATTAAAACAAAGGCTTCAATACTTGGTTTGTCATTGATGGCAGCATCCGCTATGCCTGCCAGTGCTGCAGAACAAAATGACTGGAAGTTCGAGTTTACGCCTTATTTGTGGGCTGCCAGCCTGAAGGCTGATGTTGAGGTCAAAGGCCACTCCGGATCTGTGGATGCAAGCTTCAGTGATTTGATGGATAAAATGGATGCATCAGCCGCCTTTCTGGGCACTGCGCAGTATAAGTCCTGGGTAAGCTGGGTACAGTTTGATTATGTTAATCTTAATTTTGACCTAGACGGCAAGAAACATTCTGGCGCACTGGATCTTAAGCAGACTATGGGTACCTTTGGCCTTGGTTATCAGTTCCCCGGCTGGACAGAAGGACAAACCTTCGATGTGTTGCTCGGCGTTCGCACTATGACGCTTGAAAATGAGCTGTCGATTGATTCGGTGGGCACATTTAGCAAGGATTCCGATTTTGTCGATCCAGTAATCATTGTTCGGCCAAGCTTCCAGATTTCGGAAAAATGGCGCTTCAATCCAACCTTATCCTATGGCACTGGTGGTGACTCAGAAGAAACCTGGGAATTACAACCACAGTTCCAGTATCAAGCTTGGGAAAACGCTGCATTTCGGTTCGGTTACCGGAAACTTCATTACAAAATTGAAAATGACCAAGGTAATTCTTTCGATGGCTCGTTTGAAGGACCGATCATTGGTGTAGGTATCACTTTTTAACCTTTAGCTGAACTGTTATTCAGGTGGCGGCCGTTGTAATACCGCGGCCGCACTATTTGAATTTTTAAGAACGGGTGTTCATGCATCCATTAACTCATTTCTGAATAGCTGGAGATCTTAATTCTATTTGATTATTAAAGAAATCTTACCCCAAGGTCCAATAGCTGCCTGCTAACCCTATTGCTAATCTTTTATAAGTGATTATTGGTGTACACGGGGGATCAGATGATGGAACGTCTTGAGAAAAATGAAAACAGCAACTTTTCGTTGCTTGGTGGTCCTCTGTATCGATTTGGGTGTTATACAGGGCTGATCCGTGGCGGAACAGACTCCTTTCCACTGGGCGTTGCGATCGGTGTCTTTTTCTGGTTAGGCCTGCTGGCCGTTACCCTAATACAGGGTATTACAGATCAATTACTTACCTTCTCTCTAGTCGGTGATCATGTTCGGCTATTAGTTGTTATTCCCCTGCTATTTCTGTTCGAATCAATGCTGAATCCCCGCTGTACCGACTTCGTGAACTACCTTGTGCGTTCGAAGATTGTTCCTGAGGAGGCGATTCCGGCGTTGGAGGCAGCAATTATTCGTACCCGTCGCGGAGTAGATTCCTGGTTACCTGAAGCCGTATTTCTGCTGAGTGCGATTATCTTTTCACTGTTACACCCGGCGACACCTTTGCTTGGGGTTTCAGCAAATAATGATCCAAATGTTTCTGTACATATGACGCAAGCTGGTGACTGGTATTGGATTGTGAGCATGTCATTGTTTCGTTTTCTGGTACTGCGCTGTTTGTGGCAGCTGGGCCTGTGGATTTATTTCCTCTGGCGCGTATCGAGATTACCTCTGCATTTGATACCGACACATCCTGATGGCTTTGCTGGTCTGGGTTATTTGGAAGTAGTTCATATTAACTTTTTGCCACTGGTTCTGGCTATTTCATCGGTGCAATGTGCTGCATTCGCGGAAGTTTTTATTGGTGGGGAAATGGCCTTTGAGGCTATCTATGGCGTGTTTCTGGTCATATTGCTGATTGATGCTTTTCTGTTTGTCGGGCCGTTATTTTTGTTCTCGTCTAAACTCTGGGACTGCAAAGTTCTGGGGCTGAATGAGTATATGGATTTTGCGGCGCATTATGTCGAAGACTTCGAGAAAAAATGGATAGATTCAAAAGGTGTTAGCGATGAACCACTTCTGGGTACTGCGGATCTGCAGTCTCTTGCCGATTTGGGTAACAGTGTCGATGTTATTCGCGAGATGGGATGGGTGCCAGTGAGCAAACGGTTATTAATGAGCTTCGTTGGCGCTGCGTTACTACCCTTATTGCCTCTGGCTCTGTTCAAATATTCTTCTTACGAATTGATGATAAAAATGTTCGAGGGGTTGTTTGGCCTATGAAAACCATCATGCGTATCTTCGGACTGCTGATACTCATCTTGCTGATAGCGGTGAGTGGTTGCTGGGCAATACTCGCGCTCATTAATGCAGGCCCGCACAGTGAGATGGTGCGTAACATTCTGGCAGTAAGCTTTGCTATGGTTTTGTTAACCGTGTTGCTTGCTATGTTTTTCCGTTCCTGGCGCAGATATGCCATAACCGGATACATCATGTTGTTTGTTGTTGTGCTGGTTTGGTGGGGTAGTTTAGAACCATCAAATCAACGCGACTGGCAAACTGATGTGGCGGTACTTCCTTCGGCTACTGTCGACGGTGACATGATCACTCTGCATAACATCCGTAACTCCGATTACCGCAGTGAAACGGACTACACACCTCATTATTACGATAAGCGATTCGATTTGCGTGAACTGACCGGTGTGGATGTGATCGCTGTTTACTGGATGGGGCCGGCCATTGCCCATGTATTTTTAAGTTTTGAATTTAACCACAACGACCATATAGCTGTTTCGATTGAAACACGTAAAGAGAAGGGAGAGGACTACTCCTCAATTAAAGGTTTTTTCCGTCAATACGAACTATTTTATGTGGTTGCTGATGAGCGTGATGTTATCCGCTTGCGCACAAACTATCGTCAAAACCCGCCTGAAGATGTTTATATCTATCGGGCAAAAGGAGATGTCGAAAATGGTCGTCGCTTATTCCTCGAATATGTCCGTCGCATCAATTCACTGACAACCGAGCCTGAATTTTACAACACGTTATTAACGAACTGTACTACTAGTATATGGATGTCAACGCGGGTTAATCAGCAACACATACCTCTTGATTGGAAGATTTTGGTTAGTGGATATTTGCCTCAGTACCTTTATGAGCAAGGACGGCTAGAAGCTAATGGACTGAGTTTTGATGAACTTAAGCAGCGCTCATATGCCAATGTTCGGGCTCATGCTGCAGACAGTGCTGCGGATTTTTCCCTGCTAATTCGTAAATAAGACGGAAATACAGTCCAGGTGATTAAGGCGATCATGATGCAGATAACTATAAAATTGTGTTGGTATATGAGTACATGGATTTTACGGGCACTGCTCATGGTGCTTTCTATTACAGCGTTCACCGCCAGAGCCGAAGAATCTGTGCAGAGCACTGATCCGCATAAGCGCCCTAAAATATGTTTGGTGTTGTCCGGCGGTGGTGCACGAGGTGCAGCGCATGTTGGTGTTCTCAAAGTGCTGGAACAATACCGCGTGCCGATCGACTGTATTGTTGGTACCAGTATGGGCTCGTTGGTCGGTGCAGCCTATGCGACAGGCACCACATTGCCGGAAATGGATAAAATTCTTTCAACTATCTCTACTGAGTTGTTGTTTAAAGAAGAGCCTCCTCGCCAGCAATTGACTATGCGCCGCAAGCAAGATGACAACTCGATTTTATTTACGCCTGAAGTGGGCCTTTCTAATGGTGAGGTTAAAGTTGGTAAGGGTCTGGTCTCAGGCGTGCAACTGGAGACTGTTTTACGACGACTTGCCAAGATAAAGGGTTACTATAAATTTGATGATTTGCCGATCCCTTATCGTGCGGTTGCAACTGATCTCGTAACAGGGAAGGCGGTAGTCTTTAATAAAGGTGATTTAGCGTTAGTGATGCGGGCCAGTATGTCGGTTCCCGGTGCAGTTGCTCCAGCTGAGTTTGATGGCATGTTGCTGGTGGATGGGATGTTAACCAGTAACTTACCGGTTCAGACGGCTCGTGCGATGGGGGCTGACATTATTATTGCCGTTAATGTTGGTACACCACTGCTGAAACGGGAACAATTAAATGGAATATTTGGTGTATCAGGTCAGATGCTCAGTATTCTGACCGAGCAGAACGTTCAAGAGTCACTGGCTCAGCTTGGGCCTAACGATATTCTCATCTCTCCTGAACTTGGCGATTATTCGACTGGTGACTTCGATCACCTGACTAAGATAGCTCCTTTAGGCGAGGCCGCTGCACTTAAAGTATCGCAAAAACTGACTGCACTCTCCATGCCTGCAGAAGACTATGCTGCGGTGCGTCGCAAGCAACAAGTGATTGCTGTTGCTGATACCCGGCCAGTTGACGAGATCCGGTTTGATAACTTAAAACGTGTCAATCCCGCATCAGTACAGGCAGCAATGAAAACTGAGGTAGGAAAACCAATTGATCAAGCGACCATTGATAGTGACATGCGCCAAATCTATGGTACCGGAGATTTCGAACATGTGAATTATCGCTTCCTAGAAGAACCCAATAAGCGAGTTTTGGCAGTTGAAGCTGTGGAAAAAGCATGGGGGCCAGATTATTTACGATTTGGTCTGGGCTTATCAAATGATTTTAGCGGCGACGCTTATTACAATTTGCTGGCGAGCTATCGTCAGACATGGCTTAACTCATTGGGTGCTGAGTGGCGGAATGATCTTCAATTAGGTCGCACTAGCAGTTTCGAAACTGAATTCTATCAGCCTCTTGATGAAAAAAATTATCTGTTTGTCGCTCCACATGCAAAATATGAGCAACGTTCTACAGACTTGTACGCGGGTAATAACCGAATTGCCAGTTATGACGTCACAAGCTCACTTGTTGGTGTGGATTTAGGTTCACAGTTTAATCGGTATGGCGAATTACGATTTGGGGTTGTCGGAGGGGTACTCAATCCGACATTGGATACTGGTCCACAAGAGCTATCGCCAGGCGAGTCGGAAATTAAACAGGGCGCTTATACAGTGAAATTGCGCTTTGACCAATTGGATAGTGCGCAATTTCCGAGATCAGGATGGCGCAGCGGTATGAATATATTTAACTCCAATGAAAGCCTCGGAACAGATCTACCTTATACAAAATGGGATGCTGATGGAACTATCGTTATTTCCTCTGGTGACAATATATTCAATTTTTCAGCTAAAGCTGGCGGTAAACTTGGTGATGATGCACTACCAAGATATGACCTATTTCAATGGGGTGGGTTCCTCCAGCAATCAGGATATTCCACTGGTCAATTAGTCGGTCAGAATTTGCGCTATGGGCGTGCTATGTATTATCGCAGAATAATGCAGGGAACCTTGCTCGATGGGGCTTACGGCGGTTTTTCACTTGAGATCGGTAAAATGGGTGATCCATTGATACCAGGTCACTTCGAAGGCGTGCTCAAATCCGGCGCTATCTTTATCGGCAGTGATACTCCCCTCGGCGGTGCCTACTTAGGGTATGGGTATGCAGAGGATGGTAACAGCGCTCTGTACTTCTATCTTGGGAGACCTTTTTAAATAGAGAACGGAATATCATGTATCCGGAAAGAAAATGGTCGGGATTTTTACCCGACCATTTATATTTCTATATCGCTAGTCATTACGGGGGCCATTCTCTATCTTTTTAATTACACCATCTCTTACGGTCACTAACATCATAATTTTATTTTTACCCATATCTACCATTAAAGTCTCACTGTCGGTAACCATGGATACAGAGCCATTTGTATTTTCAACGAGAGATGACTTGCTATCTACAACACTTACCGCTGTTCCACATTTCATAAGTAGTTCAGCTTTGGTATCACCAACAGAGATAATTGAACCGCCACAACGCAGAGAGTTGTCAGCAAATACAGAGGTTGAAAGTAACATTCCTATTAAAATTAGTCCGTGTTTTTTCATGGTTTTTCTCCGGGGATATTCAGCATTAAACCCTTTGTTACAATTGCTGTATAAAAGGTTCTGATAGCTACTGCTAATCAGAACCTTTTGCTTTGCATGTCTCTGTTATCGTTCCAGTTAGTCGAAATTGATGAGTGCTTCCGCCCACCACTTAGGTGGCGGTACTGCAACGGGTTTGAAGGTTGCGCGCTGTTCACCCGGAATCGGCGGCAACTGATTCGATACTTTAGCCTGGCGGGAGACAACAGCTTCTTGGGTGATGTTGATCACCGTTAGATCCTGAGTTTGGAGGGTAGGGCCGTCATATACCGAGTTCAACTCAGCAAATATCATTGGCACCACCTGAGGTGATAGCAGCGTGTGCCAGAGGCAAGCCAGGCGAGGTTTCACGAGCTGGAATACCTTCCCGGCAGCTTCTGGGGAGGTATGCGCGGCAGTGAGTGCGATCGTCGCTCGTTCGATAGAAAGACCTGATGCCGCCGCCAGTGCAGCTGCCGGAGGGAAGCATTCGTGAATAAGGACATCGACGCCCTCACAGGCACGCACAAGTGGCCAGCACGGACGAGTATCGCCGGAGTAGGCGAATGATAACCCAGCGAAATCGAGGCGATAGCCGATGGCACCATCGATGCAGTGGACGACAGGGAATGACGTCACCGTTACACCATTTGCCTCATAGACGACCTGAGTCTTACTAAAGTCAGACTCGTTTGCCACGATTCTCATGCTATCCGGGTTGATGGCACCATTTCCTGCTGCAGTATCCCAGGCTAGCGCTTCTTCGATTGCCTCGACGAAGTGTCGTGTGCCCAGTCGTGGCTCAGATCCGCTGGGTCCCCACACGGAAACGGGGCCGTCTGCTCGGCCAATCTTCGAAAAACTGCCGCTGAGTGTGAGCAGGTCACCCATATGATCAGCGTGCAGATGAGTCAAAAACACCTTGTTGAGCTTGTTTACGGGCAACTTCAGGCTCGCGTAATTCGAGAGAGAACCCGTCCCCAGGTCGAAAACAAAGACATCGCGCTCGGGGTTACCCACTTCCACAAGTATGCTCGCAGATGCTTGGGCGCGAGTGGGCCAAGGATTGCCGCTGCCGAGAACTGTTACACGCAATTCACCATCCGTAAGGGCTTCCTCACCAGGGATGAACTCATCAGCATACTCGTATTTAGGAGTACCAATAACTGGTGTCATCGTTATTGCTTTTGTTCCCCCCAGATAAGAGAGATTCGGCAATGCCGTAGCTTGGCTTTTTGTCATTGTTATGTGTCCTTAAGCGGTCTATTCATGGGCCCATATTGAGTATAGTTACCGTGCCTTTCGAGTGCCAAGGCAGGGCGTAAATTACTGTTATTTGACGGTATATCCTCTTCCTTCCATGCAGGCGCCATAAGACACATAGAACGTATCAATTTTCTGTTGTTGCTGCTGTTGCGCCTGTTGTTGCTGTTGCTGTGCCTGCTGCTGCTGTTGTGCTTGCAGTTGTTGCTGTTGGCGAGCTTGACGTCCA
>Ga0183099_1000852_pt1 | contig 19634 bp, 18 predicted proteins | sample Biomet1_FD_127788 | JGI IMG/M metagenome (GOLD analysis project Ga0183099, IMG submission 127788) | Microbial communities from bioreactor (seeded with anoxic lake sediment) at LBNL, California, USA - Biofuel metagenome 1 | ecosystem: Engineered > Bioreactor > Anaerobic > Unclassified ... | reverse complement strand
GGCACTGCCGCTTGCGGACTTGCCGCCGTTCGCGGAGATATTGCCGCTTTTTATCTCGATGCCGTAATCGCTGTAAATACCGAGGCTTAAAGGCTGTGTTGGCGGTCACAGCGGCGGTATTGCCCGCAGCGTTCAGCGTGCCGCCCGAGATGGAAAGCGTGCCGCCTGCGGCATAAACACCGAGGCTCTTGGCGTTTGCCGCCGTGCCGCCTGCCGCCGTCACAGTTCCTCCGGAGATAGTGATATTGGTCGCCGTCATGATGCCCGTGCTGCCCGTAGTCGTATCCGTCGCCGTGCTGATGCCGCCGGATGCCTGAATGGTGCCGCCGGAAATGATAACAGAGCTATTGCCGCTGCAAATACCGGCACTGCCGCTTGCGGACTTGCCGCCGTTCGCGGAGATATTGCCGCTTTTTATCTCGATGCCGTAATCGCTGTAAATACCGAGGCTGTTGTTGGTGTCGCCGGAGGCTTCGCCCGCAGTCACGGCCAGCTTGCCGGAGCCGGTAATGGTCAGCGGATCGCTGCCGCCGTAGCAGTCAATGCCAATCGAATAGCTGCCGGCGCTTCCGCTTTTGATGATGCCGCTTGTACCGCTCTGGAGAACAATGGTTGTCCCGGCGGGCACGTCGATGCCGTCCGTGTTTGTAGTGGTCAGGTACAGATTACCCAGTGTCAGAGTTTTGGTTGCCCCAACCCACTGGTAGCCATCGGTGTTCACCGTAGCACTCTCATTCCAGTTGCCGTCAGCTGCGCTTTTGATGAAGTTCAGCGTCGTGGTGGCGAGGAATAATTTTGTACCGTCATTGGTGTAGGTATCCCATTTTGCAGGAGTACCAGGAGCTGGTACATTTGTTAATACCTGTACCACGCCGCTGCCGGTCAGCTTCAGCGCCTTGATAGCTGCCGCGCTGGTGCCGAGGGGCAGATCGATGGTGCCGTTGTTGACCATCGTACCGTCGTTTGTGATGCTGTTTGCATAAAGTACAGAGCCAACCGGGATGGTCAGCGTGCTGCCGCTGCTGACAGTTAGTTTATTGTCAACATCTGCATCGCCATTGACGGTCAGGGTGCTGCCGCCGTCGACGGTCAGGGCAAGATTATCAGCATTACTATAAATTGCAGCTCCGTCCTCTCCGCCGGTGGCGGTCATCTGCGCGCCGTTTTGAAGAATCACGGTTCCCTCAGCAACGATGCCGTAACACGAGCCGTTCATGGTCACGCGGCAGCCGTACATGGTCAGCGTGCCGACCCATGTGCATTGCCATGCGGAAACGGTCAGAGAATCGCCGCTGCCGCCCTGAATAGTCACAGGCTGTACCGCGCCGCTATTTGAAACTGCCCGAATGCCTACACTGCTGTCCGTTTTGGTGTTTGTAAGGCTGTTCGTTCCCTCCAGCTTGATGACGGTTCCCACTCTCAAATCAAGAGGCGCTGCATCATTCGTACTGATACTCGCATTGTGCAGCGTAACCGTTTTGGCGGTCGGGTTCCACAATATGTAGCCGTTTCCCGCCTTATAAACCGTGGCTTCGACGGGCGGGGTGGCGAGAGAAAGTCCGCTGGAGCTGACGTCGACGCCGCCGTCGAGGAAGAATTTGCCGTTTACCAAGCGATACCGTTCTTCACCCCAACTAAATTGAATCCCGCCGCTGCCGGAAATCGCGCCGGTGATGCCGGGATTGTCCTTGGTTCTTCCACTACACATATTCAGAGTACCGTTGTTCTCCAGTACGGCGACGCTGTCCACCGTAACCGTAGAGGATGCCCCGTCGACCGTGAGTGTTGTGCCGCTCGCAATGGTCAGCTTGGAGCCGCTACCGGTGACGGTGAGATTACCGACAATCTGACTTGAGCCTCCGCTCACTGTAACCTGCGTACCTCCTTCTATGATAACCGTTCCGCCTGAACTTTGAAAATTATACCCATTGGAAGCGGTGTTCGTCAGTGTCAACGTGCCGCCGCCGGTAAAGATAGTGTCACCCAACTGATGATGCAGGGCGTCGTAGCTTACATCGTCTGTGGTCAGGCTGTTTGTCTCTTCCACGCGGACGGTGACGGGGACGGGAAAATAGTCTGAGCTGCTCGAGTTAACCGGCAAGCCCAGCACCGAAGCGTCGGATGTGCTGATGGTTGCGTCGTGCAGCGTCACCACGGCGGAGGTGGTGATATCCCCGGTACGCACTCCATAATACAGATTATCCAACGTAAAGGTTTGAACCGTCGGGTTGTACAGCACATAGCCGCTGCCCGCCTTCCAGCAGCAGGCCTCCGCCAGAGCGATCGCAGAACCGCCCAAGGTATACATTTGAATGCCGCTTGTGCTCGCGTCGCCCTTGTAGGTGTAGGTAACGCCACCGATGGCGATTTTGTCGCCCTCCGTCAGACTTGACGCATTTGTCGGCCAGCCGTCCGGATAATCCGCTGCCAGAGCGGATACCGGCAGCAGGGTCAGCGCCATGCAAACGCACAGCAGGATGCTGAAAATTCTCTTTCTCATTTCGTTTCCTCCAACTCTCGTTTGATAAACTTCAGTAATTCCATTGCACTTTGAAATTCGGCGGGCCGAGCGCTTTGTCCGGTGATGCGTCCCTGCCACTCTCCGTTTTCCGCGCCGGTGATGGTGAGTAAAAAAGTCTGTTCCATTTTCTCTCCTCTATGTTTCCAGATACTCGCCAAATTCCAGAATAAATGCGGCCATGGTGAGGGATATCCTGTGATCGTTTTCAAGCGGGGTGTTTCCTGTAGGCAAAAGTGCCATCAGAGTTTCCAGCGACTGGCTCTGCAGAACCAGCGCCCGCAGGATTTCGGCCTGCTGCGCGTCTTTGGCAAAGCAAATTCGCCCTTGAAGCATAAGACCGATCTGCCCGTCCTGTTCTGCCAGCGTAACGCCGGGCTTCAAAGTCAGCATGATTTGATCCATTGCGCCCTCCTATAGTAGATGCAGCTTTTCAGCCACGGCCTTGGCCTCGCTTCTTCGGCTCACGCCCAGCTTCTGCAAGATACGGCTGACGTGGGTCTTGACCGTCGGCAGCTTGATGCCCAATATTTCGCCGATCTCCTGATTGCTCAGGTTCTGACAAAGCAGCTTCAAAACCTGCGTCTCTGCCGCCGACAGTGGCTCCACGGGCTGCGCCTCCTGCTTCAAGAACCGGGGATACTCCACCGCCTGCGCCCGCGCGGCGGCAACCAGTGTGTCAAGATACGCCTCGTCGGCGTTCCAGCCGCATTTGCCCAGCAGCGGCAGTATCGCCGCGCCGTACTGCGCCACGGGCCAGATGAATTGATATTCGCGGCAGGTATCCAGCGCACCGCAAAGCTCTGTCTTCCATTCCGCGTCTCCCGCGCGCTCCATGCACAGCGCCGAGAGCAGCCGGATGTGGATACCGTCCATCACCCGCCCGCAGTGCTCGCAGTAAGGCTTTAGCCGCGCCAGAAGCAACAGCGCATCGCTGTAATTGTCCTCAAAAATCTGTACCATTGCCCGCGTCAGGTACTGGTAACGCCACATGGCCCACAGCCGCGCATCGTTCTTTGGTGCCCTTTCCCGCAGCCACGCCCGAGCGGCGTCCGTATCGCCCAGCCGGAGCTGGATGCGGCAGAGCATTGCGTCGATGTTGGGCAGGAAGCGCGTTTGCCCGATGTCAAGGAATTTCGCACGCAGGCTCTCGATGGATTCCCTCGCGGCTTGTGCCTTTCCCTGAGACACCTGCACCCTTGCCAGCAAGCCAATCACTGCAAACTCAATGTCCGCCGTGCCGCGTGCCTGTATCTCGCCCAAACGGGACATGAGGGTGAGCAGGCGCTTCGATACGTCCTCGCCCTTTTCAAACTTGCTCTCGCAGACGGCGCAGTCGGCAAGCCCTACGCCGTCCCGCCCCAACACGGTTTCCAGTGGCTTTTTCATGGTGGCGTACAGCAGATCGTCCTTCTTCGACCACTCGCAGAAGTCCTTGCCACCGTTCATGATGCTGGGCAGGGTGCTTGTGACGGAAAAGGCCGGTACCTTGAGCTGCTTGTCCGTCATGACCCGGAACACGCTGCCGATGACCTCGATTAGGCCCCTGCTCCCCCGCTGGGGCAGGGCAATGTCCAGATAGGCAAGCTTTCCTTGCGCGTTTTTGTACGCGGAATCGGTCTTTTTGAGCTGTGCGGCGCAGTCTTGCAGCGCGGCATACCATCGCTCGGAGGCCTTGTAATCCAGGCACAGGGAGGTCAGCATGCTCATGCCGCACATCAGTGACGGGGATTTCAAAATCTCCTCGTTTGGAAGAGCGAAATAGTAATTTTGCAGCTGGAGGTAGTACCCAACGCCGGGATGCTGCTCCGCATTTTTTACCAGCAGCGCGGATACCTTACTCTGATCTCCCGCGCGGGAGTAGCATTCCAGCGCCCTGTCCGGCTCGTCGTGCAGCTCATAAAAGAGCGCCCCGCGGCTATACAAACTGTGCTGCTCCGCGTCGGTGAGCTTCTGGTGCATTACCCACATCAGAAATTCCTGAAAGATGGGCCAGAAATGATAGGAGTCCACACCATCGAACAGAAGCATTGTCGTGCTCCGCTGGATGATACCCAGCAGTTCCCCCGCATGGGGGTCGCCGCTGACCATTTTTGCAAGCTCTAGATGAAAACTATCAAACGGCGCAAGGCTCACCAGTAATTGTTGAAGCGGTGCGTCAAAACGGTGGTAGACCGCCTCGTCAAAGTAAAGAAACAGCTCGCGTTTGGCTGTATTTAAAATGTCCTCACTGTACGCCCCACCGTTTTTCAGCTTGCGGCAAAGTATAGCCATGGCGATGGGATAACCTTTAAAATCCCGCTGGATCGCACTCATATCACCGGGGCTGACCGTGATGCCCCGGGATTCCAGCATCCGCTCCGCAGTGACGCGATCAAAGAACAGAGCCTGCGCTTCTATGTTGAGCAGGATGCCCGTAAATTGAAACGGCATCAGCCAGCCGGGGACGACTCCTCGGCCCAGCATAACGAAGTGCAGGTCCGCTCGGATGCGAATCAGATTACAGAGCGCTTCGCGGCGCTGCGGTTCCAGCAGATATTGCAAATCGTCCACCAGCACCGCGTCGCAGTCTGGCGTGATATTGTCCGGCAGAAACTCCGCAGACGCGGCATCGAGCGCACAAACGATATGCCCAGCAAGCAGTGCCGCCGCCGTTGTGGTCTTGCCGAAGCCGCAGGGTGCGGAAAACAAAATGACCCGGCAATGTTCCCAGCCGGTCAAAAAAATTTCTTCCAGCGATGGCTTTATAATAACAGAAGCATTTTCGCCCATGAGCCGCCTCCTTTGAATGATCCGTATATTACAAGAATTATTTTCCATATATCGGCTAATTGTAACAGAAAAGATTTGTTTTGTAATCCATCCAAAGTATGATTGATGGGGGAATTAAGTTTTTTAAAGTAGGTCTTTCACAAGCCAATTAAATTAGTGGTTACCTAGTGGCATTTATCCCGCTGGATGAGCTGATGAAAAGGAGACGGCATGACCGGATTTTGTGCATGCCGCACAATTCTGCGGACGCCAATTTGAAATTGAAAACTCACATATAAGTGGTTTTGCCTGCAGCTTTGTTTCTATACTTGAAAGAGTCACGGTTGAAATCACGATATAGTGGAGGAATACATCAGTGAGAGGCGTGCACAGTGTTGCTGACGACCTTCGACGAAATGTTTTTACCGAGGTTGCAAGGCTTGCCTATGAAGGTGGGGACTATTCCCGGGTGGACCTGATCCCCTACAAAATCGTGCCCGGCGAGGTAGCCAAGCATCGCCACGATGTTTTTTTGGAGCGGGCCATCGTGCAGGAGCGTGTGCGCCTTGTCTGCGGACTGCCGCTGCAGCTCGGAGATGTCCGAGTCCCAGCCAGCTGTGGCATTGACGCCGCCGCTGCCGCGGACGATAAGTTTTTCGAGGAGCCGCAGGTTAACATCATTACCTTTGCGTGCAACGCGTGTCCGCCTAAGCAGATACGCATTACAAACAGCTGTCAGGGCTGTTTGTCCAGGCCCTGCATGAACGTCTGCCCCGTCGGCGCGATTTCAATAAATGAAGAGCATCTCAGTGAAATTGACCAGACAAAGTGCATTGAATGTGGAAAGTGCTTCAATCAATGTCCCTATCACGCCATCTCAAAGATTGAACGGCCTTGCGCCGCCGCCTGCGGCATGGACGCCGTCGAGTCTGACGAGCGCGGCCACGCAAGGATCAACTACGACAAGTGCGTCTCCTGCGGTATGTGTTTGGTTAATTGCCCCTTTGCCGCCATTGCCGACAAAAGCCAAATTTTCCAGATCATCAATACCATCAAGCGGGGTGAAAAAGTTATCGCCTGTGTAGCTCCCGCCTTTGTGGGCCAGTTCGGCAAGGATGCAACTCCTGAAAAGCTGAAAGCCGCCATGCGTATGTTGGGCTTTGCCGATGTGGTGGAGGTGTCCATCGGCGCGGACCTGTGCACCATTGAGGAAGCCACTGACTTCTTAAAAAAAGTGCCGAAAAAGCAGCCTTGGATGGGGACCTCCTGTTGTCCGGCTTGGTCCGTTATGGCAAAGAAGCTGTTTCCGGAGTTTAAAGACTATATTTCCATGGCCCTGACGCCCATGGTCATCACGGCCCGCATGGTGGAGAAGAAGTATCCCGACACCCGCATCTGCTTCATCGGACCCTGTGCCGTAAAAAACTAGAGGCCAACCGCAAGTCTGTCCGGTCTGATGTAGACTATGTGCTGACGTTTGAAGAGCTCCAAGAAATGTTTGATGCCAAGGACATCGACTTTGTAAAAATTGAAGCCGATCCCGCAGACGGCATGGGACGAAGGCACGGCCATGGGCCGCGGCTTCGCAGTCGGCGGCGGGGTGGCTGCGGCAGTGGCTGAGGCGATCAAACACATCGCTCCGAACCGCGCGGTTAAAGTCAGTTGCGGCGATAGACTGAAAGAATGTAAAAAAATGCTGATTCCAGCCAAAGCAGGTAAGCTGGCGGGCTGGCTTCTGGCGGGCATGGCCTGCCCGGGAGGCTGTGTGGCCGGCGCCGGTACCATCACCCCTGTACGAGACAGCGCCGAGAATGTGAAGAATTTTTCAAAAACCGCGCCTAGCGTTTCCTGCACGGATAGTCCTTATGCTGATAAGTTGGAATCCGTGGAAGAGTAGAAGCATTGACTCAGATCAATCTTTATATTGGATTCCACCTGCTTGGCGTAGTCGTACACGGCGTTGACGGGGCTGTGGCCACCTTTGTGGATGCAGCCCAAGGACTTCTCCTCCAGTGTGGTCAGTCCGCCCGCCTTGTTGCCGGGAGAGGGATTGCCCTCACGAACCTCCTCGCCCACCAGCTGCAACGCCTTTTCATAGCGGTGCACGATGTCCAGAATCCGGTCGTGTACCTCCGGAGTCGCGGCGCGTCTGGCCAGAATATGCTCCGCGCCGATAAACTCGGTGGTCTCGCTGAGGATGGAGGTGCCGCCGTCAGCCACCAGCAGATCGCTCAGCCGGCCAATCAGGGGATTGGCCGCAAGGCCGCTGGTGGGGTCGCTGCCGCCGCACTCGGTGCCCAGAATCAGCTCGGACATGGGAAATTCCTGCTTTTGCAGCATGAAAGCCTCCGCCGCCATCTCTTTGGCATAGCGCACGGCCATATCCACGGCCTTCAGCGTGCCGCCGGCCTCCTGAATAATGACCTGCTTCATGGGCTTGTTGGTTCGCGCGGCAATGGCCTGAGCCACCAGGTCCATCTGACAGTTCTCGCAGCCCAGGGATACGATCACGGTGCCGTACACATTGGGGTTGGCGGTGTAGCCCGCCATCACGTCCATAGTCAGCTGTTGGTCGGACGCAACCTGGGAGCAGCCATTCTGATTGTGAAACGTCACCGCCCCGTTGACCTGCTCGGCAACGATGCGAGTGGTGTCAGAGGCGCAGACGCTGGCGGGCAGGATGAGGACATAGTTACGCATGCCCACGCGGCCATCCGACCGCTTATAGGCATAAAATATCATATTGTCTCTCCCCCTCAGCCCAGATTTTCCCGGTGACTGGATAGGTTATGCACATGAACATGCGCACCCTTTTTGATGTCGCAGGCCGCCACTCCGATGTGCTGACCGTACTTGGAAACAGGCTTACCGGTGGAAATGTCACGCCGCGCGACTTTGTGATGGATCGTAATGTCCTCCAGAGCAGGGAACTGAACGGCTTCACCGTTGCAGACATACTGAACGGTTTCGCCCTTGCCAATGGGTTCAATTGCCACCACCACGTCGTCGGCGGGGTCGATCAGCATCGCATTTCGCATGAATGTCTCCTCCTTAAAACAGATTGCCTTCCCTGTCAAACTTCAAATCGTAAGGCTCAGACAGAATTTCAATATTGGGGTTGGCCTTTGCCAGCGGCAGCATGGCCTCGGAAATCTCGATCTCATCAATATGGGCAGTGTTGCGGATACGAATCATTTTCAGGTTCTCTTGATCCTCCGCCTCCGGGCAGCAGCACAGAGCAAGCTGCACAGCCTCGCGGTCGTTGTCCATAATCATGGGGATTTTCATCAGGTGCAAAAATGTATTGGTCACGCCGGTGGGATAGGTCATCTCCAGCTTCATTTTGTTGAAAAGACGCCGGGTGGTGACCTCGGCCAGGCCGATGCCCTGGGCGTTGCCGTGGGTCTCGTCGGTCAGGTCCAAAATGACGACTTTTTCCGCCGCGATTCCGCCGGAGCAGAACTGGGGCAGAACAAATCGACCGGAGATATTGGGGTCCATCCCGTCGCCGCTGATGTTTTTGCCGATTTGATCCACCACTAACACATCGCACTTGTCAAACAGCAGATGTGCAATGGTCTTATAGGAAAGCTCCTTGAGTTTTGGCTCCTCGTCGATGATCTCCTGCGGAGTAAGTCCCCGGATAAGATACGTCTCGTCATAGGCGTTTTCAACGACGGCGATCCCGCCCAGGACAGAGGCGTTTTTGAGAATCGTTCTGCCATACTCCTCCACCAGCTCGTGCATAATGGCGGGGCTTTGGGAATGCAGGGCGTTGGCGCCCACCTGCTTGCCAAGACCGATGGCCATCATCTTCATCAGGCCGCTTTCATAGGGGCCGCGGAAGGAGGTGTGCGGCTTGATGCGGTTAAAGAGGAGAATCCCGTCGGCCTCGGCGGCGTTTTTATCAATCCGCACATGTTGGTGACGTTTCTCCGAAATTCCAATTTCCACGGTTTCCATGCAGCTTTTCACGGGACAGCCCATGGCCTCTTCCGTGACGCCGTAATCCGTCAGAATCTGCAGCTGACCCTCGGCAGTAGCGCCACCGTGGCTGCCCATGGCTGCCACGATAAACGGTTTCGCACCTCTGGATTTTACAAAATCCACCATGGCACGGACCATCAGGGCGTTGTGGTTGATGCCGCGGCTGCCGCAGGTAATCGCAATTTTCATACCCGGACGGATTCTGCCGCCCAGCGCCTCACGGTCGAGTTCCCTGTGAATGACCGCGGGAATCTCGCGGTCCGGGATGCAGGTTCTGTCAAAATTCTCCCGGACTCTCACCATCCGCGGAATTGGTACGTTCTCAATGAGATTGGTAATTGTTTTCATAGCGCTTTTCCCTCCTACATAGCTGCCGTTCTCCGGTACTGACTACGCCGTTCAAAAACAGCTGATCATCAGATGAAATTCGTAAAAATACAGCAGCACAATCAAAAGTTAAGGTATCGGGTGCGGTAGCCCACAGCGGGGGCACTCAGCTTTGGAGCACGGTCCCAGTGACCGCCTGCCACGCGCTTGACTCCAAATCAAACTACATGACTTGCATCGCTGACAAATCAGACAAAGACAAAAATGCAAAATCCATTAGGGGGTCAACCTTCTGAATACTACATTCCGGAGCTGGTGCTGAGGGGAAAACCCTCAGCGCATGGCAATCGTGACTTCACTTTCCGCGGCAAGATCACCGGCAGTATAAACGGTGCATTTGCACGTGGCGATGGCCTTTTCGGGCCGCTCATTAAGGATTTTCGCGTGAATTTCCAGTGCATCGCCGGGGAGAATCTTTTTGCGGAATTTCACATTGTTGATGCCTAGAAACAGTGGTACTTTGCCGGCGTAGTCAGGCTTGGTCATCAGCATTAGATCGGTGGCCTGCGCGGTAGCTTCCACAGTATATACACCAGGCAGCACCGGATCTCCGGGGAAGTGGCCTTTGAAAATTTCGCGGGCCGGATCCACATAGAAGCTGGCCGTAATGTGTTCGCCGGGGACGAGTTCGGAGACTTCGTCAATCAGAAGCATGGGGTCCCGGTGAGGGATAATCTCCATAACCTGCTCGTGGTTGAGTTTCAGTGCTTGTACCATTGGATTGCCTCCTTGGACATTGTCTGCCCGGCTCTTATAGCTCTCCAGCCGGTCGTTCGTATTAAGGATGGTTTTGGCGCAAAGCCGTTCGGCGCGTTCTGAGAAAGAATCTTCCAGAGCGGCATAGCGGCGCTGAATTTGAGAATCCATAATTTTGTGTGGAGTTCAGAAACGAAGAATTCGACCAAGCCTAGGCGTAAATATTCCGGATAGCGGAAACAAATTCCAAAAATAGAGCAAAAAAATATTCACTCCTGCAATTATTTGTGTTATGCTCATAATAAATACTTGGGCAGTTTTTGTCAAGCATATAACGAACAAATTAAAGCTAAATTTTGTGCGAAAGGTTGGAAATTTATGGCAAAAGAACAAGTTTCCAGCATTATGCGTGCGCTGCAAATTCTAGAGTGCTTTATGGATTCCGAAACTGAGTGGACGCTCAAGGCTCTGGTGGAGCGGCTGAATCTTCCCACGACCACAGTGTTCAGGCAGATTTCCACCCTGGTGGAGCGGCAGTATCTAGAGCAAGATCCCATTCGTAAGAGTTATCGGATCGGGCCGCGGCTGTATCTGCTTTCCAGCGCGATCCTGAGCCACTCTGATATTCGAAGCCTGGCCCGCCCGGAGATGGAGCGGATAAGCGATGTGGTGCAAGAGACCGTTAATCTCAGCGTATTGCTGGAGCATGACATCTTTTATTTGGATAAGGTGGAGACCCATCGTTCCGTGGTGTGCAATACCCGGGTGGGAAGCCGTGCGCCCGCCTACGCCACCAGTGGCGGCAAGGCCATGCTGGCCTTACAGTCGGAGGAATATGTGGACGAGTACTGCCAATGGATGCTGGATGAAAAGCCCATGACAGACTCCACTCTCACCGATCCGGAGCAGCTGCGGAACGAGCTGGTCGAGGCCCGCTTGAACGGCTATGCTATGGACAACGGCGAAATCGAGCCGGGACTGATCTGCATCGGCGCACCAATTTACGACATGACCCGCCATGTTCGGGCAGCGGTCAGCATTGCCGGGCCCAGCTATCGGATGCAGGCGGACCAGGCGTTTATCACCGGGGAGATAAAGAAATCCGCGGAGCGAATCTCTGAACTACTGGGGTACCGAAAGTAAAGAAAGCGTTCCATTTATCAAAATATAAACTGCAATTAAAGAGCTTAAATCCGCACAAGGAGAGGAAACAGTATGAACAGCAAAGAGTATCTCAACAGGATCTTTGGATTGGAAGGGAAGACCGTTTTGGTGTCCGGTGCGGCCGGCGGCATCGGAGCGGCCATCAGCAAGGGACTGGCCTATGCCGGCGCAGAGGTGGCGCTGTGCGGTCGCTCTGTGGAAAAATGCCAGGCATTGGAAGATCAGATTATCGCAAATGGTGGCAGGGCCTCCGTCCACCATTTGGACGTGACGGACATTGCCGGCATGCGTGACTGTGTGGACGAGGTGGTAGCTCGGTACGGAAAAATTGATGTGCTATTTAATGTGGCGGGCATAAATAAACGGGAGGGTTTTCTGGACGTGACCGAAGAGACCTATGACCGGATCATGAATACCAATCTCAAGGGCGTATTCATGCTCAGCCAGGCTCTGGCTCGGGAGATGTATAAGCGGAAAAGTGGCAACATCGTCAACATCGGATCCCACAACGACGAGGGAATGCTGGGAGGCTGCTCCGTCTACGGGGCCGCAAAAAGCGGCGTGGTGGCGCTGACCCGCTCCATGGCCGTGGAATTTGCCCAATATGGTATCCGGGCCAACGCCATTAGCCCGGGACACATCCTCACCGAGCTGACCCAGGTGACCTGGGATCATCCCACCCGCGCTCCCTGGCTGCGGGAGCGGATCGCCATGCGTCGCTCTGGGATGCCGGAGGAACTGGTGGGAATGGCGATTATGCTGGCTTCCGACGCGTCCGCCTATATGACCGGACAGGCTTATCACGTGGATGGCGGCTGCCTGTGCGGCGGCGCCCCATGGGAGTACGATACCCAGTATTGAGCAAGGCAATGGAAGAATAATCGACTGCGCGGAAGATCAAATCCCGCCTTCCGGCAACATAAAAATAAGAGGGCTGGCATTCTAAGGGATGTCAGCCCTCTTTGATTACTTGATATACTGAATATTAGGGCAATGCCGCACAGCGGCATAAAAAACCTACACTGTCAGCAAGTGGCGGCAGGCAGTGTGAAAAATCTCTAATATTTAGCTTAAGCGAAGGCCCTAAGAGTCCCCACAGACAGTGCTTTTTGTATCCGTGTAGGGGAACGTTTTTCAACAAGGCGTCAGCCGGAGCTTTTTCCGCCTTTGCTGGAAGAGGAAATTTTCCTTACCAGCGCCGCAAAGAAGTCTATAGCTCCATGAATCTCGTCTGCGGTGGGATGCTTTTTATTGATCCCGCCCACCAGCTTCCAAGGTCCATAGGTATTAAAACCCTTACAGGCATAAGTCCCCAGGCCTTCCGCGCCCCGTTCCGCGGCAATGGCACGGAGAGACGCCGCAAAGTCGCGGCTGTTGTCCGCGCAGGTATACAGGAAAAACACCTGTTTCCCCTCCGGCAAACTGGCCTGAGCAAACCGCTCCACGCTTTCGTAAAACTTTCCCCAGGCGATGCCGGAGGCAAAGCCAATTAAATTATAGCCCGTCAGGTCAGCTGCCGAAATGGTTTCCGCATCAAAGACCGTCACCGGATATTTTCTGGCGATCGCGTCCACCAGCTTCTTTGTGTTGCCATGGTGCGTAGAGGCATAAATAATGGCTGCTTTCATTTTGCGGCTCCTCCTTTACATTGTTGCCGCCGCGGGAACCTTGGATTGCTTTTCATATTTCAACAGCAGCACTGCTTTCAACAGCAGCACTGCGGTGATACCGCTGGCCACCAGTTCTGTGACCGGGAACGCGGCCAGCAGCCCTCTCCGCCCCATCACCCCGTTCAGGAGCAGAGCAAAAATCAAAAATAGCACGCCTCGGCACAGGGACAGCACCCCGCCGTTTTTGGCGTCTCCGGTGGCAAGGAAATAGGATGCTCCCACAAACTGAAACGCCAGAGTCATATAGCCAACAGCCTGCACCCGAAGCGTTAGAGTCCCAAATGCCAGCACCTCGGCAGAGTCCTGGTTAAAAAGGAGGATAGCCTGCGGCGCAAAAATCATCAAAAGCACGTTGCACACCACGCAGAATATGGTAGTAATGAAGATGCCCTCTCTGGTAAACCGGGCCACCCGGTCATAGTCTTTTGCTCCGTAATTGTATCCCGCCAGCGGCTGATAGCCTTTCAGAAAGCCGAATACGGCGTTGAGCTCCAGGCAGAATAGCTTATACGTGATGCCGAACGCCGCCACACTGGGATTTCCGTACTCTACCGCCAGAGCGTTGGTCACCGTCAGGGTTGCCATATTTAACAGCTGGAATATAAGCATGGGTATGCCGATTTTCAAAATATTCGCAAAGAAATAGCCGGACGGTTTTACATATTCCGAGGAGAACTTCAGCAGTCCCTTACCGTGTACAAAATAAAGTACATAGACCAATGAAGACGCAGCGCTGGAAATCACGGTTGCGTAAGCAACGCCTTCTACACCGGTATGAAACGCATAGATGAACAGCGGATCCAGCACCATGTTCATTACCGCGCCCAGCACCAGCACGCCGCTGGTGAACACCGTGGCTCCCTCAGAAACAATGATGTTATTTACGGTAATGTTGAAAACGCTGAACACAAATCCCGCAATGATAATCGTTCCATACTGAACCGCATAGGGCAGCGTATCTCCGTCCGCGCCCAGCGCAGTCAAAATTGGGTGAAGCCCCAGCAGCAGTCCGGCCGACAGCACCAGTCCGCAGACCGCCGCACCGACAAGGGCGGTTGAGGTGAACTCCGACGCCTGCCGGTGCTGTTTGTCGCCCAGCAGCCGGGAAACCTTGGAGCCCGTGCCGTTGCCGATGCATGTGCCTAGACCTGTAACGATCAGCGTCAGCGGGAAAACCAGGGACACCGCCGCCGTGGGTACCATCCCGAAGCTCCCAATAAAATAAGTGTCTACTAGATTATAAAGCGCGTTGATAATCATTCCCAGCATGGTTGGAATTCCAAACTTGAACAGCAGTGGGACAGTTTTCCCCGTCCCCATCTCGATCTCGCGCTTTGTCAGTTCCATTTCGTTGCCTCCGCAAATATAGTTTCAATACTGTTAATCTATAATAGTTTATTGTAGCTAAACACTTTTGCCAAAAAAGAATGCCACGGCGCTGCCATAGCATTACTTTTTAATTAACCATCCGATTTGGGCGATTTATCCAGATCATTGAGCCGGGCGTTCAACGCCCTGTCAAAGATCTCCAACGTTCCGATTAAAGCCTTCAGCGTATCCTCCGGCAAACTTTGAAAATACTGAAAAATCGGTTCGGCATTATTTCTGTGGTAAGCGTCATGAAGTCGGCCAACTTCCTCTCCCAGCGGAGTGAGGTATAGACTCACCTGCGCGTCGGAGTCCGGCGACACTCGCTTTTCTACCAGTCCCTTGTCTACCATTTTATACAACATCTGAGATGCGGCTCCCTTTGTGATACCCCGCTTTTGGGCTACGGCGGTAACACTCATTCCGGGAGTCTGGTTCAAGAGCATAATGGTGTGGATCTCTGGTCGGGTGAGCAGTAGTCCGTTGCCATAGTCCCATGGGCGTTTTTCAATCTGGTTGTATTCGTGGATAACCCGTTCCATCAGCGTCGACAGCCGCTTAAATTCTTCAATTTCCATCGTGTCACCCCATGCGTTTTACTACAATACTGTTTTGTTACTATACAATAATATGTAACACACGGATAGAGATTTGTCAACAGGGTCCTGAAAAATTTTCGCTTTACCCGGGAGATGAACCAAGCCCGCCCGGGAAGACGATCCTCGGGTGGGCTTGAAGGCGTTCGGCAGTTACATCCGTGATTTGTCTGCCGACGACCTGAACGTGCCCCGCGAGAGTTACGGCTCCTGCGGGGTACGTTTAGGTAGGAACCGAAATTATAAAATCAGAATATGATATAGTAAACTATAGACTTGGGTGTGTTATTATGGCAATAAAAATATTTATTGATCAGGGACATAATCCGACTGGTTACCACAATACCGGTGCCTCATGGTATGGACTTGATGAGCAGGATATAACTTTTCAGGTTGGCATCTATCTCGCGGAAATGCTAAATAAAGATCCTCGCTTTGAAGCTCGGTTGTCACGACCATTGCCTACCACTGTCCTCGGAACTAACAATACAACAAGTTTGGTAGAGCGAGTAAAAATGGCAAACGCGTGGCCCGCTAATTACTTTATCAGTATTCATGCAAACGCCAGCCTTAATATGGCCATTAACGGAACAGAAGTGTATGTATATAAGCTTTATACCCAGTCCAACTGGCTTGCAGAGCAAGTTTTGGACGGCATTGTGGAGACTGTGGGTACAAAAAACAACGGCGTCCTTGCAAGGACCTCTTTATATGTTCTAAAGAAGACTAAAATGCCTGCAATTTTAGTGGAGCTAGCTTATATGTCTAATCCTTCAGATTCAGCGAAACTACGTGACAACCAATATCAGTTTGCGCAGGGGATTTATACGGGAATTATGAGATATTTTGGATTTTCTCAGTAAATCGTAGCCGTCAGTAACATTTTAACGTTTTGTCATATAAGAACTCATATTAATTCTAGGCTGGGTTAACCGGCTTTGTAATAAGTGGTTATCTGGATGATATAGCGATACTCATACACTTTACAAATGCGTTGTGGTGTCGATTTGAATTCTGGCATCGGATGTTATTGCCGCCCAAGGTTATCCTTCTCAAAAATTTTGACAGTGAGCAGTAATCCCGGTTTTCATATCACTGCTCGCTAGTTGCTATGAATTGCACCCCCAAAGTTAGGCAGTATGGTATACTGAATAACATTGGGGGTGTTCTTCCGGCATGTCATAATGAGAGGACAGCACGGGATATCATACTAAGGTGAACGGCGAGTGGAGAGAGCCAAAAGGAAGTTTTGGTGTTGTCAAGACAAACCAGCTTCGTTTTGACAATCAAAGGTTGAATCCACAGCGGCTACATTATATAATCATCGCAACAGGGCCTTGGGCAGGACTGGGATACGCCAAGGAGGTAACCATGAAACTCTATTTTCAATACGGCTGCTTGATTGCATTTTTGTCCCAAATTTATTTTGTACCATACGACGGTTTCATCGCGCCTCCCTCTCTGGGGCTGATCCTGCTGGGGATTGCGGTTCGGGACGAGCTATGCAAAAAGCCCGTCTTATTGGGCGCGGTTGCCGGCGCATTGTCTTTTGCGCTTCGTGTGGTCCTGCAGATCAGCAAGGGATCTGTTGATTTTTTGCCGGTCATGCTGGACAGCCTCATCGTATATACCATTTACACGGCGCTTTATCAGGTTTTAAAATGCATGATGGGAGAGGATTATTTGCCGGATAGAATCTTCATTATGCTCATGGCGGACATGATTCCCAATCTGATCTCCATGGGCGTCTGCCAACAGATCAGCGACGAGCGGGCCTCTTGGATTTTGCTGATGGCGGCAATTCGCTCTGCACTGGTGCTGATCATCTCTCAGAAAAATCGGGAAGTACAGTATGAAAAGCTGACCAACTTTGCCGCCAATATCTACGCGGATATTTTCTTTCTGCAAAAATCCAAACGGCAATTGGACGAGATGACCACTCGCAGCTTTTCCATCTACCAGGAATTGCCGGCGGAAAGTGAACTGCGCCAGCGGGCGCTGTCGCTTGCAAATATGGGACACGAGGTCATGAAGGATTACAGCAATATTGTCAGCGGTCTGGCCAAGGCAATTCAGGTTTCTCAGCAAGAATCTCCCATGCTTCTCTCACAGATTTGCCGGGTTCTGGAAGCAGGCACCCGAGAGAGTATTGCCCCGGCCCACCTCCGCCTCCGGTTGGAGGGGGACATTCTGATTGAAGAATACTACGATTTTTTCATCGTGCTGAACAATTTGATTATCAACGCGGCGCAGGCGGGCGCAAAGCAGATTGATGCCGAGCTGTCCGTCAAAAATCGAAGCGTTTTCATGCGCGTCTCGGATGATGCGGGTGGAATTCCGGAGGACATTCTCCCCTGCATTTTTCTCCCGGGCTTTTCCACCAAATTTGACGAGCTCACCGGCGCGTCCTCGCCGGGGCTGGGGCTGTGCCACGTCAAGGATATCATTGGCAAATGGAACGCCCAAATTCAGGTGGAGAGTACCGTGCCGGAAGGAACAACATTTATTATTGAAATTCCTTCACTGTGAAAGGAGGATGAACGATGAAGCGGATTCTTATTGTTGATGACGACAGTTCCACGGGAGCTATGCTGAAATTCGTCATCGCGAGGGAGCAGCTGGGAGAGGTCGTGGGCACAGTTTCCGATGAAATCCAGGCAGTGGACGAGATTTTGTTTTACCAGCCGGACATTGTGCTCATCGACCTGCTGTTTCCTCATACCGACGGAATCCAGATCATGACCCACGCCATGGCGCGGGGCGTCGTCAGCCATTTTATCATGATCTCCCAGGCACAGGACAAGAACATGGAGGAGATGGCGTATAAAGAGGGAATCGACTTTTTTGTACACAAACCTATCAATATCTTGGAAATTCGAAAGGTTCTTCAAAATGTCATCCAGATCACGGAGATGGAGCAGATGCTCTCCGCCGTACGGCAGGCCGTACTGCCGTCTTCTGTGGCAGCGCCTGCCGAAGATTCAAATTGGAAGCAGAAGTTGCAGGAAATTTTGGCGGATATCGGCATCTGGGGGATCACGGGCAGTCGTGAGATCGTGGTGGCGGTCTGGTATCTCAAAGAGCGCCATCTGCTTGATCCGCAGCAGGAATACCAGCTTGCGGACGTCTACCAGCGGGTGGGGCAGGAGTTGTACGGTAGCGAGACCAGCGCCGCGCGGCAAAAGGGAATTGAACAAAAAATCCGGCGCGCCATTCAGAAAGCGCAAACGCATTTGGCATCCAGAGGGACTGAGGATTTCTACGACGATATATTCATAGAGTATGCCTCCCGCCTGTTTGATTTCGGTCAGGTACAGCAGGAAATGCGTCTGCTGCAGGGAAAAACGGATCAGCCAGGCAAAATTAACACCAAAAAATTCTTTGAGGGGCTTCTTTTGAAGTTGGATTAAAAAAATTTTTGAAGGTTTTTGAAGGTTTTTGAAGTCTTGATTTACAATAGTAATACGATAGAGGGGAGGAAGCGCGGCCCTGTGCTTTGCGACAAATTATGCAAAAAAAAGAGGGCGGTATTCCCATCCGGAAAAAGACATACAGCAGTGCAGCCTGGATTAAGCTCATCCTGTGCAACCTTGTCGGCATCTTTATGTTTTTTGAGACGATCCCCTTCCAGGGCAGAAACACCATCCCCCTGGATGCGCTGTGCAGCGTTATCGGCAAGCTGGTGGGCAATGCACAGCAGTGGGTCGTTGTGGCAATGTGCATTGCCGGAGCGCTGATGCCTTTCTTGAAAAAGAACTGGAATCAAAACGGCACCAGCGTTGTTTTTACCATTCTTAAAATTATGGGCGCATTCTGCGCCGTAATGTTCGTCATCAAAATCGGCCCGCGAGAGTGGCTGGAAAGCGCCAGCCTGCTCCCATTCTTGTTTGAGCTGGGCCGTTCTCTGAGCCTTTTGGTCCCTGTCGGCGCCATCTTTTTGTCCTTTCTGACAAGTTACGGATTGATGGAATTTGTGGGGCTGTTTGTCCAGCCCCTGATGCGCAAGATCTGGAAGACGCCCGGCAGCTCTGCCATTGATGCCGTGGCCTCCTTCGTGGGCAGTTACTCCGTCGCGCTGCTCATCACGGACAATATGTACCAAAAGGGTACCTATACCAAAAAGGAGGCCGCCATTATCGCCACGGGCTTTTCTACGGTTTCGTCTACATTTATGGTGACTGTGGCCGGCACATTGGGCCTGATGGAGCATTGGAATCTGTATTTTTGGACCACTCTGATGATTACCTTTACGGTGACGGCACTCACCGTCCGTATGTTTCCCCTGAACCACTTTCCTGATGAGTATCGGGACGGGGTGACGCCAAAACCGGAGCGAAACATTGACCAAAACCGCTTCCGTACGGCGCTCCGGACTGCGTTGGAGACTGCGGATCGCAGCGGCAGCTTGCCTTGGGCCTGATGGAGCATTGGAATCTGTATTTTTGGACCACTCTGATGATTACCTTTACGGTGACGGCACTCACCGTCCGTATGTTT
>Ga0183099_1000851_pt1 | contig 19651 bp, 16 predicted proteins | sample Biomet1_FD_127788 | JGI IMG/M metagenome (GOLD analysis project Ga0183099, IMG submission 127788) | Microbial communities from bioreactor (seeded with anoxic lake sediment) at LBNL, California, USA - Biofuel metagenome 1 | ecosystem: Engineered > Bioreactor > Anaerobic > Unclassified ... | reverse complement strand
CACCCAGGCCTACAGCGGAAGGTGCTACTTTTTCCAACAGACGTCCGGCCCGTTTTAATTCGCCTCGGCTGGTTGCTGCTGCTTCAACGACCAGTAGTAAATGTTGTAATTTATGGGCAAGCAATTCGGCATCGGCGGATAGCAGTAAAGGTGGAATATCAACTAAAACAAACTGATAGTGTTCTTTCGCTTCAGTTATTACGTCATCGATATGCCCAATGCTGTTCAGATGGCGAGCCCCATCGGTGTTTCCCACCCACATTCTGTCTGGATATATATCGCTTGTGGTGCTGATGCAGTGGGTTATTTCTGCTTCAGCAGCAAGGCATTGAGCTAATCCCATTGGCGGGTGATTATGAATACGGAAACGAGAATCAGGCTTGAAGGCATTCGCCTCTATCGCTAACGTGGAATAACCCAGTGATGTCAGAATTTTACCTAATGAAAGCACCAGTTCGCTGGTGCCTGCACCTGGTTTAACCGCCGAAAATGCAAACACGGTTGTGCCATGTAAGGTCTGCTCATGGATCAGGCTACTCGCCATGCGTCGCAATAAATCTTCGGCGAATAAAATAGTGGGGCCATTACTTTTCTCCATCATCCAACCTAGCGATGGAATTCCCAGCACGCGCTCCGCATCGTTCACTGTGTGAATGCGTTTATCCAGCAAATCAATGGCGATTGGCGCAATTAGTGCGGTAAATAAAGCTGCCGCCAGTAAGATGATCAGTAATTTTTTCTTACTGATACCAAAGGGTTGCTCTGGCGGTAATGCAGGCGTGACCATGCGAACAAAACCAAATGAATTAATTTCAGAGGCAAAGACATTCAGGCGCTCTTGAACTGCATCTAACTCTTTGCGATTTTGAGCGATGTCGTGCGTTAGTGACATCACCTGATTGTATATTTCGGCAAAATGAGCGCCTTTTTCTTCGAGTGACACCAGGTCTTGCGCAAGGTTTGCTTCAATCTGCTTGGTTTGTTCGACCGAGTTTTTATAACGAGAAAGTAAACTGGAAGATACTTTCAGGCTTAACGTCTTGACCTGTTTATCCATCTCCTTATCAATGCCTTTCAGTTCACTATTAAGTTCACTGTAGGTTGGGTGTTGTGCTGTCAAGCCGGAAAGCTGTATCAACAATTCTGCTCTGCGCTTGTATAGATTTGATTTTAGATTGGCTAAACCAGGGTCAATGAGTACAGCTTCTTGAATCGAGCGCGTAGTGATGTCAGTTTCACCAGTGTCGTTGAACGCTTTTAATTGTGCTTCGGCAGAGAATCGTTTTTTTCTCGCCTCATTTAACGCAATGCGTTGTTCGCTGAGTATGCGGTCGTAAGGGTTTTCAACCTGTTCACCAAATGTACTGATACCCAGTTTCAGCGCTAACGCTGTGCGCTGTTGTGTATTTTCACTGATGGTTTTGAGTAGTTCCTCCGCACGCGTTTCGAGATTGCGCTGACGAATATCAGCACCAAATACACGCTCGGTTTTCATGCGGTCAACATAGGTTTTAACAACGGCATTGACTATTTCATCGACACCGGTTGGTTTGTCATTTTGCAGCGATATTTCGATCAGATACGTATCTGGAATGGCTCTTACCGCAATCAAGGTCTGTAACTTATTCACGGTTTCCCGTTCGCTTATGCCTGGGCGACGCCATATATCACCTTGTGCTTTTAAGCTACGAAGTGCATCGAGCACGATGTCATAACGCAAAACGCTTTTGGTTTGGTGTTCAAAAAATTCGCGGTATTGCGTATTAGAAGGGAAACTCAGTTCGCCATCATCCCGCAAGTTTTTCATATAACTTGGCGACACTTGGACCATGGCAGTGGCACTGTAGCTGGGTTTTCCTTTGATAAAAACAACGGGCAGACCAGCCAAAAAGACAACAAAAAACAGCAGCAGCGCTATCTTAGGATGCGCTTTCAGGCTGACAAGAGGCTTTATGCCTCGTCCAGGTAGTTCGCTGGTTGCTGCTATGTTTTGCGTCACAGACATGGTGCATACCGTGCTTAGAGTTGTGACGTAATTACATATTATCTAGCGGGCAAGGTGTGACCAAACTGTAAACTAATCGAAAAACTAACGTCAGGTGACTAAACGTTTGTGCGCATTATGGATGTCATCAATTGAAGCATTTTTTGTTGGCAAGCCACTAAGCTGTTCGTATCTAAAGGAAGCGCTGCTAATTGTTCAATATTTTTGGCTAGCTCTGCAAACTCATTAAACCCAATCGTCGTGGCTGAGCCCTTTAGGCTGTGGGCGAGGTGTTTAATAGCTTTAATATCCTGATTATCAATAAAAGTCTGCAATAACGAGGCATCATCTTTATGCTGCAAGATAAATGCTGATTTAGCTGTTAATAAGGCATCTGCATTATTCAAAAATCGTGATTCAATAGAATCATCTATCTGTTCGGTGTGGATCGTATTGGGTTTGAGCCAGCGTGTCAGACAACCCCATAGTTCGTCCTGGTCAATCGGTTTTGATATGAAGTCGCTCATACCTGCCTCAAAACAGGCATTTTGTTCTTCCTGACTTGCACCTGCTGAGAGACCAATGATCGGCAAATTCACCCCTTGATGGCGCAAAATACGGGTTGCTTCCAAGCCATCTAATTGAGGCATTTGAACATCCATGAGGATGAGATCAACCGTTGTTTGCTCTTTAAACGCCTGAAGTAACTCATGACCATTATTCGCCAGCACAGTTACTATTCCTCCGAGTGCTAAGAGTTGTTCAATAACGATCTGATTGACCATGTTATCTTCGGCGATCAATAGATGACGTCCTTTAAACTCTTGCGGCACATCATTCGTATCGTCTTGATCTGGAATAATGGGTGAAATATCTGATCGCTTGAGTGGTATGTCGAGCGTAAAACGACTGCCTTTCCCTATGGTGCTATCAACGACTAAACTGCCGCCCATGCCACGAGCTAAACCTTGTGTAATCGCTAATCCGAGCCCAGTTCCACCAAATCGACGAGTAGTAGAGTTTTCTGCTTGGGTAAAAGCTTCAAATAAACGAGGCAATACGTCAGGAGCAATACCAATTCCACTATCGGTAACGCAAAACCGCAGTGTTTCAGCAGAACTTCCTGCTAAATATATGTCGAGTGAAATTGAACCATGGGCTGTGAATTTAATAGCATTACTGAGCAAATTTGTGAGACATTGGCTTAATCGTAATCGGTCACCAGACAGATTATTCGGCACGCTATTGGCGATGTTAATGCTCAGTAATAACCCTTTTTCATCCATGGATTGCATTCGTAATACATCTAAATCAGCCACCAAATCAGTAAGTAAGAAAGGCCTATCTTCATACGTCATTTTTCCTGCTTCGAGTTTGGCTGCATCCAGTAAGTCATTCAAAATGCGCAAAAGATGTCGACCAGAATTTGTTAGTTTGGTTACATAGTCACGCTGTTTTTCATTAAGATTTGTTTGCAGTAATAACTGGCTTAATCCGAGAACACCATTCATAGGGGTGCGTATTTCATGACTAATATTTGCTAGAAATTCACTTTTAGCTTTATTCGCTTTTTCCGCCTGTTCACGCGCTTTTTCTATTTCGGCGGTAGCTTTATGGCGGGCGGTGACGTCATCAAAAACATGCACAAAAAAATTATCATCAACTTGAATTGATGCTATATCGACGATGATTTCCTCGCCATTTTTGCGTTTCATTCGCCAAGTGGATTGGCTGATCCCTTGTTCTGTTAATAAGCCAAGATGGCGTTGCATCTTTCCATGATCATGACTAATCACAAACTGACAGAGATTTTGATTAGCAAATTGCTTTATATCCAGCCCCGTTATACTTGCGGCAGCCGGATTAGCTCGCTGAATATCCCACGCTGAATCTGTTTCGATAATACCGGTTATAGCGTAATCAAAATATGTGCGAGCAGTATGTTCGTATTTGAGGTTGTTAGTATTAGCATCTGCTGATAATCGTTTTTGTAGTTGAGAGGATAACGCGCTGAGTTTGGTTGCATCTTCAGTCGTGAATTCCCAGATTTCGGTATCTAGCAGTGTTTGCAATGACGAGATTGTTTCCGTAACAATCGACGGTTTACCCTTAAACTGCTCGTGCTCAGTCATATTGAGATACTCCATTTGCTGAGTTGCATCGTTTAGTCAGGGTGATTCGGCAGATACCAGGGATCGGGTTGTCATGCACAAGTGAATCAACGCTTTTCCGGATAATATAAAGACCAAACCCGCCATCACTATTGCCATTAAAATCGGGCGTAGTCTCCACAGCATCGAAATGTTCACCGAGATAATAAATTTTAAGCGTAAGTTGATTATCAAGGCGTTCAATTAGGGAATGTAGTGTCGCATCTTCAAGCGGCTTAGGATTATGTCTGATGATATTCGTGGCTGCTTCAAAACCAGCAAGAATCAGTGATTGAGCACTTTCTTCATGCCAAGATGCTTGCTTTGCGGCCTCGTTGATTTGATGACGCAGTGGAGCTAGAGCCGTAATATCCCAAGGTAAATTAATAGCGGATTTGTTGAATCGATGTGTGGCTATTCCATCGAAATAAAGCGCAATACAGGTGCGATCATCACTCTGTTGACGTCCTTCTTCAAAATTGAACACCGATTTCCTGATGAATTGAATCATGATCTGCGCAGGTATTTTGGCTGCTTCAAGAGATTGAATGAGATTACACAGGCGTTCTTCACCAAACTCTTCATTATGCTGATTTCTGGCTTCCGTAATGCCATCAGAGTAGAGGAACAAGAGATCGTTTGGCTGCAATTGGATTGTCTCCTGATGGTAAATCTCAGACTCTATAACGCCCAATGGCAGGTTATCACCAGCCAACAGGCGTAGCCCGTTTGGTCCGGCAATAATAGCGCGAGTATGCCCGGCATTGATGTATGTGATCTGTTTTAGCTCGGTATCCACTCGCATATAAAATAGAGTAATGAACGTTTCTAAAGAGATAAGTTTGCTGGCTACCCGAGAGTGCAATTTATTCAGGATCATTTCTGGTGAAGGCAATTTACCAGGGGTAGTGTTATTCACAATCAAAGAGCTGACTATACGATTCAGGCGCTGTTTTAAGGCTGCGCCAATGAGCGCTGCAGTAACACCTTTGCCCATTACATCGGCAATGGAAAGATCAAAATAGCGCGAGCCAAAATTGAAATATTCGTAAAAGTCACCATCAACCCCCTTAGATGGTTCGGTGTGCACGGCAATTGAAAAAGCACCAATATGGGCCGGAATATCACCAAATAATAATGTACGTTGAATTTGTTGACCGAGCACCATTTCGCGTTCTGTCGCTTGTAAGAGCTGATGTTCTGCCAGTTGATATTGCGTGATTAGCTTTTCTTGATGTTGTTGTGAAATGGCTAATTGCTGCTCGTTGTATTTGTTAACGGATATATCAGTGTGAATAGATATGTAACGCGTTGGTTTTTTTTGTTCATCAAGCATCGGAACGATGGTAGATGTTACCCAATATATGGAATTATCTTTTCTTTTGTTTGCTAATTCACCATGCCAAACTTGCCCTGAAGAGATCGTTTTCCAGAGCTCATTAAAGATAGCTGGGCTCTGAAGCCCGGAGTTCAGGATCCGATGATTGTGACCGAGTAACTCTTCCTTTGTATAACCACTGATCTCGGTAAGTTTTTCATTCGCATAGATGATATTTCCCTGTAAATCAGCAATGCTAACAATGGCATGCTCATCCAGTGCAAGCTGTCGTAACTCGAGTTCGTTGACAGTTTGTTGTAGTAGGGACGTGATTCGGGCCTGTTCTGCTTCGAGTTTTTTACGCTCACTGATATCTCTGATTGAACCAAGGAAATAGGGCTTGCCACTACCCATAAACGGTACAATGGTGAGTTCAATAGGAAATTCACTGCCATCACTTCGAATTGCTGTTATTTCAATGTGTTTCCTTAAAACCGGACCAATACCCGTTTTAAAATAATGTGTCATGCCTTGTATATGTGCCGCACGATGTTGTAGTGGGATAATTGCGTCGGCAAGCGATTTTCCAATCACTTCGCTAGCGGCATAGCCAAATGTCTGCTCAGCAGATTTATTGAAATCGACTATCACTCCTTGGGCATCGATTGTGATCAGGCAATCTAACGAGGCTTCTAAAATAGCTCCTTTTCGAATTTCGGCATCTTCGAGTTTACGAAATTGCTCGGCTAATGCTTCCGATGCTTCATTTAACGCATGTTGAAGAATATTAAGCTCTAATATTCGGCTGGATTCGGGTAAGCAATTACCGCGTTGATCTTTAAGACTTAATGCAAACAATGAAACATTATTCAGCGCACGATTGAACCGACGTAAGGGAATATTAAGAATGATGGCGGTAAAGAAAGCAGTCAAACAGCTTATTATGATGGCATTTACCCATATATGCCGCTTGATTTCTGTCAGTTCAGAAAGGTCGGCGGTAATTTGGACCCAGCCAATATTTTGGTCAACCAAAGTGATCGGGGTTGTTACTGTATAAGTAGAGTCTGATAGGATGCTATCTTGCAGTGAGATAATATTTGAATTTTGTAGTGGGTAATTAATTATTGGTTTTGCATCTGAACTTCGTTCAACTTGAAGAATTACAGCATGATGTTTGTTGGCAATAGAAATTGTCTTTATAGAACCAATACCTATTTGCTGACGAAGCGGTGTTTCAAGGTTGTCTAAATTTTCAGCCAGTAAGTCATTAATCACACTGGCCGAGATGCTTTTGGCAATGTTTTGTACGTCATTTTGAATTTCAATTTCTCGGAAATGGCTTTGTTCATCAGCTGAAAAAGCACCAAACCCTAGAAAAGAGGTAAACATAATACTATCAACAATCAGTGTTAATAAAATCCAAAATGGAATTCGCCGGACCTGATGATCATTCCGATTGTTCTGCCATCGATGAAATAATTTAATTGCCATTTAACACTACATATTTGTCGAGGCCCAATTCGGCTAATGGGGCGTAATCAGTAAAAGATGTTTTAACCGGTTTACTAATTTGAATTTGAGCTAATAACAACTTACCTTCTTCAGTATTGCTAAGAGTAATAAATGAATCTTGTAATTGAGCGCGAATATTTTCTGGAACCTTGGGGTGAACCACAATGGGGTGTGGATAGGCCGCCGGTGTCTCATAAAGAACTCGTAAATCAGATTGAATAGCTCCTGACTCTTGTGTGAGCGTTGCCCTAATTGCACCTCCTGCTGCAGCTAATCCACTTACGACATGTCGATAGACGTTAGAGTGGGTTGATATATATTTGGATTTGTAATGAATGTTCTCTTTCTCACTCAGTAGTGCACGAATATATAGAGAAGCACCAAATGCATTGGGTGAAGGAAATACGATTGTTTTGCCCTCCAGCTCAGATAATCGTTGAATCGGTGAGTCTTTACGCACGACCAGAATGCCGGTAAGACGTTGTTTATCATCACGGATTATTGGGATATATCCTGCTGATTTATTAGCCATTACTACATGATAGGGATTCATGTAGGCAACATCGATGTCACCACTCAAGATTGCTTTTTCAAATTCAGGAATTGTTGCGTATGGCTTTAGAGAAAAATTAATGCTCGTTGACGCAGAGATGGCTTTTAGTACCGGATTCCAAGTGCCATAAATTTTTGATAGAGGAAACTGGGGTACAACGCCAACAGTGAGCTCAATACCTCGTGCAGCAAAACTAAAACTCAGGCAAAAAAAAACAAATAGATTTAAACAGATACGAATATTTTTCTTCATACACAGACTCCATCATGGTCAAAGTGCAGCGAGCGCGTCTTCCTTGGTGTCATAAATGGCGAAAATTCGATGCATGCGTACTAATTCAAACAAAGCCTGCACAGGTTTTGCCATTGCAAAGAGCTTTAGTTGACCGTTTTTATGGTTCATGACTCGTAAGCAAGAAAGTAATGCGCCCAGACCAGAACTATCAACAAATGAAAGTCGGCTCATATCAAAAATAACAATCGCATTGCTGTCTAGTAGTGTTTGAATCTGTTCTTTAAACTCTTTCACGTTACTAGCATCTAAGTTCTCACTGTCGATTAAAACAATAACACCGCTGTTGATCTTTGTTGTTTCAATGCTGATGCTCATCTGTATCTCCTTAAATGCTTATCGAGTATGGTTCAGCCTTATAGCTAAAACAAGTTGTGTGTCATAGAGTTAAAAGCAAAATCTCTTTTTTATGGGCTTAAAATAATTTTGAAAGCGTTTGAAAAGGTCGGATTGCTGTTTGGCATAGCCAATGGAAATGATGTCGAAAGGTCGATGTGTTAAGTGGTTGCATAGGCATACCAGATAACAACCACGGATCAGTTACCACGGTAATGCTGTTTCTGGTCAGATTTATTAACCAGTTTTTAATGGCCATAACATTTTTCAAATCGAGATCTTTACCGACATAGGTTTTGGGAAGAATGTGGGCATCTTGCAAGTGAGATCCTTGATCAATAAAACAATTTTTTTCGATGATCACATTAGGGCCAATGATGGCATTAGCTGAAATTTTCACGCCTTCACCAATATAGACTGGGGCAAGCAGCGTCGCTGTTGGGTGAATTTGAGTGTGATGTTCAACTTGGATGAGATCTTTAGCATGATGATCGATTAAATTCTTCGCGCTTAAAAAGAGATCGGCTAAAGAGGCGCTCACCATCGAAGGTTGAGTAAGTAGTAATGTATCTATAAGTGTCAGTCCACGCATGGCATCAGTAATTGCGTCATAAGAGAGTGTGCAAGGCTGTTGGTATAACCAATTACCGCGAAAGCAACCCCAATGGGCCCATTCATGAGGAGCTTCGTACTTGCGATATGACACTCCATTTGTTGAGGCTGTTTCTGAAAAATAATGGGGCAAATTTAATGGGATATGGTTCGCATCAGCTAACCAATAAAATGCTTCTCGGTTTATGCCTAAGCGGCATGCGAGATCACACAGTTTTTCCTGCTGTATTTGTTCATAATAACTGATGCGACAGCCCCAGCGTTCCCCATCTTGCAGTGTTGGCTGCAGAGCAGGAATATTGTCAGATACAAGATATATATCCGTGCATCCGTTGCGCACCAGCAACTCAACTGCTCTTTGCAATGGTGATTTACCGAGCAAAGGATAGAGCATTACCGGTGTTTCAGGCTGTAAGGTGTGCTCCATTTCCAGATGTGTGTTGGCAAATAAAATACCAGCCTGTGCTCCTGGCGCATGTTCAAATTGTAAACCCATCATAATGATCCTCTGTTTTTATGAAGATGCACGTTGATCCAGTCCATTAAAATACGAACCAAGAACACACCATTTCCCACTAAATAGCGTTGCCATAGCCTGCCGGGTTCTTGCATAAAACGAAAAAACCATTCGAGACCTACTTTTCGCATCCATAATGGAGCGCGTGGAATACGCCCTGAATAGAAATCAAATAACCCACCAACACCCATTGCAATGGTGACACAGCATTCATCCATATGTGTGTGGATCCATTTTTCCTGGAAAGGAACGCCCATAGCCACCAGCAGAATATCGGCCTTGCTTTGGCGGATTTTCTCAATTACTTCGACTTCTTCATTGGCTGTGTAATAGCCATGTTGTGTGCCTGCAATTCTTAAATTGGGGTATTTTTGTTTTGCCCATGCCGCGACATCTTCAGCAACGCCGGGCTTAGCGCCTAACAAATAGAGGCTCTTGCCACTGTCAGCCATGGATTGACACAACAGAGGGAACATATCGGTGCCGTTTACATTGTCACGCACAGGTTGATCCATCATTTTTCCGGCAATCCGCATACCGATTCCATCAATGAATACCCAGTCGCTGGTTTGTAATAAATGGCGATAGTCTTCATCAGTTGAGGCGATATTTACGCAATCAGCATTGACAAAACTAATACGAGTACGGTTCTTACCGATAAGTGCAGCTTCAATTGCTATTAATGATTCAGTAAGTGATAAATTAACTAATCGAATACCATGAATATAAGCACTGGCCGGAATTGTTTTATTTTTCATATTCGCTCCTTAATAAGCGCCACGGCCAGTGATTACGGCTGGAATGGTTTTTAACAGCAGTTTGATATCACCCAACAAGCTTTGTTCCTGAATGTATTGCACATCGAGTTTCACTTGCTCAGGGAAGGGGATTTCTGCACGACCAGAAACCTGCCAGATACAGGTAATGCCAGGAGTGGTGTCAAGACGGCGGCGATCATCCAATGTGTAGCGCTTAACTTCTCTTACCAGCGCAGGGCGAGGGCCAACCAGCGACATATCACCTTTAATAACACACCACAGTTGTGGTAGCTCATCGATGCTGCTTTTACGAATAAAACGACCTACTTTGGTAATGCGGGGGTCATTTTTGATTTTGAATGTGACGCCTTCTGAACCATGCTGGTTATCAGTAAACAGCGTTTTTTGCACACCTTCTGCATTGACTACCATTGAGCGGAATTTAGGGAAATCGAAAGGTTTACCCCATTTGCCCACACGGGTTTGCCAGAATAAAACCGGGCCACCATCCGTCAGTTTGATGAGTAAGGCCACGATAAACATGATGGGTGATGCGACGATCAGTGCCGATGCAGCAACAGTGATATCCACACTACGTTTCAACCAATAGCCCGATTTTCCCGAAAGGCACCAGAGTTGTAGTCCAAATGCATTTAGGCGGTGTTGTACGCGTGCGCGTGCTAAACGCACCTCAAGTTGCTGTAACTCTTTATCTGTCAGCGAGGATGAATGATGAGTCATATCGGCATCTCATGTTGTTACTGAACATGTATCTATTTCAGCAAATACAGCGCAAGGTCTGTGTCATGATTGCAAACTGTTTGAAAAGGATCAGTTTCTTTGCTATCAATAATTAAGAGTCTCTTGGGTCATCTGATGAGACATCATGGTTATTTTCAACCTGAAACATAGGACTTCATGTGTATATCGGAATTCTTGAAGATGAGATTGCACAACAAGAGCTCTATAAGCTCTGGTTTAGTTCTGCACAACATACAAGCCAGTGTTTTGATACGGTGCATGATTTTCTAGATGCATTAAAAAAACAACATTTTGATCTGTTGCTCATTGATTGGATGCTGCCGGATGGCAGTGGAGATCAGGTGTTGAAATGGGTACGTGAAAATTTAGGCTGGGATATTCCGGTTATTTTTATTACGGCCCGAGATAATGAAATTGATGTGGTGAATGCACTACGTGCGGGCGCTGATGATTACATCGTTAAGCCGGCTAAATTTCTTGAGTTGCTCGCACGAATTGAATCGTTGTCGCGTCGTATTAAAGCGTCTCCCGTGTTACGTTTTGGCTCTTATGATATAGATCAGGAACGTCGTAGTATTGCAATTAACGGCAAGCCCGTTGAACTGACTCAAAAAGAGTTTGAACTAGCCTGCTATATGTTTCAGACGCCAGGAAAATTACTTTCACGAGTGCATCTGCTTGAAAAATTGTGGGGGTTAAATGCTGAGGTGGATACCCGCACGGTGGATACGCATGTGAGCCGGATCCGACGGAAATTAGCAATTGGCCCCGAGCACGGTTGGCAAATCATTCCCGTTTATGGCTGGGGCTATCGTATTGAAAAGGTTGAGCAACCTTCAGTAAAAGCGTAGTTTTGCTGTTACAGTAGTAGAACTCATCATTAGTGTTCCATTTGCATGAGATCTTCATTGCTTAGATGATTTCTCAGCAGCCGGGCAAAATTAGATGGTGAATGGCGCAAATATTCTGGGGTGACAGCTTGCAAATAACATTCACCCCACAACCCCTCCCATAAATGTAAACAATATGATTTCTGTGCCTGTCGATAATGCCACTCAACCCCGTAGAGAGCATGAAAAGTCTGGTAAAAAGACCGTCTGATCATGTCATGCGAACCACTAAACAATTTGATCAAATTTTTAGTAATCCGAACACTCTTCTCTTTCCATGACGGTGCTTGCCCCCAAAGATAACGATGAACAGGATCGTTGTGCGTTGGATAGAAAAAAGCATATTTATTAACAACATGGATCTGAGATGGTTGTTGTTGAGCGAGAAGCCATGGCAGCAAAACCGAGTGATAATTCCAGCGGGTTGCATCAAAACTTCGGTATTGTTGCTGCCATTCATGCAGAAATGCGGAATTGGCTTTAGCTAAAATGACCGCATTACAAAGCCCGGTTCCTGGTTCGACACCCATTACAAAATCGTGTTGCCGTAGCGAGGTGAATGGGCGTAGTGAAATAACATCTAAATCCAGATAGATGCCACCATACTGTTTTAACATCGCTAAACGAATGACATCGGCCATATGAGCTAAATATTTCACCGGATTACCATAAACCTCAGTGACTGGCTCTACAGGGTTTAACGTTAAAAGAGGTTTGGCTTTTTCCCACCAATGGCCGCAGGGCAGCTCGGTATGATGGAATAGAATACAATCGGGCTGGTTTATTTTCTTTGCCATATATACAGCGAGAAAATGAATAAAGGAAAACGGACGACCGCCAACATAAATAAAATGGATGATGTTTGGGATGCTTGTTTGCTGAGGTATAAACGGAAAATATTTAGGACTGGCATTCATGTTGGCGTTCCTCGCAACTAGCTGCTAGGTCAGTATTTTTTCGTAAGATTATTCTGGCAGGAATGCCAACTGCGGTCGCGCCTGCAGGAACATCGGTGATAACAACGGAATTGGCTCCTATCACCACATCATTTCCAATGCAGATACCACCGAGGATTTTGGCTCCGGCGCCAATATCAACGCGATCACCAATGTGGGGTGATGCTCGATCATTTGTGTGCTTAAGGCCGATAGTTACGCCTTGTCGGATGATCACATCATCGCCCATGATCACGTCACCGCTAATGATGATGCCACCAAAATGTTCAATTTTCAGACGGCGACCAATGCGCGTTTCACAAGGTAGTTCAATGCCCGTAAGCATCTGGCAAAGCGTTCTCAATATTTTGTAAAGCAATGACAGTGGTTTGCGTAATAAAGTACTCTTTATTTGGTAGCGCCATTGCCCGAAGCGATAAACGATCATCACCCAGAATCCCTGACGCCAGATGTCTCGTTCATACGTTTGCCAGTCTTCTTTCAGATTTTCAAACATAGTCTTTTTCACTTTGTTGTCGATAAATCTATTACAGCAGGTTGCCATGTCGGCTTGTGAATAAAGCTGAAACAAAGTGCAAACAAAGTGTGTCTTACCAAGGGCGGTGAGGGCTGCTTGATCCTCCCTGCGTCTCACCCCAAGCTTGCCGCATTAACGCCACCAGCCGATGCGACTCTTGTACTTTTCGTTCTGCGGAAGACGATTTTCCCGTTATACGAGCTTTAATCATACGAAGTGAGTGCCATGAGGTTTCTAATTTATTTAATAACCATGCAGCCAACCAGCCGTGGTGTTTACGGTAATAAAGTAAGGCACTACGCATTCGCCAAAGAACTAATTGAGAACCTGAAGACGAGAACTCTGTTTTCTCGACAGTTTTAGATGATTCACCACCAATATGGCGGATCACGATTTCAGGGCGATACCAAATTTCCCAACCGGCTTCTTTAATTCTGCGGCAGAGATCGACTTCTTCGTAATAAAGAAAAAAGCGTTCATCAAAATAACCAATCTGATCGAGAGCTTCACGTCGGATAATTGCATACGCACCAGGTACCCAATCTACAGTCGCTGGCTCTTGAGTGTTTGCCCAAGTCCGATCAAAACGACCAAAGAATCGAGAATGGGGGTAACGTGCGGCGAGACCAGAAATGACTATTAACTCATTTAATAAAGAGGGGAATTGACGTGCAGAGGGTTGTTCTTCGCCTTCCGGTGAGAGCAAACGCCCTCCGGCAAGCCCAGCTCTGGGTGTCATGGTCATGAAAAGCAGAGACTTTTGCAAGGCATCAACTTCAAGTTGAGCATCAGGATTCAACAACACAAAATAGCGACCGGTAGCTATTTTGAACGCTAAATTATTGGCAGCCGCAAATCCGAGATTAGTCGTGCTTCGTAGCAAACGAACATTCGGAAACTCAGCCTCTATCATATCGGCAGAACCATCATGCGAAGCATTATCAACGACAATCACTTCGACTAATTTCACCAAGCTAGCAGCATAAAGGCTGTGCAAGCAGTCTCTCAACACGTTTTTAGTATTAAAAGAGACAATAATAACGCTGGCATTGGGTATTAGAAAATCAGACATATCGTATTCCTTCTATGATCCATTTCGGTTTGTTCTAACCCACGAAGTTTTCTTTCGAGAAGCACCTAACACACTGCTTACCATGGTTATTTTCCAGAGTAAGTAGAGGGGGATGCGAAGCAATATAGACAGACGACTCCACGGTAAACCGGCAACCTTGATGGTGGAAATAACGTGTATGGCAATTGCAGTGACACTAAATGCGGATATGAGTAGCAACGGTGCAATAAAATCAGAAAAGAGAGCAATAGTTGCAGCAGTTAGGATCAGCAACAGATGGTAGGCCAGGGGGAGCAGCAATAAATCGACCAGTGGTTCAATCAGGCGATAGTTGCCCGCGATGATCGCACCGAGTAATTTAGGTGCATATTCAATCAGCATGTGAACTCGACCACCTTCCCAGCGTGCATGTTGGGAGCGGTTGCCTTGCTCACCACTTGGCATGTCACCAAAAACGGTGGTCTCATAAGCAAACTTTACGCTAAGGCCGGCTTCTACCAGTTTCAGGTGATATTCCAGATCTTCGACAACTGATAACGCGGTATAGGGTACCGCCCGAACAACTTCTTTTGTCACCACAAAACCGTTTCCCAATAGGCCGACGGAACAACCCAGTGTTTCTCGCCCCATCAGGCGCACAACATTAAAGGCTGAAGTTGCAATTTCGGCTAAACGGGTGCGGGGGGAATCGTTATAGTTGCGCACGTTATAGCGAGTTTGTAATACCTGAGCGCCATTGGCTAGATGATACCGAATAACCGGTAATAAATTTCCTGCTGCACTGGTGTCTGCATCAATAATGATATAAGCACTGTGATCTTCGGGCGCCAGTGTTTCAAAGGCGTAATTTAAAGCCGCACCTTTACCTTTAACGACATTATCTGTGCGTTCGATAACCCTGATATTGTTGATGCGGCATATATCAGCGGTATGATCAGTACAATTATCAGCAATAACAATGATCTCAGTGTTGCCGTCTATTTCTGCCAAGGTATTCAAATTTAGCAATGTATGAGCAATACCTCCGGCTTCGTTATGAGCGGGAATAATAATGCCTAACTTGCCGTCATGTTTTGTTGTTGGCATTACAGATGTTTTTGGTTTCAATAAGGCCGCAACAGTCAATAACAATAGATAGAGTGAGCCAGGAATTGTCATAGCAAGAAGAATGATAGGTAAGCTATTTATTAGAGCATTCAGAATGTTCACATTCTTATCCTCGCACGCTAGATTGGGATGATTGATCGTTGTAACCAAAGAAGTGAGCGATGCGTAGTTGATCGAGCTCTGCATCTGCTGGGCCCGTGTACGTCGCTGTCATATGCGGATGCTGACTCCAAGGTAGCGAGGAAAATTCTTTTTGCAGGCGTTGGACTAAATCATCTGTTTTGCCAATTTGTTTTGCAGGAATGCCGCCGACTACATAGCCTGTAGGCACATCATGTGTAACAACAGACCCCGCGGCGATCACGACGTTAGACCCAATGATCACATTCGGCATAATGATCGCTTGATGACCAATAAATACATTGTCATGAATTTCAATTTTGCCTACTTTATCGAGGGCTACACCGTAGGCAACTTTGAGCATATTAATTGCGCCATCGTGTCCAAATAACGTGCATCCACTGAGACGAACATTGTTGCCAAGGCTGACAAATTTGGGGTCGGTAATGACCACATTCTGTTGAATAGAACAACCATGCCCCATTGCATGTAACCCACCATGCTGACGTAAAATTTCAGCCCATTCCTGTCCGTCTGGATGGCAAAACCGACGGTATAACCCAATACATTTACCATGATGGCGTGCGAGATAATTCAGCAATAGACGGATCATGATGCCGCTCCTAGGTTTGATTTGAAGATATGACCGAGGTGGGTAATGTTTTTAGTGATTTCATATTTATCTTCAATACGCGCTCTGCCGCTGAGCGCCAATTGTTGACGCAAATCCTCATCTGCAATCAGCAATTTGATTGCATCAACGAGTTCAGCGCAGCTTGATGGTGAAACCAATAGCCCATCGATGCCATCCCGGATGAGTTCAGGAATACCGGTAATGCGTGTGCTAACACAAGGCAGGCCGCTTGCCATGGCTTCCATCAAAACAACGGGGATCCCTTCTGCAAAGCTGGCTAACGCGAAGAGATCCGCTTTTTGATACCATTCCCGTACTTCTTGCTGATTTAGCGCTCCGGTGAAATGCACTAAGGATGAAAGATTTGCCGCCGTTACTTTCGCTTTTAGTGCCGCTTCATCAGGGCCAGAACCAATCAGGACAAGGCGAATCTGTTGTCCGTTGGCTGCGATTTCGGCACATGCATCAATGAGAATTCGTTGGCCTTTCGCGGCGACTAAACGTCCGACACAGAGAATAGTAAATGGCTCGTTGTTCGATTTGAGCGGTGAGTTGCTGTGTTTTGGTGGGTTGTAAAATTCAGGGTCAACACCCAACGGGCATTCATAAAACTTTTCCCATTGATCTTGCGGTGATAAATACATCAATTGGCTGCGTGCAAAAGATCCAATACAAATAATGAAATCAGCAGCCGCTATTTTTTGCGTCAGCCATTGACCTCGGGTGTCATAAAACTCATCCGGGCCATGCACAGTGAGTGATAATGTGATGGGAGCATAGTGTTTTAATATTAAAGCGACATTGGATGCAGCCGTCGCAAAATGAACATGCAGATGATGGATGTTTCTAGATTTCATCCAACGATCGAGCATGAGTGCTTCGGTAAAATAAAACAAGCCAAACAAAATCTGACGCACATTCGAGCCCCCAAGGCGCAAGGCAAACATTAAACTGCGCAGGTAGCAGAGAGGGTGTACCAACCCCACTAAGTGAGCAATAAACGCTCCCCCAATACCTGCTTTTTTGACGTAATAGGTTTGCGATGTCTCAGTTAATTCTTCCGGGTTCATCGCTGATTGTGCACGATCAGGGTTGTTAATCGATGCGCTTTCTATTTCGAAGCCCATTTTTCGCAACTGCAATACTTCTCGCAAAATAAACGTATGTGAAACAGCGGGATAGCAGCTCACTAGATAGCCTAATCGTTGTTTTACACACGATGAACTTGCGTTTTGTATGGGGCGGTGATCAGCTTTTTTTACAGCTTTCAGATCTGCAAAATGCAGTGGCGGAGATTTCAGCATTTTACGAGTCCTTTTTCAGTTAATACGTCGTGATAGATTTTCTCTACGGTTTTAATTTTTGCTTGCCAGCTATATGTCGTTTCGACGCGGCGTGAACCTTCAATGCCGCGCTGTCTCCAGTCCGTCGGATTATGTGGAATATCCATCAGCGTTTTTGCTAAATCGAAAATGACTTGCGAAGGGCTTGCAATAGGCAGCAAAGCACCTTCATTATTGGTGACTATTTCGCTCGGCCCACCATGATTCAGAGCAATAACCGGGCGAGCAGAAGCCATTGCCTCTAGTAACACCGCACCACCAGATTCTCTGACCGATGGCAGGCAAAACACATGACACTGCTGCATGAAACCTGAAATTGCATGATGTGGCTGAGCACCGTGGAATGTCACCACATTGGCGAGCCCATGCAGTTTGCTCATGGCATACCATTGCTGATACATAGGGCCATCGCCGACCACATCGAGTAAGACCGGGCAGCCAGAATGGTGCATTTTTGCAATAGCCTGAATGAGTAAATTGAGGCCTTTAACAGGCGTCAGCCGTCCGACAAACAGCACGCGTAATGGGTGGGTTGCATCGGGAGCCTCAGGCCATGGCGTGAAATTGAATTGTGAAAATGCGATGCCATTTTCGGACATGGTCATACACCGATCATGATAACGAGGGCTAACGCCCTGACGTGTAGTCGCATTCGCCGTTAATATCCGTGAGGCTAATCGAGTTGAGCCTAACAAAACATCGGGCAAAAACCGCAAACTACGTACATGGCTTAACCAGGTTGATTCTTGTTTCATGATCTTTTTAAACCCGGGCGGATCAGTCAGCCCACTGTTTAGTGGACCTATAACCATTGGCAGCCCCAAACGACCTAAGCAAGTTGGCGCAGCCAGCGTGACTGGCGTTACGCGGTGCAATACCTCCCACTCAGCGCCTTTTTTAAGCAGTTTCTTCAATTGTCGGTAAGCTGCGAAATCGAAAGCAAAGTAGTCGATAGAAGAGACAAGAAAAACACTGTGTTCACTGTGTGGAAATACACGTTTTGCCATCCGATAGACCGGACCTGCAAACCACTCAGTATCAATGTAAATAATCTTGCTATTAGCTTGCAGCTTCTCTTTTTCGATAGCAGGGCGATTACGAATATGAGTGACTAATGTGACATGATGGTCCGTGCTTAAACGGGTAAACCATTCCCAGCCAATTTGAGATACGGAACCCATATCGGGTCCGCATTGGTAAGCAACGAGTAAGATATTTTGTGATTTCATACAGCCACCTCCGAATGAAGCGGTCTTGCCGGTATACCAGCGACTACAGCGGATTCAGGAATATCATGAGTAACAACGGCATTCGCGCCAACAATGGCGTTATCACCAATCATGATGCCTGGTAAAATGGTTACACCTCGACCTATCCATACATTGCGACCGATGCAAATAGGTTTTGCGATGTGGCCGGAATGTCGAATCGCCTGATTGTGACCAAACTGATGATTGGCATCTCGGAGACTGGTGTATTCGCCAATCATGCTGCCATCGCCAATTTCAATATGTGCATATGAAACAATGTGCACGCCACGAGAAATTACAACGTCATCACCAATGGCAATACAGCCATGTTCCTGCGTTTCTAAATGCAGTCCACGATAGAGATAATTGCGCTTGCCAATCGTAATTTGACGAGTGCCGTGAATATCAGGTTTACCCAGAATAATGGTCGAGGAATCAATCTTTTTAAGATGCGCATTCAACCATGCATATGACCAAAATTGCACTAAACGCTGGCTCAGCCGATCGCCTAGTTGAAATGCCGGGTATAGCAATGAAGCTAACAAGTGCTTGGATGTGAATAGATGTGTCATCTTGCATTCCTTGTTCAGAGGATATGCCTTATTAAAGGCCATATTGCCAGGCAAGATGTGTCAGGATTGAAAACTCTTTGCTAAAACCATTTACCAAGTAACTGCATCCTTTGCCAGGAAATGAGCTTCGTAAACCGATAGGCGTATACCGTAGTGGGGGTTATGAATGCTTGGTAGTCTGGCAATGCAGCGATTTGGCGACGGAGTTATGTTCGAGAGGGTGAAATAAGTTGTTGTTCTTGAGAATATAGTCAAAGACGTTCTTGGCAGGAAATTATCAATGAATCAGTGGCTTCAACAGCTTTGCCTAAAACCATTTACCAAGTAACTGCATCCTTTGCCAGGAAATGAGCTTCGTAAACCGATAGGCGTATACCGTAGTGGGGGTTATGAA
>Ga0183099_1000850_pt1 | contig 19678 bp, 15 predicted proteins | sample Biomet1_FD_127788 | JGI IMG/M metagenome (GOLD analysis project Ga0183099, IMG submission 127788) | Microbial communities from bioreactor (seeded with anoxic lake sediment) at LBNL, California, USA - Biofuel metagenome 1 | ecosystem: Engineered > Bioreactor > Anaerobic > Unclassified ... | reverse complement strand
ACCAGCAGCACGACAGGGTGGGCAGAGGGCCGGATCCAAAAACCGGCGAACACGTAATCCGGATAGCGGTGAAACGGGCGTTCCTGCTGATCGGATAACCGCTCGGCTTCCTCCCAGTCAGCTTTCTTTTTCCGGATCTCTTCCAAGCGTTCTTCATGCGTAGTGGTTTGCTCTTCCATCATCACTCACCTCCGTAGAGATAAAGCAATCTCGGCGCGGCGGTTGTCCCGAAAGTGTCGCGTAGCAACTGCAGTTCAGAAAGCGTCTGATTTTCCTGGCTCGTCAGTTTGGCAGCCGCTTGAGCGAACAACCAAGAAAAATCGGAAAACAGGCCAGGTGTCGAAGTATAGTCGAATACTTCCGCATCCTCGAGGCCATAAGCGGTTTTCATCGCTTTCAGTGCATCATCCGTGTAGGCTATCTCATCCACCAATCCAAGTGCTTGAGCCTGTGTGCCGGAATAAATCATGCCATTCGCAACAGCGCGGACCTCTTCTTCCGGCATATCCCTTCCCGTTGAAACGACAGTGACGAAACGCTGATAAGCCTCATCGACGTAGGCTTGCAGCAACGCGCGTTCTTCCTCTGTCATATCCCGATCCGGCGACCCGATGTCCTTGAGGCTGCCCGACTTGATTGTGTTGTATTCGATACCCAGCTTTTCAAGCAGCCCTGAGTATTCGATCGCCTGCATGATGACGCCGATCGAACCGGTAGTCGTTTCAGCAGTGGCATAAATCTTGTCCGCACCAGCGGAAATGTAGTAGCCCCCACTTGCAGCAGTTCCTTGCATGGATGCATAGACCGGAAGTTCCTTTTCAGCAGCAATGCGGTACAATTTATCGTGCGCCTCCGCACTTTCATAGACCCCGCCGCCCGGGCTGTCGACTATCAAGAAGATCCCTTTGATTGTGTCATCCTCTTCGATGGCTTTCAACTGCTCCAAAAAAAGGTCATGATCGTAACTGGAGCCGTCCGTCAGCACACTGCCCGCACCTGATTGAATCGTCCCTTCGATATGCAGAACCGCAATCCGATTGCTGGCATCGCCACTTTCCATAACGTTTTCCTGCAAGCTCGTTCCTGGTATCAGATTGCCGGTAAGCTGGCTGAGGGAGTCTTCCGTTTGGTCAGCCAACCGGGTCGACAGAAATTGTGAACCAAGCGATGCCACGAAAAGAATCAGCGCGATCGCTACCGCAATCCATCTCTTTTTGTTCATCAAGCATTCCCCTTTTCATTTCGATTATTCTTGAAGATAATCCTCCTCAGGCTCTTCTTCGATTTCAGGTTCATCCAAATACAATCCGGATATTTCCTTGTACCATTCAAAAATATGCATGAACAGCACTTTAAGAACAGCATAGCCGGGAATACCCAAGATAAAACCGGTCAGACCGAACAGTTTTCCTGCCGTAAGCAATACAAAGATGATCGTGACGGGATGGACCTCGAGATTGCTGCCGAGTATCTGCGGTGAAATGACGCGTCCTTCAATGAATTGCTCGATTGAGAAAACCAGCAGCACTTTTGCCAGCATCAGCGGAGAATCCACTATCGCAACAATCACCGCGGGCACCATCGCAATGAAGGAACCCATATAAGGAATGATGTTCAGGAATCCGGCGAATATCCCAAGCACGATTCCGAATTTCATTCCGATGATGGCATAACCGATGACGAACATCAACCCGACAAAGAACGCGACCGTAATCTGACCGCGCACATACTGGCTGATCTGCGTGTTGACTTTCTTCAGCAAGTCCCCGATCGACTCCCGTAGGTTTGTAGGAAATAATTGCAGAAAAGTCAGTGGCAATTTATCTCCTTCCTTCAGTAGATAATACAAGATGATAGGCATCGTGACGATTCCTACAAACGCATTCGTCAAAAGTCCCACAACGCTGCCTAATCCGCTGACCGTGTTCGACAACACCTCGTTCAGCTTCTCGGAGACGGTATTGAAGATATCTGCATTGATTTCGCTGATCTGTTCCTGCAAGGAAGTGAACCAATCATAGTTGATCAATTCAATCGTCATGCTCTCGATTGCCTGCCAATAAGTAGGAAATTCGCGGACTATCCCTATCGTCTGATCGCGGATGATCGGAATCAGGATTGCAAAACCCCAAATCATCATCAACAGCACCAGCACGAAGGCAATCCAAATACCTACGAATCGTTTTATCCCTCTCTTCTCCAACAGCGTTACAAAAGGGTTCAGCATGTAAAAGAAAATACCCGCCATTACCAGCGGAAAGCCGATGACACTGAAGAAGCTGCCGATTGGCCCTAAAAGATAAGAGATTTTTGAAAATACCAAAACAATCAGAAGAATGAGCAGAGTAATCAATAGAACAGTCACGAACTTGTTGTTCAGAAACCATTTTTCGAACCACGACAAACGATTCCTAGACGTTCCTTTACGTGGGGCTCTTTCCATTGGACTCACCTTCAATCTTTCTTCCTATAGGAAATGATCGTGCCATCCGTTATTGTCGGTAAAATGTGAGGGGTTAAATAAATGCTTGTTTCCAGGCGTTCTTCATCCCAATTTTTGAAAATCATGGTGGTGTGACCGATTGACTGTAAATTTCTGAGGACATGGTTACCGATATAGGATATGCGGTATTCCTGTTCATCAAACAAAATCCGGTCTCCGTCCGCCAGTTCGAACCATTCCTGGGGTTCGATGAAACGATGGATGACGGAAACTTGCTGCAAGGGCTCCGTTGCGCTGTCATCGAACAGAATGATCATTGGTTCTTTTATATCTATTGCTTTTTCTCCAATTTGAATTACTTTGCTTTGCATGTACATTTCCCCTTTTCAGACACTTTTTACAATTTCTATTCTATCACAGTTTTTTTGGCAAACCATCGATTATGCCGTTGAATCTAACTTTATTTACTTCGCAAGGTTTTTTCCCTGTCATTGTGGAGGGCATTTGTTATAATGGAATTATCATAATATTTAGGAGGTCTTTGGATGGAACAAGTTTTATATCTTGGCTCTTACACAAAAAGAGAGAGTAAAGGGGTTCATCAAATCATTTTGGACACCGATAAAAAAGAATTACGTGATTATCGCTTGATTGCGGAAGTCGACAGCCCTACTTATCTGGACTTATCTGCGGACAAAGAAACGCTGTACGCGATTTCCAAAACGGATGAAGGTGGTGGCATCACTTCTTTCAAGAAAAATGAAAACGGAAGCTATGACAAGGTGGCTGAAATTTCTGCTGAAGGATCTGCGCCTTGCTATATCTACTTCGACGAAGACAAAAAATTGATCTTCACTGCCAATTACCACGGTGGTTACTTGACTGTCTACAAAGAGAACGCTGATGGTTCATTCACAATGACGGACCGCGCACAACATGAGGGTTCGAGCATCCATGAAAATCAAACAATTCCGCATGTGCATTACAGCGCGCTATCTCCAGACAAGAAATTCTTGTTGGCTTGCGATTTGGGTACCGACGAAGTTTACACCTACACGGTTTCTGATGAAGGCAAACTGGCGGAAGTTGCCCGTTATAAAGCGACTCCAGGGACAGGCCCGCGTCACTTGGTTTTCCATCCAAACGGTAAAGTGGCTTACATGTTCGGTGAGTTGAGCAGCGATGTTGAGGTGTTGGCTTATGATGCAACAACAGGCACGTTCTCGTTATTGCAAGTCATCACGACCATCCCTGAAGAGCATACCGGTTTCAACGGTGGCGCGGCTATCCGCATTTCCGCAGACGGAAAATTCGTTTATGCTTCCAACCGTGGTCATGACTCATTGGTCGTCTATGCGGTATCCGAAGACGGCGAAACATTGTCGTTAGTGGAATATGTCCCTACCGAAGGAAACATCCCCCGTGACTTCAACCTGGATCCGAGCGGCCAATTCGTGATTGTAGCTCATCAGGATTCCGATAACCTGACTTTGTTCGAGCGCGATGCAGAAACAGGTAAATTGACGTTGCTGCAAAAGGACGTCTACGCGCCTGAGTGCGTTTGCGTGTTCTACTAGACTTCATACATTTCCCTCCACGTTCGGATGAACTTGGGGGGTTTTTGGTTATTGGCACAGCTGAGCAAAATAGTTACCTCGCTGAGGCGCTCTCCTGTATACTCGTTATATGTATCTTTTGAACGGAGGTTGGAGCTTATATGATTACCGGTTTTCACCATCTCACCGCCATCACCAAAGATGCGGAGAAGAACAAAACCTTTTACAACGATACCCTAGGTTTGCGTCTCGTCAAACAGACGGTCAATCAGGAAAACTTGACCGATCCTCACTTTTTTTATGGGGACTACAAGGGAACTCCTGGTACGATTTTGACTTTTTTCGAGCTGCCCAGAGTCGGCCAACGCCACGAAGAAGACAGCTTCATCCATGAAGTGCTGCTGAAAATCCCCCAAGGCAGTCTGCCGTTCTGGAAAAAACGACTTACGTCAAAGGCTGTTCGTTTGATTGCAAACGATGAAGTAAGCTGTTCTTTCTTGGACCCGGACGACATGAAAATCACTCTGGTTGAAGCAGCTGAAGTGATAGCACCCGAGCAGGCGACACGCCACAGCGACGTGCCCGCCCAATACCAGATCATCGGTATACTGGGCATCCATTACACTGTGGCCGACCTCGGAACAACGGAGGCTTTTTTTCGTGACGTGCTCGGCATGAGCCTGTTGGATCATGTTGCTCGCCCGATTTCTGCATTGGATGGGGAAAGTCGGCTGATCCAGTCCACTAGACTGAGGCGTTCCCGTTTAGGCAAAGGCGCCATCGACCACATCGCCTACAGCGTGCCTGAACGCAAAGACCTTGATTTGATTCTGGATAAGGCAAAATACAGGCAGATCACCGTTGAAAAAATCATCGACCGCGGTTATTTCCAAAGTCTTTACTTACGGGAACCAAACGGATTACGCATCGAAATAGCGACCGATTATCCAGGCTTCACACTTGACGAACCTTTGGAAAAACTCGGGGAAACGTTCGCTCTCCCTGATTTTCTGGAACCAAAGCGAAAGGCAATCGAAGCCAATATCCTTAAAAGAAAGAAGTGAGCATATGCAGCATTTCAATACTAAAGAACTCAACACAAAACAAATGTACAAATTTTTGACGGGGAGCATCATTCCCCGCCCGATTGCTTGGATCACTACCCAGAATCCGGAAACCCAGGTCGTCAATGCAGCGCCATTCAGCTTTTTCAGCGTCGCTTCGAACGTGCTGCCGCTGATCAGCGTGGCCATTCTGAGGAATGACGGGAAAATCAAGGATTCCGCCAGAAACCTGCTGGCTTCCCGACAAGGAGTCGTCCACATCGTCAGCGAAGACTTGGTGGAGGAGATGAACAGGACGGCCGCTCAGCTACCGGACACAGAGAGCGAAATCGATCTGACGGAATTGACGTTGACCGCCAGCCACACTGTCACTGTACCCGCGATCAAAGAAGCGAAAATCCGCATGGAAACCACGGTGCATCAATATGTGCCTCTGACGGATGCTGATGGCAAAGTGCTGACGGATCTGTTCATCTTGCGCGTCGAAGATTTCCTTTTCGATGAAACGGTCTTCGATCACGAGAAACAATACGTTTGGGCCGACAAATTGGCGCCTGTCGCAAGGCTGGCCGGCAACGACTACACAAAGCTCGGAGAGATTTTTTCGTTGGAACGTCCTTAACGGGCTGCGCTCCATTTAGCCAAGGCCAAAGCATAGGGAGGCGATAGCGAAGCAAAAAGCTCCATCCGGCTAGCCGGATGAAGCTTTTTTTAAATTCATTCTGTTATTCTTTCGGCAGGACGCTTCCGATTTCTGCTTTTACGGCAGCCTCTCCGGTCACATCCAGGCTGAAACTTTTGACTTTATCCATATTTGTGATCACAACGACCATCGCAGAATCTTTGCCCGCTTCTTGCAGTTGTGCCAGATCAACTTTAGCAATGAGTGTATCGGCAGTCAAAGCCTGGCCTTCTTTCACAAAGACTTCGAATGGTTTCCCGTTTAACTCAACCGTGTCCAAACCCATATGCAACAAAAGTTCCAATCCGCTGTCCAACAGGATGCCTACCGCATGCTTTGTCGGGAATACGCTCAATACTTTTCCTTTTGCTGGAGAATAAATGTTTCCGTCAGTAGGAATGACCGCAAACCCGTCACCCATCATTTTTTGGGAAAAGACCGGATCTGCAACATCCGAAACTGGAACCACAATACCATTTGCTGGTGAATATAAGAGTTCTTTCTCAACCGGTAGTGTTTCCTTCTTATCACCCTTCTTAAAAAAGCCAAACATGCTATCGCCTCTTTCTTATTTAAATGAGCTTATGTTAAAATTAGTACACTTCATTTTAACATAAATCGTTCGGTAATGTGAATTTTTTTGAGCACCGCTTACATCGAAAAAGAAATAAACATCGTTAAGCAGAATACTTGAAAATAGTTGGCTAATCTTTTTCATTTCGCTATACTAGATGATGGAGCATCAAAATATTGGGCAACAGAAAGGATATTATATGGAATTTATGGAAATACTGAAAGCAATCATCCTCGGAATCGTCGAGGGAATAACCGAATGGCTGCCCATCAGCAGCACGGGTCATATGATCCTTGTAGAAGAATTCATCCAGTTGAACCTCTCGCAGGCATTCAAAGAGATGTTCTTCTATGTGATCCAATTAGGAGCTATCTTGGCTGTGGTCGTCATTTATTTCCACAAACTGAATCCCTTCTCTCCAAGCAAAACGAAGGCAGAGAAGAACCAGACTTGGGATATCTGGAAAAAAGTGATCATCGGTTGTATCCCAGCAGGCGTAATCGGGTTACCTTTGAACGATTGGGCGGATGAAAATCTTTTGAACGCGACGGTCGTAGCTTTGGCACTGATCATCTACGGGATCTTGTTCATCGTGATCGAAAACAGGCACAAGGATCGCGAACCGAGCATTACCGATTTCAGCCAATTAACTTATATGAAGGCATTCCAGATTGGTCTGTTCCAAGCCCTCTCGATCATTCCGGGTACATCGCGCTCCGGTTCTTCCATCCTGGGGAGCATCGTATTGGGTACTTCACGCTTCATCGCGACAGAATTCTCCTTCTTCATGAGCATTCCGATCATGTTCGGAATCAGTTTTTTGAAGATCATCAAATTCGGCTTCAACTTTACCGGACTTGAATTCGCCGTTCTTTTATCAGGCATGCTTACCGCTTTCCTCGTTTCGATCGTTGCCATCAAGTTCTTGATCGGTTATCTGAAACGCAATGACTTCAAGGCATTCGGTTGGTATCGGATTGTCCTTGGTGCCATCGTCCTGATCTATTTTATGTTTGTCTGAAAAATGAGTTTCGCCATCCTTTTTGGGATGGCTTTTTATTTTGTCATCCAGAACATCTATAGTCCTTATTAACAATTATTATAATCTGTATTTTTTTGTTAACCTTCTGGTTTTATTGCTGTGCGTAATTTTCTGCCGCTTCAAATGTGTCTGACATATGGACAATTGAGAATGAGATTCATTTCCGTTTGATTATAATGATTATAATCTGGATTTCTTTAGTGCTATCATGAAGGCATATAGGAAGGAGTGTCAAATCATGAAAGATTTATTCAAGAATAAAGCGATGATCGCAACCACGATCAGTGGCATTCTCATCATTCTTGGCATTGTGTTGCAATGGCAAAACTTTGATACAGCTGCAGCCATCATTTTCGTGTTATCGTTCATCATAGGCGGCTATAAACAAGCAAAAGAAGGATTCATCGATACAGTTGAAAATAAACACCTGAACGTCGACATATTGATGGTGCTTGCAGCAGTTGGCGCCTCTTTGATCGGCTACTGGATGGAAGGCGCATTGCTCATCTTTATCTTCTCGTTATCCGGTTCACTGGAGGAATACGCGACCGATAAAAGTACCCAAGCGATCACAGCGTTGATGAACATTGTCCCTGAAATCGCAAAACGCATCAACCCGGATGGCTCGATCGAAGACGTTGCAGTCAAGGATCTGAAAGTCGGCGATACATTGATGGTCCCTAAAGGCGCTAGCATCCCCATCGACGGCACGATCGCGTCGGGTCTAGGCCTGATCGATGAAGCCGCCATTTCCGGTGAATCCGTCCCTGTCGAAAAGACGGTCGGCGATGATATCTTCGGCAGCACGATCAACTTGAGCGAAGCTCTGACCATGACCGTCTCGAAAGAATCCAAAGATACCTTATTCGCCAAAATCATCCGCATGGTGGAAGAAGCGCAAAAGACCCCTTCGAAGACAGCGAGCTTCATCAACCGCATTGAAAACACCTATGTTAAGATCGTCCTTGTTTTTGTGCCGGTCATGATTGCCGTTTTTTATTTCCTCCTGGATTGGGGTTGGAATGAATCATTCTATCGCGGCATGGTACTGTTGACGGTCGCCTCTCCTTGCGCATTGGTGGCTTCGGCTACTCCTGCTGTCCTTTCCGCCATTTCCAATGCAGCCAAGCACGGTATCCTGTTCAAAGGCGGCATCGCGATCGAGAACTTCTCGGCCATGGATTGCATCGCCTTCGACAAAACAGGCACGCTGACGGAAGGCAAGCCTGTAGTGACGGAAGCCAGCTATCTGGCAGATACGGATGAAAAACACATCATGTCCGTCGTGTATGCGTTGGAGCACTCCTCAACCCACCCAATCGCTTCCGCTTTGGTCAAACATCTCGACACGAAGGAATATGAGAAGTCCCAGATGGATTCAATCCAGGACCTTACCGGTTTCGGGTTGGCAGGTGAAGCGTTCGGAAGCAAATGGAAAATCGGCAAAAAGACCTTCGTCGTAACCGATGAACTGAACGAGCCGTCGTTCGTAAAGGAAGCTTTCGCACTCCAGAACGAAGGAAAAACCGTCATCTATGTTTCCCAGGATGATAAAGTCGTAGCCTATTATGCTCTATTGGATACGCCTAAATCTGAAGCAAAGGACATGATCGCCTTTTTCAAAGCCAATGGTGTCCATACGATCATGATCACAGGCGACAATGAAGCTACCGGACAGACTATCGGCAAACAATTGGGTGTGGATGAGATCCACGCAAATTGTCTTCCCGAGGACAAAACCACCATCCTGAAAGAACTTCAGGCTAAATACAAATTGGTCGGGATGGTTGGAGACGGCGTGAATGATGCACCCGCATTGGCGAACGCCGATATCGGCATCGCTATGGGGGAAGGGACTGACATCGCCATGGAAACGGCGGATGTGGTATTGATGAAGAGCGAATTGGACAAATTGGAATATTGTTATGGTTTGTCGAAGAAACTGAAAAAAATCACCATGCAAAATATCATCTTCTCAATCACGGTCATCTTAATTCTGATCCTTTCCAACCTGTTCCAACTCATCAACCTTCCACTCGGTGTGGTCGGACACGAAGGCAGCACGATACTGGTCATCATGAACAGTTTAAGGCTGTTGGCGAATATACCCACCCATCACTTTCAAGGCACTGCCAAATCGAATGGGACGACTTCGAACACAGGACTTGCGCACGAAAAATGAATAGAAAAAGGAAAGCGTTCGGAGTCATAAACCCGAACGCTTTCCTTTTTCTATCGCTTGCACCGTGGACGAGAACAGCCAGAGCTTATTCATTGCAGTCAGTCTTTTTGCGGGAAAAATGCATCGTAAAGCACTTTGACTGCTCTGGCTTCATCCTTTTCATCAATCCCGAACATGATGCTGACTTCTGATGAACCTTGGTTGATCATTTCAAGGTTGATATCCGCTTCAGCCAATGCGGTACAAGCTTTCGCCACCGTACCTACGGAATTGACCATGCCCTCGCCGACGATCATCAGCAAGCAGATGCCACCCTTGACTTGAACGTCGTCCGCTTCCAATTCGTTCTTCAGACGGTACAGCAACTCTTGTTCCTGCTGCATAGTCATCTGATTGGCGCGCAGGATAATCGACAAATCATCGATACCAGAAGGCATATGTTCAAAGTTCAGATTGAAATCTTCGAAAATCTGCAACACTCTACGACCGAATCCAACTTCTCGGTTCATCAGGTATTTACCTATGTAGATGCTCATGAAGCCTGTCGAACTTGCAATACCGGAAACGATTTGTTTATTTTCAGGTTTCGTTCTAGTGATGCTGGTCCCTGGAGCCGACGGATTGTTGGTGTTTTTGACGACCACCGGGATTCCGGCACTGAAAGCCGGCTGCAAAGCTTCGTCATGGAAAACCGAAAATCCACTATAGGATAATTCACGCATCTCACGATAGGTCAATTGTTTGATTTTTTTAGGATGTTTGACCATCTTAGGGTTTGCAACATAGATGGCATCAACGTCCGTAAAGTTCTCATACAAGCTGGCTTTGACACCATTGGCGACGATTGCGCCGGAGATGTCTGATCCCCCTCTTGAGAAGGTAAGCAATTGTCCATCCTTGGTGTAACCGAAGAAGCCCGGGAATACGATGACTTCTTTCGAGTCACGCAAAGCATACAGATTCTTGAAGGATTCCGACAATACACGCGCGTTGCCTGGATTGTCAGTGACCAATAGGCCTGCGTCCTTCGGGTTGACGTATTTGGCAGGGATACCCTCTTGATTGAAAAATGCAGCCACTAGGATGGCGCTATTGTCTTCACCGCTGGCTTTGTAAGCATCCAGCGCATACAATTCGTTGTAAAATTTCGTCTGGATCAATTTCACATAGTTGTTGGAAATGATGTCCATAACGCTCGGATCGATCTCCAATTCATCGACGATATCCTGATATCTTTTCAGGATTGTCTTTAAGGTTTCTTGGTGATCTTCTTTGTTTTTCACCTCATCAGCCAGCTTGATCAACAGATCCGTAACTTTTTCGTCCGAGTCATTGCGCTTCCCTGGTGCTGAAACGACCACGATTCTCCTGTCTGCATCATCTTTTACAATCTGCAATACTTTTTTCAATTGAGTCCCATTCGCAAGGGAACTCCCGCCAAATTTAATAACCTTCAAACCGAACACTTCCTCGCTTGATTTCTTTAATGAATTTTTAATTTTGTAATTGTATTTTCATTTATGCTTTAGAATAGCATCATATCACGCCTATGGCAATTACCTTTTCAAACTTTACATCATTTGTAACATATTTGTATTGTTAATACTATGGCCATTTGCAAAAAAAGGAATATACTATGAGTTAACTTAATGTGGGAGGTTTCAAATCAGTGAAAAAAAATAATCCTTGGAGGATCGTCGTCGGATTGTCCGTAATCGCAAGCATCAGCTCTGCTTTGTTCAAGTCAAATCGCAATGCCGCTAAAAGCCCATCAACAACGTATACCCCTTACATCGGCACCTGGAAAAACGACGCACAGTCCTTGAAGGTTGAAATTACTGATAATCTGGAAATTCTCCTGAACAACAAAAAATTAAAGGCGACTCTCGAAGAAGCCAAGCCCAATGAATTGGTCTTCCGCGACCATTTCGGCTATTATTTGATTCTTAAAAAAGACACATCCCCTACACTAACCATCTATGATGAGGCGGAAGAACAAGAATTCTACTTCAAACGTGAAATGGATAAATAACGAATCGTTGACGCAACACCACGCCCCTGATCAGGGCTTTTTTTGTCGGGAATTACACCGCTAAACCACAAGCAAGGGCTACCCCATTTTTCGGGGCAGCCCTTGCTTTTAGTTAATGTTTGATCAGGACTGCGGTTTGATCTTCCAGATTTCGTCTGCGTAACGCAGAATCGTGTAATCCGATGAAAACGGCCCTGAGCTTGCAATATTCATCAGTGCCATGCTGTTCCATCTATCTCGGTCAGAAAACGCCTTATCCGCCTCATATTGCGCTTGCAGGTAGCTGTCAAAATCCTTCAGCAGGAAATACTCATCGTTGTACATGACCAACGAATCGAAGATATCCCGAGCTTCGGTCTCAACGCCTGGAATCGTCCCATCAATGAGCAGATTCAGGATCCGTTTCAGACGCGGATTCTTTTCATAGATTTCCCTTGAATTGTATACGCCATTGCGGTAATACTCTTGCACCTCATCGCTCTTCAGGCCAAAGATGAAGATATTTTCATCACCAACATTGTCCCGGATTTCGACGTTGGCCCCGTCCAAAGTAGCCATCGTTACAGCACCGTTCGACATCAGTTTCATATTGCTTGTACCGGAAGCTTCCTTGCCGGCAAGAGAAATCTGTTCACTGATATCAGCAGCCGGAATGATCAATTCCGCCAAGGATACCCCGTAGTTCTCGACGAAAACGATCTTGATCTTGTCATTGATGGCAGGGTCGTTGTTGACAAGATCCGCAATCGCGTTGATCAGTTTGATGATTTGTTTTGCGTAGTAATAACTTGGGGCAGCTTTAGCACCGAAAATGAAGACGCGCTTCTGCAGATTTGCCTTCGGATCATCCTTCAGTTGCAGATATCTGTCCAGTATATGCAGCACATTCAGTAATTGGCGCTTATAAGCGTGCAATCGTTTGATCTGCACGTCGAACAAAGCATTCGGGTCGATTTCGATATGCATCTCTTTCAGCACATAATCCGCGAAACGTTTTTTGTTTGCCAGTTTGACTTGCTCCAGTTTGTCCAGAACAATTTTGTTATCACGGTGGGCCTTCAAAACTTTGATTTCTTCCGGATCGCTCTTCCATTCCGTACCGATCGTCTCATCAAGCATTTCGGTCAGGTTTTCATTTGCGATCTGAACCCAACGCCTTTGCGTGATGCCGTTCGTTTTGTTGTTGAATTTTTGCGGATACATCACATAGAAATCGTGCAGCGTGTCAGCCATCAGAATATCCGAGTGCAATTTTGCGACGCCGTTGACGCTATGGCTGCCGATGATGGCAAGGTTGGCCATCTTGATCTGGCCATTGGCGATTATAGCAGTGCGTTGCGATAAATCTTCACCGTATAAAGGCGTTTTTTTGTCGATATGACGGCGGTTGATTTCCTGGATAATCTGATAGATACGCGGCAACAGATCTGAAATCATCGTTTCCGGCCAACGCTCCATGGCTTCCTGGAGGATCGTGTGGTTGGTATAACTGACAGTTTTCTTCGTGATTTCCCACGCCTGATCCCAAGTCAACTCTTCCTCATCCAACAGGATCCGCATCAATTCAGGGATCGCTAAAGTCGGATGCGTGTCATTGATATGGATGGCGATTTTATCCGGGAAAAGGCTCCAGTCCAGCTTTAATTGTTTGAAATAGCGGACAATGCTTTGGACGCCGGCAGAAGAGAAGAAGTATTCCTGTTGGACGCGCAAAAGTCGGCCCTCATAATTGGAATCGTCCGGATACAGTACCTCAGTGATGCGTTTGACTTCCTCGCGCTGTTCTTCTGTAGAAAAACGTGCCTCATCGCCGTATGGAATTTCCGCTGACCAAAGGCGCAGATTGTTGATGATTCCGTTGTTGTAGCCTATTTGAGCAGTATCGTAAGGAACCGCCAGGATATCCCTGGTGTTTTCGTGATGCACACGCAACTTGCCGTCCCCATCCTGCGTAAAACTGACATCTCCGCCGAAACGGACGATGACGGCTTTGTTCTCTTTCCGTACTTCCCATACGTTCCGATTGCGCAGCCAGTTTTCCGGCAATTCGATTTGGTAACCGTTGATGAATTTTTGCTTGAAAAGTCCATACCGGTAGCGGATACCGTTCCCGTTGCCGGCAAGTCCGGTCGATGCGATCGAATCCATGAAGCAGGAAGCCAATCTTCCGAGGCCGCCGTTCCCTAAAGCCGGATCGACTTCAGCGCGCGCCACCTCATCCAAATCCAACCCAAGCTCTTCCAAGCCTTGTTTGACGCAGTCCATTATCCCCATGTTCAGGAGATTGCTTTTCAGCATTCTTCCAGGAAGGAATTCCATGGAAAAGTAAAAGACTTGTTTTTCTTTTTTCTTGTTGTAATCCGTAACGGTTTGAATCCAGTCGTCAGAGTAGAGGCCCCGCACCAAATCCCCCAGAGCGATGTACTGCTCCGTTTTCGAACCCGACTCATAACCGTAAGCGAATAATTCCTCGAATTTCTTCTGGAATTCTTTCTTGAATTCTTGAACGTCAAATGCCATTTACGTTTGCAACTCCTCTTATTCGTTTACTAATGACTGATAAACATCCAGATAATCTTTGGCCGGTTCTTTCCAGCTGAAATCCTGGCTCATCGCTTCGCGCACCATTTTTGCCCAGGCTTTCGGCTGATTTTCATATACGTCCAGCGCTCGGTAGATGGTTCCCAGCAGTGCATACCCGCTGAAATCAATGAAGGTGAATCCGGTTCCTTCTCCTGTGTAGGAATTGTAAGGGATCACCGTGTCTTTCAAACCGCCCGTTTCATGTACGATCGGCAAAGTTCCGTAGCGCAACGAAATCATCTGCGATAACCCGCATGGTTCGAAAGCGGAAGGCATCAGGAACAGATCTGCTCCTGCGTACATCTGCTGCGCCAAGGAGATGTCAAAATCGATGACCGCCGCGAAGCGGTCAGGATATTTTGCGGCAAAATAACGGAACGAGTTCTCGTATTGCTCTTCGCCGGTCCCGAGAATGGCAATCTGCACATCGCGCGCATTCAACAGTTCCTCGGTTTTTTCCTGCACAAGCTGATAGCCTTTTTGGTCAGTCAAGCGTCCTACACTCGTGATTAATGGAATATCCGGATTCACTTCCAGACCCAAACGTTCCTGCAGGGCTGCTTTATTTTTTGCCTTACCGGTCAAATCATCGGCTGTGAAATGGTATTCAAGTTTCGGATCGGTCTCCGGATCATTGACATCGTAATCGATTCCGTTGATGATCCCTCTGATTTTCCAGCTGTTGTACCCCAAAGTCCCCTCCAAGCCTTCACCGAATTCCTGTGTCTGGATTTCATTGGCATAGGATGGGCTGACAGTTGTGACAACGTCAGAGAAGTTGATGCCACCTTTCAAGAAATTGACGCTGTCATAATATTTCACACCGGCTTCATGGTAGATGTTCATGCCTGTCCCGAAAATGCTGGTCAGAATGGACGGATCATAGACGCCTTGGAAACGGATATTGTGGATCGTGATGACTTTGCGGATGCTTTGATACGCTTCGATCCAGTGGTATTTATCCACAAGCAGGACCGGCACCATAGCCGTATGCCAATCATTTACATGGATGACATCCGGGATGAAATCAATTTTTTCCATCATTTCGCAGATTGCCAAAGAGAAGAAACCGAATCTCTCGGCATCATCCATTTGACCGTAAAGGGATGGACGATTGAAATAGGCTTGATTATCGATGAAATAATACGTCACGCCTTCCAATTCCAATGTTTTTACACCGCAGTACATGCTTTTCCAACCGACTTGTACGCGGAAATGCAACAATTCTTTGATGTCTTCTTTGTATTTTGCAGGCATGGTTGAATAATAAGGAAGGACAACCCGGATATCCACGCCTTGTTTGACTAACTCCTTCGGCAATGCGTATGCGACATCGCCGAGACCACCTGTTTTGAAAAAAGGAGCAGCCTCACTTGCGGCAAATAAAATTTTCATCGTGCGCATCCCGCTTTCTAAACTGTTAGTGTTTTATTTTTTTCGATCACTACAAGATTATCTTTCGTGCCTTTTAAAGTGACACCAGGTCCGACAGTCACGTTTTTGTCAAGAATACAGTATTCCAGAATCGCGCCTTCACCGATCTGTGAGCCCTGCATAATGATGGAATTGCGCACTTCGGCATCCTTAGCGATGGTAACTTTCCGGAAAACCAAGGAGTCTTCGACTGTCCCTTCAATGACGCAACCAGTAGCGAACTGGGCATTTTTCACATGAGCCCCTTTAGCATAATAGGTCGGTGCTCCGTTCTTCACTTTCGTGATAACGTGTTGGCTGCCGTGGAACAAAGCTGAAAACTTATTCTTTTCCAACATTTCCATATTAGCACTAAAGTAGGCATCGATTGAATCGATGTTCGCCATATAGCCGGTATATTCGTAAGTATTGACTTGGTAATCCGGCAAGTAGTGTTCAATCAGTTTGTCCGAATCAAGTTGCACGTTTTCCAATTCAGCTCGCTGGATCAATTCCAACATTTTGTCCGCTCTCATGAAATACATGTTCATGCTCATCGCAAAGCGTTCAAGATCCGAAGGCGCATCCTGCACGTCGGTCAGATGCAACAAATACTCATCGCGATCGATTCTCAATACTTTTTCATGCGGTCTGTTTTCCAAGGCGCCTTTCGGGAGGCTCTTATAGACTACAGTGATGTCGCCTTCCTTCGCCAAATGGTGTTGCATAATGGCTTTGATGTCGACATTGGCCAAGATTTTGCTGCCCATAACGATGACATATTCGCCTTTGGAACGGGTGATGAACTCTTTGTGGTTCATATAAAAATCTGGAGCATCGCCATTTTGTTCTTGGATAGCTTTCAGCAACTGTTGAGAATAGGTGAAAATCCCGCCGGCCAAACCGGACTCAAGGTCCCATATGGATCCGCTGCGGATGTGATCATAGATCGAACGGCCGCTTCCGGCAATGAACATGCCCACTGATTTGATTTCAGCATGGCTGATGCTCGAAAGATTGAAATCGACCAAACGATAACGGCTAGCGAACGGTAAAGAGGCGATCGGGCGGACACGCGTTAATGGGTACAACACTGTCTCGTCCTCGGTCAAATTTAAAATGGCACAAATACTATTCATCTTCATCTTTCAGTCCTCCTATAACTTCAGCATATCCAACAACTTCGATTTCACCATTCTTACCGATGACATTTGCATTGTCGGCGATTTTTGCATTTTCCCCAATGATGGCATGCTCGATTGTAACATTTTCACCGATCGTAGCATTTGCCATAACCAGGCTATCGCGTACGACTGATCCGTTGCCGACACGAACGTTCTGGGACAGGATCGAATGCGTGATTTCACCTGCAACATAGCATCCGTCGACGATCATGGAGTCCGTTACGTTGGATGACTCTGTCAAGAACTGCGGAGGGGAAACCGGATTTTTCGAATAGATGCGCCATTCTTCGTCACGGATATTCAAGGAATGATCCGGATCTAGGAATTCCATATTCGCTTCCCAAAGACTTTCGATGGTACCAACGTCTTTCCAATAGCCATCAAACGCATAAGCAAAACAGTTTTCGCCGTTCTCAAGATAGGTCGGGATGACGTTTTTGCCAAAATCTTCCATTTCGCGTTGTTTGGCTTGATCTTCCACCAAGTATTTACGAAGCGTCTTCCAATTGAAGATGTAGATTCCCATCGATGCCAAATTGCTTTTCGGTTCTTTTGGTTTTTCATCAAATTCGATGATGCGGTTGGTTTGATCCGTATTCATGATCCCGAAGCGTGGTGCTTCTTCCATCGGAACAGGGATGACGCCGACAGTCAAGCTCGCATGGTTCGCAACATGGAAGTCCAACATGTGGGAGTAGTCCATCTTGTAGATATGGTCACCGGACAACACCAGCACGTATTCCGGATTGTATCTGTCGATATAGGCGATATTCTGGTAGATGGCATGCGCAGTTCCCTTGAACCACTTTTCGCCATCTGCACTCGAATACGGTTGCAGAATAGTTACGCCACCGTCTCGGCCGGTCAGTCCCCACGACTCTCCATTGCCGATGTGTTCATTCAATTCCAATGGTTGATACTGCGTCACTACCCCAACTTTATTGATGCCTGAATTCGCACAGTTGCTTAAAGCAAAATCGATTATCCGATATTTCCCGCCGAACGGGACAGCCGGTTTGGCTGTTTCGCGCGTCAATTTTCCTAGCCGAGTTCCTTGCCCTCCGGCTAATATCATTGCTACCATTTGATTTTTCATAGTATCAGGAAGAATGCCTCTTCCCTTCCCCTCCTTCTCATCGTATCTATCTATTTATTAACACCAAAAACGCGTTTTGGTTTGATGAACAAAACTCCTAATGCGGGTAATGTGAATTCGATCGAGAAAGGCTGACGGTTCATACCGTCCAGGCTGGTGATCATCTCTGGAAGATTTTTTGTCCAGGTACCGCCGAATTCCTGCATTTCAGTATTCAGCAATACTTCGTAGTGGCCTTCGTACGGCACGCCTACCTGGAATTTGCGTCGCTCGACAGGCGTGAAGTTGCACACGACAATCAGAAAATCGCGTGGTTTATCACCAGTTCTTATGAAAGAAAGGACTGACTCCTGGCTATTATCCGCGTCAAGAATCTCCAGACCCGTATTTGCATCATCGACTTCATGCAAAGCTTTCGTATCTTTGTAAAGATGGTTCAAGGTTTTGATGTAATGCTGGAACTCCGGATTGAACTCGTTGTTCAGGACACCCCATTCGATTTGATCGTAGAAGCGCCATTCCAGGAATTGACCGATTTCATTCCCCATGAAGTTCAATTTTTTGCCTGGGTGAGCCATCATATAGGCTTGCAGCGTCCGTAAGCCCGCAAATTGCTTATAGCGGTCTCCCGGCATTTTGGCCAAAAGGGATTGTTTCCCGTGGACCACTTCATCATGAGAAATAGGCAGTATAAAGTTCTCATTGAAAGCATACATAAACGAAAAGGTGATCAGGTTGAAATTGTCTTTTCGGAACAAAGGATCCATTTCGAAGAAGCGCAAGGTATCATTCATCCACCCCATATTCCATTTATAGTTGAACCCAAGCCCACCTGCCTCGATCGGTTTCGTGACGTTGGCCCAAGCAGTACTCTCTTCCGCGATCATGTATGTGTCCGGCTGGCGTTCGAATACTTTTGTGTTCATCTTCTTGAGGAATTCGATTCCTTGGCGATTGTGATTGCTGCCATCCTCATTCGGTGTCCATGGACCTTCATCATAGTCAAGATAAAGCATATTCGAAACGGCATCGACACGGATTCCATCAAAATGGAACTCTTGCAGCCAGAAAATGGCGTTCGAAATCAAGAAGCTGTGCACTTGTGCTTTTCCCAAGTCAAAATTCAATGTCCCCCAACGGTTGTTGATGGCGCGATTCGGATCGGCATATTCAAAAGTCGGTGTACCATCAAAATAGGACAACGCATAATCATTTTTGCAGAAATGGCCGGGAACCCAATCCATGATGACGCCGATTCCTTCTTTATGCGCTTCTTCCACAAAATCCCTCAGCTCAAGCAAATTCCCGTAACGCGCAGCCACCGCGAAGTACCCGGTGATTTGATAGCCCCAAGAAGCTTCCAGCGGATGTTCCATCAAAGGCATGAATTCGATGTGCGTGTAGCCCATTTCCTTCACATATGGAATCAACGTTTCAGTAAGATCTTTAAAGGAATACCAGCTGCCATCATCATGCTTTTTCCATGAACTGAAATGCACTTCATAAATGTTAAGCGGTTTTTGATAAATGGACTTTCTTTTTTTGTTTGCCGCCCATCTGCCGTCTTTCCATTTTTTCTCAGGCATGTCAAACACAACTGACGCGTCTTTTGGAGGAACTTCATACGCGAAAGAATAAGGATCGATTTTATATTTTTTCTTGCCGTTTTTGTCTTCGATATAATATTTGTAACAGTCTCCTTGCGCAGCAGCCCCCGTAAAATGCGACCACCCTCCGGTCTTGCCGATTTTTTGCATTTCTACGGGTTTCCATTCAGTAAAATCCCCGACCAAGGAAACAGTTTTTGCATGGGGCGCCCAGACTGTG
>Ga0183099_1000849_pt1 | contig 19691 bp, 17 predicted proteins | sample Biomet1_FD_127788 | JGI IMG/M metagenome (GOLD analysis project Ga0183099, IMG submission 127788) | Microbial communities from bioreactor (seeded with anoxic lake sediment) at LBNL, California, USA - Biofuel metagenome 1 | ecosystem: Engineered > Bioreactor > Anaerobic > Unclassified ... | reverse complement strand
ACTCTGTTTCGTATGCTTAAAGCACACTCACAAGAGCTCTTGTACTACTTGTATTGTTTATATCTAAATCTTATTCAAAGAACGATTTTGTTTTGCTTTTTGTTAAGCGGATGCAAAGGTAGAACTTTTAAACTCAACCTCCAAATGTTTTCTGAATTATTTTTTAATTAATTCTTCAGGACCCTTTCGGTAAAACACCCTCTTTCCAATACGTCATAAACTTTAATGCCTTGTCTCTTACAAAGCGGGTGCAAAAGTAGAACTTTAAAACTTTAAATCCAAAATTATATTACTCTTTTATTCTAAATAAATGAAATATAAACGTAACACGCTGAGTATTAAATGTGTTCTAAAACATAATTCTTAAACATTAAAATAAAGGCCTGGAGGAACATACATTTTTAATATACGCGCGCGTAGGGGGGACTTGCATTTATATATTTATTCTCTTTATATTTCGTTTTACCCTTTTATTCTCTTATTATAATTATCTTTGCAGAAAAATAATTTATGAGATCAAAAGACTTAAAACCGGCAAGTACACCAAAAGTATTAGTAATTGGCGAAGACTCGAACCTTCAATGGTCTGACACTGCAACCGGATATGCAATGTTTGCTGACTACTATTTCCGTAGTTTTCCCGAAGACCACGGTGAACGTAGCCGGAATGTAGAGGCACGTAATTTGTTTAACCACCTAACTTACGTTACTCTTAATACAATTAAGCCTGACGAAATGTATATTACGAATCTATGCAACGATTATGTAGAGCCAGCTCCAAAAGGTAAAAGAGTTCTTATCCCAGAAGAGAAAGCAATCAAAGGCCTGGAACATATTAAGTGGGTTCTAGAACAATACCCATCTATAGAGATCGTTCTGTCTATGTCATTGCAGACCAACTATTGGTTACAGAAATTGGGATTTTACGGTGGCGATGAAGCATTCTTGCATGGTGCACAACCACGTCGTGTGGGACTAGAGTCTATTGAGCCATATTACCAACCAGTTGATGGAAAGTCATTACGAACAATCTGTGGAAATATTTATGATGCTGCTAACTACCCAGTAAAAGTAATTCCCATACTTCCGACAAAAGACTATCCATTAAAAGATAAGAATCTTGAGCTGTTCAGTGCTGCTTATGAGAATATCCGAGCGTATTTTCGTAAATAAACACGGATCTAAAACTGAAAAAACAGAAAAAGATGTCCCACCTGCTACTAAAATGTATAAAAAGCCCTGACAAAAGGGCTTTCAGGTAGTGGCAGATAAAAAATCATCTGCTACTAGATTCTTTATCTGCCACTGCCAGTCTTTGCCTGTTAGCCTATTAAAAGAGGTTTTACTCACCGCAGTGTATGCTCAGAAAAAGTAAGGCTAACCTAAAAAGCTGTCTTTCGAAAAAACATATTCTAATCAATTAGAATATAACCAGAATAATTTTTATTTCTTCACGATACATTTTTCGTTTGACGTATATCATGAGCACACTTTGATATACATCATAAATATGCTTTGATATGCATCAAAAGGTACGTTAGATATATATCGAACAATGTTTTATAGCCGAGGCATTTCTATTCTTATCGTTATGTTTTCACATAATCAAAGATACGTATATAAACATGTGCTATAGTTGCAACATGTACTATCTTCTCCATTTTAGTAGCAGATGATAGCTGTTAGTAGCAGATGATTCTGGATCTGCCACTACCCCAGAGTCCCTTGAATAAAGAGTTCTACACGATTTAGTAGCAGGTGGGAGATCTTTTTGTGTTTTTACAATTGAATCTAATGGTTCTTTAATATCGATGAAGCAGATTGTTTCAGTCTTGAAAATAAATAGCCTCAACAATGGAGAAAAACTACGCATTTGTTGGATGAACCTCATTCATACCTTAATTCTATATTTTTATTCTCTATGCCTTCTGAAATCAGTTATAAACTTTTCTAATATAATTTGTCCCTTTTGTGTTGATATTCCACGCAAAAATGTAATCACAATTGATTCGTAAACTTCGAAAAACGAGTATGCGCCCATTATTTCTGCATTTAACATGAACTCAACCTGTTCTCTTACAAGAATATCCACTATCTCAAAATTAACATCACCTCTAAAAATGCCCTGATCTACCCCACTCTTTAGAAAGGCGATGACATTACACTTGTTTTTTTCACGACTTTCTTTTATAAGCTCATTAACCTTAGGATATTTTTTTATATCCTCAAAAAAGCGTTTATCTATCTTTTGATAGATCTCAATGCTAACCTTGTAAAATTTGAGAATAACTTCGAGTACATTATCCGACTCTGCAACCATCTTCACCCCGAAAGCTTCCTTCTCTTTTTCCTGCTGTTTCACACATTCTATTAACAGCGCTTCTTTATCCTTAAATGTTTCATACAAAGTACGTTTGGAAATTCCAAGATCAGAAGCAATATCGTCCATTGTAACTCCTTTTATTCCTGCTTTAGTAAAAGCCTTCATTGCAGCCGTCACAATGCGTTCTTTTAATTCCAATTTTAGTGTAGTATTGATATTTTTATCGATTTCACTCATCTCCTAAATTTCTATATTTCTACTATTTTATTTAATTTTTGCTTTTGTATGCAAATATAGAGAGAAAACTTTTTAACTTGATTTAGTTTTTGTGTTTTCACTAACTATTTTCATAAATATTATATCATCTAACCTAATTATTAAAAGAGTTGTTAATATCCTTCAGCCGGATTTATGTATTTTTGTAGCCAAGCAACAAAAAACCACTTAAAAATCATATTAAGATGACAAAGAAAATAAAACCGGAAACAATATGTGTACAAGCAGGCTGGAATCCTAAAAAAGGAGAACCACGTGTGCTACCCATTTACCAAAGTACAACTTTCAGATACGAAACCAGCGATCAGATGGCAAAGCTGTTTGACCTGGAAGAAAGCGGATATTTCTACACACGTTTACAGAATCCCACAAACGATGCAGTTGCTGCAAAAATAGCTGCATTAGAAGGTGGAGTTGCTGCAATGCTTACCTCCTCTGGACAATCAGCTAACTTTTACGCTATTTTTAATATTTGTTCAGCCGGAGATCATTTCGTCAGTGCTTCTACTATCTATGGAGGAACATTCAATCTTTTTGGCGTTACCCTGAAAAAGTTAGGTATTGAGGTTACTTTTGTTGATCCGGACGCAAGTGAAGAGGAAATCTCAAGTGCATTCAAACCAAATACAAAAGCATTATTCGGTGAGACTATTTCCAATCCAGGGTTAAATGTTTTAGATATAGAGAAATTTGCACGAATTGCACATAGTCATGGAGTGCCTTTGCTTGTAGATAACACCTTTGCTACTCCTATAAACTGTCGCCCATTTGAATGGGGAGCAGATATAGTAATTCATTCTACAACTAAATACATGGACGGACATGCTACTTCAGTGGGAGGAGCAGTTGTTGACAGCGGTAATTTTGATTGGGATGCATACGCTGATAAGTTCCCAGGATTAACCAAACCAGATGAATCTTATCACGGACTGACTTATACTAACAGCTTTGGAAAGAATGCATTTATAACAAAAGCGACAGTACAACTAATGCGTGACTTAGGTGCCGTTCAGTCTCCGTTCAATGCTTTCTTACTTAATTTGGGATTAGAGACCCTCCACCTTCGTATGCCTCAACATTGCAGTAATGCTCAAAAGATTGCTGAATATATGGAGAAGAACGAAAAAGTGGCTTGGGTAAATTATAGTGGACTCAAAAGCAATAAGTATTATGAGTTAGCACAGAAATACCTTCCCAAAGGTTCTTGCGGTGTAATAGCATTTGGATTAAAAGGCGGACGCGATGTCGCTATTAAGTTTATGGACAGCTTGGAACTGGCAGCTATAGTAACTCACGTTGCCGATGCACGTACCTGCGTACTTCATCCAGCCAGTCATACTCACCGTCAGCTAAGCGATGAACAATTGATTGAAGCCGGAGTTGCACCAGATTTGATCCGTTTCTCTGTAGGTATTGAAAATGTAGATGATATCATTGCAGATATTGAACAAGCATTAGCTCGATAAAAGCAAATACAACAGAAAAGCAATTCCCCGATATTCAGAGCTGAACATCGGGGAATTATTTTTTTGCCCATTATTTCATAAGATAGTCTATACTTACTCTTCAATGCGATTAATATAATAGGTATTACGGTTAATAAGAAGCTTTAATCCAATCAAGCAGCTCTTGCTCTTTCTGAACTGCGTTGTTCTCAATATCTAAAGATTTCTTCGTCAACTCTTGCACAATCTGCTTGCTTTTTAAAGGAAGTAGATTTTCCTTTACTATAAGTAATGCACTAACCACCGCACTGCGAGCAAAAGACATTGCTGAGCAAACATCTACCGCTAGCTTTTTATCTGCCTGCTTTGCAACCTCTGAAATAAAATCCATCATGCGCATTGCCATCTCAGCCACATCAAAAGGAACCATCGCGGCAATTAGAACAGACTTTTGAATCTGCTCATCACGACTCATTTTTTCTTCATTGGTTCCTTCGGGCATTTTATGTGCTGCAAGAAGTTCGTTATAGGCGTCTACATCACGATCAATACATTGGATAAATTCTTCGCGCAACGCATTCATACATTCAGCTATATTTTCCAACTGAGTTTTAACTTCAGCATCTTCTTGTTTGAAGGCTATAACATTTGCTATCTTTTCAGTCAGCGAGGCAGCCAAACCTGCTCCAATGGCTGATGCCGAACCACCTGCCGGAACAGAGTCTCCACTTGCTGTTTTTGCTAAATATTCTTTTATTGTTAAGTCTGCTAACATATCACTCTTTCTTATTTCTGGTTACTTAAAGAAACGAAGATAGGAGTTTCTTCCGCAAAGAGCAATAGTTTATAAAGATTTTATTCCCTACTTCTCAAGAATTTGGAATAAAGATTCCACGTATTCTGAAAAAAGGAGTTACTTTGCACCATATTCATTATTAATAAGTGGCACTTATGAAACTTAATATTCTTCTTTGCGATACTTTTCCGGGACTTCTTCCCTCATATATAGAGTCCTACGCTTCCATGTTTTTTAATTTATTTGGTTCTGTTAGTCCGGACATGGAATATAAAATCTACAATATTCAGGAAGGCGAAATACCTGAGGAGATCCATACCGATGAACTTTATCTTATCCCTGGAAGTAGAGCGGGTGCATACGAAGAAATAGAATGGGTGAAGAACTTGCTAAATTTTATTCGGAAAGCGCATGCAAGTCAAGCAAAAATGATAGGTATTTGTTTTGGGCATCAGGCAATTGCCCAAGCATTAGGCGGACAAGTAGAAAAGTCTGATAAAGGATGGGGAACAGGTATTCGATCCTCTAAAATTATATTGCCCGAAGCGTTGAATTACTTCCCTGATGGAATAATGAACATGCACTATAACCATCACGATCAGGTTGTTACTCTTCCCAAAGAGGCAACTCTTTTTGCCAGCAGCGAGTTCTGCCCGAACGACGGATTTGTAGTAGGGAAACACATTCTGACCTTTCAGGGCCATCCCGAATATACGCCAGAATATAACCGCTATGTAATTCTGAGTCGCGGACAAAATGAGCCTCAGGAAATAAAAGATAAAGCTATGCAAAGCATTGAATCCTTAACAGCCATGGGGCAAGAAGCTGCACGCTGGATGACAGATCTTATATCACAACAATAAACATAAGGACAATGAACAAAGTACTTATTATAGATGACGAAGGCCAAATACGTAAACTACTGGCAAGAATGATGGAACTGGAAGGATATGAAGTATATCAGGCTGCAGATTGTCGGTCCGGATTAAAACAAATTGAAGTCAGTTCTCCCGAAGTAGTACTTTGTGATGTGCGGTTACCAGACGGAAACGGCGTAGATCTGGTCTTAAAGATAAAAAAGTTATTCCCGCAAACAGAAGTGGTTTTACTCACAGCTCACGGAAATATACCCGATGGCGTGCAGGCCATAAAGAACGGAGCATACGACTATATTACTAAAGGTGACGATAATAATAAGATTATTCCGTTAATAAGCAGAGCTATGGAAAAAGCTCTAATAAATAAGCGTCTGGAAAAACTTGAAGCACAAGTGGGCAAACAATATTCATTTCTGAATATTCAAGGCAATAGCAAATTGATCAAAGAAGCTGTATCTCTGGCACAGAAGGTTTCAACTACAGATGTTCCTGTTCTTCTTACGGGAGAGACCGGTACAGGTAAAGAAGTCTTTGCACAAGCAATACACGGAAACAGCACTCGCAAGGATAAATCTTTTGTAGCAATTAACTGCTCTTCCTTTAGTAAGGAATTACTGGAAAGTGAAATGTTCGGATATAAAGCAGGGGCTTTTACCGGTGCAACAAAAGATAAAAAAGGATTATTTGAGGAGGCAAATAATGGAACTATTTTTCTTGATGAGATAGGAGAAATGGCCTTTGATCTTCAAGCCAAATTATTGCGCATTCTTGAGATGGGTGAATTTATAAAAGTAGGTGAAACCAAACCGACAAAAGTAAATGTGCGTATCATTGCAGCCACAAATCGTAACTTGGCTAAAGAGATAGAAGGAAACCACTTCCGGGAAGATTTATTTTATCGTCTTTCAGTTTTTCAGATTCACTTGCCGGCATTGCGTGAGCGCAGAGAGGATATTGAGTTTATTGCCCGTTCTTTTATAGAAGATTTCGGGACCAGACTATCCAGAAAAACTATAAAAGTAAGCAATGAGTTCATTGATGCTCTGAAGCAGCATAGCTGGAAGGGAAATATTCGTGAACTTCGCAACGTTATTGAACGAAGCCTCATCGTTTGCAACGAAGAAGAACTAACTCTTCAGGATCTTCCAATAGAAATTCAGAATACTCACTTTGAAGAAATTGCCGGAAAAAGTTATTCAAACTTCGAATTGGCAGCAATGGAACGCAGGCACATTGCCCGTGTACTTGAGTATACAAAGGGGAACAAAACGGAAACCGCCCGACTGTTAAAAATTGGTTTGACCACATTATATAGGAAAATAGAGGAATACAAACTATAAACGTTTACTGTTCATTCACTCTTTAATTAGTTTTTGAACAACATTCAAATTACCCGGTAACAATTTATCAGTTACTATATGGAACAGCTATAGTACTAATTATAAGCGTAGCCTTTTCATTTTTATATTAAAGGACAGCATAGATTTTCTGAATATTATTTGTTCTTGCCGCTTTCATTATAAAAATAAAATCGGTAATAGTCCAAATGCCAAGCCCTCCTAAAGTTATTAATTTAGCTACGCCTAAAACAATATCTCCTATAAAAAAACGATCAATTCCCAAACTTCCGGCTAATAAAGATATGATTAAAGCAATTGTTGGATCCTTAAAGCGAAGGGGTTGAATCATCAGCCACTTTGATTCATCTGCATTTAACAACATTTCTCTGAGAGCTATTATTCGATCAGACGGAAAATATTTTCCATTTGTGATAATAAAGGTATCTACTTTTTGTGAATCCATCTTGTCTTTTTCATATATTAATGAATAATTCTCAAAGATATACTATATTAATTTGTAAACAAATAAATATCCGTCATTTTAACTGAACAAAAGTTCTGGCAGAAAGAGAGTTCTACTACACTTCCAAAATAACATACTACCCTACCAAAATGAAAAGGTTAATCTCCTCACTCTAAAAGAACATTATTATTTAATCAGTTGTTTTACTGAAAGATAGATACAACCAAACTTTTCTGGCACACCATTCGCACTATTTGTAATACATAATAGTTACAATAAACAATTTTAATTTTAAAGAGAGATGAACGCATTACTATTTATTACAGGTTGCCTTGTAGGCTGTGCCTGCTTCTGGCTTTTCTTTGTATGTATTGAGTGGTTTGAACAAATATAAAAAAAGATTATGTATACAATACTATTTATTCTCGGCTTAGCCATATTTGTATATATGGTTTATGTACTTATAAAACCTGAAAAGTTTTAATCAGATGAATACAGAATTACTTGGCAGCGGAATGCAGATTATCCTGATGCTCGCATTGAGCTATCCGCTGGGTAAACACATAGCAAAGGTCTATAAAGGTGAGAAAAGTTGGTCAGACATCTTTTCTCCGGTAGAAAATGTAATATATAAAATCTGTAAGATTGACCCAACAGAGGAAATGAGTTGGAAAAAGTTTCTGGGAACACTACTCACACTAAACCTCTTTTGGTTTTTCTGGGGAATGATTTTACTTGTCTCCCAGCATTGGCTTCCTTTGAATCCGGATGGCAATGGTGCTCAAAGTGCAGATCAGGCTTTTAATACTTGCATCAGCTTTTTAGTAAACTGCAATTTACAGCATTATAGCGGTGAAAGTGGGCAGACTTACTTCACTCAGTTATTTGTAGTAATGCTTTTCCAATTTATAACTGCAGCAACCGGAATGGCTGCAATGGCAGGTATCATGAAAGCAATGGCTGCAAAAACAACTAAAACCATTGGTAACTTTTGGTTCTTTTTGGTTAGAAGCTGCACAAGAATTTTGCTCCCTCTATCTTTAATCGTTGGCTTTATCTTAATTTTCCAGGGAGTTCCAATGGGATTTGAAGGAAAAGCTCACATTTCCACATTAGAAGGTACAACGCAAACTGTCTCCCAAGGACCTGCTGCAGCAATAGTGGCTATCAAGCAATTAGGAACTAACGGAGGCGGATACTTTGGAGCAAATTCTGCTCATCCATTGGAAAATCCGTCATACTTGACTAATATGGTTGAGAGTATTTCAATTCTTCTTATCCCCATGGCCATGATCTTTGCACTTGGTTTCTACCTTAAACGTAAAAAAATGGCTTACAGTATTTTTGCTGTAATGCTTCTGGCATACCTCATTGGCGTAGGCATCAATACCTGGCAAGAAACGGGTGGCAACCCAAGAATAACAGGTATTGATCAAACCGGGGGAGCTATGGAAGGAAAAGAAGTTCGTATAGGATCGGCAGCAACAGCTCTGTGGAGTGTCAGTACTACTGCAACTTCCAACGGTTCCGTTAATGGTATGCACGATAGTATGATGCCGCTATCCGGAACGGTGGAGATGCTTAATATGCAGATTAATACCTGGTTTGGCGGTGTAGGCGTTGGGTTCATGAATTATTATATTTTCATCATTATTGCTGTATTTATAAGTGGACTGATGGTGGGCCGTACTCCTGAATTCTTAGGCAAGAAAGTTGAAGCACGAGAGATGAAGGTTGCCACGATCATCGCATTATTCCATCCGTTCATGATCCTCGTAGGTACAGCTATTGCAGCCTATTTATACATTCATCATCCCGGATTTGTCTCCTCTGAAGGTGGGTGGTTGGGTAATCCGTCTTACCACGGACTAAGCGAAATGTTTTATGAATATACTTCTTGCTCGGCCAATAATGGTTCTGAATTTAATGGACTTATAACTAATACACCATTCTGGAATTATTCTTGCGGACTGATTCTTATACTTAGTCGGTACCTACCAATTATAGGACAAGTAGCCATCGCAGGTATGTTAGCAAAAAAGAAGTTTATTCCGGAAAGTGCGGGGACATTGAAAACAGATACTGCTACATTTGGTCTAATGACCTTTGCAGTTATATGCATTATTGCTGCACTGGCATTCTTCCCCACACATGCGTTAAGCACTATTGCTGAACATTTAAGTTTATAATTAGAAGATATGAAAGAAAATAAACCAACCTCTTTATTCCCTAAAGAGCAATTAATAGAAAGCTTCAAGCAATCATTCGTGAAATTAGATCCACGGATGATGATTAAAAACCCGATTATGTTCACCGTAGAAGTGGCTACGGCTGTGATGTTACTGGTCACAGTCTACTCCATATTCAACAATACTCAAGGGTCATTCGGGTATAATATAGCTGTCTTTATCATTCTATTTATCACCTTGTTATTTGCAAACTTTGCCGAAGCTATTGCCGAAGCAAGGGGAAAAGCACAGGCAGACAGTTTGAGAAAAACCCGTGAAGAGACTCCGGCCAAACAAATAATAAACGGGAAAATACAAATTGTAAGTAGCTCTCAGTTAAAGAAGGGAGATATTTTTGAGTGTGAAGCCGGAGATACGATTCCATCAGATGGAGAAATAATTGAAGGATTGGCATCCATTGATGAGAGTGCCATTACCGGAGAGAGTGCTCCAGTGATCCGCGAAGCAGGAGGTGATAAAAGTTCGGTAACCGGAGGAACAAAAGTTCTGTCCGATTCAATTAAGGTAGTAGTAACCACTCAACCCGGAGAAAGTTTCCTCGATAAGATGATTGCTTTAGTTGAAGGAGCATCCCGTCAGAAAACGCCGAATGAAATTGCTTTAACTATATTATTGGCTGGTTTTACTTTGGTTTTTGTAATTGTATGTATCACCTTAAAACCATTAGCCGACTATAGTCACGCCACCCTTACTATTGCTTCTTTAATTTCACTTTTCGTTTGTCTGATTCCTACCACAATAGGCGGACTGCTTTCTGCCATCGGTATTGCAGGAATGGACCGCGCTTTGAGAGCAAACGTAATTACCAAATCGGGCAAAGCTGTAGAAACTGCCGGAGACGTGGACACCCTGCTACTTGATAAAACCGGAACAATTACTATCGGTAACCGGAAAGCTACCAGATTTTATCCGGCAACCGGAATGGAAGAACGAGCTTTTATTGAGTTTTGCATGCTTTCTTCCATATCCGATGAGACTCCTGAAGGTAAATCCATTGTAGAACTGGGAAGAGAATCCGGTCTTCGAATGAGAAATCTAAATACTACCGGTGCCAGAATGATTAAATTCACAGCAGAGACCAAAAGTTCGGGAGTGGATTTGCAGGATGGTACACAAATACGTAAAGGTGCTTTTGATTCCATTCGCCATATCACTGAAACAGCAGGGAACAAGTTTCCCAAAGAAACGGAAGAAATTACCTCTGCAATTGCAAATAATGGTGGTACTCCACTGGTCGTTTGTGTTAATAAAGTGGTAATTGGGGTAATAGAATTACAAGATATTATCAAACCAGGAATACAGGAACGTTTCGAACGTTTAAGAAAAATGGGTGTTAAAACTGTGATGGTTACGGGAGATAATCCTCTTACTGCCAAATATATTGCAGAAAAAGCAGGAGTAGATGATTTTATTGCCGAAGCTAAGCCGGAAGATAAAATGGAATACATTAAGAAAGAACAAGAATCCGGAAAACTGGTGGCAATGATGGGTGACGGAACCAATGATGCACCCGCACTGGCACAGGCAAATGTGGGGGTAGCCATGAATAGTGGAACACAAGCTGCCAAGGAAGCCGGCAATATGGTGGATCTTGATAATGACCCAACCAAACTGATTGAGGTTGTGGAAATAGGGAAACAACTATTGATGACAAGAGGTACATTAACCACTTTCTCCATTGCAAATGATGTGGCCAAGTACTTTGCCATTGTACCTGCTTTGTTTATGTTATCCATTCCTCAGCTAGCCGCATTAAACGTGATGGGATTGCATAGCCCGGAAAGTGCAATTTTATCGGCTATCATTTTCAATGCACTTATTATTCCGGCTTTAATTCCGCTTGCTTTAAAGGGAGTACAATATAAGCCAATCGGTGCCTCTGCACTGCTTCGTCGCAATTTATTAATTTATGGATGCGGAGGCGTGATTGTTCCTTTCATCGGGATTAAGTTAATTGATCTCATTGTCAGTTTATTTATTTAATTCATCGGTAAAATGAAAACAACTCTTATAAAATCAGCAAAAATAACCCTGATGTTTTGTTTACTCCTGGGAGTAAGTTACGTATTTATTCTTTGGATATTTGCCTTGGTTGCTTCTCCTAATAAAGGAAATGCGGAACTGATTACACTCAACGGTAAAGTAGTTGGTGCTGCCAATGTGGGACAAGAATTCACAAAAGATATTTATTTCTGGGGACGGCCTTCAGCAGCTAATTATGCTGCCGATGCTTCGGCCGGCAGCAATAAAAGCGTAACAAATAAAGAATATCTTGAAGAGGTGGGAAACAGGATTAATGCTTTCTTAGTTCACCACCCTTATTTGAAACGTAGTGAAGTCCCTATTGAAATGGTAACTGCAAGCGGTTCCGGTCTGGATCCGGACATTACTCCTCGATGCGCTTATGTGCAAATAAAGCGTGTGGCTCAGGCTCGGAAGATGAGTGAAGATGCTGTAAAAGAAATAGTGGAAAAACAAATACAGAAACCTTTTTTAGGTATATTTGGGACGGCTAAGGTTAATGTCTTGAAACTAAATGTTGCTTTGGAAGAAGCTCAAAAGTAAACGAATGTAAGACGAAATGAGTGACGAAAAGAATGTTCAGCACTTTCTTGATTTAATTAAAAAATCGCGTAGGGGAAAATTCAAGATCTACATCGGCATGATTGCCGGTGTGGGTAAATCTTATCGAATGTTGCTGGAAGCACATGACCTGCTTAAAAGTGGAGTGGATGTGCAAATAGGTTATATTGAGACTCACGGCAGAGCAGAGACCGAGGCACTGATTGAAGGTCTGCCCGTTATTCCCCGAAGAAGAATTTTCTATAAAGGAAAAGAACTCGAGGAAATGGATTTGCAAAGCATTCTTCTTATTCATCCTGAAATTGTTATTGTGGACGAACTGGCACATACCAATGTGGAAGGAAGCGTAAACGAGAAAAGGTGGCAGGATGTTATTACTCTTCTTGATGCGGGTATCAATGTAATCAGTGCGGTAAACATTCAACATATTGAAAGTCTGAATGAAGAAATTCATGAAATCTCGGGTATTGAAGTAAAGGAACGGATTCCGGACAGTGTGTTGGAGCAGGCTGATGAGGTGGTGAATATTGACTTAACAGCTGAAGAATTGGTTAACCGACTGAAATCTGGTAAAATTTACCGTCCTGAAAAGATTCAGATTGCTTTGGATAACTTTTTTAAGACGGAAAATATTCTTCAGCTACGGGAACTTGCCTTGAAAGAAGTAGCATTACGGGTAGAGAAACAGGTGGAGAATGAATTTATTCTGGACACTTCCCGTATTCGTCATGAAAGATTCTTGGCTTGCATCAGTGCTAATGAAAAGACTCCGCGAAAGGTTATCCGGAAAACAGCTCGATTGGCAACTCATTATAGTACAAAGTTCATTGCCCTTTATGTGCAAACTCCGAAAGAATCTACAGATCGTATTCCTTTGGCCAATCAGCGATACCTGCTTAATCACTTTAAAATGGCAACAGAGTTAGGAGGCGAGGTGGTCCAGGAACAATCGGATGATATTATCGGAACTATTATTAAGGTCTGTAAAGAGAGACAAATCACTACCGTTTGCATGGGAAGTCCTGCTTTTAAAGTTCCACGGGTGTTCTTTCTCATTCCCCGTTATAAGAAATTCATCGAATCACTTTCCAAGGCTAACATAGATTTAATTATCTTATCCTGAGAATAAAAAGTTACTGATATGAAAATAAAGACCAAACTCACTTACGGCATTGGAATACTCTTTGCCATGATTGTTCTCCTGGGTGCACTTTCGCTGGGTTACATTAATAAGTTAAATAATGAAACTCAGAAAATCTATACAAATAATAATTATTCGCTAAATTATTGCAGGAACATGCTCCTTGTTCTTGATAATGTACATACCAGCAAGAGCGCCTTTGAGGTTTTTATGTCCAACTTGCAAAAGCAGCAGAAGAATCTGACGGAAGTGAATGAGAAGGAAACCACGGATAGATTGACTTTCCACTTTGAGGAGCTCAAAAATAAGATGAATGAACAGAATCTTCAGAAAGTACGTTCTGACATTTACGTCATTATGAATTTGAATATGGCTTCCATCTATCATAAAAGTGAGTTAGCAAAACAGACTGCAAGTAATGCATTGCTATGGATTTATATGACATTTGCCACTTGTGTATTCTTTGCTCTTGCTATATTATTCCGTTTTCCTCATTCCATAATAAAACCAATAAGAGAACTGACGGGGGGAATTATGGAAATTGCGAACCATAATTATGATAAACGACTAAATTTTGAACCAACGAGTGAGTTTGGCGAAGTATCCACTTCGTTTAACAAGATGGCTGAACGGTTAAATGAATACCGGGCAAGCACTCTTTCGGATATAATTGCCAACAAGAAATACATTGAAGCGATTGTAAACAGCATCACTGAACCCATCATTGGGTTGAATAATGAAAAGGAAATCCTTTTTATTAATGATGAAGCGCTGAATATCCTTAATCTGAAACGGGAAAATGTGATTAAAAAGTCGGCTTCTGAACTTTCTCTGAAGAACGATTTGTTACGTAGGTTAGTAAGGGAGCTGGTGAATCCGGGAGAAAAGAAGGAACCGTTGAAAATCTACGCAGACAATAAGGAGAGTTATTTTCAGGCAAATTACATACCTATCAAGATTGTTGAAACAGGAGAAACTGAACTTCACAGCATAGGCGACGTGATTCTTTTGAAGAATATTACAGAATTCAAAGAGCTGGATACGGCTAAAACTACTTTTCTCTCTACTATTTCTCATGAATTAAAGACTCCTATATCAGCTATTATGATGAGTCTGCAATTATTAGAGGATAAACGGGTTGGTAAATTGAATGAAGAACAGGAATCTCTTTCGCAAAGCATTAAAGATAACAGCGAACGTTTACTAAACATTACCGGAGAGTTACTGAAAGTTACGCAAGTAGAAACCGGCAAACTACAATTAATGCCAAAAATTACCAAGCCGATAGAATTGATAGACTATGCAATTAAGGCTACTCGCATGCTGGCCGAAAGGTTTGGTTGCCACATTGAGGTTGAATATCCTGAAAAAATATCTAAGCTATTTGTGGACAGTGAAAAGATAGCATGGGTACTCACTAATTTATTAAGCAATGCCATTCACTATTCTAAAGAAAACTCAAGGATTATTATTGGTGCAAAGCAAATGGGTGATGTTGTTGAAATGTATGTGCAAGATTTTGGTAAAGGTATTGATCCGCGCTATCATCAAAGTATATTCGACAGATATTTCCGGGTACCGGGCACCAAAGTACAAGGCAGCGGACTGGGACTTTCAATCTCAAAAGATTTTATTGAAGCACATGACGGTACGCTGACAGTAGAAAGTGAAGTGGGTAAAGGAAGTAAATTTGTTATCCGGTTCAATGTAAGATAACAAAATTCGAGTCTGAGTATTATTTTTCCTGAGTCCTGATAGTAAATTCTTCCCGGGGAGTTCCGAATCCATTCCTCTCCTCGAGATGAATTTCAAAAACAGCTTCGCCACTCCTCACATCAGAGGATGCAGAAAGATTCACTTTGTAGAGCACTCCTTCACCGGGTTTTATCCGGTCAATAACAAGCGGGCGTGAATAATTCAGCTTTTGAGTTCCTTTCAACCCTTTGAGTACTGGCCTTACATCGAAAGCAGTTCTTTCTCCATCATTGTATATCTCAAAAATAATCACGCAATTTTCATCAGCATCAACTACCCTATTCCAGTTTTCGTCCTGCAAACGGATATCACGAATAGAAAGATTTGGAGAGGGAGAAGTAACAATTTCTCTGGAGCGTTCAGTTTGTTGCTGTTCCCGGGCCACCACACTTGCACCAATCATGGCACCGGCAGCCGTACCCAACATTGATCCAATAAAAGAACCTTTATATCCTCCTATATTTTCTCCAATAATAGAACCTGCCACATTGCCAATGGCCGCGCCGGTATGGGTTGCAAAAATGGATTTGGTAAACGGATCCATTGATCCACATCCTGAAAGAAGGAGAACACATGCCGAATAAATGAATACCTTTTTCATATTGCCAATGTGTTATTAATCATCTGTTATAGGAACTACATGCAAATATAAGCATTTCTTCCGTTAGAGTGAAGGCAAAACAACGTTATATATTCATAAAACAGCTTACGCTTAAACAGAATAAAGTCTACTTCTTTTTCAATTATAGCCTACCCTATTTATTGATTTACTGTACATCATTCTAAGAAGGTAAGCTGAATAAATACCTTAAGTATGGTGTTAATAGTCTTAAACAAATAGGAATTCCGAGAAATATATTATTTACATTTGTACATTACTTACAGAAAAATAAAAAAAGATGGAGAATCTGGACAACATAGTCGCTATATACAAACAAATCATAGAAGAAACACGAGATAAGCTGACAACAGAGAAAAAAAGGATTTACCGCATTAGCACTGTTCGTGTTTTGCTGTTTATTGCTGGAATTGCCGGAATTATTTATTTTTTCACAGCTGGGTGGTTGGCTATTTGCTGTATCATTGCATGTACATTCGTTCCTTTTCTGGCACTGGTAAAATACCATAATCAGTTATTCTACAAAAAAGATTATCTGGAAAAGAAGATCGAGATTAATGAACAGGAATTATCGGCACATGATTATGATGCTTCGGCATTCGATGGCGGAGAGGAATATATTGATCCGGCTCATCTTTACTCTTATGATCTGGATATTTTTGGAGACAATTCGTTATTTCAATATACAAACCGAACATCAACTTCATTTGGAAAAGAGAAACTGGCAAACTGGTTCATTAATCATCTGGACAATAAAAGCATGATTGAGGAACGGCAGGAAGCTGTGCAGGAGTTAACACCTGAATTAAAATTTCGCCAACGGTTCCGCATATTGGGATTACTCTATAAAGGAGAAGCTGCCGATAAATTGGAAATAGGAGAATGGGCTACGAGCAAGAATTTCTTTAAAGGAAAGAAGTTGCTTAATGCTGCCATATTCATGGTTCCGGCAGTTAATTTAATAATTCTTATTCTGGCAATAGCGGGCATTGTGTCTTTCAATATGTTGGGTGCATCTTTTGTATTTTTTGTTATTTGCAGCATGAGGCTTTCAAACAGCATTACTAAGATGCAGATTTCCTATGGAAAGAAACTTCAGATCCTTGCTACCTATGCCGGATTGATTGAGATGGTTGAGCAAAAGGAAGTAAAAAGTATTTTGCTGCAAAAGATTCAGCAAGTACTGGACAAAAAAGAAGAATCAGCTTCCATTGCAGTAAACCGATTGGCACGTCTAATGAATGCGCTCGACCAGCGAAACAATATCATGGTTACAGCTCTTCTGAATGGGTTCCTATTCTGGGAGCTTCGTCAGGCTATTAAAATAGAATCATGGAAAGAAGCACACGCTGCACAACTACCTGCCTGGTTGGAGGCTGTTGGTGAGATGGATGCTCTTTGCTCACTCGCCACTTTTGCATATAATCATCCCGGATATTCATATCCTGCAATCAAAAATCAACCGTTTAACCTCAAGGTTTCAGAGATGGGTCATCCGTTGATGAACCGCAATAAATGCGTAAAGAATGATGTTGATATTCGGAAACGTCCTTATTTCGTAATCATCACAGGAGCAAATATGGCTGGCAAAAGTACTTATCTACGTACTATCGGTGTGAATTATCTTTTAGCTTGCATTGGTGCACCGGTATGTGCCAGCGAAATGGAAATATATCCTTCCCGCTTAATCACCAGTCTGCGAACAACCGATTCCCTGGCCGACAATGAATCTTATTTCTTTGCAGAGCTGAAAAGGCTGAAACTGATTATTGATAAGCTAAACAACAATGAGGAATTATTCATCATTCTGGATGAGATTCTGAAAGGTACTAACTCTATGGACAAGCAAAAAGGCTCATTAGCATTAATAAAGCAGTTTATGGCACTTAATGCTAATGGAATCATTGCTACTCATGACCTATTATTGGGCTCATTAATCAAGCTATATCCTGAAGACATTCAGAATTATTGCTTCGAAGCTGAGATCAAAAATAATGAGCTAAACTTCTCCTACCAATTAAAAGATGGGGTTGCACAGAACATGAATGCTTGCTTCTTAATGAAAAAAATGGGGATAGCCGTTATTGACGACTAACCCCTCTTACAATATTATATAAACCTCAGTTGAACTGCTTTAGGAAAGCGGAAGCTCCCACGGCTTGTTCTCCTCGAAAATAGGTAATTGGAGTATCGGCGGTAAATTTAAAAGAAGAAAATTGGAATAACTGGACCGCAACAAATTGACCATCTTCCGAAATAAGATAATCGAGTCGCACACTCCCCTTTTCATTGGTAGAAATATTTTCAGAAGAAAAAGAGCCGGACTTAATCATTCGTTCCAACTTAACCAATTCCTTAATATCGAAAGACAACGAGTTCATTAATACCTTACTACCTGTGGGCTCAAAAATCAAAGATTTCGACTTCCATATCATCACATATAGGCCCAAAAGCAGAAGGCCTATTGCTAGTACCATCAATGTTAGTGGAATCTCAGATGAAACATTCCCCAACTGACTGTAAACAATAAAAAGAACAACACCTGCAAGAAGTAAAAGAATACTGAGGAACAGACTTTTACTATCCGTACGTTTAGCAACATCCTGATGCGTGGATTCAAAAATGTGCTTTTCTACTAATTTGTCATTCATAATCATATAGCTTTTCTTAAGGTTAAAATTACATTATTAGAAAATTGATGCAGCCATTAAGCTGCAAGACACAAACATATAATGTAACCTGCTAAACGATAATGCGCCGCAGAGCAAATACATAGTATCCACTCACCGACTGGCTAAGGTATCCACTTGAATTGGAGTAAACTTTATCAGAATAACTGGCAGAGACTCTGTCACTACCATTCATTTTCTGACTTAAACGATTAAAGAATAAACTATTCTCACCAACAATTAAACGCTTATACCGAAGTGAGTTTATTCTTTGATGGCTCTGAATGTTCTCATTAAGCTCAGCATCGGAATAACAGAAATAATGAACTCTATCAAATCGCTCTGTTTTTCCGGATTCATGTATTAGCATAACACCATCTATCTGCCTCTCTCTATTAAGAGAAAAGGTATTTAGGCAAAAAGTCATAAGAGCTGCCAGAATAAGGAAAAGCACTGAGCTGATGTATTTATCCATAGATGAGCCTTTTATGCAAAGATAAATAATAATTTGAGACAAGCAACTTTTTACAATAAAAAAGGGATGCCCATCTCGGACATCCCTTCATAAATATATTGGTGTATATTATTCGGCTGCAGTTTCTTCAGTAGCAGGAGCTTCTTCTACAACAGTTGCTTCAACAGCAGGTGCAGTTTCAGCTTTCTTTGAACGACGAGTACGAGTAGCTTTCTTAGCAACTTTTTCTTTCGCCATGTTTTCGTTGTAATCAACTAGTTCAATAAAACACATTTCTGCGTTATCTCCCAAACGATTACCAGTCTTGATAATACGAGTATAACCACCTGGACGATCAGCGATCTTCACAGAGATTTCCTTGAACAATTCTGTTACAGCGATTTTATCTTGCAAGTTACTAAAAACTACACGACGAGAATTCGTGGTATCATCCTTAGACTTAGTAATTAAAGGCTCAACGAATTTCTTCAAAGCTTTTGCCTTTGCAACAGTCGTAGTGATTCTTTTGTGCGTAATCAAAGAGCACGCCATGTTAGATAACATAGCACCTCTATGAGAAGCCGTACGACCTAAATGATTGAATTTCTTATTATGTCTCATTTTTTAATCTTTATCTAATTTATATTTAGAAATATCGGTTCCAAACGACAGATTCAGACTTTCGAGCAAATCATCAAGC
>Ga0183099_1000848_pt1 | contig 19702 bp, 15 predicted proteins | sample Biomet1_FD_127788 | JGI IMG/M metagenome (GOLD analysis project Ga0183099, IMG submission 127788) | Microbial communities from bioreactor (seeded with anoxic lake sediment) at LBNL, California, USA - Biofuel metagenome 1 | ecosystem: Engineered > Bioreactor > Anaerobic > Unclassified ... | reverse complement strand
TTTTAATAGATGGAACATATGGCAGTCGTCATGTAAATGGAAAGCCTTATCCTAAATGGAAACAACCTCCTTTCTGTGATGATTGGTGTTGTTCTATTTTGTTATCTCAAGATGAATTGGCAGTAGATGCAGTTGGTCTGGATTTGTTAACCGGTGAATGGCCTGAATATCCAAGCTTTTCATATTGTGATGAATATCTTCAAGAAGCAGCTATGATTCCAAATCCTCCTAGTAAAACAAGTTATGATCCGGAACGGGATGGTAATGCGTTGTCTTCTCCTGTTGGACTTTTTGAACATTGGAATAACCCAGTGGATAGGCAATATAAGAAACTTGATTTAGTATATCTGAAGCTGAAATAGTAAAAACGATTGTGAATAGTGGTTTTTAATTGAAAATGTATATGGATAGTGATGCTGAAAAAATATTAGCAGATAAGAATATTAAGCCCACAGCTATGCGTATTTTGGTCTTGAGAGAGTTACTATTACAATCAGATGCTGTTAGTTTATATGATTTGGAACAAAAGTTTGATAAAGTAGAAAGAACAACACTGTTTCGCACATTAAATACTTTTGTTGAAAATAGCTTAATACACAAAATAGATGATGGTACAGGCGCTGTAAAGTACGCCTTATGCGAAAAAGATTGTACCTGCGGATTGAAAGATCTGCATCTTCATTTCTTATGCACAAAATGTGGACGGACATTCTGCCTGAAAGATATACCTATTCCTTCTTTTCAGCTTCCCGATAATTTTTTCTTTGAAACAGCTAATTTTGTAATTAAAGGAGTTTGTCCGCATTGCCATAAATAATGCAACACTGTTGCACGTTTATATAACTTATCTTTGTTTAGTGCAAATAATTAATTTGTATACATAACAAAATAAGTATAAATTCTAAATAGAAGTAAGATGACAAACTCAGAACAAAAACTCTATCAAAAAGCTTGGTTACTAAGTTTATTTACAATTTTCTATAACGTTATTGAAGGACTGGTTTCCATGTTTTTTGGATACGAGGACGAAACATTGGCGTTATTTGGCTTTGGTGTGGATAGTTTTATAGAAGTAATGTCAGGCATTGGTATTGCTGTAATGATATTGCGCATAAAGCATAATCCGGAAAGCAATAAGAGTGCTTTCGAAAAAACAGCATTAAAAATTACAGGATTTGCTTTTTATATTCTATCAATCGGTCTGTTGACTGGTATTATTATGAACCTGATAAATGGACATAAACCAGAGACTACACTTTGGGGAGTAATAGTGTCTTCCATATCTATATTGACAATGATATGGCTAATGTATGCCAAAAAGAAGATTGGGCAAAAACTAGGTTCTGACCCGATTATTGCTGATAGTAATTGTACAAAAGTATGTGTGTATATGTCGGTTGTTTTGCTTCTATCAAGTTTAATCTATGAATTAACAGGCTTTGCCTATGCCGATGTTATTGGTACCGCTGGATTAATATATTTTTCATTATCCGAGGGGAAAGAAGCTTTTGAGAAAGCAGCAGGAAAGGAATGTTGTTGCCATTGAGCCAATTGAGGGCAGAGTGAATATCATAAAATTCAATGTTTTTTTGTTTTATATAATGCTTATTGTAAAATAATTATTTTTTTATTTGTTTAAAAAATAATATATATTACATTTGTGGATAAATAAAAAATAATTATATGAAAAATAGATTGAATCTTGTCGTTTTATTACTTGGATTACTTCTTACTAATTGCAATAATAAGAACAAAAATGTTATGATTGAGGGAGATAAAGTTGCAGCTTTAGATATTAAACCAACTTTTTTACCGACAAAAAACGGAGTGATATGTAAGGACTGGAATAATAAGAAAGGGCAGGATCTTGAATTTTATTATGATAAAGAGACCTTTAATGTTATTTCTTATGTGCAATTAGAAAAAAATCCTCAATTGGAAGTGCATTATAAGATTAAAAAGTACCATAATAAAAGCGTAGTTAAGTATTCTGATTGTAACTATATAACATTGGGAATAAGCGAAGTTACTGACGGAAAATATATTTATAAGTTGCAGCTGAAAGATATAGCGAATAAGTATCCTCTGGATTACATAGCTGTTACAAGTGTTGGTAATAATAGCTTTGTTTTTGGTGATAAAGAAATGGGAGATTATTTTCCTAACCTGAAAAAATATATTTCTCAAGGAGATTTATAAAAAATAGTTTGTTACTAAAATTGTATATAACTATGCTGCAATAGCAGCAAACTCAATGAACTCTTTGTGAAATTTGTCATTTCACTTCAGCAAGAACATCCTTACAGATATCCATATATTGGTTAAGTATGCTTGATTTTTTTATATTCTTTACAGCATAGAATACTGTAGAAATACTAAAAATCAGTGACTTAACCATTTTTTATGAAATAATTCAAAGATAGTTTATTGTTTTACAAGGGCTTGATGAATTATTTAACGAAGTATTGAACTTACAAGTATCGGTTTAATAGTATAATTTTCTTTGCATTCTGAAAAATAAAATTTACTTTTGGTGTCTCAAGTAAAAGTGTTATACCTTACAGATTATTAATATTATAACCGTTATCTAATTATTATGAATTCTATTGTAATTGTAATTATTGCCGCATTATTCCTTGTTATAGGCTATGGTGTCTACGGCAGATTCATGGCGTATAAAGTTTTAATGCTGAATAAAAACAATGTTGTTCCTTCGGAAACTCTCAATGATGGACACGATTATGTGCCAACAAACAAAGTAGTATTAATGGGGCACCATTTTGCAGCAATAGCCGGAGCAGGCCCTTTAATTGGTCCGGTGCTCGCAGCCCAGTATGGATTTCTTCCCGGTGTTTTATGGATATTGATCGGTTCTTTATTTGCCGGAGCTGTTCACGATATGGTAATTCTTACGGCTTCTGTTCGTTATAAAGGAAAGTCAATTGCTGAAATTGCAAGAGATTTAGTTGGCGACAGATTAGGCTTTATAACCTCTATTGCTGTAATCGCTATTTTAATCGTATCAATGGCCGGTTTAGGTATTCCTGTTGTTAATGCATTGAAAAACTCACCCTGGGGAACATTTACGGTTGGCTTTACAATTCCTGTGGCACTTTTTATCGGTATCTATTTGAAATATATCCGTCCCGATAAAATATGGGAAGGAACTATAATTGGCGTTCTTTTGGTTCTGTTAGGAGTAGTTCTTGGTCCGGTGATTCAAAATTCAGCTTTAGGTGCTTATTTGAATTTTGATCAAAAGCAGATGTCTTTAATTCTGGCAATTTATGGATTCTTCGAATGAAAAAGATTGATGTTATTATAGCTTTAACCAAAGACGGCGGTTATAACGTGTATTGTGAAAAAGAAATGTTCTCAGGTATGGGTGACACAGTTGAGTCAGCCAAAGCAGACATGATTGATCAGATATCCTTTTTTAAGGAAACGGCTATTGAGGATGGTTATGAGTATCCTGCATTTTTGGATGATGAATATGAATTTGTATATAAAACTGATATTGCCAGCGTCGATGAAAATTGAGGAATCGCTTAGGCCTTTTGGAAAAGAGATACAGTCCATTTCTTTATAGCTTGTTGTTAGACTGACCCAGTTAAAATGGACGCCCCCGCTTTAACTGGCAGAGATCCCTCAAAAAATTTTCTCTTTGTTGTTACGCAGCACCATTTCCAATACATCGTTTTTGTAAGTACGTGAAATGGAAATCTTATGGTTGCCTATGTGCAACATATTTCCTTCCAACGCCTGAATTTTATTGATGTTGACTACAAACGATTTGTGACATTGAATAAATTGGTCGGCGGGAAGCGTCCGGAGAAAGAGGCCAAGAGTGGTATGGGTGACTACCCTTCCCGATTCGGTTTGAATGGAGACGTAGTTTTCCATTCCTTCAACAAAGAGAATATCCCGGAAAAAGATTTTCTCCATTTTCTGAGTCGTTTTCACGAAAATAAATTGAGGCTCTTCAGTAGCTGCAGCCTGTTTTACAACCTGATCGTACACCTTATTGACGGCTTTCAGAAACCGTTCGAACGACACAGGCTTGAGCAGATAATCCGTTACATCCAGTTCGTATCCTTTGAGGGCATACTGTTCGTAGGCACTCACAACAATCACCTTTGGTGGATCAGTCAATCCCGAAAGCAACTCCACACCCGACATGTAGGGCATTTCAATGTCGAGAAACAGCAGGTCGACCGGTTGCTGCTTCAAGACATTGCTCAATTGAACAGCATCTTCGCACACTGCCACGAGTTCCAAGAAATCAAGCTTTTCCACATATCCCTGCAACCCTTTACGGCCCATCGGCTCGTCATCGGTGATAATACATCTGAGTTTTACCATTCTATTGTCAGATTAGCAATGTATGAATAGCCCGTACAATTCAGCTCCAGCCGATACTTACCGGCATAAAGCAAATCAAGCCTCCGGCGAAGATTCTCGAGTCCAATGCCACCGGGATGGGAAACCGAGTTTGTATCGCCGAAAACCGAATTTTCGACTCCGAAAGATAATGCTTTATCCTGCAAACAGGCTTCTATCTTTATCCGGTATTCGCCTCCTACATACTTATACGCATTTTCTACCAACGGAAATAACAGCAAGGGGTGTATTTTTTGATTTTTCAGCAAAGGATCAAAATAGATGTCCACCTGAAGCGATTCTTTCATTCGAACTTTCTGGAAATCGGCATAATTACGAATAAATTTGAGTTCTTGCTCAACATGAATGCGTTGATTGACATCGTAAAGCTGATAGCGCAACAAATCGGAAAGTTGTTCGATGGATTTACGTGCTGCCTGGTTTTCCTCATCGATTTGAAAATAGATGGTATTGAGGGCATTGAAAAGAAAGTGCGGATGAAACTGTGCTTTCAGAAACTTCAGTTCCGTCTCCATTTGCATATTGGTTATCTGCTGTGTTTTTGTTTTCTGAGCGACATAGGCCTGCAACAATTGATTGCCCCTAAAAATCGAATACGCAATAACCAGCAACAATGAAAAGGAGATACCGGCAATGACAATATCGTCGATACCCAACGGGTCTTTTGTAAAATAGTGGATGGTGGCCACACAAGGGTAAATAACAACAAGCCCTATGAGCAACATCGCTAAGTATTCGAGCAATAATTTCTTTAGCGTGAGCTGTCCGGTCCGGGCAGCCTTTTTCCGGAGATACACGAGCATAAAAAACTGAAAGATATAGGCAATCACTACTGCCGAAACGACTTCGATCAAGTTCAGAGAAACCGGTCGCAGCCAAAATTTTGCATCCGAAGGCACATCGCTTACCAGGCGAATCACCGTCAGCACCAATATGCCGAAAATACACGGCGATATCCAAAACCAAATTTTATGTTTGTTCATAACCGTTGTTTTTCTGTTACAAATTTATTCTTTTTGAATCATAAAAGCTCTTGCCACTTTTACTTTCTTTGGTTCCTATTCCCTTTTTAAACCTGTAAGTGAATGAGATGCCCACCATACAACGATCCTGAAACTCGTCGGTGGTAGCATAAGTACCGCTAAAATTGCCCTTTACCCGGGTTCTGTTGGATTTAAACCAATCGTTGGAAAAGATGCCGAGTGTAGCATTTCCCTTGCACAGATTCTTTTGTATTCCACCCGATAATTGCCATACAGGAAGAACATTTACCTGTCCGTAAGCCATCTCGCTGTTGTAAAAGCCGCTGACTTCGGCCGAACATCCCCATGGCAAACGGATTTTATTCTGAGCCCCTACCTGGAAGGTAAACTTACGGTTTCGGAGAAAGATTTCGTTTTCCTCCCATTTATAGTCGTTTTGTGTCAGCTCCAGGTGCATTCCCGACTGAAACCAGCGGGCAACGGAAATCTGTCCGATGTCGCCCTGAAAACCGTACGAACGGTAGGAAGCCATATTGGTAGGCATCACATACACACGTCGGGAACCGGGCTGCAAACTGTACGATTTGATAATGGCCTGTTTGGTTTCGGTACAAAACAGACCGAAACGGTAGTTTTTACGAATGAGATAGGCTACGTCGAACCGGTCAGTAAACTGCGGTTTGAGATTCGTGTTCCCCTGCTCGTAGGTATAGGTATCGAAAATGTAAACAAACGGATTCAGGTAGCGGTAATTGGGACGATCGACTCTTTTTCCGTAGATGAAGTTGAGCGAATTGTTGTGCTTCATTAGCCAGCTGACGCTGAGGTTCGGGAATAGGTCGATGTACGATTGCGAGAAAGAGGTCACTTTGATATTGGTATTTTCGGCACGTATTCCCGCTTCGGCAACAAAGATTCCCTTTTGTATTTTGGCGGTAGCATAGAGGGCATTGATATTCTCCCTGTAGTAAAAGGTGCTGCTCAATATATTGTCGAAAACCCACTGCGAATCGTTTAAATTGGCATAATCGGACGTGTTGTCGATCCGTACGAAATCGCTCTTGGCTCCAGCCTCAAAACGCAGTTTTTCGGAAACCGGCCACGTCAGATCCGTTCGTCCCGAAACCATTTTGATGGTTCCGTCTTTGAATGCTTTGGAAACCAATTCAGAACTTTTGACCGACGGTATCGTTACAATATCGTTGTGCCACTGATCCTCCTTTACCGAGTAATACAGCCCGTCGACAGAGGCGAAAATCTCTTTACCAAGTGAGTCTATCTTATGTTGAAAATTAAGGCTTGAGGTAAAATTTTTCCGCCTTTCTCCATTGTCGGTCAGCGAACGAATGGTGGAATCGTTTAGTGCAGCGGGAGCATGAAAAGCAGAACTGAGGGAACCGTTCTCGGTACGATCGGATACGTTTCCTTTCAGTACAATTCCAAAGGTGGTTTTCGGTGTGGCATAATAATCCATACCGAAACTAAAATAGTGCGAGTAGTCGGAACGTCGACGGTACGAGTCCTGATCGAACACCATCGCCTTCTCCGTTGCGGTTTCGGGATAATGCCGGGCAATAGTCAGATCGTTGAAATCACGCCCCCGGAAGTAACCGTACATGCTGGAAAAATTCAACTTGTCGCGGCGGTAAGTAAACGAAATGTTGTCGTTGGTGCGTCCGTACTTTCCCTGTTCGTAGTTTCCGTGCATGTTCAGACTGAGGCCGATCTGGTTGTTTCTTTTGGTACAAATATCAATAATACCCGCATTGCCACTTGCCTCGTATTTGGCAGATGGGTGGGTTACCAGCTCTACCTTGTCGAGCGAAGAAGCCGGCAACGACATCAGATAATTCACCAATTCGGCGCCCTCCAGATAAACACTCTTTCCATCGATCAACATCTTGACTCCCGATTTCCCATTCATAAAAACAGAACCATCGCTATTGATAATGATACCTGGAAGGTTTTTCAACACCGAATAGGCATTGCCGGAAGAGGTAATGGGCGACGATCCGATATGAATGACTGTCTTCGCGGAGGAAACCTGAACGGTAGGACGTTGAGCATATACAACAACTTCGGAAATAGACTTATGCATCGAAACGGAGTCTTTATCCAGAATCGCTTTGCCGGTTCCCAATGCAAGCGAACAGCAACAGAATAGCAAAACTGCAGGGAGCGAAATAATCTTTTTCATGCTTTTTTATTGCAAAACTACCTTCTGCATCTAAAGCACTCAAATTCTTTTGACCACCTGCACAAAATAAGTGACCACCCGCCACCTGTTCTACCTAATCTCCACTTCTTTCACTTCTTTATCTGCCTCTCAAGCTTCAGAGACACAAAACCCACATCCTGAGTACAGAAGAATCCGTTGTGATTTGCTTTCAGAATGCTATCTTTGATAGATTGACAACAACGCTGTGTCATCGTTTTATGGGTTTTCGTTTGTTGTGATTTGCTTTCAGAATGCTATCTTTGATAGATTGACAACAACGGTTTTGTATTCTTTAATCTTCATCTTCCTGTTGTGATTTGCTTTCAGAATGCTATCTTTGATAGATTGACAACAACATACCAAGCTAAGTTGTCCGATGATACCAGGTTGTGATTTGCTTTCAGAATGCTATCTTTGATAGATTGACAACAACTAATGTAAGATAATATCAATAAATACTTTAGTTGTGATTTGCTTTCAGAATGCTATCTTTGATAGATTGACAACAACGCTGTTACGATTTTTGCCGTAACTATAAACGTTGTGATTTGCTTTCAGAATGCTATCTTTGATAGATTGACAACAACATGTAAGGCGTACGGATTTGAAATAAAGAAGTTGTGATTTGCTTTCAGAATGCTATCTTTGATAGATTGACAACAACGTTGTTTGATTTAGAAATTGCTTGCTTTACGTTGTGATTTGCTTTCAGAATGCTATCTTTGATAGATTGACAACAACGCTGTTACGATTTTTGCCGCAACTATAACGGTTGTGATTTGCTTTCAGAATGCTATCTTTGATAGATTGACAACAACTGCAATTCATCGCATAAATATTCGATATGCGTTGTGATTTGCTTTCAGAATGCTATCTTTGATAGATTGACAACAACGAAATTGACAAGTATACCATTAGGCAGACAGTTGTGATTTGCTTTCAGAATGCTATCTTTGATAGATTGACAACAACTTCACTATGGTACAGTGACGGTACCAAGCTGTTGTGATTTGCTTTCAGAATGCTATCTTTGATAGATTGACAACAACAATACAGAAGATCAAACCAGAATATTCGTTGTTGTGATTTGCTTTCAGAATGCTATCTTTGATAGATTGACAACAACTGTAGGATACTGCACAGCATTAAGGGTCTCGTTGTGATTTGCTTTCAGAATGCTATCTTTGATAGATTGACAACAACAGTTGTGTGAAGGAGGCATATTGGTTATAGTTGTGATTTGCTTTCAGAATGCTATCTTTGATAGATTGACAACAACGATGAAGTCCTGTTTTATTTGAGAAAACCTGTTGTGATTTGCTTTCAGAATGCTATCTTTGATAGATTGACAACAACTCATGGCTTTATAGTATCTATCATTAATATGTTGTGATTTGCTTTCAGAATGCTATCTTTGATAGATTGACAACAACGCGGCCATTTCTATTTGCTGGGCTTGTTGCGTTGTGATTTGCTTTCAGAATGCTATCTTTGATAGATTGACAACAACAAGGTCCATGTTTTTGATTGTATTTCCTTGTTGTGATTTGCTTTCAGAATGCTATCTTTGATAGATTGACAACAACCGGAAAACACATTGTTTCAATTCAAATACCGTTGTGATTTGCTTTCAGAATGCTATCTTTGATAGATTGACAACAACTTCATATCAAAGAGCAACTGGAGTTCTTGTGTTGTGATTTGCTTTCAGAATGCTATCTTTGATAGATTGACAACAACCTGGTACTAATATACTTGACGATGCCATTAGTTGTGATTTGCTTTCAGAATGCTATCTTTGATAGATTGACAACAACGGTCGGTTTGCGCGGCCTTTAGGGATATGGTTGTGATTTGCTTTCAGAATGCTATCTTTGATAGATTGACAACAACTGATATCCTTATCTTCAATCCATTTCTTGAGTTGTGATTTGCTTTCAGAATGCTATCTTTGATAGATTGACAACAACGCCCAGGAACAAGAGGCTTTGATAGATAGTGTTGTGATTTGCTTTCAGAATGCTATCTTTGATAGATTGACAACAACCGTGAACTGTCTTTTTGTCACATTGTCGGCGTTGTGATTTGCTTTCAGAATGCTATCTTTGATAGATTGACAACAACATCCCATTAACAGCCAGTCCGGTAACAATAGTTGTGATTTGCTTTCAGAATGCTATCTTTGATAGATTGACAACAACTCCCCATTGTCCATCATATCCGTAGTCACGGTTGTGATTTGCTTTCAGAATGCTATCTTTGATAGATTGACAACAACGCCTCGTCAGTTTCAGAAGTTTGATAAGTTGTTGTGATTTGCTTTCAGAATGCTATCTTTGATAGATTGACAACAACAGGCTAGTATGTAATTCGCATATAATTAGGTGTTTGCGTCTGAAATTAGGAAAAAAAAAACGATATTTTTTTGCTGTTGTCGATAAGAACCTGCGCTTTTTAAGTCGCAGGTTTTTTTAATTTTTGGGCAAAAAGATGCCCCGCAGATAGGCGAGGCGCTAAATGTTTACACAACGGAATAATCCTTATTGTGATTTGCTTTCAGAATAGTTTTACAAATATATAAAATTTTATAAAAAATAATATATTTGTATGCTAAAAATATTATTAAATTTGCTATTCAGTGTTTTTTTTGAAGCGTATTTAGCTTTTGATATTAAATATTGTTGAGTTGTATTACTTTTTTTGTAGAGTCCAGTCTATATTTTTAGAATGTGTTCGTGTAGAGTCAGTATAAACACACACAATTCTTGTCATTATTTTCAAAAATTTTGACTGTCATAAAAACTATAAAAAGAGAGGTGGGCGCAAAATAGAGTGAAAGCAAATCACAACTAAATAAATTAATTAAATAATAGCTTATTATAAAATCAACTATTTAATATTTCTATCCATCCCACCTCTCTAAAAATTGTACAACAATGTCTAAAGTGTAATTAATGAAAACACACAATAGTATTTGTAATTCTAATGTGGTCAGCCAGATTTATATATGGCTTATACAATTTGTTACAAAGATATAAAAATTAATCATATTGTGTTTAATTTATTTAGAATTAGCGTAGAATATAATTATTTTTATGTGTATTTTCAGTATATGCTTGATGTTAAATAATATAATTTTATGAATAAAAATATTCTTGGTTTAGATCTTGGGACAACAAGCATTGGTTTTGCTCATGTTATTGAAGGTGAAAAGCCTGAACAATCGTCAATTGAGCGAATTGGTGTGCGTGTAAATCCGTTGACGACAGATGAGCAAACCAATTTTGAAAAAGGAAAGCCTGTCTCTGCTAATGCAGACAGAACATTAAAACGTGGAGCCCGGCGAAATCTTGACCGCTATCAGGACAGAAGGAAAAATTTGATTGAGACCTTGCTAAAGGCAAATATAATAACAAAAGATACTGTACTTGCCGAAAACGGTAAAAATACTACTCATTCTACATATGCTCTACGAGCGAAAGCCGTAACTGAAAAAATTGGAAAGGTTGAGTTTGCCCGTGTTCTTTTGGCTATCAATAAAAAACGAGGATACAAAAGTAGCCGTAAAGCCATAAATGAAGACGAGGGTCAAATCATTGATGGAATGGCTATCGCAAAACAGTTGTATGAAAAGGATCTCACTCCTGGGCAATTAGCATACCAGCTGCTGAAGACAGGAAAAAAATATCTGCCTGATTTTTATCGGTCTGATTTACAAACGGAATTTGACAAAGTATGGAATTTGCAAAAACAATTTTATCCTGAAATATTCACGGATGAATTTTATAAGGAATTAAACGGGAAAGGCCAACGTGCTACTTCTGCCGCTTTCTGGGGTAAATACAACTTTAATACTGCAGAGAATAAAGGTTCGCGGGAAGAAAAGAAACTGCAAGCATATAAATGGCGGAGTGATGCTGTTTCTGTACAGCTGAAGAAGGAAGAGGCGGCTTATGTGATTACTGAAATCAATACCAATCTCAATAGTTCGAGTGGATATCTTGGAGCTATCGGTGACAGAAGTAAGGAGTTGTATTTTAATCGCAAAACTGTGGGTCAATATCTTTATGCGCAATTGCAAAAAAATATACACACCCGAATGAAAAATCAGGTGTTTTACCGTCAGGATTATTTAGATGAATTTGAAGCTATTTGGGAACAGCAAGCCAAACACCACTCAGAACTTACAAACGAATTGAAGACGGAAATTCGAGATATTATTATTTTCTACCAACGAAAACTAAAATCGCAAAAGGGATTGATAAGATTCTGTGAATTTGAAAGTAAGGAAATAGGAATTGAAAAAAACGGTCAAATTGTAAAGAAAAGAATTGGGCTGAAAGTTGCACCAAAATCTTCGCCACTATTTCAGGAATTCAAAATTTGGCAGGCGCTAAATAATTTACAGGTTCGTAAGAAAGACAGCAAAAAATACACAGCTAATAATATCAATCAAGCATTATTGTTCGATGGCGAAAAGGAAACCTTTCTGTTTGATTTGGCTGCGAAACAAGATTTGTTTGATGAATTAAACATCAAAGGCAATTTAAGTGCCAATAAAATTATTGAACTGTTAGGATACAAACCAACAGAATGGGAAATTAACTACTCTCAATTGGAGGGGAATTGGACTAATAAAGCTCTGTATGATGCTTATTTGAAGATTTTGGAATTAGAAGGTTACAATGAAGATTTACTGAAGCTGCAAGGCAAAGATGAAATAAATGTCTCTGAATTGAAGACATCTGCTTCCGAAATTAAAAACATGGTTAAGCAAGTCTTTGCTGTTTTGGGTATAAACACTGCTGTTTTAGAATTTGATGCAGAATTAGAAGGTAAAGCATTTGAAAATCAATTATCTTATCAGTTATGGCATCTGCTCTATTCGTATGAAGAAGATAATTCTCCGAATGGAAATGAAACATTATATCGTTTATTATCAGAAAAATTTGGTTTTAAAAGAGAGCACGCTATAGTTTTGGCAAATGTAGCTTTGTCGGATGATTATGGTAATTTAAGTTCTAAAGCAATGCGGAAGATATACCCGTTTATTAAAGAACAAACTTACGATAAAGCTGCCGCAATGGCCGGTTATAGACATTCAGCCTCTTCATTGACCAAAGAAGAAATTGAGACTCGCCCACTGAAAAACACCTTGGAATTACTCAAAAAGAATAGTCTTCGCAATCCCGTTGTGGAGAAAATTTTAAATCAGATGGTAAATGTAGTAAACGCGTTGGTTGACAATGAAAATAAGAAACTAAAAGAACAGGGATTACCCGAAGATTTCCATTTTGACGAAATCCGTATAGAATTAGCACGCGAACTAAAGAAAAATGCCAAGGAACGTGCAGAAATGACTTCAAATATCAATGCTTCGAAAATTGAAAACGAAAAGATATTCAAATTATTACAAACAGAATTTGGCATAAAGAATCCCACGCGAAATGATATTATTAGATATCGTCTGTATGAAGAACTAAAAAATAACGGTTTCAAAGATTTATATACAAACAGATATATCCCAAGGGAAAATATATTTAGTAAAGAGGTTGATATTGAGCATATTATTCCGCAATCAAAAATGTTTGATGATAGTTTTTCAAACAAAACGATTGTATATCGCCAAACGAATTTAGAAAAAGGCAACAAGACTGCCTTTGATTATATTGAGAGTAAGTTTGGAAATGAACAATTGGAAGAATACAAATCCAGAATTGAGGCATTGTATCAAACTGGTCTTAAAAACAAAGAAGGTGGTATCTCTAAATCCAAGTATCACAAACTATTGAAACAAGAATCTGAAATCGGGGATGGCTTTATTGATAGAGATTTGAGAGACAGTCAATACATTGCCAAACAGGCGCGGAATATGCTGTATGAAATTTGCCGTGTTGTAACACCGACAACTGGAAGTGTAACTGATAAATTGAGAGAAGATTGGGGCTTGATTAATATTATGCAGGAACTGAATTTCAATAAATTCAAAGCCTTGGGACTAACAGAAATGGTTGAGAAAAAAGATGGGACTTTCAAAGAGCGGATAGTTGATTGGAGTAAACGCAATGACCATCGCCACCATGCTATGGATGCTTTGACCATTGCTTTTACTAAACAGTCTTATATTCAATATCTCAATTACCTGAATGCAAGAAAAGATGAGAAGCATAAACTGCATAACAATATCATTGGCATTGAAAAAAAAGATACCGAAGTTAAAATTGATGACGAAGGCAACAAAAAAAGAGTGTTTAAATTACCAATAAAAAATTTCAGAGTACAAGCAAAAGAGCACTTGGAAAATGTATTGGTTTCGCACAAAGCTAAAAATAAAGTTGTTACCAAAAATAAAAATAAAATAAAATCCAAAAATGGAGAAAATGTCAAAATAGAGCTTACTCCAAGAGGACAATTGCACAAAGAGACTGTTTATGGGAAATATAAATTTTATGTGAGTAAAGAAGAGAAAATCGGAACACGATTTGATAAAGAAACGATCAGTAAGGTTTCTAACGAACGTTATAGAGAGCTTTTGTTTAAACGCTTATCCGAAAATGGCGACGATTCAAAGAAAGCTTTTTCAGGGAAAAATATTTTGTCTAAAAATCCTATTTATTTGGATGATGATAAGACAAAGATCTTACCAGAAACTGTAAAATTAACTTGGTTGGAAGAAGATTTCTCTATTCGCAAAGATATAACGCCTGAGAATTTCAATAATATAAAAACTATAGAAAAGGTGCTTGATGACGGCGTCAAACGCATCTTATTAGGTCGACTAAAAGAAAGTGGTAATGATCCTAAGAAAGCTTTTTCAGATTTAGATAAAAATCCAATCTGGCTCAATAGGCATAAAGGAATTTCCATAAAAAGAGTAACAATTAGTGGCGTTAATAATGCAGAACCTTTACATTGTAAAAAAGACCACTTGGGAAATTACATTTTGGATGAAAGTGGGAAAAAGATACCGATTGATTTTGTGAGTACGGGGAACAATCATCACGTAGCCATTTATCAGGATGAAAAGGGTAACTTACAAGAGCGGGTAGTGTCGTTGTTTGATGCCATTCAATTAGTAAATGCAGGGTTACCTGTTATTGACAAAAAATTTAACGCGGGGCTTGGTTGGCAATTTTTATTTACCATGAAGCAAAATGAATATTTTGTTTTTCCTAATGAGAAAACGGGATTTAACCCCAAGGATATTGATTTGTTGGATCCCAATAATTATAAAATAATTAGCCCCAATTTGTTTAGAGTACAGAAATTAGCGTCAAAGAATTATTTTTTTAGGCACCATTTAGAAACTACTGTTGAAGAGAGAATAGAATTAAAAGATATTGCATATAAACCTCAATTAGGGCTAAATGCGATAAAAGACATTATTAAAGTTCGTATTAACCATATAGGGGAAATTGTGAAAGTAGGAGAATATTAGAGCATGTCAATTTAAAAATGATATCATTAACGACTCATTTCATCATAGATTTCAATTTGTTTAGGGTTGGATATTGATAATTAAATTGTGATAGTGGCGGTAGAATAACAGCATAGATTTATTGACATATTTAACTAAATATTTAATCTTGAAACACGTTGAATCATGATTAAACGTACTCTCTATTTCGGAAACCCAGCTTATCTCTCGAAACGTGATGAGCAAATGGTTGTGAAATTGCCTGAGGTAGTAAAGAATGACACCCTGTCGGACTCTTTCAAACAAAAAAACGAAGTGACGATCCCCATCGAAGATATTGGGGTGGTGGTGATTGATCATCAACAAATTACATTTACCCATGGACTGATAGACAGCTTGCTGGCTAACAATGCTGCTGTCATTACCTGCGACGGAAACCGCATGCCAGCCGGATTGCTCCTTCCGTTGTCGGGCAATACTACCCAACGGGAGCGTTGGCACGATCAGATAGAGGCATCTGTACCTTTGAAAAAACAACTTTGGCAGCAAACTATTAAAGCTAAAATTAATAATCAGACTGCTCTACTAGAACGCCATTGCAAGGTGAATACAAAAAATATGCATTATTGGTCGGATGAAGTAAAAAGCGGTGACGGCGAAAACCATGAGGCGCGAGCTGCTGCTTATTATTGGGAAAATATTTTTTCGTCAATACCCGACTTTAGGCGTGGTAGGGAGGAAGCCCCGCCAAATAATCTGTTAAATTACGGATATGCCATACTCAGGGCGGTGGTGGCGCGTTCGCTTGTCAGCAGTGGTTTGCTGCCTACATTTGGTATTCATCACCGCAACCGTTACAATGCCTATTGTCTTGCCGACGATATTATGGAACCCTATCGCCCTTATGTGGATAGTGTTGTATGCAATATTGTCGATAAAGATTCTTGTTACGAGGATTTGACGAAAGAGTTGAAGCAACAACTGCTGCAAATTCCCACTATAGAGGTGGTGATTGATGGTGACCGAAGTCCTCTAATGGTGGGAATACAACGCACCACAGCTTCTTTATATAAATGTTTTAGCGGCGAGCTGCGTAAAATAAGTTATCCGGAGATGTGAATTGATAAGCGTTTGCTATGGACCGTTTTAATGAATATCGAATCATGTGGGTTATGGTATTTTTTGATTTACCGACGGACACCAAGAAAGATCGGAAAATATATACCGATTTCCGAAAGAAGATGATGAAAGACGGATTTACCATGTTTCAGTTCTCTATCTATTTGCGTCATTGTCCGAGCAGAGAGAATGCCGATGTACATGTAAAGCGAGTAAAGGCGGCTCTGCCCGAACGTGGTAATATCGGTGTTTTAACAATTACCGACAAACAGTTTGGCATGATGGAACTTTTTCAAGGAAAGCAACCCACGGAGGTGGGTACACCTTATCAGCAATTAGAATTGTTCTGAAAAGTAAGCACACAGAAACCAACTGGCTTTGGATCAATCCGAAAATCCTTAGGTTTTGTAGTTGATCTTCGATCCCGTTCACTATATTAAATAAAAAAGCACCTACATTTCTGTAAGTGCTTGATTCTTAAACGTCGGGGTAGCGGGATTCGAACCCACGACCCCCTGCTCCCAAAGCAGGTGCGCTAACCGGACTGCGCTACACCCCGTTTCTCTAAGACGGGTGCAAATGTAGGCCTTTTTTTTTATATTCCAAAATATTGACTTGTCAATTGCAAAAAAATGTAGATATTTGCATTTAATTAAATGAAAAACTATGTACAGAACGCATACCTGCGGAGAACTCCGCATCAGTGACGTAGATAAAGAGGTTACCCTTTCAGGATGGGTACAACGCATCAGGAAAATGGGTGGTATGACTTTTGTTGATGTCCGCGATCGTTACGGCATTACCCAACTCGTATTCAATCAAAATGTTAATGCCGATTTGTGCGAGAAAGCCAACAAATTGGGGCGTGAATGGGTCATTCAGGCAACAGGAAGTGTATTTGCGAGGTCAAATAAAAATGAAAATATTCCTACAGGTGAGATCGAGCTGATTGTTTCTGAAATAAATATTCTGAATTCTTCAGAAACGCCCCCCTTTACTATTGAAGATGAAACGGATGGGGGAGACGATATCAGAATGAAATATCGTTATCTGGATTTACGCAGAGGCCTTGTAAGACGGAATCTTGAGATGCGTCACAAGATGACAATTGCTATTCGTCAATATCTTGACAAACTCAATTTTCTGGAAATTGAAACTCCGATTTTAATAAATTCTACTCCTGAAGGGGCACGTGATTTTGTCGTTCCTTCACGAATGAATCCGAATGAATTTTATGCTTTGCCTCAATCTCCACAATTATTCAAGCAATTGCTTATGGTTGCAGGCATAGATCGTTACTTCCAGATTGCCAAGTGCTTTCGCGACGAAGACTTGCGTGCTGACCGTCAACCGGAATTTACGCAGATTGATTGTGAAATGTCTTTTGTAGAACAGGAAGATATCTTGCAACTATTCGAAGGTTTGGTCAAATACCTTTTTAAGGAAATAAGGGGCATAGATTTAAATTACGATTTTATCAGAATGACTTGGGCCGATGCCATGAATCTTTATGGTAGTGACAAACCTGACATTCGCTTCGGGATGGAATTTGTCGAAATGAAGGAATTGACAGCCGGAGGCAACTTTATTGTATTTGACAGTGCCAAATATGTTGGTGGAATTTGTTCAAAAGGTTGTGCTTCCTATACCCGCAAACAACTGGATGAACTGACGGATTTTGTAAAACGTCCTCAGATTGGTGCAAAGGGTTTGGTTTATGTTAAGTGTGAAGCCGATGGTAAGTTCAAGTCCTCCGTTGACAAATTCTACGATCAGGATAAGCTGAAAACATGGGCAGAAGCATGTAAAGCTGAACCTGGAGATTTGATTCTTATATTGAGCGGAGACAGATTGAAGACGCAGAAAGCACTTGGCGATCTTCGTCTTGAAATGGGAAATCGCCTGGGCCTGCGCGACAAGAATGTATTTAAACCTCTTTGGGTCATAGATTTTCCTATGTTCGAATGGAGTGAGGAAGAGCAACGATATACAGCTATGCACCATCCGTTTACTTCTCCAAAACTGGAGGATGCCTCATTCCTGGAAAGCGATCCGGGATCAGTCAGAGCAGATGCATACGACATGGTTGTGAATGGTGTGGAATTGGGTGGAGGTTCAATCCGTATCCACGATAGTAAATTACAGTCTAGAATTCTCACTGCCTTAGGATTTACAAAGGAAAGAGCGGAAAGTCAGTTCGGATACCTGATGAATGCATTTAAGTTCGGAGCACCTCCACACGGAGGTTTGGCCTTTGGTTTGGACCGGTTTGTGTCTATGCTTGCAGGTCTTGATTCGATTCGTGATTGTATTGCATTCCCCAAAAACAATTCGGGACGTGATGTGATGTGTGACGCGCCTTCACGGCTTGATCCGGCACAATTGGAAGAACTTTATTTGGAATTGAAGCAACCCCATTAATAATATATGTTAACTGTAAACGACATATGTATGCTTATGGAGGATTTTGCCCCATTATCTTATCAGGAAGATTACGATAATGCTGGCCTGATTCTTGGAAAGCGTGATGCCGTACTAAAAGGCATTCTTATATGCCTGGACGTGACCGAATCTGTTATTGATGAAGCCATTTCCTTAGGATACAATATGATCCTTTCTCATCATCCTTTAATATTCAAGGGGGTAAAATCCATTACTGGAAAGTCTTATGTAGAACAGTGCTTGGTAAAGGCTATTAAAAATGATATTTCCATTTATGCGGGTCATACCAATGTGGACTCGGTTCGCAATGGTGTGAACGGAAGAATGGCCATGAAATTGGGTATGCAGAATTGCAGGATATTAGTTCCTGGATCTTTGGAAAGCACAGTAGGACAGGAGTATGGCCTTGGAATGATTGGTGATTTACCTGTATCAGAAAGTGAAACAGACTTTCTATACAGGGTAAAAACCACTTTTCGGTGCAAATATCTGCGACACTCTGTATTTACCGGCAAACTGGTTAAAAGAGTTGCTGTTTGTGGTGGAGCGGGGAGTGAATTTCTGGCAAAAGCCCAAGCTGCTGATGCCGATGTCTTTTTGACCGGAGAGGCCCATTACCATGAATTTTTCACCCAAGGCCAGAATATCATGCTGATTGATGCTGGACATTATGAAACGGAGGAGTTTACAAAAGAGATTTTTTTCGATTTAATTTCAAATAAATTTCCTACCTTTGCCCTTAGGATTTCAATGTGTGAAACAAACCCGGTTTATTATCTATAAAAAGACTGTAAAACAAGAAATTATTGATATGAGTGCTGAAAATACAAAAGCAGAATCTAAAGAAATCACTGTAAAGGATAAGTTAAAGGCTTTATACGATTTGCAAGTGGTTGTGTCTGAAATTGATAAGATCAAGATACTTCGTGGAGAGTTGCCATTGGAAGTTCAAGATTTGGAAGACGATATTGCAGGTTTGGAAACACGTATCGAAAATTTCCGTGCAGAAATAAAAGAATGTGAAGATATTGTAACTGCACGAAAATCTGACATTGAGAATTCCAATGCTTTGATTGTTAAATATAAAGAGCAACAGGATAATGTCCGCAACAACCGTGAGTT
>Ga0183099_1000847_pt1 | contig 19714 bp, 19 predicted proteins | sample Biomet1_FD_127788 | JGI IMG/M metagenome (GOLD analysis project Ga0183099, IMG submission 127788) | Microbial communities from bioreactor (seeded with anoxic lake sediment) at LBNL, California, USA - Biofuel metagenome 1 | ecosystem: Engineered > Bioreactor > Anaerobic > Unclassified ... | reverse complement strand
TCCACTCCGCCCAGGGCGCAGCCGATGAGCTCCACCTCGCGCGCCAGGTCGAACACGCTGGCGAGCTTGCGCAGGTCCTGGGGCGAGCCGGACTTCACGGCAAGCTCCATGTCCTCCTTCACCAGCTCCAGGCAGTTCTTGATGACCGAGAGGGCGTTATTGCCCACATGCGCCATGCCGCCAGCGGCCTTGGCCAGGGCGTCGCGCCCCACCTCCAGGCGCGAGCCCACGGTGAGGGAGACGATGCGCGAGCAGTCGGACAAAAAGCTGTGGTCGTAGTGGCTGAAGTAATTCTCCACGCGCGAGTAGAGCATGATGAGGCCGAAGGGCTTGGTGTCGTGCCCGCGCAGGATGAAGGCCAGGCGCGAGCGGTAGCCCTCCTGGAAGGCCACGCAGTCGTAGGACTCGCCGCCGCGCTCCGAGCTCATGAGGTTGTTCGAGAGCACGTAGCTCCACTGCTTCTCGGCCACGGCCTGCATGACCGGATGGCCGGGGATGCTCTCCTCCATGGCGCGCACCAGAATGGGCGTGCTGGTGCCGTGCAGGGTGTTGGCGGCCACGTTGATCCACTCGCCGCTGGCGTCGCGCAGGCGGCACACGAAGAGGTCGGCCTCCAGAAATTCGATGAGCACTTCGGCGCTCTGCTCCAGCACTTCCTCGGAGGTTTGGAACTCGCCGCCCACGTTGATGAGGGCGTAGAGGATCTGCATGGTCAGGGCCTGCTCCTCGTGCGAGCGGCGCAGGGTGGTGAACTGCTGGTCCATCTGGGCCAGGGCTTGCCGGGCCTGGCTGCGGCGGCGCAGGCGCGTGGCGATGAGTTGGTCGAGCTTCAGGCGCACGTCGGAGAGCATGGGCAACAGCGAGCGCCAGTCATACACGCGTGCGCCGGCGTCCACAAAGCTCGGCGTTTTGCCCGCTGCCTCCAGCCCGGTCTTGATGGAGCGCATGAGGTCGCACATGGCATGACGCGCGGCGGGCGGGGCGGCCGCCAGGATGTCGAGGAGCTCCTGGCGCATGGGCCGGGGTGGAGTGGGACAAACCTGTGGCTGTGAACTGCGTGGCATGATGGACGTCTCTCGAATGGTTCTGGGTTGCGCGAACGGCGAACCCGCGGCGGGGCTCCGCCACGGGTTGCAGCCAGTATACCCCCAGCCGCGTGTTTGGCAAGCCTTGTGCGCAAAGGAACAAGGCGGGCCGTGGTTCAGCCCGCCTCACGCATTTTCCGTGACGATCCCCGCGCTGCGGATCGTTACGCTTTTCTGCCCGCGGGCAGCATTTTCGCGGCCGTGCGCCGGGGCGCGCCGTCTTGCACGGCGAAGAAACTCATGGTTTCTTGCAGGCGCTCCGCCTGCCCGGAAAGCGCGTCCGAGGTGGCGGCCATTTCCTCGGAGGCGGCGGCGTTCTGCTGAATGACGTTGTCCAACTGCTGGATGGCGGTGTTGATCTGCTCCGCGCCGATGCTCTGCTCGCGGCTCGCGGCCGAGATCTCCTGCACCAGCTCCGCCGTGTTGCGGATGGTCGGCACCAGTCCCTTGAGCATCTGTCCGGCCTGGTCGGCGATCTTGACGCTGGACACGGCCAGGGCGCTGATTTCCGACGCGGCGTGGCCGCTGCGCTCGGCCAGTTTGCGGACCTCCGCCGCCACCACGGCGAAGCCCTTGCCGTGCTCGCCCGCGCGCGCCGCCTCAATGGCCGCGTTCAGGGCCAGCAGGTTGGTCTGCCGGGCGATGTCCTCCACAATGCCGATCTTCTCGGAGATCTGACGCATGGCCGCCACGGTCTGGCCCACGGCCTCGCCGCTTTCGCTTGCCTCGCGCGCGGCCTGCTGGGCCAGCGCGTCGGTCTTGAGCGCGTTTTCCGCGCTGTGCGAAATGTTCGAGGTCATCTCCTCCATGGACGAGGAGATCTCCTCCACCGCCGCGGCCTGCGAAACCGCCCCGGCGGAGATGGAGCGCGAGGTGGACGAAAGCTCCGCGCTGCTGGCCGCAACGCCGCCCGCGCCCTCCATCACCTGACCGATGATTTCCGAGAGCCGCACGATCATGGCGCCGAAGGCTCCAGCCATGGCGCCCATTTCGGCCTGGAAGCGGCCCTCGATGCGGCCCGTGAGGTCGCCGCCGGCCGCCTTTTCGGCAAAGGCGCGTATTTGCGAAAGCGGCGTGATGATGCCGCGCTGCAGCAGCACCCAGGCCAGGGCGAACACGCAAGCAAGCACCAGCGCGCTCCAGCCCAGCACATGCAGGGCGGCCTTGCGCTGCTCGGCCTTGGCCGCGGCGTGGGAGGTGATAATCTCAAAGGCCCCGTGCACCTCGCCCACCTTCCAGCCCTCCAGCACGCCGCCGGTGGGATCCTTGGCGCCCTTGGGGTCGCCGTGGCAATACAGGCATTCCTTGGTCAGGCGGATGGCCCGGAAGTACCGGGTCTGGTCCGGCTCCTTGACCACGAGCTCCGTGAGGTTCTTGGTCTCCAGCTCCTCCAACACCTTGCGCTCCTGGGGGGTGGGCTCGTTTTCCGGGTTGCGCGGAGCGATCTTGGGCACGCGGAACTGATACCCCCCGCGCTCGGCGTTCTCGCGCGCCATTTTTATGGCCGTGACAACGGGCACGGCGCCCACGACCTTGTCCGGCGGCAGCTCGCTCAAGGGGCGCATGATGCCCGCCTCCAGCTTGGCGCTCATCTCGTTGCGGGCGCTTTCGGCCATGAGCACGATGGCCCGGCTCTTGTCCAAGAGCCCCGCTTCCGAGAATTCGCTGATGGCGCTGACGAGCAGCGCGCCCATGACGCAGGACACGACCACGGGCCCGGCAAGAGCGATGGCCAGAAGCCGCCATTTGATGCTGAGGTTCGCGAACATGGACCACGCTCCAGGGAACAGAATCGCGCCACGCCAAAGGCGGAGGGCACTATTTTGCCGCTATAGCATGGCTGGATGATTCTGCGCAATGGGTTGCAAGGTGTGTTGCTTTGGCAGATGAGCAGGCCGAAGGGGATGAAGGCGCAGGAGCGCGGGAAATACCTAGCCCGCGGCGATATCCACCAGGGCCCGGGCGGCCGGGTGCTCCGCGCCTGCGCGCCAGGCCGCGGCCATCTCCACCACGGGCAGCCCGGCGCTGACAGGCCGCAGCACAACGCCCTTGCGCAGCCAGTCGCGCGCGGAGGCGGGCACCAGGCATACGCCAAAGCCCGCCGCCACCAGCGCCAGGGAGGCGTGTTTGCCAGGGGCCTCCTGCACCACATGGGGCTCGGCCCCGGCCGCGCGCAAGGCCCCCAGCATGGCCGCATGCAGCGCGGGCATGGAGGCGCGAGGAAACAGAATCAGCGGCTCCTCGCCCGCAGCGCCGAGCGGCACCACGTCCAAAGCGGCCAGCCTGTGCCCTTCCGGCAGGGCCAGCACATAGGGCTCCCGCGCCACAACCCGCGTCTTAAGGCCAGTCAGATCCTGGCCGCGCTGCGCTCTACCCTGCGGCGCACGTCCGGCCTGCTCATCCGCATGCACCAGGCGGATGAAGCCCAGGTCCAGGCGCCCGGCGCGCAGCTCCTCCAATTGCGCGGAGGTCGGCAGCTCGCGCAGGCGCAGGTCCACCAGGGGGCGCGCCACGCGGAAGGCGGCCAAGGCTCGGCACAGCACCGCGTCCATGGCCGGATTCATGTAGCCCACAACCAGCTCCCCGGCTTCGCCCTGCTGGATGCGCCGGGCCAGACGGCCGGCCTCCTCCACCTTGGCGAGCACGGCGCGGGCCTCGGCCAGATAGGCCTCTCCGGCGGGCGTGAGGCTGACGCTGCGGCTGGTGCGGACAAAGAGCCGCGCCCCAAGCTCGTCCTCCAGGGCGCGTATCTGCTGGCTCAAGGGCGGCTGGGCCATGTGCAGGCGCACGGCAGCATGGCCGAAGTGCAGCTCCTCGGCCACGGCGATGAAATACCGCAGGTGTCGCAGTTCCATAGTCAAGACGTAATACGTCTCAATCATGCCTGCAAGATATATTTCACATACTGCTTGGCGCGCCGTACTTTCGGGCCAGACAAAAGGAGGAACCATGCGCAACGTTCATTTCCTTTGCCTTGCCCTGGCGATGCTGCTGTGCGCACACGCGCCGGTCCTGGCCGCATCGCCCAACCCGCCAACACACGGAGGAGCTATGGAATCGCAACGCATGACCACGGGCCGCGAACAACTGGCGCGGCTCAATCCCAAGGCCGAGGCCGCCCTGCACGCCGCCTTGGACGACATCGCCCCGGACATGGTGGAGATGGTGGTGGCCTTCGGCTACGGCGACATCCACGCGCGCCCTGGCCTGGCCGCGCAGGACCGGCAGGTGGCGACCATCGCCGCCCTTGCGGCCCTGGGCAACGCCGAGCCGCAGCTGTCCTTCCACATTGACGGCGGCCTGACCGCGGGCCTGGCGCCCCAGGAGATCGTGGAGACGCTGTACGTCACCACGGTGTTCGCGGGCTTCCCCGCCGGGCTGAACGCCCTTGCCGTGGCCCGGCGCGTGTTCGAGGCGCGGGGCGTGCGCCCGGACATTCCGGCGGCGCGCACCGGCGAGCGCAGAGCGCGCGGCCTTGCCGCCGTGGAGACCTCCAGCAAGGGCGTGGGGCAGAAGGTGCTGGACAGCCTGGCCGACATCGCGCCGGACATGGCCGGGTTCATTCTGGACTTCTCCTACGGCGACGTCATCTCCCGGCCCGGGCTCTCGGCCCGGCGCAAGGAGATCGCCATGGTGGCGGCGGCCATGGCGCGCGGCACCATGCGGCCGCAGCTCAAGGTCCATGCCCATGCGGGGCTGCAGGTGGGGCTCAGCCGCCGGGAGTTGACGGAAGTGGCCATGCAGATGGCCGGATACGCGGGCTTTCCCGCCAGCCTGAACGCCCTGGCCGCCCTGCGCGAGGTCTTTGCCGAGGCGGACGCCAAGTAATTGGAGAGTCTGGCGCGCCACTGTGCCGCCTGATCCAACGCATTGGCTTCCCGATGGGGAGCGCAGCGTTTGAACGGGGACCACTTCCCGCGACCATGCAACGCCCACAGGACAACGCACCCGGGCAAGGTATCGGCGAACCTGACCGGGCAACGCTTGCGGCCAAGGCTCCCGGCGGGGAATGCATAGAGGCGGCGACGGTGCCGCCCCTTCCCTCGTTAACAGGACCCCATGCCGCCAGGACCACAGAAGACGCAAAAAAGGGGCGGACCACCTTGCCGATGGTCCGCCCCTGTGGCGTCTATTCTGGTCTGCCGGGCTAGCCGCCCAGGTAGGCCTTCTTCACTTCCGGATCGGCGAGGAGCTCCTCGCTGGTGCCGTGGGCCACGATCTCGCCCGTGTCCAGCACGTAGCCCCGGTGGGCGAAGCGCAAAGCCAGGTTGGCGTTCTGCTCAATGAGCAGGATGGTCAGCCCGTCCTGGTTCAGCTGCTTCAGGGTGCGGAACATGTCGTACATGAGCAGCGGGGCCAGGCCCATGCTGGGTTCGTCCAGCATGAGGAAGCCGCACTTGGTCATGATGGCGCGGCCCAGGGCCAGCATCTGCTGCTCGCCGCCGGAAAGCGACTCGCTGCGCTGCTTGCGGCGCTCGGCCAGGCGCGGGAAAAGCTGGTACACGCGCTCGTAGTCGCGGGTGATGACCTCGTGCCCGTCGCTGCGGGCGTAGGTGGCCAGCTTCAGGTTCTCCTCCACAGTCAGGTTGCCGAAGATATGGCGGCCTTCCGGCACCAGGGCCATGTCCAGGTCGCTCACGATCTTGTGCGGCTGCATGTCCAGCAGGCTCTTGCCCTTGAAGAGGATGTCGCCCTCCGTGATGCGCGGTGCCTCCGGCGGCGGCAGGCGGCAGATGGACATGAGCGTGGTGGACTTGCCGGCGCCGTTCGCGCCGATCAAGGTGACGATCTCGCCTTCCTGCACGTTGAAGGAGATGCCGTGCAGGGCCTCGATGTTGCCGTAGCGGACCTTCAGGTTTTTGACTTCCAGGAGCGTGTTCAAATCGTATCGTCTCCGAGGTAGGCTTTGATGACCGTGTGGTTCTTCTGAATCTCTTCAGGGCTGCCGTCGGCGATGGTGGTGCCGAAGTCCACGACCTTGATGCGCGAACACAGGCTCATGACCACCTTCATCTGGTGCTCGATCATCCAGATGGTCACCGGGTAGTTGTCGTAAATCCAGCGCACCAGCTTGATGAGGCCTTCCACGTCGGCGGAGTTGAGGCCGGCCGCGGGCTCGTCGAGCAGCAAAAGCGACGGCTTGACGGACATGGCCCGGGCTATCTCCACCCGGCGCTGCACGCCGTAAGGCAGGTTGCGCGGCAGCTCGTAGGCGCAGTCCTTCAGGTCCATGGCCTCCAGCAGCTCCCAGGCGATGTCGTCGATGGCCTTTTCGCGCAGGGTGTAGTTCTTGGTGCGCAGAAAGCAGTCCAAGAGGCTGTAGCCCAGGCGGTAGTGCTGGGCGATGCGGATGTTGTCGAGCACGTGCATTTCGCCCCAGAGGCGAATGCCCTGGAAGGTGCGCGCCACGCCGAGCGCCGTGACCTGGTGCGGCCGCAGTCCCTTGGTGTCCTTGCCCTTCAGGCGGATGTACCCCTCGCTCGGCTGATAAAAGCCGGAGATGAGGTTGAACACCGTGGTTTTGCCCGCGCCATTGGGGCCGATAAGCGCCACAAGCTCGTGTTCGCCAAGCTCGATATTGAAGTCGTTCACCGCGATGAGGCCGCCGAAGCGACGGGTGAGTCCGTTGATCTCAAGAAGCGACATGCTGTCTCCGGCTCGCTATTTGAAAGAATAGTACTTGCGCAGTTTGGGGAACAGATCCGACAGCTCCTTGTTGCCCATGAGGCCCTCTGGCCTGAACTGCATGAGCAGGATGAGGAGCAGCGGAATGACCACCCATTTCCACACGTCGAGGAAGCGCAGGGCCTCCATGAGAACCGTGAACAAGATGGCCGCAAGGGCCGCGCCCGAAAGCGAGCCCATGCCGCCCAGGTACACCATGACCATGACCTCGGTGGAGCGCATGATGTCGAAGCTCTGCGGGTTCACGTAGCCCAGCACCTGGGCGTAAAGCCCGCCCGCCAGGCCGGCCAGGCCGGAGGACAGCATGAAGGCGATGAGCTTCATGCGGTTGGTGTCCACGCTCATGATCTCGGCCGCGATCTCGTCCTGGCAGATGGCGGGAACGCCCTTGCCGAGGGTGGAGGAGACGAAGCGCCGCAGAATCCACACGGTGAACACCGTGCCCAAGAGCACGAAGATGAGCACCCAGGGGATGTTCAGCATGTCCTGCATGGCGCGCTCGGTGGCGCTCATGCCCATGAAGCCGCGCGGGCCGCCGATGATCTCCATGTTGTTGATGGCCGAGATGACGATGTAGTTGGCCGCCAGGGTGATGATGGCCAGGTAGTCGCCGCGTGTTTTGAAGGAGGGCACGGCCACCACAAGCCCGGCAATGGCCGCGGCCGCGGAGCCCGCCATAAGCGCCAGGGGAAAGCCCACAAAAGCGAGCTGCGGCGGCAAAAGCGGAGCGCCCAGAATCTGGTTCTTGCTGAACATGAGCACCGTGCACAGGGAGGACACATAGGCCCCCACGCACATGAAGCCGCCGTGCCCGCACGAGAACTCGCCCATGTAGCCGTTCACCAGATTGAGGCTGGAGGCCAGGATGACGTTGACGCCCATGAACATGAGCACGGAAACGTAGTAGCGGTCGAGAATGCTGAACTGGGCCAGCACCACGAGCAGAACGATGAAGGCGAAGAGGACAATTGTGGCGGTGTATTTCTGCATTGTGTCCGTCCGCCTAGATCTTCGTGGTTTGAGCCACGCCGTAGATGCCGGTGGGCTTGAGCCAGAGGATGATCAGGAGCACCGAAAAGGCGAACAGGTCGCGCAGGGTGCTGGGGAACACGGCCACGACGCCGATCTCGATGAAGCCGAGCATGAAACCGCCCACGATGGCGCCCCGGATGTCGCCGATGCCGCCGACAACCGCCGCGATGAAGGCCTTCCAGCCGATGAGCGCGCCCATGTACGGTTCAAGGATGGGGTAGCTCATGGCGAACAAAATTCCGGCCAGTCCGGCCATGCCGGAGCCCAGCACGAAGGTCACCACGATGATGGTGTCGAGGGGGATGCCCATGAGCGGAATGGCAAATTTGTCATAACTGATGCCGCGCATGGCCATGCCGATCTTGGTGCGGGTGACGATGAACTGCAAAAGCATGAACACGGCGATGGCCGCCACGATGACGATGACCTTGAGGTTCGTCACGGAAACGCCGCCGCCCAGGTTCCACACCACCTTGTCGATCATGTCCGGGAAGCGCTTGCGGCTGGCGCCGAGCAGGGCCAGGTTGCCGTTCTCCAGCACCAATCCGGCCATGAGGGCGGTGATGACCACGTAAAGGCGGTCGGCGCCCTTGCGGCGCAGGGGCCGGTAGGCGGTGCGCTCAAGCGTCACGCCCACAAGGGCGGTCAGGATCATGGTGACGGGAACGGTGATGGCCAGCGCCAAAGCCGGGTCGATGTGCATGCCGAGGTTCAGTCCGCCAATGCCCAGCAACGTGACGGCGATGAAGTAGGCCAGGTACGCGCCCACCATGAAAATGTCGCCGTGGGCGAAGTTGATGAGCCGGAGCACGCCGTACACAAGCGTGTAGCCCAGAGCGATGAGGGCGTAGAAACTGCCGAACTGCAACGCGTTCAGGATATGCTGAAAAATTTCCACCAGGGGCACCTTGGCTTTTAAGTGAAGTTTGCGCGCGCCGGTCTGCGGCGTCCGCCTTTCTGCGGGAATGGCGGCGGCCAGGGCCGCGGCGCAAAACAAAACGGGCGGGGACCTTTTTGGGGCCCCCGCCCGCGATCATGCCAGTCGCGTCTACTCGGGGCAGACGGTTTCCTTGAACTCGAACTTGCCTTCGGGGCTGATCTGGACAACCACGGCGCACTTGTTCGGGTCGCCGGTGCCGGCGAACTTCATGTTGCCGGTGATGCCAGCGAATTCCTTGATGTTGGCCAGGGCGTCGCGGACGAGCTTGCGCTCGGCCTTGATGTCCTTCTCAACCTTGCCGGCGCTCTGAATGGCCTGCAGCACCAGACGGGTGGCGTCCCAGGTCAGGGCGGCAACGTCGTCGGGCACGTACTTGTACTTGGTGTTGAAGCGGTCGATGAACTCCTTGGTGGCGCCCTGCGCGCCGGCCGCGGCGTAGTGGGTGCTGAAGAACTGGCCGATGCAGTCCTTGCCGCAAAGGGTCATGAGCTCAGCGGAGCCCCAGGCGTCGGAGCCCATGAAGGGGCCCTTGTAGCCCAGGTCGTGGGCCTGCTTCACGATCAGGGCAACCTGATTGTAGTTGTCGGGGATGAAGATGAAGTCAGGCTTGGCGGCGATGATCTTGGTCAGCTGGGCGGAGAAGTCCTGGTCCTTGGTGCCGTGGGACTCGAAGCCAACCACGGTGCCGGCGCCGCTCTTCTTCTCCCACTCGGCCTTGAAGATCTCGGCCAAGCCCTTGGAGTAGTCGTTGGCGATGTCGAAGATGACCGCGGCGGTTTTGGCGCCGAACTGCTTGGAGGCGAAGTTGGCCGCCACAGGACCCTGGAAGGGGTCGAGGAAGCAGGCGCGGAACACCCAAGGGCGGTCCTTGGTGGTGTCGGGGTTGGTGGACCACGGGGTCACCATGGTGACCTGCGCGTCGTTGCAGGTGGCGCCGGCCGGAATGGCCTGCTTGGAGGAGTTCGGGCCGACGATGGCGACCACGTTGTCCTGGTTGATCAGCTTGAGCGCGGCGTTGACGGCGCTTTCAGCCTTGGCCTCGTTGTCCTGATAGACGAACTCGAGTTTGTACTTCTTGCCGCCCACTTCGAGGCCGCCCTTGGAATTGATGTCTTCCTTGAGCATCTCGGCCGCGAACTTGGAAGCCTCGCCCACCTTCGGAATGTCTCCGGTGAGTTCAAGGTTGAAACCAACCTTGATGGTGTCGCTGTCCTTGCCGCAGCCCGAAAGCGCAAAAACGCCAAGGGAAAGGGCCAGAACCGCAAACAGAATCTTGACGGTCATCCTTTTCATCCGATCCTCCTACGAAAATTGTAAAAAACCGTGCAACCCAACTCGTATAGCTGCCTTTACCTCAAACCTACCTGGAGTTCAAAGGGTTTTTTGCCTTCTCCGGCTCGTACGAAAAAACGCCGAATAATATTCTGCCGGGCAAAGCCCGCAGGGCGCGTTGCTTCTGCTGGTGGTTTCGTGTATTTTGCAACGCGGCTGACGAAATTTTCTGCCGCACCATGGAGCCCCAATGTCAGAAAAAGCTATACGCAAAGTTCTTGAACATGCGCGCGAAGGCTTGCGCACCCGTGAGACGTTTTTTGAAGAAAACGCGCAAAGCCTCGTGGACATCGCCCGGGTCATGGCCCTCACCCTCACCGAGGGCGGCAAGGTCATGTTCTGCGGCAACGGCGGCAGCGCCGCCGACTCCCAGCACCTGGCCGCGGAGTTCGTGAACCGCTTCCGTCTGGAGCGCCCGCCCCTGCCGGCCATCGCGCTCACCACGGACACCTCCATCATCACCGCCATCGGCAACGACTACGGCTTCGACCTGATCTTCGTGAAGCAGGTGCAGGCCCTGGGGCTCGCCGGCGACATCCTGGTCGGCATCAGCACCTCCGGCACCAGCCGCAACGTGCTGGCCGCCCTGCGCGAGGCCAAAAGCCGCGGGCTCGTCACCATCGGCATGTGCGGCGCCATGACCGGCGAGATGGAGCCCGTGTGCGACCACCTCATCAGCGTGGGCAGCAAAGACACGGCCCTGATCCAGGAAGTGCACATCGCGGCCGGGCACATGCTTTGCCACGTGGTGGACCACTTCCTCTTCGAGTCCGTCATGGAGCTTGGCCAAGGATAGCCGAGCGTGCTCAACATCCTCATCATTGAAGACGCGCGCGTGAACCAGGAGTTCCTCATCCTGGCGCTGAAGCCCTATGCGCAGTGCACGGCTGTGCTCACGGGCGAGGCCGGACTGCTGGAGCACAAGCGCTCGCTGGAGTATGGCGCGCCCTTTGACGTGGTGTTTCTCGACATCAACCTGCCCGGCATCGACGGCCTCAAGACCCTGGAGCTCATGCGCGCGGCCGAGGACCAGTACGAGGTGCCCAACTCCCGGCGCGCCCGCGTCATCGTGACCACGGTGCTGGACGACGACCGCACCGCCTCGCGCGCCTTCATCAGCGGCCAGGCCGTGTCGTACATGACCAAGCCCTTCCGCGCGCGGCAAATCGCCGAGGAACTCCGCAAGCTGGGTCTGCTCGAACCCTGAAGGAGCCGCCATGTCCGAACCCGTTGTGCCTTTTCTCGACCGCGCGGCCCTGTTCCTGGCCACCCTGGGTCCCATGGGCCGCATGCCCAAGGCCCCCGGCACGTGGGCTCCGGCGCGGCGCTGGTCATTGCGCCCTGGTGCTTCATGCCGCTGCCGCTGTATGCCCGCGCCGCGGCGCTCTGCCTCGTTTTTGTTGTCGGCGCCTGGGCCGCTGGCCGCGCCGAGAAGCTGCTGGGCCGCAAGGACCCCGGCTGTGTGGTGGTTGACGAGCTTCTGGGCCAGTGGGCGGCTTTCGCGCCGTTCCATCTGGCGGGCTGGGACCAGGCCATGCCGCTTGATCTGCTGGCGCTGTTCGCGCTGTTCCGCTTCTTCGACATCCTGAAGCCCTGGCCCATCCGCGCCGTGGACCGCGGCGTTCCCGGCGGCCTGGGCGTCATGCTCGACGACCTGCTGGCCGGGCTCTTCGCCGCCGGCGCCTTCGCCCTCATCCGCCTGTTCATCTAGCTAATTATCTCCCTGGTCATCTCGCCGCAACCGCGTCGGGCCGCGACTTCTTCGGCGTTCTCCAGCGCGTCTCGAGCTACCGTTCGTCTCAAAATGCAGCGCGCTTCCGCCTCCCAGGTACGTACCAAAGCCTGCCCACGCCAGCCATTGTCCCGGTCCGTCCCGCGATTCCCTCCCAGCCCCCGCGCGAGCCGCCCTCAAAATGAGCCGCCAGCCCACCGGCAACCGGAGTCGATGAATCCGCCCCTCTTTCCGCTTGAAGCGCAACGTCTCCGGGCGGATCTAAACGCGGCGGCAAGGCGATGCTCGCGGGGCGGAACACGCGCGCGTGAAGCTCCCCCTCTTTCGCAGGACGCAAAAAAACCGCCGCTGCCCGAAGGCAACGGCGGTCGTCATGCAACGGAGTCGGAAGGCGGAACTAGTTCTGGATCTTGAACTCGTCGCGGCGGTTCTTGGACCAGGCGGCTTCGCCCTTGCCCTGCTCCAGAGGACGCTCCTTGCCGTAGCTCACTATGGTGATGCGGTTGTCCGCAATGCCGAGCTGGTTCAGGAACTGCTGTGCGGCCTTGGCGCGGCGCTCGCCCAGGGCGAGGTTGTACTCGCTGGTGCCGCGCTCGTCGCAGTGGCCTTCAACAATGATGTTGAACAGGGAGAACTTCTTCAGGGCGTCGGCCTTGGCGTTCAGCACGGTGCGGCTTTCAGGGGTCAACTCAAACGAGTCGAACGCGAAGAAAATCATGTTGCCAACGGCCTGCTGGGCCTCGGCGCGCTGAGCCGCGCGCATTTCGTCCTCGGAGAGGCTGCGGGGAGCGGGAGTGCTCTGCAGATTGGTGTCCTTGTCGGAGATGGTGACCGGCTGGGACGCGGGCATGGCATCGGTGGTCTTCTTGGCGCAACCGGCCGCGAAGACAACCATCGAGCACACAACCATGGCGCTCATCATAAGACGTTTGGCGTTCATGAAACCTCCTAAAAATTTCGTTGCGCAAGAAGCGCGAGTTATATGGGCTGCCAGGAAAAAATTCCCCGGTGTGGCCTCACGTTTGATACGGGGGTATTTTCCGCCTGTTTTTTACGAATTGCAAGACCCTTTTTTGACCAATCAGTCGAGAGCCGGAGCCACGCCCCAGGCCGGGGCCATGGCATCGCCAGCCCCCGTTGGAATCTGCTTGGCCGCGTCGCCGTAGCGGGTGGTGACGAAGATCTTGGTGCCGCCGTTTCTGCTGGAGGCGAAGGACACGAAATAGCCGTCCGGGTCGAAGCTGGGGTCTTCGTCGTTGCCGGGGCCGAAGGTGATCTGGCGCTCCTGGTTGGCCACAAGGTCGCGGATGAAGATGCGCTGGCCGTCGCCCGTGAGCCGCGCAAAGACCACGAAGCGGCCGTCCGGGCTCAGGGAGGGCCGCGTGTTGTACGTGCCCTCATAGGTGATGCGCTGCACGCTTCCGCCGTCGCGGTTCAGCAGGAAGATCTGCGGCCCGCCGAGGCGGCCGGAGCAGAACACCATCTTGCGGCCGGAGAGGTCGAAGCTGGGCGAAACGCTGATGCCCCAGCTGGGCGCCATGGCCGGGCCGGGGTGCATGTTGGCGTCGAGCATGTAGATGTCGGCGTGGCCGTTGAGCGAAAGCGACACCGCGATGCGGCCGTCCGGGGCGAAGGTGGGGCTGATGGCCACGTTGCCGGGGAACTTGCGCAGCTGCGAATTGCGCTGCGCGCGGCTCCAAATGCCCAGCCTGTGGCCCTTGTCGGAGATGTTGGTGTAGGCGACGCGGCTGCCGTCCTTGGCCCAGGAGGGGCTGACGTTGAAGCCGCCGTCGCGGGTGATCTGCGTGAGCCCGCGGCCCAGGGCCGAGGCCGTGAACAGCTCTTTGCCGCCGTTGACGCGCTTGGAGAAGGCCAGGGTGGAGTCGAAGAAGCCGCTCTTGCCGGTGAGCACGCGCATGAGCTGCGCGCAGAAGCGGTCGGCCACGTGGGGCACGCCGGACTCGTCCACCTGGCTGTAGGCCTTGCCCACAAGCAGCTTGCGCGAATAGGTCTCGTAGACGCGCGCCTCGATCTCCTGGCCGCGCCCGCCGATGGTCACCACGAAGTCGATGCGGCCGAGCTGCAGGGGCTTGAAGTCGATGTCGTCGGCCTTGAGGCCCTTGCTCGGGTCGCCGCCGAGGATCTCGTTCATGTAGGCCAGGTGCATGAAGGGCAGGTAGCCGATGTCGTTCTGCACCTGGTTGCTGAAGCTGGTGGCGATGGCGCTGGTGCCGGGGCCTCCCGGTCCGCGCGCGGGCAGAACGAGGATGTTCACCTTGTTCTGGGCGGGGCCGAAGATGTCGAAGCTCATGATGTCGGCCGCGCCCGCATCGGCGGTGAACAGCAGCAGCAAGAGACAGGTCAGAATCCAAGTTTTGCGTTTCATATCTCTCTCAGGACTGAAAGGTTACTTCAGCATATCCTGCAAGTTGAAATTCAGATGCAGCGTTCCCAGCGTCTTATTGACCGGTGGCGGCAGGTTCTGCGTCTCCATCGCCGCGCGCACGGTCGAGGCGTCGAAAATCTGGTTGCCCGAGGACTTCACCACGTGGGCCCCGGTGATCTTGCCCTGGGGATCGATGTTGATCTCCAGCGTGGCCACGAGATTGCTCTCCCGGCCGAAGGTGCTGTTGCGCCAATGGCTCTTGATGATCTGCGTCACGATGCCGCCGTAGGAGCTCATGAGCCCGGAGCCGTGCCCGCCTGCGCCCGTGCCCTTGCCGCCGCCGGCGCCGCCGGGGCCTGTGCCGCCGGCAGTGAAAATATTGCCCCCGCGCGACTTGCGCAGGGCGGCCAGCTCGCCCGCGACAGCGTCCTTGCCGCCATCCGCGGCCTTGGCCGTGGGCTTGGCGTTCTTGGACTTGTCCTTCACGTCCTTCTGCACGTCCTGCAGGGCCTGCTTCAGCAGATCCTCTTTCGAGAGCTTCTTCTCCGCGGGCTGGGGCGGCGCGGGCGGGGTCTTCTCTTCCTTCTTCTCCGGCTTCTTCTTCTCCTCAACCTTCTTTTCGCTGATGAGCTTCGAGTCGTCGCGCTTGGGCTCGGGCACGGGCTTGGCGCTGGGCGCGGGCGGCGGCGGAACCGGCGTCGCGGCGGCGGCCTGTTCTTCGGGCTGGCCCTCGGCCAAAGTGGGCGGACCGCCCGCCGCCTCGCCCGTCTCCCCTTCGGCGGGGTCCTCGGACGGGTTCAGCGAAACGAGATCGACGGAGTACATGGGCTTGTCCATGTCCACCGAGCGGGTGAAGCTGAAGTTCAACACCCCAGCCGTCACAAGCAATGCGTGCAGCACCAGGGAGAGAATGAACCCTGTGCCACGCCGTGAGTCCTCCACGAAAATAACCCCTTGAAGCCCGGTTAGTTCTGGGGCTTCTTGGCCTTGTCGGCATCGCTCGACTCGGCCACTATGCCCAGCTTCTCGATGCCGACGCTCTTGATCTCGCCCATGACCTTGACCACGATGCCGTAAGCGACTTCCTTGTCGGCGCGCAGATACAGCTGCTTGTTCTGGTTCACCACCAGGTTCGTCAGGTGCTGCTGCAGGTCCTCAAAGGGCACATTGTATTCGTCGAGAAAGATGCCGCCGTCCTTGTTGATGGTCAGCACCAAGTGGTCGCTGCCGGTGGGCAGGGTGCGCACGCTGCGGGTCTTCGGCAGGTCCACGTCCACGCCTTGGGTCAGCATGGGCGCGGTGACCATGAAGATGATGAGCAACACGAGCATCACGTCCACAAAGGGCGTGACGTTGATCTCGGCCATATAGCCGCGAGAGCCTTTCTGCAGGGACATGCCCACGATGAGACCCTCCTACTGGTTCCGCGAGGAACCGGAAGCCCAGGAGACCTCGCGCTCGATGCGGTTCAAAAACGCGCCGGCGAAGTTCACCAGCTCCGTCTCCACCTCGCCCAGCATGGCCAGCAGGTAGTTGTAGGCGATGGTGGCGGGAATGGCGACCACAAGGCCGATGGCCGTGGTGACGAGGGCCTCGGAGATGCCGGGGGCCACGGTGGCCAGCGCGGCGGACTGCGAAAGGCCGATGCTGTGGAAGGCGTGCATGATGCCCCACACCGTGCCGAACAGGCCGATGAACGGGGCGGCGTTGGCGCAGGTGGCCAAGAACGAAAGCGAGCTGGACAGGCGTTTCATTTCCTCGCTCACGCCCTGGCGCAGCACGCGGCGAAGGGTGTCCTTCACCAGCATGCGCTTGCGGTCGCGCTCAATGTCGGCCTTTTCCAGCTTGCGGAACTCGCCCACGGCGAGCAGGCCCACCTTGCTGAGCGGCGAGCCTTCGTCGCGGCTCACGGCCTGCAGCCCCTCGGAAAGGTCCGCGGCGTCGTTGAACAGGGCGTAGCCCCGGCTCACCTGGGCCTTGGTGCGCCTGTAGAGGATGAGCTTGTGGAAGATGATGGTCCAGCTCCACAGGCTCATGCAGGCCAAAAAGAACAGCACGGCCTGCACGCCAAAGGTGGCGCCCAGGATCATGCCCAGAAATCCGCTCTCGGGAATCATGCTTGGTGTCCTCCTCAAAACCAGGCGGGGCAGGTCTTTTCGACCCGGCGCCTCCGCCCAACTGTGCGCCGTGCCCTTGGGCGCGGTCGCAGTGGTCCCCGGCCCGGCGGCCAGGGATTGGTTGCATTGCTACGAGTGTCGGCCCCGGCAGCGTTCGATGATCTCCCAGGCGTTGGCCCCGGCCTGGGCGATGTCCTCGGAGGTCAGCCCCGCGCCCATGCCCACCTTCTGGCGCAGGTCGCGGCAGACCAGGTCGCCGGGGGCGTGGGCGTCGTTGTCGATGACCAGCTTGGCCCCGAAGCGCTTGGCCAGGGTGGCCACATGCCCGTTGGAGTAGCTGTGCCCGCGCCGGGTGGTGATTTCCAAAGCCACGCCGTACTCGGCCGCCAGCTTCACCTCCACCTCGGTGATGAGGCCCGGGTGGGCCAGCACATCCACGCGCCGCCTCGATGCCGGCAAGGTTGGTGCCCTGTGCCACGGGCTCCACCACAGTCTCGCCGTGGCACACCACAATCTGCGCGCCCGCGTCGCGCGCCATTTGCACAAAGTCCGCCATGAGGGCCGAGGGCACGTGGGTCAGCTCCACCCCGGCCAGCACCTCCATGTCGAAGTAATGGGCATAGGCGTCCGTCAGGCGGCGCACATTGTCGACGATGAGGGAGATGTTGCTGGCGTCGGCGTGGTCGGTGATGGCGATGGCGCGGTATCCCGCCACCTTGGCCCTGCGGATGAGCTCCGCCGGAATGAGTTCGCCGTCGCTGAAGGTGGTGTGGGTATGCAGATCGATCATCGCCGCCTCACATCTTGTATTTGAGTTCGTCGGGCGAAAGATTTTCCAACTCGTCCGTCCACTTGTCGCGCTCGGCATCGGCGAATTCGGCCTTGGCCCCGGCCAGGGTGCGGGTGCCCGCCTCGGCCAGCACGCTCTCGGCCACCAGAATGCGCACGCCCGCGCGCGCGGCGATGGCCACGGCGTCGGAGGGGCGGCAGTCGATGCGCGTGAGTTCCTCCCCGGCTCCGGCCCGGCGCACGAGCACCAGTTCGGCGTAGAAGGTGCCCTCGCGCAGGGCCACTATCTCCACAGCGGCAAGAGTGGCGGAAAAGGATGCGGCCACGCGGGTCACAAGGTCGTGGGTCATGGGCCGCGGAGTCTCCACGGCGTTGATGGCAAGGGAGATGGCCATGGCCTCCACCGGACCGACCCAAATGGGCAACGCCAAATCCCGGGCTTCATCCTTGAGGATGAGCACCGGCGACTGGGCCTTCTCGTCCACGGCGAGGCCGAAAATCTTCATCTCTACCACGGCTGGCCCACCTTCTCTCCCAGCAGGGAGTGGTTCTTGGCCTCCACAATGCGCGCGCGCACCAGAAGCCCCGCCAACGCAAGCCCGGCGCCTTCGGACGCCTGCGCCTCCGGCCCGGCCGGCGCAATGTCGTCCAGGCGCAGGTTCACCACGCGCCCGGCCTCGTCGCGGCCGCGCCAAAAGCACGGACCGTCGTCCTGCTTGCGGCTCTTGGCCTCCAGCAGCACAATGGCCTCATGGCCCTCAAGGCTTTTTAGACTTTCTTTAGTAATGCTATTTTGTAAAGACTGCAAGCGCAAGAGCCGCGCCTTGGACACGCTCTCCTCCACCTTGGGCGTCATGCGCGCGCTGGCCACGCCGGGCCTGTCGGAATAGCAGAAGGAAAAGCTCGATTCGAAGCCCACGCGCTCCATCATCTCCAGCGTGGCGGCAAAATCGTCCTCGGTCTCGCCGGGAAAGCCGACGATGAGGTCCGTGGTGAGCGAAAGCTCCGGCCGCGCGGCGCGCAGCGCGTGCACGATGTCCAGGTAGCGGGCGCGGTCGTACTTGCGGCCCATGCGCCGCAGCACCGCGTCGCTGCCCGACTGCAAGGGCAGGTGCAGGGACGGGCACAGGTTCGGCAGCTCGCCAAAGGCGCGTATCACTGCCGGGTCGATGTCCTTGGGATGCGAGGTGGTGAAGCGCAGGCGCAGCAGGCCGGGAATGGCCGCCACCTGGCGCAGCAGCTCGGCAAAGCCCATGCCAGCGCCGCCGCCCTGGCGCGAGGGGTCCAGACCGTAGCTGTTCACGTTCTGCCCCAGCAGGGTGATTTCGCGCGCGCCTTGCTCCACGCGCTGGCGGCATTCGGCCAGCACGGCTTCGGGCAGGCGCGATTTCTGCCTGCCGCGCGTGTAGGGCACGATGCAGTAGGCGCAGAAGTTGTCGCAGCCCTGCATGATGTTCACAAAGGCCTGGGCCGGACCGGCGTCGGGCTCGCCCTGGTCGGCGTCGAAGGCCGGGACCGCGACGGGCAGCGCGCCTTTCAGCACGCCCGACAAAACATCCTCTCGCTCCGGGTAGACGGAAAGGAAATCTAGCAGGGCGATGCGCGCGGACGGGTCCTCGGCAAGGGTCTCCAGGGCGTCGGGCGCTCCGGCCACGCCGTCGGACCCGAACACCAGGCGCACAAAAGGGAAGCGCTCGAAAAAGCCCCGGCCGATCTGCTGGGCCACGCAGCCGCCAACGGCCGCGGTGAGGCCCGGCTTGCCGCGCTGATGGGTCAAAAGCCGCCCCAGCTCACTGTAGACCTTCTGCTCCGGCTTGTCGCGCACGCTGCAGGTGTTGACCACGAAGAACCAGGCGTCCTGCTCGTCCACCTGCCGCCACCCGCGCGCAATGAGGGCGCGGGCCAGCCAGTCCGAGTCGCCCACGTTCATTTGGCAGCCAAAGGTGACTATATGAAAGGTCTTGTCCAAGCAGAACTCCGAAAAGTGTTTCGCCGCAACGCAGGGTCCATCGCGAAGCGGGCATAGACTCCTTCGCGTTTCAGGTCAACGGTTGGTCCTGGCCCGAATTCCCTGCGGCGTCCGGCTCGGATGGAAAACATTCATTTTTGGCGTTTTGCCAAATTTGGAACAAACATCGGCACGCGCCGCGCATACTCGGTCCACACGCTTCCGAGGTCCTGAAAGAGTCGGCGCTCTTCAATCAGGGTGCCGAAAAGCATGTACGCGCAGCCGAACACGGCGAACACCAGCCCGCCCAAAGTCTGCCGTGGGGCGGCCAAAAGAAACAGCATGCCTCCGGAATGCATGGGGTGGCGCACCAGGGCGTAGGCCCCACGCGTGCTGAAATCCTTTTGAATATCGGCTTCATCCGGCACACGGCCGCGCACGGCGCTGAAAAATTGCGGCAAACCAAGGAGCTTGAGCCCGCTCATGGAGAACCCTGCCCAGGCCAAAAGCGCCAGTCCCGCCCCTTGGGCCAGGTACAGAAGAATCTTCGGCGCACCTTCCAGGGCCCATAAAATTTGCGGCAGGTCCGGCTCCTTCACCAGCACGAGCCAAAAGGTCCACAGGCTGATGACGGTGTAGCCTAGGGGGTACAGGGCGTAACGCGGGCC
>Ga0183099_1000846_pt1 | contig 19732 bp, 26 predicted proteins | sample Biomet1_FD_127788 | JGI IMG/M metagenome (GOLD analysis project Ga0183099, IMG submission 127788) | Microbial communities from bioreactor (seeded with anoxic lake sediment) at LBNL, California, USA - Biofuel metagenome 1 | ecosystem: Engineered > Bioreactor > Anaerobic > Unclassified ... | reverse complement strand
CTATGAACTGACCAAAAAGAAAACAGGGAAATCATCAAAAAATGACGGTTTCAAATTGGAACAGCCTAATGTTCCAATTTTATGACCTATTTTGTACTGTCAATAAAGCATGAATAAATTTATAAAGTATCTTTCATTTCTAGTACTTATGATCAGGTATCATTTGATATCTATTTTTTTATCGTTTATAATTTAATTATTAACATTATTATAACGGGGGGGATTTTTATGTATATGGGAATTATTATGGTCGTTCTAGGTTGCATCGGGTTGGGCCTTGGGCATGTTATGTTTGGAGATATTGGTTTTGTGTCATCTTTTACTGGCATTGTTTCTATAGTTGCCGGTATTTTCTTTTTCAAGATTGATAAGCGTTTCAAAGAATTAGAAACTCATTAACGGAGGAATAATATTGATTTGTCCAAATTGCAAAATAACACTTGAAAAAGAATCTAAATTTTGCCCAGAATGTGGGTACTCTTTTGCCGATAAAAGAGAAAACAAAATAATGATAAGAGATTATATATTGTTTTGGGTATGGTATTTGTGATGTTTCTATTATGGCTTTACACTCCATTTAAGCAACAACAATCTATTAATACATCAACAAATACTAATAAGGAATCATATACTAATTCTACTACAAAAAAAACACCACCATTATCTGAGGCGGTAAATCTCAATTCACCATTTAATGTAGAAAATCAAAGTGAAATTACTATTAAGAATGTTGAGTTTGTATATGATGTCGTACCACTTCACAAAAAAAGTATATATAGTCACTATCAAGCTGAGGGCGGCAAAGTTTACTGTGTAATAAACACTACCGTTAAAAATTTAGGCAAAGAAAAATTGCGGCAGATAAAATCGCTGATGTGTCTGTTTTATATGATACTGGAGAATATAAATACCGTTGCATGTCTATAATTGAAGCTCATGGTGATTTAGAGGGAGCGCATTATGCTTCTATTGACCCATTAAATCCTGAACAAATGAAATATATTGTTGAAATGCCTGATGAAGCACAAAGCAATAATAATCCAATTAAAGTCCAATTCTCGATTAATGGAAAATTATTTACGTACAGTTATAGATGAAATTTTAAAAAGGCACTTCTTAATAAATTTAAGTTGTGCCTTTTATTCGTATATTTAGGCTCATTGTATAATTAAAATTGGACTAATATAAGTATAGAAATCTTCACCCATGAGCCCAATAGATCTTTGATAGTGTCAAGCAATGTTTGCAAAATCCATCAATCGCCGAATCAGATTAAACGGTCTTCGTTGCAGTAATATTCGTTTATTAATCTTGAAAAGCAGTTACGACACCATTTTCTATGTATATATAAGTATTCCCATAAATCCATTGCTCATGAACTACATTACCAACAACAGTTCTGTTTTTTCTTTGAGGATTCCCCCATAAATCTAATACCTTATATTGACTATCTCCAATATAAACTTTACTTTCATGTTCCTTTTTTTGTTCTTTTTCAATTTTTTGTTCTTTTTTTATTTGCTCTTCGGCTTTTCCTTTAGTTGATTCACGTAAAGTCTTTATTTCATCAGAAAACTCACCCTTGTATGTGTCTGGAATACTCTTTAGATAATATTGTGTCATTTTGGGGTCGGTTTCTTTCTTCTGTTCAGCTTCAGCAAACTCATATAGCAACTTAGATTCTTTATAAGTTTCACCTAATAGCATTAGGGTAGCTTTCTGATAATCATGTTTTCTTAAAGATTCTATTGCCTCATTATATTTTTCTTCCTTCTTTTGTGACTCCTCTATTGAATTAGAAGCCATACATCCGCCGATAGCTAAAACTATAATTGCACAAATAATCAAACAACCAAGATGATGGGTTTTCATAGGTTGTTCTTGATTTAAGTTCTTTTCTTCAGCTGGCTGCACTGCAACTATTTTCTGACGTTCTTTGTTTTCCACCAAATTTTTGATACACGCTCCGCACATTCTTTTACCATCTAAATTCATAAGACTTTCAACCCGTTCTTTTTTGCCACAAATTTCACATATTTCAATATCTCCAGTGATTTCGGTTATTGTGTCTGTCAAAAAGTACACCTCTTTTATTTAAATTTATTTTCACCATAGACCCCCTTGAATTCCTGACAACAAACACGCTCTAGCAAGGTGAGCCACGCCCTAATTTTTATCTTATTATAGCATAACAAGGAAATTAAAGTAGGTTTTCCTGAAAACCCTTGCATTTCATTAAGAATTCGAAGCAAGTGTGATATAATGCGAAACAGAAGAATAAGGACAAAACAAAGGGTAAGGTAAAGGAGAAATCTTTATGGAGTTAAGTATGAATTTGCTGAAGCGATGCGTTTCTTTAATTTTCTTTTTTAGTGTTTGTTCATTTTTGCCTGTTGGACAAGCGAGTGGAATCACAAGCGATGCGGATTTACGCACGCCGGCATATTGGCAAGGTCTATCTTCGGCGAACAATGATGTAGTATTAAATGATGCTGCAAAGAAATCATTTAATCAAAAGATGCGAGCGGCATCGCCTTCTATGGTGGATCTGAAAAGCTATCCTGCGAGCAAAATGGGGGCAGATCTTCGGAAAATGATCGAAACATCATCGACAATAAGCGGAGTTCTCTATGATGAAAATGAGCAGGCGTTGACGGAAGCGGGAAAAGCTGCGTTTTCAGACAGCCTCAATCTTTCAGCACTTCCCAAAGTTGTCAAAGTGCGTCAAGGCGTAGTCATAAGGCATGCGAATCTCAGAACATTGCCAACGGCTCAGCCGCTATTTTCAGAGCCGGAAGTCAGCATGTTCGATGTTTTGCAAGAAACGGCAGTGGATCCCTCTGAGCCGGTTGTGATTTTGCATACGAGCCAGAGCGGGGAATATTATTATGTGCAGATGTATAATTATCGCGGTTGGATAGCCGCAAGTGATGTAGCAATTGTTACGGATAAGAAAAAATGGCTAAACTATGTGGATCCCAAAGCTTTCTTGGTTGTGACGGATAAGTCCTATGCTGTTACACAGGGAAGCGGGGAGGTCTTTTACCAGATGGGCAGTCGTCTGCCTTTGGTAAAAAAGGATAAAAACAGCTATACTGTTTTTTCACCGCAGCGCGATAGCAAAGGACAGCTTTTGGACAAGTTTGCAAAAATAAGAAAATCGGCAGGGCTCCATGAGGGTTATTTGCCTTATACCAGGAACAATCTGATTCAAGAAGCTTTTTGCTATTTGGATGAACCATATGGCTGGGGCGGACTGGGCAATAGTGTGGATTGTTCAAGTCTTATCAGCAATGTTTACCGGACGGTCGGCATAGCTTTGCCAAGAAATGCCGATGAACAGGAAGGCACTGCCGGGCAGCATTTTTCCTTTGCCGGACTTGATGAGAGTGGCGTTTTAGCCTCGATTCATAAAAATCTCAAGCCGGGAGATACGCTCCATATGGATGGCCATGTGATGATGTACTTAGGGGAGGTTGACGGGGTCGCGTATGCGATTCACTCTTTAGGCAGCTATACCGAGTTTTATGCGGATGGACAGCGGGAAAAGCAACATATCTTACGCGTAGTTGTCAGTGATTTATCTCTTAAGACGGGAAGCGGTGCATCTTTTGCTGATGCATTGACTTCGGCAGTTTCGTTTCATCGTTGATGTTTTAGCATCGCAGAAAGGGGGATTCCATGAAAATAATCATCGATGCGGATGCCTGCCCGAAGGCAGTCCTGCAATGCTGCCAGCACGCAGGGAAAAAGTGGGGAATTGAAGTTTATACCGTGGCGAGCTTTGCCCACGAAATCGATAATCCTTTTCACATCGTTGTTGATAATGATTCACAGGCAGCGGATTTGAAAATCATCAATATGACAAAAGCCCATGATATCGTCGTGACACAGGATTGGGGTTTGGCGGCAATGGTTTTGAGCAGACCGGCTTTTTGCCTCAATCCGCTGGGTTTTGCTTATGATCCGAACAAAATGGATTTCTTGCTTGAAGAACGTGAAGTGAAAGCTAAGCTCAGGCGAGGCGGCGGACGGACCAAAGGGCCGCGAAAACGAAGTACGGCTGCAGATGAGCGTTTTGCACAAACGCTGGAAATGACAATTCAAGAGGCAATGCAGGTATAAAAAAACAGGAGAAGCGGAAGCTTCTCCTGTTTTTTATTGTATCAGCTGACGATTTCGACGGTTGGCTGCGCGGTTCCTTCAATGCATTCAGCCGTGACGGTAACGCGGCGTTTTTCCTCAGAACGCGGAATGTCGAACATGATGTCGAGCATAACGTCTTCGATGATTCCTTTGAGGCTGCGTGCCCCGGTTTTTCGCTGTATGGCTTTTTTAGCAACAGCGAGCAAAGCATCTTCTGTGAAGATGAGTTCAACGTTATCCATGAGCAAAAGCTCTTTATACTGTTTGACCGGTGCATTTTTCGGTTCAGTCAGTATGCGAAGCAGGGCATCTTCATCAAGGGTTTCGAGCGTGCAGATAACAGGCAGACGCCCGATGATTTCTGGAATGATACCGTATTTCATGAGATCTTCTGGTCTGACCTTGCCGATGAGGTCATCAAATTTTGGTTTAGTGTCTTTGCTTGTGACTTTGGCACCAAAACCAATGTTGTTGGTATCAGCTTGAAGTCTTTTGGCGATGAACTTATCGATGCCGACAAATGCCCCGCCGACGATGAACAAAATGTTCGTCGTGTTGACTTTGATCGTTGGTGCTTCAGGATGTTTGCGTTGACCGCGTTCCGTGAATTCAACCTCGCTGCCTTCAAGCATTTTGAGCAGCGCTTGCTGGACGCCTTCGTGGCCAGGGTCGGCGGTGATGGAATTATTGGCTCCGGATTTGCGGGCAATCTTATCGAATTCATCAAGGTAAATGATGCCATGTTCCGCTTTTTCGATGTCGCGGCCGGCGGCATAATACAGATTGCGCACGGCGACTTCTACATCGGCGCCGACAAAGCCGGCTTCCGTGAGACTGGAAGAGTCGGTTACGGCGAATGGAATGTCAAGTAATTTTGCCAGATGCTGAAGGAGCGCTGTCTTGCCGCAGCCAGATGGTCCGAGCATGATTACATTTGATTTTTCGATTTCAATGCCTGAACTGCTCGGGGAGAAACCATATTTCATGCGTTTATAGTGGTTGTAGATTGCCACGGCCAGGATTTTTTTTGCCCGGTCTTGATTGATGATGTATTCATCGAGATAATCTTTGATGATATGTGGTTTGTTCTTGTGGATGATGTCACCGAGTTCTCCGACAAAAGCAGTTTGCGATGCCTGGACTTTTTGTGCATCGTTTTCGGTGATGAAGCCGTGGATTTTGCGGATGCAAGAATTACAAATGGCAAAGCCAGTTTGCGGGTCATAAATCGGCAGGTCATATTGGTCGTGAATCGTGATCGTTCGTTTACAAAAACTGCACTGATGTTGTATCGGTGCAGCGTTATTTTTTTCATTTTCCATAATTGATCGTCCTTTCGGGTACAGGCACACGTAGTGCGCGAAATTGTACAGTACATATATTATCGATGATTTCAAGTAATTTTTCAAGCAAAACAAGAAACTTATATTTATATAGTAGAAAAGAAAAAACAAAATTTCCTTGCTGTCTTGCACCTGCTGGTGCATTATGCTATAATTATCCGGTAATAGACGAATTTGTTTATTGCTCGAATAGCTTATACGAGCGACTAGCTTTACCTCAAAGGTGGGGAGCTATGTCTAACCAAGTTTTCGCAGAGAGAACTTGTAATCATTCCCATTTTGGGGAAAAGTGAGGTGCAATGAATATGAAACAGGGAATTCATCCGGAATTCAAAGAAGCAAAAGTTGTTTGTGGTTGTGGTCATACATTTATGACTGGCTCGGTAAAAGAAGAACTGCATATCGACGTATGTTCGAAATGTCATCCTTTCTTTACTGGACGTCAGCGTGATGTTGCTGCCGGCGGCAGAATTGAAAAATTCAACAAACGTTACGAAAGTAAATAATTGCGTAAATGAGCAGCAGAGCAGAAATGCTCTGCTTCATTTATATCTATACGCTTGTTTGGGGTAATTCTGTTTATGAAAGGAGAATTACAATGAAAGATAAATTGACAGTAGGAGGACAGGCGGTCATCGAAGGTGTGATGATGCGAGGTCCGAAGTTTGTGGCTACGGCGGTAAGAGAACCGTCGGGAGAAATCAAGGTGAAGGTGGATCCGGTTTCTTCGATCAATGATAAATATCCAATCTTGAAAAAACCTATGCTTCGCGGGGTTGTAGCTTTAGGAGAATCACTGGTGCTTGGGCTCAAGTCGTTGTCGTATTCGGCACAGATGGCAGGCGAAGAAGATGAGCAGCTCTCCGATAAAGAACTGGCGATGACGATTTTGTTCTCGTTAGGATTAGCGGTGCTGCTATTTGTGATTATTCCTACAGCGGCGGCAAAATACCTGCATTCGGCGACGTCAGATCCAATGGTACTCAATCTGCTCGAAGGCGTATTGCGATTAGCGATTTTTATGGTGTATATATATGGGATTTCCCGGCTTAAAGACATCAAGCGGGTCTTCCAGTATCATGGAGCTGAACATAAGACAATTCATGCATACGAAGCCGGCGTAGAACTTACCGTGGAAAATGTTCAAAAATTTTCCACACTGCATCCGCGTTGCGGTACGGCATTTTTACTGATCGTCATGGTCGTGAGCATTATTATGTTTGCGTTTTTGGGGTGGCCGGATCTTTGGGTGCGCATATTGTCGCGGGTTGTATTATTGCCAGTGGTAGCAGGGATTTCCTATGAAATCATTCGTTATGCCGGGAAGACGACAAATCCGGTCATGCATCTGGCAATATTGCCAGGACTGTGGCTGCAAAAAATCACGACGAATCAACCAGAGGACGACATGGTTGAAGTAGCGATAAAATCATTGGAGGCAGTGACGGTGGAAGAAAAGGTCGAAGCTGCGGTAAAAGCTGAAGCTGAGCCGACCGAACATATCCTGCCGTTAGAAAGTTGATAGTTTGAGGTGGAATTTTAGGTGCTGAGAAAATTACAGGCGGTAGAAGATAAATATTTAGAGCTGGAGTCTTTGATCAGTGATCCAGACGTGATCACTGATATGAAAAGGTGGCAGCGATATAATCGTGAACACGCGGCTTTGACGGTTATCGTCGAGAAGTACCGCGAATACAAACACGTTTGCGAAACCATCGATGAAGACAAAGCGATGTTCAATGAACAGCTTGAAGACGATTTCCGTAAAATGGTAGAGGCGGAAATCAGCGAATTCAAGGTTCGTAAAGAAAAGTTGGAGGCGGAGCTGCCAATCCTGCTCTTGCCGAAAGACCCTAATGACGACAAAAGCGTCATCGTTGAAATCCGTGGCGGCGTTGGCGGTGAAGAGGCAGCGCTCTTTGCCGGCGATCTTTTCCGCATGTATTCACGTTACGCCGAGACACAAGGCTGGAAGGTTGAAATCATTGATGCCAACCAGACAGAAATCGGCGGCTTCAAGGAAGTCTCTTTTTCGATTGATGGACAGGGTGCTTATAGCAAGCTTAAATATGAGAGCGGTACGCATCGCGTGCAGCGTGTGCCAGCGACTGAATCGAGCGGCAGAATCCATACGTCCGCTGTAACTGTTGCGGTTTTGCCGGAAGTGGAAGAAGTCGAAGTCGATATCAAAGCCAATGATCTTCGCATCGATACCTACTGTGCGAGCGGTGCGGGCGGGCAGTATGTAAACCGGACAGAAACGGCGGTGCGCATCACGCATTTGCCGACGGGAATCGTCGTGCAATGTCAGGATGAAAAATCCCAGCTTAAAAATAAAGATAAAGCGATGCGTGTTTTAAGGGCTCGTGTTCAAGAACAGGCACTTAAAGCGCAGCAAAGCGAAGTTGCTGCGGATCGGAAAAGCCAAGTTGGTTCAGGCGACCGCAGTGAGCGCATTCGGACCTATAATTTTCCGCAAGGAAGAGTGACCGATCATCGCGTAGGTCTTACACTCCATAAGCTGGATTTTGTTCTTAACGGCGAACTTGACGAAATCATCAACGCGTTGATCACGGCAGATCAAGCGGAAAAAATGAAGAAGGTTAAGTAATGGCAGACTCGAATGAAGTTTGGACGATTGGCAGTCTGCTTAAATGGACGCAGCAGTACTTTAGCACAAAAGGCGTGGAGTCTCCGCGCCTGGATGCCGAGGTGCTGCTTTCCCATATCCTGCAAAAAGAACGAATCTACCTCTACGTGCATTTTGATGAACCCTTGGAAGGTGCCGAACTTGCAAGATTTCGCGAAATGGTCAAACAACGGGTAAAACGAGTGCCGGTGGCGTATATCATCGGTGAACGTGAATTCATGGGCTTGCCTTTTAAAGTATCGCCGGCAGTTCTCGTTCCGAGACCGGATACAGAAATTTTGGTGGAAGCGGTCATAAAAGAGCTTAAAGAAAAAACGGATCCTGTTTTTGCCGATATTGGTACAGGCAGTGGAGCTATTGTATTGTCTATCTTGAAAAATATAGACAATGCACAGGCGGCCGCTGTAGATATTTCTGCTGAGGCTTTGGTGATTGCCAAGGAAAATGCGGAACGGCTTGAACTTAGTGAGCGGGTCGATTTTTTTCAAGGGGATTTGTATGAGCCGGTACGCGGCAGGATTTTTGATGCAATTATTTCAAATCCGCCATACATACCTAATGCAGATATTGAAGGCCTAGAACCAGAAGTTCGTGAACATGAGCCTTATGGAGCCTTGGCCGGAGGCGTTGACGGACTTGATTTTTATCGTAAACTGGTAAGAGAAGGAGCGGAACTTTTGCGTCCCGGAGGATTCATCGCTTTTGAAGTCGGGATTCACCAGGCAGAACCAGTAGCAGCTTTAGCGGATGCGGATTCTGCCTTCAATAAAACCCAAATCGTTAAAGATTATGCGGGAATCGACCGCGTTGTGATTATTTGGAAGAATGCGGCGAAATAACGTCGGAGCTAAGTCCGATTACGGAGATAATAGATATGCAAACCAAAATATTAAAAGTTGAAAAAGTGCCGTCAGCTGCAATTGCAGAGGCGGCTGAAATCATAAAGGCTGGCGGGCTTGTCGCTTTCCCGACCGAGACCGTGTATGGGCTTGGCGGCAATGGAATCGATGCCAAAGCTTCTGCTGGAATATATGCAGCCAAAGGGCGTCCTTCGGATAATCCTTTGATTTTGCATGTTGCGGATATGGCTATGCTCAAGCTGATTGCAGCTGAAACCACGGAGTCAGCCAAGAAAATCATAGCTGCTTTTTGCCCAGGACCGGTTACCGTGATTTTGAAGCGTCAGCCAATCGTACCGCTTGCCATTACTGGCGGACTCGATACTGTCGGAATCCGCATGCCGGATAACGATGTAGCTCGTGAGCTCATCCGGCTTGCCGGTGTGCCGATTGCGGCGCCGAGTGCCAATATATCGGGACGGCCTAGCCCGACGACAGCAGAAGCTGTAGCTCGTGATCTCGATGGGAAAATAGAATGTATCCTCGATGGCGGACCTTGTTCTTTTGGTGTCGAATCGACAATCGTAGATTGTACGGGCGATGTGCCAACGGTGCTTAGGCCAGGAGCAGTCACGATGGAAATGCTGCACGAAGTCTTGGGTGAAGTTCGCTTGGACCCAGCACTTGTCGGCGCAGATTCTGTGCCAAAAGCGCCTGGCATGAAATATACGCATTACGCGCCAAAAGCCCCTCTTACGCTTTTGGAAGGGGAAAAAGAGAAAATGGCAGCAGCCTTTTCCCGGGAAATAAAGAGTCTCGAGGCGGCTGGGAAAACCGTTGGCATCATTGTGAGCCATGAAGTCGATGCTGTTTTGCAGCACTCGCCATCGGTTGTTTATGGAAACCAAGGCGATTTGGAAACCATTGCTGCCAATCTGTATGAAGCCCTCCGAGCCTTTGACGATAAGCCGGTCAATGTGTTGTTAGCCGAAGGCACTGAAGAAAACGGCATAGGACTCGCGGTTATGAATCGATTGCATAAAGCCAGCGGTTTTCGAACCATTCATGTGTAAATTTATTTTTCAACAGAGAATTCTTGTGGTAGAATATAAAAGAATATCGATTTTGCGGTTCATAGCATATTGATTCTTGAAGTCTTGTAAAAGGCGATTAAGACTTCAAGATTGGCGACAAGGTCACAGGATTTAGTGGGATAATATAAGATTTTGAGAATGTTTCAGCTATAATAGCAGGAGGATGGAGCATGAAAAAAATTCTGTTTATCTGTACGGGCAATACTTGCCGCAGCCCGATGGCAGAGGTTTTGCTGCGGGCAAAGATCCATAAGGCAGGACGGCAAGGCGAAATAGCCGTTGGGTCCGCCGGTTTGGCAGCACAGCAAAATGCTGGGGCGACGAGTACTGCATGTCAGGCTGTGATGCAGCTAGGGCTGTCATTGGAACATCATAAGTCAAGTGCATTGACACTCGATCTAGTGGAAGAGGCGGATTTGATCCTAACGATGACAACAGAGCATCGAGATGCCATTTTGCGGGCGGTGCCGAGCGCTAAAAACAAGATTTTTACTTTGCAGCAATATGCAGGTACGATCGGAGAAATCACGGACCCTTATGGCGGTGATTTGAACCGGTATTTAGCGTGCTTGCGTGATCTGCAGGAAAATATAGATCATATATGGGGAAAAATCAAATGATGGAGGCTGAAACATGAAAATCACAATAGGCTGCGATCATGGCGCAGTTGCTTTGAAAGATGAAGTAAAGAACGTATTAGCAGAATTTAAGGATCTTGAAGTGAGTGATGTCGGGACTTTTGGGACGGACTCCGTCGATTATCCAGATATCGCTGAGAAAGTTTGCGCTGATGTTGTCAGCGGCAAAGCAGATCGCGGGATTGTTTTATGCGGTACAGGTCTTGGCATTTCGATAGCTGCTAATAAAATTCACGGAATACGCGCAGCGCTTTGCGGCGACGTCTATTCAGCTCGTATGTCTCGAGAACACAACAATGCCAATGTGCTGGCACTTGGCGGCAGAGTTACCGGTTTTGGCCCAGCTGGCGAAATCGTCAGAGTCTGGATCGAAACGGAATTTGCTGGCGGGCGTCATGCTCGTCGAGTTGATAAAATCATGGCATTAGAAGAAAAATAATCTATAGCCGTCAGTCTAGCCCAGGTTCATAAATTTTGTTTGTATATTTAGGAGGATTTTTAATGAGTTTACTAGATACGCTTAGCAAGACCGACCCGGAAATCGCTGAACAGCTTGATCGTGAGCTTAACCGCCAACGCAACAAGCTTGAACTTATCGCCTCAGAAAACATTGTCAGTAAGGCAGTGATGGAAGCCCAGGGCAGTGTACTGACGAACAAGTATGCTGAAGGCTATCCAGGCAAACGCTATTACGGCGGTTGTGAGCACGTCGATGTTGTTGAACAGCTGGCGATTGATCGCGCAAAAGAATTGTTTGGCGCAGCTTATGCCAATGTTCAACCGCATTCTGGAGCACAGGCAAACATGGCGGTGTTCTTTTCCCTACTGACGCCGGGAGATACGGTAATGGGAATGAACCTGACTGATGGCGGGCATTTGACTCACGGAAGTCCAGTCAATATGTCCGGGAAATACTTCAAAATCGTGCCGTATGGTGTCGATAAAGAAACCGAGCGCATTGATTATGATGCGTTGCAGAAAACTGCTGAGGAATGCCAACCGAAAATGATCGTTGCTGGTGCCAGTGCCTATGCACGTACACTCGATTTTCCTCGTTTGAGCGAAATCGCAAAATCGGTCGGAGCTTATCTTATGGTCGACATTGCACATATTGCCGGTCTGGTTGCGGCAGGTCTGCATCCAAGCCCGATGCCTTATGCTGATGTCGTGACCTCGACCACGCATAAAACTTTGCGCGGTCCGCGCGGCGGCCTTATCTTGTGTAAAGATGAGGAATTTGGTAAGCAGTTCAACAAAGCTATTTTCCCTGGAATCCAGGGCGGACCGCTGATGCATGTCATTGCAGCAAAGGCAGTGGCATTTAAAGAAGCATTAACGCCAGCGTTCAAGGAATACCAACAGCAAGTCGTGAAGAATGCTGCTGCCTTGGCGGACACTTTGACTGAAAAAGGCTTTCGCATTGTTTCCGGCGGCACCGACAACCATTTGATGCTCGTCGACCTTCGCAGCAAGGATCTTACTGGTAAAGTGGCTGAAAAACTGCTCGATGATATCGGCATCACCGCCAACAAAAATACGATTCCTTATGAACCATTGAGCCCATTTGTGACGAGCGGAGTACGACTAGGTTCTCCTGCACTTACGACTCGTGGCTTTAAAGAAAATGATATGAAACAAGTTGCTGAAATCATTGCACTTGTTTTAGATAACCCCGAAGATACAGCAGCACAGGAAAAAGCCAAAACCATGGTAGCGGCTTTATGTGCCAAGTATCCATTATATTAAAAGGTGGAAAAATAAATGTCAGACTTAAAAGTAAATGTAATTGATCATCCTTTGATTCAGCATAAGCTCACGCTTATGCGCCAAGAAACTACAGGGACTAAGGATTTTCGCGAATTATTAGAAGAAATTGCCATGCTCATGGCCTATGAAATCACTCGTGATTTTTCGCTTAAAGAAATCGAAATCAAGACTCCGGTTGCAACTTGCAAATCGAAAGTTCTCGCCGGCAAAAAAGTTGGCGTTGTGCCAATCTTAAGAGCAGGCCTTGGCATGCTCAATGGTGTCGTGAACATGATTCCGGCAGCAAGAGTCGGCCATGTCGGCATGTACCGCGATCCATCGACCCTCAAACCGGTTGAATACTATTGCAAGCTTCCTACCGATGTCAGTGAACGCACATTGATCGTTGTCGATCCGATGCTCGCTACTGGCGGCAGTGCAGCTGCAGCTTTGACCCTTTTGAAGGAAAAAGGCGCTAAATCGATTATTTTGATGTGCCTTGTCGCAGCACCGGAAGGCATCAAAGTCGTCAATGATGAGCATCCTGATGTGCCGCTTTATGTTGCAAGCGTAGATGAATGCCTCAATGAAAAAGGCTATATCGTTCCAGGTCTCGGCGATGCTGGCGATAGAATTTTCGGCACGTTATAAGAAATAAAGAGGACGTTGTTATGGAAATAAAATCTCGTCCGGAATGGACCGACTATTTCTTGGATATTGCTAAAGCGGTTGGTCGTCGGTCGACTTGCCTGCGCCGTCAATACGGAGCAATCATAGTCAAGGATAATATTATTATCAGTACTGGCTATAATGGTGCTCCCCGCGGCGAAGCAAATTGCATCGATACAGGCGTTTGCGAAAGAGAGCGCTGCAATGTGCCAAAAGGTGAACGTTATGAGCTTTGTGTGGCAGTCCACGCTGAGCAAAATGCGATCGTCAATGCCGATCCGGCAAAGATGAAAGGGGCGGCGATCTATATCGTCGGTTATAATACCGATGGCTCGCTTGCCTCGGGCAAACCTTGTCTTCTTTGCCGCCGCATGCTGCGAAATGCTATGCTCGATAAGGCTGTCTACTTAGAAACGGATGGTTCCATAGTGGAATGTGAGCCGAAAGATATTCGGTAAATCCACATAAACGAAACGGTGTTTTTGTTGGTTTGTGTGGTTTGAAACGAGAGATGCTCCTGGCCGATACGGTCAGGAAAATCTCTCGTTTTTTAATCTTGGCAAAGTCGTTGCCGGGGAGAATTTCATTGACAGTCATTTCGCAGTGATGTACAATTAGTTCGTTGTATAGAAAAGGGGTGCTACTTACATGCCGAATTATATTTTGGCGTTTTTAATTGCGTTGATTGTTGCGTATATCATAACGCCAGGTGTTATTTCTTTGGCAATCAAGATGGGAGCTATGGATGCGCCGGATCCGCGCAAAGTCCACAAAAAGCCTATTCCAAGGCTCGGTGGTGTCGGAATTTATTTGGCGTTTATGATCGCTGTCTTGTTTACGGTAGATATTACACAAGAGATGCTAGGGCTTCTTATTGGCGGCACAGTGATTGCCGTGGTGGGAATTGTTGACGATTTCAAAAACTTGCCGGCAAAGGTAAAGCTGTTAGGTCAGATCATTGCGGCTTGTATCTTGGTTGCGTTTGATATAAGAATTGATTTTATCAGCGATCCGTTTGGTGATTTTTATTACTTGGAATATTTAGCGGTACCGGCGACTGTTTTTTGGATTGTCGGACTGACCAATACGGTCAATTTGATCGATGGGCTTGACGGCTTGGCCGCGGGGGTATCGATGATAGCGGCGGCTACGATTTTGCTCGTGGCACTGCAGCAGGGATTTGTCTTGGTTGCGGTTCTTACGGCAGCTTTGGCGGGTTCAGCTATGGGTTTTTTGCCATTACAATTTTAATCCGGCCAAGATTTTTATGGGGGATACCGGGAGCATGTTCTTAGGTTTCATGCTGGCGGGCATCTCAATTATCGGTGCCGTCAAAAGCGCAGCGACCATTGCGTTGATTGTTCCGATTCTGGCACTTGGCTTGCCGATTTTGGATACGACATTTGCTATCGTTCGCCGCTATCGCGGCGGAGTTCCGATTTTTAAACCGGATCGTGGACATCTGCACCATCGTTTGCTTGACCTCGGGTTCACGCAGCGACAGGCAGTCTTGTTGATGTATGTGATCAGCGGCGTCTTGGGTCTAAGTGCGATTGCGCTGACAGAAGTCAGCAGTTCGATTGCTATATTCATCATCCTCGCGGTGATTGCAGCCGTGCTTTTTGGTGCTAAAAAATTGGGGATTTTCGATCCGAAAAAATCAATAGAAACACATTGAATGAAGGCAGGCGCAAACCTGCCTCTTTTGCAAAGTAAACGCAGCGACAAAGAAGTTTAGATATAGCAAGGCTGTGAAAGGAGATTTTTATGAAGAAGAAAATTAAGGTAATGACGGTATTCGGCACGCGCCCGGAGGCGATAAAAATGGCTCCGGTAGTGCTTGAACTGGCAAAATATCCGGAACTTATAACCCCGGTGGTTACGGTTACGGCGCAGCATCGCGACATGCTCGATCAGGTGCTCAATCTGTTCCGGATCAAGCCAGACCATGATCTTGACATCATGGCAGCTGGTCAGACCTTATTTGATATTACCTGTAAAGCCATGATGGGACTCGATAAGGTATTGCAGGAAGAAAAACCGGATATTGTCCTCGTACATGGCGATACGACGACGACTTTTGCCGGAGCGTTGGCTTCTTTTTATCATCAGACGACAGTCGGGCACGTGGAAGCTGGTCTTAGGACGCGCAACAAGTATTCGCCGTTCCCGGAAGAGATGAATCGCAAGCTTACAGGGTCTTTGACGGACTTGCATTTTGCTCCGACCGATACGGCCGCAGCCAATTTGTCAGGGGAAAATATTCCGGCTGACGATATTTTTGTTACGGGTAACACGGTAATCGATGCTTTGCATAAGACGGTCAGTGAAGATTATGTCTTTGAAAATGAACTTTTGCGTTCGATTGATTACAAAAATAAACGTATCATCCTTGTTACGACGCATCGCCGGGAAAATCTCGGGGAACCTATGCGCCATGTCTATAAGGCACTCAAACAGCTCGTAGATGAGTTTTCTGATGTTGAGATCATCTTCCCTGTCCATAAAAATCCAAAGGTAAGAGAAGTCGTTGACCAGGAGCTTGGCGGACATGACAAAGTGCATTTGATCGATCCGCTCGACTATGAACCGTTTGCCAATCTCATGCATCGGTCTTATTTGATTCTGACCGATTCGGGCGGAGTCCAGGAAGAAGCTCCTGCACTTGGCAAACCTGTTCTTGTTTTGCGTGACACGACTGAGCGCCCGGAAGCTGTCGATGCCGGAACGGTCAAATTGATCGGAACCGATCGTCAGCGCATTTATGATGAAGCACGGCTTTTGCTGACGGAATCCGAAGAATACAATCGCATGGCAGGTGCCTGCAACCCTTATGGCGATGGACAAGCTGCACGCCGTATCATTCAGGCGATTTTATATCGCTACGGCTTGGCAGAGGACAAACCAGATACGTTCAAAGCGAAAGCATAATTACAGGGGGCTGTTTGACAGCCTCCTTTTGCCTATCCTGTTTTAAATGGAATTTATTTCATGATAAAATCTATAAATGAATAGGGGAAATGCTGATGGATCAAAAAATTGCGAACAATAAAAAACAAGTGAAAAAGAGAAGCCAACTCGAGGCAATGGCGTTTGTCAGCGGAATTGGTATACATTTTGTGGTAATAATAGGGATTTGCATATTTTTGGGAAAGTCAGCAGATGGACTTTGGAACACCGGACCATATGGCACGATTTTCGGCATAGTTATTGGATTTCCTATTGGTTTTTATTCCGTTTATAAAAAAATAATGGGAAATTTTTGATTTGGGCTTGAAAATTTATGAAAAATAGCTGTATAATAAAAACCGATGATAAACTTGCTTTATAAAATGATTGCTAATCATAAAAATAAATAATGATTATGTAATCATTATACAAAGCTATGGGAAATTGTCACAACAAACGGATTCTAAAGCAATATAATATAACCTATGCAGATATCGTAAGGTCGAAATTGATATTTACATGGAGAAAATGTAACTTTCTGCTCGATCATAGGAGGAAAAATGGTTTTTGTGTGGAAGCAGACAGTAAAAGCTATTATTGAATGCTCTTCATAATTTGGCTTTGAATCAGGTTTGAAATTAGGCAAAATATTCATTGCAAAGATGGCGATGCCATCGGAGGGGGAATATGAACAAACTTTTATCAGCATGCGGCAGACGCGCTATGGTACAACTAGCTATATGTACGGCCATGGTTTTATTGTGGTTGTATATCGGCGGCAGAATAGACCTTTTCCCCGCATTTATAGGTGGTTACTTACTCGCAGCGACCTGCTTTTGGGTGTTAATTTATCGAACATGGAAAAGCTCACGGCAAGACAGTGTGGCAAAAGCGAAAAAGCAGATGCAGCTAGGATTGGCTCTGCGACTTTTTACGGTGTTTGTGGTTCTTTGGACAGCAATCCATATTTCGCTTGAAGTCTTTTGGTCTGTAGTTGGCGGTTTTTTTATGCTCACGATACTCTTAATGGTCAATATCATTGCCTTTGCCTGCAGTGGTAATGTTGGTAAAAAATAAACCATAATTTAGGAGTGATAAGTATGCATGAAATCGGTGTTCGTGAAGTCGCACATGTTGCGGGGTTTACCTTTAACGTGGAAACCTTGTACATGACATGGCTTACCATGGCAATCATTCTCGTCATCGGCTTTTTGGCGACGCGCAGCTTGAAGCTCGTGCCAACAGGCTGGCAAAATGCCATCGAGATGGTTGTTACAGCACTGCACGGGCAGATCGATGCGACGATGGGCGCACGTGGTAGATCGCTTCTCGCACCGCTGATCATTGCGCTGTTCTTGTTTTTGCTCGTGGGAAACTGGCTGGGCCTCGTTCCAACCTTGTCTTCACCGACCAACGACTTGAACACGACACTCGGATTGGCTTTGCTGGTCATCGCTATGGTACATGTATTCGGCGTGTATTTCAAGGGAATGCATTATATCAAGCATTTCTTTCAGCCAGTACCTGTATTCGTCATCATCAATGCCATCGAAGAAGTTGCCAAACCAATCACACTGGCTTTTCGTCTATTCGGTAACATCCTTGCAGGGGAAATACTCATTACGATTCTCTTGCTCTTGATGCCGGTATGGATGCCAATACCAAGTGTTATTTGGCTGGCCTTCAGTATCTTCGTTGGCGGGGTCCAGGCCTTCATCTTCACGATGTTGTCCATGGCCTATCTGTCCAATGGCGTCAAAGAAGACGAACATTAACGGCACAACAAAATTAAACAATTATTAAGGGGGATTTTATTCATGGAAAATGCAATTATGGTAGCAGCAGCATTAATCGGAGCAGGTCTTACAATGGGATTGGCAGCAATTGGTGCTGGTATCGGTGATGGTCTTGTAACATCTAAATTTATCGAAGGTCTGACTCGTCAGCCAGAAGCAAAAGATGCTCTTTTCACAAACACTTTGATTTCCGTTGGTTTGATCGAATCAATGGCTATCATCGCAACAGTTGTGGCTCTCATCATGTTATATGCAAATCCGTTGATTAAATAATTTAGCTTTTTTGGCGACAGCAGTACTGCAGTCGCCTTTAGTTCGATACGCGATGTAAGGAGGTAGCAAATTGATTGAGATCAATATGACGCTCGTCGCGCAAGTGATAAACTTCCTCATTTTGGTTGTGCTTTTGAAAGCAGTAGCTTACAAGCCAATCGTGAAGATGTTAAAAGAGCGTGAAGATAAAATTGCCCAAAGCATTAAAGCTGCTGAAGACGATGAAGCAAAGGCAAAATCGTCTTTAGTCGAATACCAAGATCAGCTTGCCGGTGCTAGAATCAAGGCACAGGAAATCGTGGATAAAGCAACGAAGCGCGCACAAGAAGAACGCGATGCGAGTGTTTTAGAAACGAAGAAAGAAATTGAGCAGATGCGTAAAGCGGCTCAAGAAGATATTATTCGCGAACGTGAACGTGCGGTTGCGCAGCTTAAAGGCGAAGTTGTCGCTTTGTCTATGGCAGCAGCCAGCAAAATTATCAGCACGAATCTCGATGCTGCTGGCAACGAAAAGCTTGTCAGTGAATTCATCGAAAAGCTTGATAATGATAAAATCGGTGGTTTGTCATGCTAAACATTCAGCTGGCAAACAAATACGCCATGGCGATCTTTGAATTGGCAAAAGAAGAAAATGAGCTTGAAGCATATGGTCTTCAACTGGCACATGTCAGTCAGGTCGTTGCAGCACAAGCTGATTTGAAGGCTTTTATCAATAACCCACAGATTCAGCCGGTGGCGAAAAAAGAACTTTTGAGTAAACTGTTTAAAGAAGACTTGGCTTCTTCGGTTTACAACTTTATCATGCTTTTGGTTGATAAACGTCGCGAATCTTTATTGGAAGAAATTGCAGGGAGATATCAGGCTCTGTCCAACGCTGCCCGCAATATCGTCGAAGCAGAAGTTACAGTGACTTCTGAGCTAAGTGATGCTCAGAAGGAAAGTTTGGTTGCGAAGCTTGAAAAGGTTACCGGCAAAACGGTCCTGATCAGCACGCATATAGACAAAAGCATCATCGGGGGACTTGTTGTCAAGATGGGCGATAAGCTTATCGACGGCAGTGTAGTCAGCCAGATGAAGTCTTTGCAGAAACAATTAATGGCAAATTAAGTTATGAGATTGGGGTGACAGAGTAGTATGAAGATGAATCCAGAAGAAATAACAGCCATTATCAAGGATCAAATCAAGAATTATAATGTTGATTTGAATGTTGATGATGTTGGAACTGTTATCGAAATTGGTGATGGTATTGCTCACATCCATGGTTTAGAAAAAGCTATGGCGGGAGAATTACTTGATTTTGGTAATGACATATTTGGTTTAGTATTAAACCTTGAACAAGATAACGTCGGGGCCGTTCTTCTCGGCGGTGAAACGCTGATCAAAGAAGGCGCGACGGTAAAACGCACGGGCCGCATCATGCAGGTTCCGGTCGGTGAAAATATGATCGGCCGCGTTGTCGATGCCCTTGGTCGTCCGATTGACGGCAAAGGACCTATCGCAACCATCCATGGTTTAGAAAAAGCTATGGCGGGAGAATTACTTGATTTTGGTAATGACATATTTGGTTTAGTATTAAACCTTGAACAAGA